>VFQN01002235.1_pt1 | contig 30466 bp, 28 predicted proteins | sample 3512371 | NCBI WGS metagenome assembly VFQN01 (sample SAMN10412370, study PRJNA504923) | tailings metagenome | isolation source: Replicate 2 from Balatoc abandoned mine | place: Philippines: Itogon, Benguet | collected 2017-08-28 | reverse complement strand
TGAAAACTGCCATGCGCGCAAAAGACATGCAAAAGCTGGGCGTGATCCGTTTGCTACAAGCGGCCATCAAGCAGCGCGAGGTGGATGAGCGGATTGAGCTCGATGATGATGCTGTGATCGCGGCGATCGAAAAAATGCTCAAACAGCGTCGTGACTCCATCGCTGCGTTTGAAGGGGCGAATCGCATGGATTTGGCTGACCAGGAAAAATTTGAAGTGACAGTGTTGCAGGCTTATTTACCAGCGCAGTTGAGTGAAGATGAAATCAACGCCATCATTGCCAAGGTAGTTGCCGAGACGGGTGCCGCGGGTGCCAAGGATATGGGCAAGGTGGTGGGTGCGGTGAAGCCGTTGGTTGCTGGTAAAGCAGATATGGCAAAAGTGTCAGGCCTGATCAAGGCGGCGTTGGGATAAGCTACTCACGCGGGTACGAAGCAAGAGGGCGCAGTTGGCGCCCTTTGTTTTTTTACCCTGCATAAGCGATACTTGCATTTATGATCCCGGAAAGTTTTATTCAAGAACTGCTTAATCGCGTAGATATTGTCGAAGTGATCGACAAGGCAGTGCCACTGAAAAAAGCCGGGGCGAATTACTCGGCCTGTTGCCCTTTTCACAACGAAAAATCCCCCAGCTTTACCGTGAGCCCGACCAAGCAGTTTTACCATTGTTTTGGCTGTGGTGCGCATGGCTCGGCCTTGAGCTTTCTCATGGAGTATAACGGCCTGAGTTTTGTGGAGGCGATTCACGACCTGGCCAGGCAGGTCGGCATGATTGTGCCGCAAGAACAGCGCGACCCAAACCAGCCTGCGCCGGCCTCTAAAGCAGTGTTGTTAAGTTTACAGGAGACTTTGCAGCAAGCGGCTAATTATTACAAAGCTGAATTAAAGAAATCACCGCGGGCGATTGATTACCTGAAAGCGCGTGGATTGAGTGGACAGGTGGCAGCCAAATTCCAGATCGGCTATGCCCCGGCCGGTTGGCAAAACTTGCAAACAGTCTTCCCTCAGTATGACGCAGAACCGTTGGAAACGGCAGGCCTGGTGGTGCAAAACGAGCAGGGCCGCCGTTACGACCGCTTCCGTGACCGTATCATGTTCCCCATTCACAACCAGAAAGGCGAAGTGATCGGGTTTGGCGGGCGCGTGATTAACCCTGAAGATAGCCCCAAGTATTACAACTCGCCAGAAACGCCGGTGTTTCAAAAGGGCCATGAATTGTATGGCCTGTTTATGGCGCGGCGTGCCATCCGTGATGCTGGCCGCGTGTTGGTTGTTGAAGGCTATATGGATGTCGTGGCGCTCGCGCAATATGGTATCGAATATGCGGTCGCCGCGTTAGGTACAGCAACAACGCCGTTTCATATTGCCAAGCTGATGCGTCAAACGGACGAGATTGTATTCAGTTTTGACGGCGACAAGGCCGGACGTACGGCGGCCTGGCGCGCAGTCATGAACGCTTTGCCAGCGATTAAAGATGGTGTGAAATTGCGCTTTTTATTTTTACCTGCAGAGCATGACCCGGATAGCTTTGTACGTGAGTTTGGCAAAGAGGCGTTCGAGGCGGAAATGGATAAAGCCATGCCGCTATCGCAATATATTATCCAGCACTTAAGCGAACATAACCCACTGGCTTCGCAAGAGGATAAAGTGCAGTTTTTAAATGATGCCGAGCCTATCCTCAAGCAGATCCAGGCGCCGCGTTATGCGATGCTGCTGCGCAAAAAAGTGGCCGAAATGACGGGGCTGGCTGGCGGTGAAATGCAGCGTATGCTCAAGTTGCCAAACCCGGCTAAAACGCAGCAGAAAGCCTTGCGTCAGCGTGCGCGTACGCCCCTGTCGCTTCACGTAAGGCTGGCTTTGATGTTGCTCATGCGGCCGCAATGGGCGAGGCTGGAGTTGCTGGATAAAATCACAGGCGAAAGTGACGAGGAACAGATGTTGTGCGTGATGGTGAAAGCCGCCATGGCCAAGCCCGAATCCCGGCCCGTGGTCTTGCTGCAAATGATCACGCCGTATATTTCAGAGGGTTTGCGACACCAATTGCACCGCGAATTGTCTTTATTGGACGAGACACTGGACTTTACGCTTGAATTTGAGGGCGCATGCACCCAATTATCAGACATGGCGCTGATGGCGCGAGAAAAATCCCTACTGGGGCAGCTCACTGAAAAGCCTTTTTCTGCGCTGTCTGAGGCTGAGCGTGAGGCCTTGCGGCAATTAACCAGTAAACGCTAACCTGATGTCACCCGAAAAACCGTGAGAGTGTGCTTAAAAAACGTGCATAAATCTGGTAAAATAAAGGGTTTCCCGTAATGTTATATCGAATGATCTGTCTAGCAGTGTTGATCAGCATTCGACAACAACCATTTTAGAGGTGGAATCGGCCATGGCCAGACCCAAAGCAGATAAAAGTTTAGATAAAGAACTCGGAATCAACGAAGTCGAAACCCCTAAAGATCCCGCTACCCAGGCACTGGATGCCGAGGCACGCCGTACCCGCCTGAAAACCCTGATTGTCCTGGGTAAAGAGCGTGGCTACCTGACCTACGCCGAAATCAATGACCACCTGCCGGACGATGTGCAAGACTCCGAGCAGATCGAGAGCATTATCGGCATGATCAATGACATGGGTATCCAGGTCTATGAAGAAGCACCAGATGCCGAAGTATTGTTGATGTCTGATGCGCCACCGGCCGTGACAGACGACGACGCTGCCGAAGAAGCTGAACAAGCCCTGGCCACTGTGGACTCCGAATTTGGTCGCACGACTGACCCGGTACGTATGTATATGCGTGAAATGGGTACCGTAGACTTGCTGACCCGTGAAGGCGAAATCGAGATCGCCAAACGTATTGAAGATGGCCTCAAGCACATGGTGCAGGCGATTGCGGCCTGTCCAACTACCATCGCCCAGTTGCTGGAGATGGTCGACAAGGTTGAAAAAGACGAAATGAGCGTCGACGAACTGGTAGACGGTTTGATCGACAGCGATTTGGGCCTGGATGACGCGCTGGCGGCCGCAGATGTTGAGGAAGAAGAAGCCGACGACGAAGAAGATGAAGAGGATGAAGAAGATGGTGATGCCAAAGCGTCTGCCATGTCTGCCGAAGCGCTGGCCAAACTCAAGGATGAAGTCTTGTCACGCTTTGCCGTCATCCGTGCTGCCAACGCAAAAATGAACACCATCCGTGAGGATAAAGGCACCAGTGATGCAGAATATAAAACTTTGCATCAACAAGTCCTGGATGAGCTGACAGCCTTCCGTTTCTCTGCCAAACAGGTTGAGGCCTTGTGCGACCAGGTGCGTAACATGGTGGAAGAGGTGCGTACGCACGAACGCAAGATCATGGAGTTTTGTGTAGACAAGGCCAATATGCCGCGTCAGCAATTCATCAAGAGCTTTGTCGGTAACGAAATCAACCTTAACTGGCTCGATGACGAGCTGGCAGGCAAACCTGCCTACGGTGAGCGTCTGGAGCGCTTCAGGCACTCTATCCTCGACCAGCAAGAGCGTTTACAAAACCTGCAGAACCGCGTGGGCTTGCCCATCAAAGAGCTGCGTGAAATCAACAAGCAAATGACCACTGGCGAAGCTCGTGCACGACGCGCCAAGCGCGAAATGATCGAGGCCAACCTGCGTCTGGTGATCTCCATTGCCAAAAAATACACCAATCGTGGTTTGCAGTTCCTCGACCTGATCCAGGAAGGCAACATCGGCTTGATGAAAGCGGTCGATAAGTTTGAATACCGCCGTGGTTACAAATTCTCGACCTATGCGACATGGTGGATTCGCCAGGCGATTACCCGTTCAATCGCAGACCAGGCACGAACCATCCGTATCCCGGTCCACATGATCGAAACCATCAACAAGATGAACCGTATCAGCCGCCAGATCCTGCAAGAAACTGGCCTGGAACCTGATCCGGCTACTCTGGCTGAAAAAATGGACATGCCGGAAGAAAAGATCCGCAAAATCCTCAAAATCAGCAAAGAACCGATCTCAATGGAAACGCCGATTGGTGACGATGAAGACAGCCACTTGGGCGACTTTATTGAAGACAACACCACACTGGCACCGATGGACGCAGCTGTTTACGCCAGCCTGCGTGACGCCACCAGTGAAGTGTTGGAATCATTGACCCCACGCGAAGCCAAAGTGTTGCGTATGCGCTTTGGTATCGAAATGAACACCGACCACACGCTGGAAGAAGTTGGCAAACAATTTGACGTCACCCGTGAACGTATCCGCCAGATTGAAGCTAAGGCCCTGCGTAAACTGCGTCACCCGACCCGTTCGGAACGTCTGCGCAGCTTCTTAGAAAATGGTCAGGATTAGTTTATAATCCCACGCTTTCCGGCCCCTTAGCTCATGCTTGGTTAGAGCAGCGGACTCATAATCCGTTGGTGCTGTGTTCGACTCACAGAGGGGCCACCATTTATCAAAGAGACTCAAGGTTAACGCCTTGGGTCTTTTTTGTTTTGATAGTAGACTAAATTTACTCTCATTTTTTCAACTACGCCTTCCATGAAGTTTGTCATAAGATTCGTTGGTAGAAGCATTCTAGTTATTGTTATTGCCTTAATTATTGCTCTAGTTGCTACCGATATTTCAGACAAATATTTTGTTAAGCAATACATGCTTCAGCATCACATAACTGACAGAAGTGAACTTGCGGATGATTTTGCATTTGGCATAGAGGGTTTAGGACAAGTTTTGGCAACATTCATTGTTTCATTTGCTGTGAGTGTCGTTGCTATATGTGGTTTGCTTTGGCGATTCCGCTGGAGAAATTCGTCTATCAAAAATGAATGTGAGTAAACTTCCAAAACTCACCCAACTGCAACTCCAAACCTTGCCCATAGTCGCATTTCTTGAGCCATAGGCAGGCAATTAGGGGCTAGCTGATACGACGGTAATCCCGGTGGAGATCGTTGGCCGTTATGTTGGCTTGGCGTGGAAAGATGAAGTTGTTAAAGTCGGAGGGGCTTCGCGTTAGTGCCAGATTCGATTGCTAGGTGGGCAGTTTAAGACGAGACTTGAGGTTAACGCCTTGGGTCTTTTTTATTTTTGGCTGAGGTAAACTATGGACTCATTGATCCGATTATGAGCTGTAGGACAATATGGCAGAAGAAAGCGACTCAAAAAAGCTTGAAGTCATAAACTCAAAGCTACCAACATGGAGGTATTTTATTATTTGGGCAGTTATTGGCTCTGCTCCACTACTTCCATTACTGATAAGCCAACCTATTCTAATTATTTATGACTGTCACGGTGGATTACACAATGTTTCATGTTCGGACCCTGGTTGGATTCTAAGCTTCGCAAAAGGGGGCTATGGTATTCAGTCGCTAATATTATTCACTGGACCACTGGCGATGGTAGCTTCCATATTGGGTATTATTAGGTTTATTAGATACTCTCTATTTGAATGAAAGACTATTAATACTAACTTAGTTATCAAAATCACTCGACGCACCCGACGACTTGTCGCCTTTCGATATACTATATGGCTTTGTGGGCAGTGTCGGATTCGTCAGGTCGTCAAGTTGCGACAAATCCACTTTTTCTCCGAAACTTCATCCGCCTCGCAGCCTCAAACCCTGCCCGTAGTCGCACGCTTTGAGTCATAGCCAGACAATCAGGGGACGGCTGATACGACGGTAATCCCGGCGGAAATAATTGGCCGTTATGTTGGCTTGGCGTGGGAGTCGGGATTTAGCCAGGCGGGAGATGCTATCTAAACCACAATTTCTCATTTATAGATCAAGCTTGTGATCTTTCGTAAATAATTAAATTTTAGGTAACTTTACTGCATATTTCCGATCGAGAGATTTTGCTTCATACATTGCTTCATCTGCACGTTTAAGCATGCTATCAATATTATCTGATTCACTGCCAAGCGTAACCCCAATACTGGCATTGAGATTAAATGAGTTTGATAGATAATTAATGGGCTGAGAAATCTCAAAGCTAATGGAATTAACGATTTCAAGGACTTTAGGATAATTGCAGTCTTCAAGCAGAACAGCGTATTCATCACCGCCAAGCCTCGCAACTGAGTCTGTCGCACGAATAGAATTTTTAATTCTTTCTGCAATGCACTTGAGTACATAGTCTCCCGCATCATGTCCCATTCTGTCATTGATTTGTTTAAATTTATTCAAATCGAGCAAAAGGATAGCAAAAGGTTTTTTTGAACAGTTTAATTCTCTGAGCGCACGCTCTATCATTACCGTAAATAAGCGCCGGTTTCCAATACCTGTAAGAATATCAGTGTGTACTTCTTGGCTAAGTGGTTCAACAAATCTTTTAGTGACGATATAAATCGTAGCAACTGATACAAAAATACTTGCTGCAAGTAGATAATAGAGTACTCGTTCAATGTTTTTAAATGGCTCCAAAGTCTGCGCAGTTGGTTTTGCAATCACAAAATAAACAGATTGATGATTAGAACTTGATATCTTTGTTGGAAGTAGTAAAAAATCTGAAGTGCCTTTCTGAATTTTTTTAAAATTATCATTTTTGCTGGATTCAAACATAGACAACAGCTCGTTAAGCCTCAGATTTTGAACTGTGCTTGCATTTAGCATCCATTGGTTATGGACTCTTGAAATCACGATTAAATCAAGATTAGTCATCTGCCTCAAATGCTGTAAAAACTTATTATCAACTTCGTAACCGACTGTTAAATCAGCAAGATGTGTAGGTGCTTTGAGTTTGGAATGTGTAACGTGAAATAGTCTCCAACCGTTCTGGGAAACATTTTGCAGTTCAAAAGATGAAAACTGTAATGTTTGCTTATCTTCAGGGGCGCACAATAACTCTCTTAGGTCTTTGCCAGCTGGTAAGAGCATGCTTGTAGGACTTTGTGCAATCAGTTGATGATCAAGACTAGAGAGTAGTATCATTCCAGCGCCAGAACGGCTGCGGTGATTTTCAAGCACTGACTCTATAGTCTCCTTATCCTGATGCGCTGTCGAGAACGCCTCTAAAAAACCATAATCTTTAGCCAATAATTCAGCAACCTGTTGCAGCTGTAAGTTTCTGTAAGACAGGATTTGTTGAACCACCCGATGTCCTACTCTCAGTTCATTTCTTAGCGTCTGATCTGAAATGCGTCTGTGATTTAAAACTTGAATAATGAAAGCTCCAATTTGTATTGAAATCAGAACTGTAATAAGGATGTAAAGAACTCTATTTTGATAGAACTTCGGTTTCATCTGACTTTAGGTCGAACAGATTTGAATTGCCAGCAAAAACATAAACTGTGTATTAACAGGCATTGATTATTGTTGGAATCTAGTTAAGTTTATTTTGAGCAAAATGCGCTTTCTTATCGCCTATCTGACTTCGATGAATAGGCAGGGAATTAGAAATTGAAATTTTGGCTCCTTGATGATCACGCCAATCATCTAACCATGATGAAAAATCGCGTTCGGAGAGTGGCTTGCCTATAAAATAACCCTGACCCTCATCACAACCCAGAAGGCCCAAGTGAGTCAGTACATCCAGGTTTTCAATGCCCTCAGCCACGACCCGCAGCCCCAGGTTATGAGCTAGATCAATGGTAGATTTTACGATGCTAGCATCACCACTGTTCTTATCCATGAACATTACAAATGATCTATCTATCTTTAACTCTTGTACTGGCAATTGCCGCAAGTAAGCCAACGATGAGTAGCCCGTACCAAAGTCATCAATGGCCAAGTGGAAACCCATATCAGCAAGCTTTCTAACAACGGCTTGTGCACGCTCGGGATCTTGCATCAAACTTCCCTCTGTAATTTCCAATTTTAAATATTTTGCATCCAACTGATATTTTGATAACAACAGGGACAACTGATGAGGCAGTTGAAAGTTGTTCAAATCTCTGGTCGAAAGGTTAACGGCAATTGAGATTTTAATACCCCTTTGTTGGTACTCATGGAGCACCTGGCATGCCCTGACCAGCATCCAATTAGTAATATCACTAATCACGCCAGTTTGTTCTGCAAAAGGAATAAACTGATCCGGGAAGACCATGCCTTTTAAGGGGTGTTTCCAACGGATTAATGCCTCGCCTCCAATCGCTTCACGAGTAGCGATATCAATTTTCGGCTGAATGAACAGCAACAATTGATTTTTTGCAATTGCTTCTTTTAAATCTGTAATCATAGTCAGGTTTTCTGACTCATCGACTTCTAGAGATTGATCGTAAACGATAAAATCAATCTTCCTAGATTTTGACTCAAGCTGAGCAGTCTCAGCATGATTTAATAGTGACTCTTCATCCAGTCCATGGCTAGGATAAACAGCGACACCGATGCCAGTTCTCACATCGATGGGTTGGTCTTGAACGAAAACAGGCTCGTGAAATATTTTCAATACATTCGCAACAAACGCACTCGCTTTTTGCTCACCTGAGTGCTGGAGAAGCACCGCGAACTCATCAGCATCTAAACGCGCGACGATATCCGAAGGTGAGAAGATATTCTCTTTCAACACTTGCCCCACGTGTCTGAGTAAATCGTCACCAAAATCTCTACCCAGTAAGCTATTGATGGGTTTAAATCGATTTACATTTAACACAACGATAGCAAATTCATGATTTAAGGGCGCATGGGAGTGGATGGCAGAATCGACACCCTGCATAAATGAAAGGCTGTTATAAAGCCCGGTTAGCTCATCATGAAATGCAAGTCTATGAATTCGATTAGTCCGCTCTTGAATAGCCTCCCGCATCTCATTAAACAGCTTGCCTAACTGACCAAGCTCATCTCGTCGATTAATCGTCAATTCTTGACTGTAGTTACCTTTGGTCATTTCAGTCACGTTTTCAGTGAGCTCACTAATCGGTTTCACCATTTTTTTTGTGGTAAGCCAAATCACAGCAGCAAGCAGTGATATGCCCGCAAGTGTTAAAACAAGGAGTGTTAAAAAGAGCGTATTCAGCTCTTGAACATATTTATTGACCGACTCTTGTAACACCACAAACAACTGTTCACCGGTCTTATCCTCATAAAGCTTTCTAAGTTTGATGTGAAAGGAGTCGTTCTCGATAGTTTTCTGATGAATGGTGTCATGTTCAGAAACCATCGGGCTCATTGAGTCAATCAGTTCACGTGCGCCGTCTGCTGAAAGCGTCCCCCCGACAATTTTCCAGTCATTCGATTTTGTTTTCTGAACGAATGTCACGTCCAAGTTCGTCAACTGTTTAATTTGATTGGCAACCGATTGGTCAAGTTGAAAACCAAACACAATCCAACCGATTACAATAGGCGCCTTTACTGGTACAGAAATCAGCTGAAAAGGTTTTCCATCAATAATATCGAAACGCAGTTTTCCTGCGGTGTATTGCTCACGTACCCGATCCAGATTTATTTTTTGTTCGGCTTCTTTGGTAGTGGCGGTATGAGCCAACGTGTTGCCATCGTCACTCACATAATACGCCACCTCGGCGTGAATTCTCTCTTGATAGCTTAACAGCGCTGATTGAATGGTGCCGATATCGTTGGTCGCAACAGCCTCTCTAAAGGCGTAGTCTGACGCCAGTACTTTTGCAGATTGTTGGTAGGCGGAAGAGTTTTGTTGAATCAGATTCTCATAAACACGTTCGCCAACGGCCAATTGATTCTCAGCGATTTTAAATGAGTGCTGGTTGATACTGATTTTAAGTGGCACCAGACTGGCAATCTGTTGCACCGCTACCAAGCTCAGGATCACCACCGTTAAGCGTGTGCGGATATGTTTAAAGTCTAACCATTTTTCTATGTTTTTCATGGCAAATTGACCTTAATGATTTCGTTTGAATCGAATTTGAGGTTTTGTTCAATCGCAAACTTCAATCTTCCAGCAGGCCAAACTTGATACACAATATTTCCTGCAGGCACATTGATCACGGCTTTGCCATTGGCATCAGTTTTAGCGAAATAGGGTGTGTCTACCACGTAGATAAAGCCGACCATGGAGTCATGAATATTGCAGCCTAAACTGACGACACCAGCCTTATCGAATACGATAGGATTCGTGGCAACTCCGCTATAGAGCTTTATTTCAAATTTTTTAGCGGGTGAAAAAGAATAGACATGATGACGTACTGAGTCTTCATTCGGAAAGTTGATTGCGGTACCCGTTTGAATCACCGCAACACCAGGATTGAACTGCTTGTTCTTTTGAATGATTTTTGCAGTCCCTGAGGTAGTTTCGGCAGGTGCTTTACCATCAAAAACGGCAATCACTGTTTCAGGCAAAGGTTTCCCAGAAGCATCTTTAACTTCAAACACCAACTCAGCAGCCTCGGCCCTTAAAAAGGCTTGAATACCTAACAGAATGATTGCAAAAATTCTTGATATTTTTTTCAATTGAATTCCCTTTTTACCGGGTGACCACATCACGTTTCATAGGTGCCAAAATTTTTAACAACTGGTTCTTTTCACGAGTACCCACACCATTTTGATCCATTTGCTGACGTAGTACATTCACCATAATTTCGTATTCCGCCATGCTAATCTGTGATTCTTTATGCGCGTTTTTCATAGTCTCTCCCTCATAAATACAATCCCCGCCTGTTTTAACACACAGAAAATCAGCAAGGCTTTGCTTGAGTGTTGACATTTTGACCCCCTCGAAGGAATGGCTTGTTCGGGGGTCTTTACTGACAATATCTAAAGTTTGGTTGGATAAGCGGGTCAGCATCGGCTTGCCACCTATCCGGTTGTAAAGAGAGGCTTCTGGCTTTTGTTGCATGGGTATACATCCCGAACACGCTAAAATTAATCCCACTACAAATAATTTTTCCACTGATTTAGTTCCTTAGCCTGGTTTCTTAAAGATACATGTTAGTTGATGGCCTTGATATCAAATTGAGAAGAAAGTGGTAATACACAATCTTTATTATCGAAATAACTATTTGAAATTAAAATAATATCGGTATTTGTAATGTTGGATTTTGGAGCTTCGAATGTCTTTCTTTTCATTAAATAAACCGAGTTTTGCTATTCCTTATTTATTATTTTTTGCCTCACTTGCGCATGCAGGAGATCGCTTGGTTGGAACCGGTGGCGTGACGCAAATCGAAGGTGCAGGCGGAGGAGGTTTGATGCCATGGGCATTGATCAGTGGCTATGGTACTGATGCTCAAGCGGGTGCTTCTGCATTTTATAGTCATGCAGAAACCCGTGACGAATTTAAACTAGACACTTATGGTGTCGCAATCGGATTTAATAATCGCGTTGAGTTAAGTGCAAGCCAAGCTCGATTTGAACTCGTTGCTCCGCTTGCTGGAGAGAAAATTAGACTGAATACACTTGGTGTAAAAGTGCGTCTGGTAGGAGATGCTATTTATGATCAAGACAGTTGGTTGCCTCAAGTTTCGATGGGTATTCAATACAAATATAATGAAGATTATAATTTTGTACCAAAGCTTGTGGGTGCAAAGCACAACGATGGCTTTGATTTGTATTTGGCTTCCAGCAAGCTGTTTTTAGGCGCTTTAAATGGATACAATTTGTTGTTGAATGCAAATTTACAAGCGACTAAAGCCAACCAATTTGGATTGCTTGGGTTCGGTGGAGACAAAAAGGACAATTACCGACTGTATCCCTCACTATCCGCTGCTGTCATGCTCACTGACAATTTGTTGATTGGTACTGAACTTAGATACAAGCCCAATAACTTATCTTCATACAAAGAAGAGCGAGCGCAAGATCTTTTCATGACTTGGTTCCCTATGAAGAACCTCTCAATCACTGGCGCCTATATTGATCTTGGAAGGATAGCCTTCAAAGATAATCAGACTGGCTGGTATCTCTCGGGACAAATTCTTTACTAGCAAAAGTGCACTACTGAGATTTTACTCAATATCCTTTTATTTAATTTGAATCGCTCCGGCTGCATCAAATACTTTTTAGCCAGTTGACGCGCTACACCTTCGAAACTCAACATCCTGGCAGCCCCAAACCCTGCCAATCCCAAGTAACCTTGAGCCATATCCAAGGAATCAGGGGCTGGCCGTTATGTTGTCTTGGCGTGAGAGGTTGGAGTTGCCGAGGCGGGAGTGACTGAGCGTTCGGACAAGATTCGATTGTTAGGTGGGCAGTTCAACATGAGACTTGAGGTTAGCGCCTTGGGTCTTTTTTGTCTTTGGGGGATTCAGGGAGATATGGATGCTTTAGTCCAAGAGGACTATATCAATTATCGCGATAATATTTTATTATTATAAGAAAGTGACTCAATTGTTTTATCTTAGGAAAATCCCAATGAAATCATTAAAGACTGCTTTACTATCGGCTCTTCTTTTTACATCTATCACTTCTCACGCTGCGGTTGAGTATTTTGGTGACCTTCTTTCTGGTTCTTACACACCCTCAACGAGTTTTGCATCCCTTGAGGTGAATGGCTCCGGAAGCGTTTACGATTTTACTTTAACCACTTATGACTTAAATACACTGTTTACTAATGGTGCTTTTATTGGTCGCTTAATAGTTGAAACAGATCCTGATATTTCTTTGAACGGAAGAAATGCTACATCTATCACAATAACTAACTTATCCGGGGGTGTAACTAGTCTGACAGCTTCAAACGCTGGCGGTCCTACTGGTGGTTGGGATTTTAGTTTTGTTCTTGGCCAAGGAGCTGGTAATCGCTTAACAGCAAATGAAACAGTCTCTTGGAGAGCAACTTTCTCTCAAAATGTGACTTTTACTGATTACGGTATTCATGTGCAAGGTTTAACAAATGCTCAAGGTGGTAGCGCATGGTATTCACCTACAACGATTACTCCAGTTCCTGAGCCAGAATCTCTAGGAATGTTTGCGATTGGTTTAATATTGGTTAGTGGCTTAATGGCTCGCAAACGCCAAAGCTAATTCGACTGTCCGGTTGATTGGTAAATTATTTAATATCAATCTAATATTTTGAATACAAAATTCGGCTTGCAGAAATGTGAGCCGTTTTTCTATTCAGCGTTCAAGATTTCAGTATTGCGCTATTTTAAAGATTTTCATGCTTGTCACCCTCGGGATGTTCCTGAAGTCACCCACTCGCAGCCCCAAACCTGCCCATAGTCGCATTCCTTGAGCCATAGCCACGCAATCAGGGAGTGGCTGATACGACGGTAATCCCGATGGAGATCGTTGGCCGTTATGTTGGCTTGACGTGGTAAGTTGGATTTGTCCAAGCGGGAGAGACTAATAGTCATCCCTCACTTTAGCCCCAATTAAACTGGCTAAATTATTTCGTTCTTTTACCAATTGCTTTACAAAGGTAACTCTATTCTCTGGGTTTCTTGAAAATGCTAAATGTTCCAAAGAAGCAATTCTAACTCGCATAGTTTCGATGCTGGAGTTCTGATTTTCCCAAGAAATGAAGTCATCCCATTCAAGTGGATAATTCAAATTCCCATCAATAAATCTGTCAATTAGTGAGATGAGGAAGGCTGGATCACTAAAAGAGTTGTGTCGGCTATGCAAACGCACTGAAGATTGAAATAGCTTGTGGATGACTCCAATTATTTTTTTCATATTCAGCTAAGGACAGATGAATCTTCTTCTTAATGCCATAAATGATTGTACAAGACTTCTCCGGTAGCTCACACATACCAAAAGACCCAAACTCTACCCACACTCGCACGCCTTGAGCCATAGTTAGCCAATCAGGGCTGGCTGGCAATCGTTGGCCGCTATGTTGGCTTGGTGTGAGCGTTGTGATTTATCAAGATAGAAGTCACTTACTGTTAATATCAGGCTTAAATGTTCGATGGGGAATCCTCCATCTACAAATAATAAACCCCCGATCAATGATGGCCGAGGGTTTGTCATTCACCAGAATGAGGCGCTGGCCTAAAGAGAAGTTAATTGCCCGCGTTCCAGATGTGAACCTGAGCTACCCACTTACCGTTGGCATCCTTTTTATAAACACTGGTCGTTATGCCACCGTAAGTTGTTGCGGCACCATCCTTTTCAGCACCACGGGCGCTCCACTTTGCGACCTGGTATAGAGTCTTGTCATCACCATCGACTGTGACTATCTCCAGTTTATGATTATTCAAACCTGCCTCAAAAAAACTTTTGAACAGCCCCTCAATTTCTGCGCGTCCATTTAGTGTCTTGCCGTTGCCAGGTGAAAGTACGCCATTCTCAGCGTACAAACTTGCAAGTAACTTTGCATCTGAGTTGTTGAAAGCTTTATTCCAGCTATTGTTCAATGTCTCAATTGTTGCTTTGGTAGCTGAGTCTCCAGCAATTGCACTAGCAGTTGTTACTAAGCTAAAAGCCATTAAAGCTAATGTGGACTTAATGATTGATTTCATGGGAGGCTATCCTTTTAATGAAGTATTAGAAATACAAAAAACTAAGAAGCGAGTTAAGTACGTCGCTTAAAGTCACATCGCCCGAGCATTAAACCCAACTGGATTCGCCAGCTAATTCAGGGATATCAAACTGCCAAGGCCATGATTAGGTGCATTATAGTTAGGTAGCTAACCAAATGCAATGATTTATATTTATGATTATTCTTTGATATTAAATACTTAGGATGACTGTCCTATATCTGGAGCCAAAACTCACACCTCACAGCCTCAACTCCTGTCCCTAGCCACTTGTCTTGAGCCATAGCCACGCAATCAGGGACTGGCTGATACGACGGAATCCCGGTGGCAATCGTTGGCCTTTATGTTGGCTTGGCGTGGGGATTGAGACTTATTCAAGCGGAAATGATTGGCGGTAGACAAAGTAAAAGCCTAACACTCGGAGGAATGCCAGGCTTTAGTCATCGGTTTCCTCGGGAAAGGATGGATGTGTATTCAATATAAATATTCGCAATCCAGCTGTCAAAGAAGACCTTGCGCTCCCGTCATTGTTAGGAGTAACTCCTATATTTGGTTAGGATCTGATCCTTCATTATTCTGTTCAGGGCATGGTTTGCCACTAGGACCGTTTGAAATGAGGTGACTTATTTTGAGCGGGGTAAAACATTCCCTACCCGCATTTGATTAACTTGCATATTGATTCAATGCTAAAAAGGGCATCTCTTTTGAGGTGCCTTTTTACTTTTCTATTTTAGCTTTATGTCCACTTAACCAAGGAGACCAAGTTACAGTTCACAATTAAGCAATACTTCAATCAGTTTCATTTCTAAAGCATCTGCAATTTTCAGCAGATTCATCACTGCGACGTTATGCTCGCCACGTTCTAGTCGTTACTAGATTCATCAATGATTTTTTCTCGTTCTGCTTTGCCAAGTCTTGGAAAGCACTTTATCCAGTCAGCCAATTCTTCGTCAGCCGCATAGAAATAAGGTACAGGCACTTCTAATACCTGTGCAAGACGTTCAAGCGTTGAATAGTCTGGAATGTGAACGCCACGTTCATACTGATTCATCCTTGGGCTGGCTGTAAACTCATCAATCCCTGCTGCAATACCGAGCTTCTTTTGAGATAGGCCCTTAGCCAATCTCGCTTCTTTCAGTCTCTTTGCAATAACATCACTCATTAAGAATCATCAGTACGTTTTAGGTACTCAGAGATTCTTAGTTTTTTGATAAACTCGATACTAAGGAATACTTAGTATTCTATTAAACAACAAGGATAACAAATGAAAAAACTTAGTTTGATAAGCACGCTTCTAATAATCATCATGTCAGCTGGCTTCTCTTTTAACACTCAAGCTATTGAGTTAAAACAAGATGCAACTAACTCAATTTTTTCTGATGCGGAGTTGAATAAATTTTTAAGCAAGAGACCATTCGACGATGTAGTCAGCCGTCAAGCAGCCCAACGCCTTAAAGACATTTTTGCTAACGATCTTAAAAACTCAAAGAGCCAAAACATTCCATCAGAAAAGCTACCAAAATTAGCTGAATGTCTCGCGGGTATGACATTGATGCAGCTGATCTCTACACCTGCGTTTGACAAGAAATTAGCCAAGCCCGAAGAATTGATGTCTGATTACACCCTCAGTATGAATACGATGATCTGTATGAAGGGGCAATCAATAGCCGTTAATGAAAGTCCGACAATATCAACCCTATCTGTTAATGATTTGCTCTTAGATTTCACTAGTTATTACGGTAAAGAGGTCGTCGTCAAAGGCTACATTGTTTACAACGATGTGGGTTCCTATTTCTTTCACACAAAGGGTAACGCTAATGCAATATTTCTAAACAATGACCGCTTATCGAGAGATTCCAAAAAGTATTTGATGGGTTGCGGTGGAGGGTGTGAAGTAACGCTAAAAGTTAGGCCATCAGAAGAAGATTCAGTCCTGATGAAAACTGCATATGCATTATCAATTGTGAAATAGTCAGGATAGTTTCTGATCATGCACATTCAATTTATAGCTAAGCAGGCGGCAGTAATTACTTTATTTCTAGTGCTGGCAGGGTGCGGTTTGCTTCCTGACAGGCCAGCGAAATGGGTTCATCCAACTAACGCTCAAGCTCAGATCAAAAGCGATCATCAGGCCTGTGCTATTGATGCCTGGAAACGATATCCTAAGAAAGTGGGTATGGTTAAGGAGGAGGATGGTTACTGGGATAAAGGGATTTCTTCAACGACCACCTGCCAGTACAACAAGTACTCAAACAAAACGTATTGCATTTCTAATCCCGGCACACCTGGGAAATGGGTTGACGCTAGGATAGTACAAGGCGATGAGAATGCGGAAATCAGGGCAAGTTGGTACGGCGAATGTATGAATGCGAAAGATCCACAATACAAATGTGTTAAAAATTTCTCTGTCCTAGACGGTTCAATGTGTGGACATTACCGTGATTAAATACTAAGTCAAAACACCAACGCCAAATCCATTCCGGGTTTGGCTTTTTATTTTGAGAGAGGAAAATTTATCACCAGAAAAAGTACATTACATTCACACATCAGCAAGGCTGCAAGAAAGTCATATGCTGTCACTGGTAAAGTCGTCGATTCACTCACCACAGCCCATCACCCATTTCTACAAGCTCAGAATCAAGTCACCTCAACACTCATTACCGTGGGCCTCAATTTAGCCCTCATCAGATATGAAACCCGCAGGCTAGACCACGGCAGTCATTGGAATAAAACTCTAGGCACTAAATACTGGATTACCCAGGCAACAGATATCGTTATGTTGCTTTGGGATATCGCCTATGCACTCCTGGGGCCGATTCTTTGGTCCATTATTAATATCATCATTTACGCATTAGTCAGTGTTGCCACCTTGGGGTTGATTTTCTACATCCTGTTCGTCCTCTAGTTCAGCATATCAGTATTCCGCATTCCAGCCCGTACATCGAAAGGTGTGCGGGTTTTTTTATTTTCAGAAAAGGAAACCTATGATCGAAATCAACAGTTACAAGCAAGCCTATCAGTTTCATAAAGCATCCCGCATCCAGTTAGTCATCCTGAAGGATATTGCTTTCATGTTGATGAATGCATGCGATCCCCTGAACCCTCAAGTGGTAAATGAACCCTCTGAAATCACGGTAGAGCAACTAGATTCGCTAGCTGTTCTGGAAGCCGCTGATTTTTCATTTCATGCTTACCTTGGTGGCAGCATGTTTATTATCGAGTCCGAGTCTGAACTGTCATGTATCAAAGCCTTTGATCAGGAGTGGGCCAATGAGTATGGCGAATGGCCAAATGTCACAGATAAGCCGATGGTATGGGATGTCTGCCATAAGCTCGATGAAGAGTGGGCAGTGTTTTGTTGTATCTGGAACAACGCAGGTGGGAATACATCTTACGTTCCCCGCAATCTATGGCAACACGCCAGACTAGATGAGCACTCAGAACTCGATTAGGCCAACTCTGACTGCGGAAAAACCAGCATCTTATATGAAAGCGCAATGCCTTCATTGTCTAGTTCACATAAATTCAAACAATCCAAGGAATCAATTTATGAAAGCCAAACGTATCGTCAAAGTAGGCGAATGCCTGAACCTGTCCGCTAAGTTCAAACTCACTTATCACATCGGCATTGATGATCAAGATTCAATCATTATTCGAGTAGTTGCCAATGAAGGCGGAGGATACTTCAGTGACGAATGGGTCAGGCTGGACACTATTCTGGCTAAACTGGATTCAGCCAAAAAACCACTGACATCATTCTCACTGCATGGCATCTTTGTAGGTAAGTCGGCCAATTTGCCGGGGTTCATCTTCGCTGTGCTTTATGCAGAGGGATTGGTCGAGCGTGACCTAGATAACCCGCGTGTCTATGTTGCCTGCGATCCTAAGCCTGTCATTGATGCAATCGAAGCCCTGATCAAAGCTGGTACCGATATCAAGGTCGATCACATACCTGATGGAAGTAAGTCAGCATCAAAATCTCAATCCACCAAAAAGCAAATTCCCAGTAAGTCTTCCCAATAAGCACCATCAACACTGTGACGGAGAATAAGTCCGCCACTCTAGCAATACACCCTTCCATAACATTAAGCCAAACAAGGCTTAGTCTGTATCAATCTCAAGATTCAAATTAATACCGACATTATGTCGAGCTCAAACCTGACCGTGGCTGCCTTTCTGGCAAGACTCGTTTCAACATCAATTTTACTTTTGGAGACCTAAATGTCTTTTTTGACCTTGCACATCATTGGGCAGGTATACCCAATTCCACTATGGGCTATCGCCGTGGACACCCTCATTCTTTTGCTTTGCTACGTTAAATTTAAATAGGAGATTCACTATGTGTATTGCCAACCAAAACTACATCATTCAAGCCATAGATGCAGTCCTTGCATGGGATATTTCAGATGACGCTATTCCAGCAGCAGTAGTTGATCAGGCCAAACTAATGGCTGGGTTTGATTGCGAACAATCATATTCAGACATACAGCAGTAAAACCGCGACACCCTTTCTTTACTTCCTACCTCACTAAACCACTTCCGATATGACACGCATAAAAATCAGCTTCATTGCTGAGGCATCGTCACGTCCATTGGTTTGGTGAGGTGGATGTTCTTCTGTTTATTTTTTTTGAGAACCGCACATGACAAAAATCACTGCAACAGTAGTACCTGAGCAAATGCGTCTGACCATCACCGTACAGCATTTCAAACAGCATTTTGCATTCAAAATCGAACCAGCCATCTACCACATAGCCAGAATGCTTTGCCCTGGATATCAAGGGGCTTTCTGGGAATTCTACATAACCTCCAACAACGGATTCTTCATGGTGCCAGACATTGATGAGCCAGTCAGGGTGGTTTGTGAGAATGGTTACGAGGGCCGAGTCTCGAAAGAAGCATTCGGCATAATCGTTTGCCTGTATGCCTACAGTCATTTATCTTTTATTAAGGATTTTGCACTTGCTGCAATGACTAGTGAGCACTTCCATGCGCTACGTGATTTTGCATTGCAGCATGCAGAGGCGGGGGCGATTTTAGATGCTATAGATTAATTTCACGCGTCAACTCGACGACCTGACGTACCCGACGCGAAGCGAGGTGGCTTATACTACCTAGGCTGGCGACGAGTCGTCGGGTGCGTCGGGTTAACGGTAATTGTCACGAAGAAATTTTCCGGCGGCATCATTTTCATCATCAAAACTGTCATGCGGCATCGAGTGTTTTTGTTCATCAAACTCATCATGCTTTGCATCTTTCTTTGCTCTTAAATCTCTTGAGTTACGACAGTCGACCAGTTTAAAGGTAGGCACGTACCCATTTGCATCAGTCTTTTTGATTGGTAAGGATGTGTCTTTAATCGGGATCATTTGTTTGATGTTCTTGTTTAACTGTGAAATATTTTTTTTGTGTCTACTTTCAAGTATTTCATCAACTGGCGGGTATCGCATTTTATTAGCTAACCCAATCAGAATCCCTCCAAGATGGTTAGGTTCATACTTATTTTTAGCCATCAAGCCTAAGTCGCTGTAGGTTTTGTAAAAGCTCTTTTTATGATTCTTGATTTTGACTTTAATTTTGTGACCATCATTAATCTGCAGAATTACATCTTTCCAATGTGCTGGTATTAGCGTGGGTGCATTGCGCAGCGGTAAATCCATATAAAGATATTCGCTCGCCCATTGAGCAAAACTGTCATATTCAATCAGTGTTAAAGAATCTTGCTGCTTGATTTTAATCTCAAGAATCTCAGCTTGATCTAGCATGTCCTCGATTAAGTTCTGGTAATTACTAACAAGCTCTAGTCTTATATCTGCAATATTAGCCATGCCGTTTAGTAGAGATTTTCCTAGTTTCTTGGGATTGTCTACAACGTAATTGTGGACATCAACATCAGCTTTCTCGGCCACCGCTTCGGCTAAATCTTTTACCGCCAGATCCTCAACCGCTTCTCCCATGCCTAATAGATAACTGAGCGCATCTTCTTTGGTTATGAATTCTTTGATTGCCATTAATCCCTCTCATTGATTACCAGAAAATATACGGCTGAAAAATCGCAACTCATTGTATTTACTCGTTAAAACGCATTCTAAAGTTACTGGTGATGTATTAACTATGAAGGAGTGCATTTACTACTTCATTTTAATAAACGTAACTTTATAGGAGAAACGAGGTAAATGAGTCACATCAATAAAGATGACCCATCGTCAAAAGATAGTTTGTCAGAACTAGAAAAACTCTTGAAAGCTATATTTTTGATGGGAAAAGACGGCTATCACTATGCCGTGCTTAAAGACAAGTCAAACCCCTATGCAGTGAGGATTAACTCGCGCGTGTTTAGGAATTTTTCAATAAAGGAATTGGCTGCTCAAGGGCGATCTACGAAACCACGGGACGTAGCTGACATCATCGACCAATGCAAAGCAATTGCTGAGGGTTCAGGTGCTGCCAGAGATTTTCTGTCACGAGTTGCTCCAAATGGTAATGGCATCATCATTGATAGCGGAAACTCGGACAACACTCATTTTGCGGTAAGTGAAGATGGTGTCGAAATTATCTATGAAAATTCACCATATACATTTGCAAGAGGCGGAATTGTTGTAGACACTCCACTTCCGGTTTTAGGCGATAAAGCCAATTTGAAAAAAATTGGATGGTATCTAAATCTGAGCAAGCCAGATGAGCTACTTTTAATTGCTTGGATTAGCTATGTTCTAGCGCATCCCAAAGTCGAAGCAACAAAATATCCACTGTTAATCCTTGCAGGCTCTCAGGGACAAGGTAAGTCTTTCACCAGTAATCTTATTCTCAAATTAACTGATCCAACAAATTTCGGTTTGAGAGTAATGCCAAATACACCTAAAGAATTGGCAATTATGACGAACTCCAACCATGTGGTTGCGTTCGATAACTTGCGATCAATCTCGGATACGCAAAGTGATCTGCTGTGTATGGCAAGTACCAGAGGTAATTACACAGGGCGCCAATTATTTACTGATGCTGATACCAGCTCTATCAGACTTCACGCACCAGTAATACTCAATGGCATACATCAACTTGTATCCCAGCCGGATCTTGCTCAACGCAGTATTCAATTAAATTTGAAGCCGATAGATCCAAAATCAAGGAAGTCTGAAGCAGATATGTTCGCAAAGCTCGAACAGGATTTTCCATATATTTTTGGCGGTTTACTTGAGTACATTGCTGCGATATTTGCTGCTATGCCGAATGCCCAAGTTGTTGATGCAGAACGCATGATTGATTTCTCTAAGTGGCTTGCTGCCATGGAGGTTGTTGATCAGGTACCTGTAGGCACATATCAGTCTTTGTATTCGTCTGTTGTGGAGGAAGGCCAGCTTGACGTTTTGCAAGGCAGTTTGCTTGGTGATGCAATGTACGCATTTGGTATGAAACAACAAGTGCGACCCTGGACAGGCACTCCTGCGCAATTGTTAACAGCTTTGAATGCTAGTGCTAACACAGACATTATGCGCTCGCCAGACTGGCCAAGAAACCCCATCTCACTATCAAAAAAGATGGCTGGAATCAAAGCACCTCTTGAAGCTTTAGGTGTGCTCGTTAATTTCACCAGAGGTAAGGAGCGTACTTATACCGTTGGCTTGAAGGAAGGTATATCTGACGCCTATTAAATCTTTCACGCAATAAGCATAAGAGGTGGTGGGATTTGAACCCACCTCTCACTACTGAATATTAGTTTATTAAATAGGATGAATATGAAAATTGTTGATTTTACTGGCTTGAATTTCATTGAAATTGAGGGCAAGCAAGAGAAATATTGGGTTTATCAACTGGTTAGAGATGCTGTTAAAGAGAACATGGATCGAGTGCAATTTCTGGACTGGTTTTATTTGAGTCAGTTAGTTGGAGACAAGTCTTGGGATTACCTAGCATCGAGAGACGAACTTCAAAGTGCTGGCCGTTGCTTCAAGTATATGGTCAGAAATCGGTTAGTACCTATTGAAGACGTTTCACGACCACACAAAGACACCAAGCGTTACCGAGTCAACAAATCGATTCCGGCGTTGTGGGCCAACGCACTCACCTTATCAATAGTGCAGAAGTAGGGGTATTGACTATGAACGTTTTTGAGAAAAATGGTGTGATGCTTATTGATATCGGCACACAAAGGCCAGAACAAAAATGGGTTTTTGACCTAGTAATGGATGTAGTTGACAAGAGATTAGACCGTGTATGTCAACTCGACTGGTTTGTTTTCAGGCAACTGCTTGGGGAGGCAACATGGTTGGATCTGCAAAGAAAGAAGCAACATCATGGTGCAGGACGTTGTTTTGCATTCATGGTTGAGAACGATTTATTTCCTGTTATTAGGGTACGGCAAGAATGCGCAGGCACCCATTACTACAAGGTTAAACACTAATTAATTCGAGCCGGGGTTTTAATGCTCCGGCTTTTTTGAAGGAATGATAAATGGCGATTGTTAAGCTAAACCAAGAATTTATTGATAAGCAGTTAGTATGTCCAGAAGGTGTTAATCGTGTTGAATTTGTGTCGGATGACCGCACAGGGCTTTATGTTGAGGTTCGCAAAGCAAGTAACGGTTATGGCACCTATTATCTTCGATACAAAGATGCCAACAATAAGTCCTGTCACCAGAAAATCGGGCGCACCCAGGACATGACATTGGCCGAGGCAAAAGAGGCTGTGAAAACGCTTAAAGCAGAAATTGCTCTAGGTGCTGATCCACGTGCAGAGGAAAAGGCTCGTCTGGCAGTGATCACCTATGACACCTTCTTTGATGAGTATTACTTGCCATATGCAAAGAATCGCAAGCGGTCATGGGACAGAGATGAAGAGTTGTATCGCTTACGCATTCGGCCTGCGTTTGGTCAACGTCGTCTCAATGATGTTACTCGCCTGCAAATTCAGAGGTTTCATGCAAAGCTGATGAATGAAGGTTTGGCACCAGCAACTGCCAACCATCACATTAAGCTCATTCGCCGCATGTTAAATCTGGCTATTGAGTGGAGTGTCATCTCAGGGCCAAACCCAGCCGCGCGTCTTGAGATGTTTGCTGAAGATAACCAGATTGAGCGTTACATGGGTGATGCCGAGTTACAGCGTCTATTGGAAGTATTACGTACCGATAAACGCCAAGGTGTTTGCCGGATTGCCTTGTTCTTGCTCTCGACCGGAGCACGTCTTAATGAAGCGTTATCAGCGAAATGGGAGCATGTAGATACTGAAAAGCGTATCTGGCGTGTGCCTGCAACTAACAGCAAGTCAAAGCGGTTACGTGCAATCCCGCTCAATGATGCTGCAATGGCTGAAATCAATGCACTAGATACCAAAGGAGAGTATGAGCATCTTTTCATTAACAAGCGTACCAAGTTGCCGTATGTAAATATTGCAAAGGTATGGGAAGACCTGAGAAAGAAAGCAGGTTTACCAAAGCTGCGTTTACATGACCTCAGACATCAGTTCGCTAGTTTCTTGGTGAATGATGGGCAGTCGCTATATACAGTTCAGCAAATATTGGGGCATAGCGATCCATCAGTGACTCAGCGATATGCACATCTGTCTGTAACGGCTTTGCAGAACGCAGCTAACAGTGCATCTAAGCAGATTCAATCAGCGAAGGTTCCAAAAGCGGCTTAAGAAAAAACTTTTGAAACCCACCTGACGACTCGACGACTTGTCGCCTTTCCTTGCAGTATATGGATTGCGGCAGGTCGTCGGGTGCGACGGGAAGGCCTCACTTATGCTTGCGCCAAAACTCGGTATTTCGTGTATGGCAAGATGATGTGATATTTTTATGACATACATTAAAAGTAAAAAGGCAGACCGAAGTCTGCCTTCTATATCGGTGGGTTTTTAAACCCTTGTTACCGATAGTCCCCACCATCGGAATACCTGATATATTTATATAGTACCTGAACAATAATAAAAGGGGAACAGTATGCGCTATCGTGTTGGTCTCGATGTAGGAACTGCTTCTGTGGGGGTCGCCGCATTTTCTTTGGATGCACAAAATAATCCCCTAGATTTGATTTGGAAACATGTGCGGATTTATGACGAGCCTCTAGAAAACGGGCCTGCTGGCTTAAAGTCTAAAAAGGCTGCTCGTCGTGCAGCGCGCATGCAGCGTAGACAAATAGATCGCCGTTTAGGAAGAACAAAGCATATTGTTACACTTGCTCCTTTGCTGGGTATTGAGATGCAAGACTCACCAGATAGTGGGCGTACTTTACTCGAAATTCGTGCCAAATCAGCACGTATGAAAATTGATCTTTCTGATTTGATTCGCGTGTTTGTAAGGCTTGGTAAGCGACGTGGCTATGGAGGTGTATTCAAACCCAAGAAGGAAGGTTCTGCTTTAGGTGAGGTTGAGGGGGGTAGTCATGATCTTGCAAAAGAAATGGCTATATTTGCTGAATCATGTGGTTTAAAAAACGTGACCTTAGGTGAGTATCTCTATTACCGATGGCAACACGGCTTACCAACAAAACTTAAAGTAAAGGAAAAGCGCGATAAAGAAGAGGGCCCTCAAAACCTCTATGCTTTAAGAGAGCAGGTGCAAGATGAGTTTGAGCAGATTTGGCAAATGCAAGCTGGCTTTTATCCAGAACTCAATAGTTCAAAAGATGGCAAAGCTCTCAAAGATATTTTTAAAGATGCCATTTTCTATCAAAGGCCATTGAGAGCCGTAGGTGGCATGGTAGGCGGGTGCGGTTTGGAACCAACACTAGCTCGTGCCCCACGAGCGCAATTGGCATTTCAGAAATTCAGGATAGAAAAAACACTCAGTGACTTACGCTGGGGAGCAGGCAAAACTGCAACTGTACTAAGCCCGCAACAAAAAACTGTGATCCGCCAGCTATGTAACCAAAAAGCTGTAGTATCGTTTGCAGCGATATACAAAGAGCTAGACTTAGCTGGACACCCCAAGCCTGAGGCGAAAGGTCTGAACCTAGACCGTTTGAGTCGCGATGAAATTCCGGGCAACAGAACCAATCATGTTTTCAATAATCTGGGTTTGGGTGAGGATTGGAAACAACTTGATGACCGTTCACAAATTCAGGTCATTAACTTTTTGGCTGATTTAGGTTCACCTGAACAGTTAGATGATCCACTATGGCACACCCGATTAGGGCGAACTGTTAAAACGGATAAAAAAGACAGTAAAGGGCGCTGGATTTACGAAACAAAGATAAGAGTCTTGCCAAAGCCGATGGTGAGCTTTATCAATCAATTAAAAGAAAATAACAAATTTGACCGTCTGAGCAAAATGGGCTTTGAAGGTGGGCGTGCTTCATATTCAATCAAAGCACTTAACAGCATTACTGAGTGGCTGGATAGTCCATGGTGGCCAGCAGATTGGGATGATGCTGTGGATGGGTCGAAAAATATTGATGAAGACGGTGCAATACGTGTTTGTTATCGAGAGATATTGCAAAAGCAGCGCAAAGCAACCCTTAAAGAAAAGCTTGATGTTCCTCCGTCTACTGGCAACTCCGTGGTAGATGGTTCGTTGCGTCAAATACGCTATGTGGTGAATCGCATGATTCAGGACCTAGGTGATGTGCCTGAACAGATCGTGGTCGAAATGGCACGTGAGATGGGGTTGGGCATTACCAAGCGGAACGAGCTAGAGGCTGAGAGTAACAACAATCGGAAATCAAGAAAAAAAGCGGAAGAAGAAATAAAGGCACATGGCACTACTGTGACGCCATCACGCATTCGCCGGTATTTGTTATGGGAGGAACAAGGTAAAGGACATTGTCCATATTGCTCAAGAACTATCACCTTAGCTGGCGCATTGAACGGTGCAGAGACCGAGTATGAGCATATTTTACCAAGATCACTCACTCAGGTAGGGTTGAAACGTAGTGAAATTGTCTTGGCCCATCGCGACTGTAATCAGGAAAAGGGTAATCGGACACCTTATCAAACTTGGGGACATGATGCTGAGCGCTGGCAAGTTATCCAAATGCGTGCGAAGTTTTTCACGGATAAAAAACTATCTCGCAAAGCAAAATTATTGCTGTTGAAGGACTTTGAAAATGAAGTGCTAAATGACGAATCTATCAATGGCTTTGCTGATCGACAATTTCACCAGACTTCATGGATAGCCAAAGAGGCAGCACAATGGCTACAAACTGTATGCAAAACGCCTGTTTCAGTTTCTCGTGGGGAGATGACGGCTGGACTACGCAAAAAGTGGAAATTAGAAACTGTTATTCCTCAAGCACGTATTGAAGAGGGTCTACCTGTCATTGATGAGGAGGGGCAGGTTATTACTTCCGAAGAATTTGCCAAATACCGCGATGTTTGGGAAGGGCACAAGGTGCTTGATAGTCAAGGTAAGTTAGATAAAGCTCGACACACAGACCGCAGGTTGGATAAACGGTTGGATCATCGCCACCACCTAATTGATGCTATTACTATCTCACTTACATCACGTAGTTTATTCCAGCAAATGGCGCGTCAATATAAGATAGATAGTGATAAATTGGCCAGTGGAGAAAGACCAAAGCTGCAAATAGGTGAGCAGTTACCAATCAAGAATCTGCGTGAATTAGCGCTTAATGCCGTAAGAGAAGCCCCGCTCAGCATCAAGCCTGATAGATTTCCTGATGGTGCTATTTTTCAGGACACTGCATATGGCGTTGCAGTTAAGGGGGATGAAGGCAAGGCGCGGTTAACCATACGTATAAAAGTGGCAGAGTTGATTGACTCCAAAAAAGGTACTCTGGAGCAAGCTCGTAAAGCAATAGCCAGCATAGTAAGTGATAAAACACGTGAGATTGTGAGCAAGGAGTTTGAGGCTAGAGTTACTGCGGGATTGTCGGCCCCTGCAGCGCTTGTTGAACCTATTTATCAGAGCTCGTATGGAAAGAAAATCGTTATCAAGAGAGTGAGTTGCTTTACAGCCACCTATGCTGATGATGTGGCAATTATCGGACACACAAGCAAGGATGGACGAGAACATACAAAAAGATTAATCAATGGAGGCTACGCATATCTTGAAGCAGAATTGAAAGAGGGGAAATTAGTAAACTACAGCCTAGTCAGAATGCAGCAAGCTATGAGGTCTAAAAAAATCTCAAAAAAAGAAGGTGTAGTACGCTATTACAAAGGTGATACAGTTTTAGATAGCAAGGAAAATAAAAAGTACAGAATTGGTATGTTTAAAGCGGCAGGTGGATTCTTCTTAGTACCATTTGTTGACCCTAGAGCCTATAACGCGATCGGAGAACAAAATTCGGGGAAAAAGTCGGTTTCATTTAACCAAGCAGCACGATTACATTTGATTGATTAAGCATGTCTGAACATCGCATATTGCTGATCGAAAACCCAGCTTCGTTATCTATTGATTTAGGCAGACTGCGTGTTCGACGTGAAGGTTTTGAAGATGTCTTTATTTCACCGGATGATATTGCTGTACTTTGCTTACATCACCATACCATTCAAGTTTCTGTTCAAGCGTTAAGGCTGTTGGCTCAGGCGGGAGCTAGCGTCATTGTGACTGATGAAATGCACCATCCTTGCGCCTCACTTTTACCTCAAGTGGGTAATGGTGATTTGGTTCGGCGTTTGCGACAGCAAATGGCTCTGGATAGTAAACCAGAAAAAGCTATCTTATGGCAAGCCTTGGTAAAGGCGAGGCTAAATACTCAAGCAACCAATTTACGTGTATTGAATCGGAGGGGTGCACTTAGATTGGAAAGACTGGCTATGGAGGTGCAACCGCTGATAAGACCAAATGTGAGGGCCAAGGCGCAAAACATTACTGGACATATTTACTGGATGACTTTTCCAGAGAAAAACAAGGCGCGGAAGACCCCGTCAATGCTCGGCTAAACTTTGGGTACGCTGTGTTAAGGTCGATGATTGCACGTTCTATTGTGATGGCTGGGCTCAATCCCGCATTAGGGTTGGGGCATCAAAGTATGGAAAACCCGTTTAACCTAGCAGATGACTTTATTGAGCCATACCGATTCGTGGTTGAACGATATGTGGTACTGCATCATGCAGGAGAATTCAATGCACAGGCTCGCAAGACACTGCTAGGCTTTGTGACACATGAAATTAAGCTTAAAAATGGTGGTTATCGACTACCAACAGCTATTAATGAAACTATTGCCAGTTATGTACGAATATTAGATGGGCGTGCATCAGAGCTAAGTTTACCTTTAGATGTGCAACTGCCGTCATACGAAGATGTGCCATGGGCGTAAATGGGTGGCGAGTGATGTGGGTGATATGCGTATATGACTGTCCGATGATAGAAAAAGAAGAGCGACACGATTACAGCGTTTTTAGACGGTATTTGCTGCAAGAGAATTTTGTGCAACTACAAAACTCGCTGTATGTGCATCACTTTCCTACCTTGGCAGTTGGTAAAGCAACGATTCAGAGACTAAGGCCGCTGATTCCGAAAGGTGCGCAAGTAGCTTTCTTTATCGTAACGGATAAACAATACGGAATGACCAAAGAGTTTTTTGGTGCAAAGCCAAAAAAGAAAAAGCCCAACCAGCCAGAGCAAGTTGAGCTTTTTTAAACGCAGTCCTATTAAAAATCAATAAGTTGCGAGGTTCCTAGTTTATCAGGCATTCCGATGGTGGGGTATCAGAACTAAATCAGTAGGGCGGGCGATGAGTGGTAAAGTTTATCAGGCATTCCGATGGTGGGGTATCAGAACGGTGCTTGTGGTGGCTCAAAAGGCACGTAGAGTTTATCAGGCATTCCGATGGTGGGGTATCAGAACACAAATTCACAGCCCGTGCCCATGCAGTCAAGTTTATCAGGCATTCCGATGGTGGGGTATCAGAACAATCTTGCTGAGGGCGGCGTCAGGTGCTGCAGTTTATCAGGCATTCCGATGGTGGGGTATCAGAACATCAACCTCGCAGCCTTTTCAATTATGGTTAGTTTATCAGGTATTTAGATGATGGATATCAGAATGGACTTGTGTAAGTAACTGTACACAGACACAGTTTATCAGAGTGACGATATAGAAGCATCGAGTTTTAAAGTTTAACTAAGAGTAAAATAAACTGTTCACTTAACGAACCGAGCCACTAGGTTCGGTACAGTTTCGGCAATTTCAAACTTATAACTCATTGAAATGCATCAAGGTTTGAGCAGTAATTTACCCCCGTGATGAACTTTAAAGTTCGGTATTAAGATCGGTATTGTTCAGGTAAAGGTTTGGTGAGTGAAAAAATAATTAGAAATCTTCTACTTACTAGATCACGACTAGAAAAGAAATCTGTACTCATAATCCGTTGGTGCTGTGTTCGACTCACAGAGGGGCCACCATTTATAGAGAGACTCAAGGTTAACGCCTTGGGTCTTTTTTCTTCTAAAGTTGCACAGCAGAAGAATTGAGCAATGAAAATCCGAAAAGCACAATTAGCCGATCATCCTGTTCTCCTTAGTATCTGGGAACAATCAGTACGTGCATCACATAATTTCTTGTCTGAACAAGATATAAACTCGCTCTTACCCATAGTACGCGATCAGGCATTACCCGTTTAGACTAATGAATATAATTGCATCCTGCTGTAAACTATAAATAGTTGCTGAAATTGAGTTTTTGGAGTTCACATGAAGTTAATTAAGAGTTTGATCCTGACAGCGGTATTTTTTGCAAATCATTCGTTCGCTAATACCATTGATCTTGGTGCAGCGAGTAACTACAACGTATTTGTCCTAGGTGACTATCAAAGCAATAATTGGAACTCCATTTCTGGAGCTGTTGCGGTTGCTGGGAATGCAAATGTCAGTACCTCTACAATTGCGAATTCAGCGAATAATAGTTATGGTCTCGTCGTTGGCGGCGATCTTACCAAGTCATATGGCAATGTGACTGGCACTGCCTGGGTTGGTGGCACTGTAACAAAGCCCCAGTATGATCCCTACAATAACTATTCAACTGTAACAACATCGCCTATTGATTTTGCCGCTGCGAAGACTCACTTAACAGCTCTTTCTGATAGCCTTGCATCTATAGCATCGACTGGTTCAGTAAGTTACAACTATGGAACGAATGGTTATTTGTCTGGCACGGGTGGTAGCGTCGAATATTTTTCACTTACTGGTTCTGACTTATCAAATATCAACAACTGGAGTTTCTCCAATATTGCATCCGGTGCAACATTAATCTTGAATGTCTCTG
>VFQN01002234.1_pt1 | contig 30470 bp, 26 predicted proteins | sample 3512371 | NCBI WGS metagenome assembly VFQN01 (sample SAMN10412370, study PRJNA504923) | tailings metagenome | isolation source: Replicate 2 from Balatoc abandoned mine | place: Philippines: Itogon, Benguet | collected 2017-08-28 | reverse complement strand
TTCCCCTGGGAAACCCCTGGGGGGCCGGCCTCGGCCCCCCACCCCCCGTTCGACAACCCCCCCCCCTTTGTTCCCCTACCCCCCCCCCCCCCCCCCCTTTCAGGTGCACTCGTCCTTGTACCGCGACCCCGACTATCGTATGCATGAGGTCATCCGAGAGCTGGGCAGAGGCGCCTTCGGCTGGGTTGACCTGGCCTCCGTGCGCCTGGGCGACGGCTCCACTCAGCTTATCGCCGTCAAGAACGTGGCAGTGCACGGTGGGCCGGAACGCCTGCGGAGAGTCGCGCTGCGGGAGCTGGAGGGCATGGTCGTCCTGCAGGGCTGCCCGTACGGCGTGCGGCTGTACGGCAGCACGTTCGGCTACATGACGGAGGAGGAGCTGGACCAGCCGCTGCAGCGCTTCCAGCTGTTCATGGAGGTGGCGGAGAAGGGGACGCTACAAAACGAGCTGGTGGGTGCGGGGTTGTGCCTGGGGTTGGGGTCTAGGCAATGACGGCTTGTGGCATCACAGGCCCAACGCACCCCTTGCCAGCTGCACCATCTTGTCGTGTGGCCCCACAAGCTGCCCCTGCCCTGGCCCTTGCACCGCCCAGGACGCTGCCGTCCTGGCCACCCCCCAAGGCGAGCGCAACCACCTTCGCGCCATGCTGTTGCCGGAGACGCGCGTGGCGGAGGTGGCGCACGTGGTGCTTTCTGCCCTGCAGCACATGCACTCCATGGGCTACGCGCACTGCGACGTGAAGCCGGACAACGTCTTCGTCATGGCGGACGGCAGCTGCCGCCTCGGCGACCCTGGAGTGGCAAGCGCCCCCGACGCAGACGGCAGGCTGCCCAAGGCGGTCGGGACATACGCGTACTGTTCACATGAGATGCAGGCGTGGATTGACAAGGAGCCCTGCAAGTACCCGGTTACGCTGCAGACGGACATGCCTGGGGTGGCCAGGGTGCTGGCGGCGTGTGCCGCTTGGCACGACAACTGGCCGGCCTGGAACACGTATGCGCGGTGCGAGCGGTACCTGCCCGCCTTCGTGCCGGAGGGCCTAAGGCTGCTGATTGGGTCCATGATGGCGGAGGACCCCGCCATGCGCCCCACACCGCGGGAGGCGCTGGCCAACACCTGGCTGGTGGACACGATGGGGCGGGTGCGCTGGCAGCAGCTGCAGCAGCAGCAGGAGGAGGAGGCAGGGGCGTCGGGCACAGCGGCCGCTGCAGGGGCGCCGGCAGAGTCACCAGCTGACGCGTGGTGGTGACGGAGTGGGATTGGGGTTGGCACGGCATGACCGCACGGTGGCGATGGGTGGGCAAGGTGGACGCTGGGGACGTAGGGAGACAGAAGCGAATGCTCTCAGTGCATATCAGTATGCATGGTTGGATATGGCAACGCTTGGGCAGCCGTGCAGTTCGGCGAGGTGTACCTGGTGCGAGGAAGGGTCAATGCGGTGTTCGCTGGTTATGTGGTTAAGGAGCGGGGTTCTGGGTATGGCGTGGGCAAGGGGGGTTCAGAGCGGCAAGGCGTCTGTGAGATGGGGCAGGATGGGGTATGGGTAATGTGGTGCTAGCAAGCAGGAAGCGTGTTGTGGGTAGCTGTGCATCGGTGGAGTGCTAAACTGTTCATGCATGCTAAACCGGTACGCAGCATGTCCGGCTATCAGACTACGGAAATGCTGACAACCTGATCGAAAGCTGCTGACATGAGACTTTGCTGTACCGGCGACAAGCATGGGGCAACGGCACGTGGGCCTAAGACTGCAGCATGGGTCCCTGGCTCCCTGGTCGTGTGGTCCATGCCGTACGGTAGCCCACGATGCGTGCTCACGCACGTACCTGCACGCGCCTTTTGGCCTCCAGCGCTGGCGTACCGCACCTGAACACGTGCCGTTGAGCCAGGAAACGTTTGATGGGGCGCGAGGAAGAAGCTTTCCGGGTTGGGCAGCCTGGCCATGGCCTGCAGGCAGGTATATTCGGTGGCAAAATATTTAGGTCGCCTTTCGCACCTTGCTGGTGGTGGTGAGCCGTGCCCAAAGCGAGGCAGAGTGGGGCACGTGGTCCGAACAGTGAGTACGGCAGGCACACATTTGTGCATACCGTATACAGGAGGTCGGACGCAAGGCCAGGGGCGGTGTTCATGGTGGCGTGCACGCAGAAGGGTGGGCCTGGCATGGACGCATGCACAGTGACGCGTCTTCCGTACCGTACCCTTTCCAGCCTGTAAACGGCACGATGCCCCCAAAGAGGCGGTCTAGCAAGCCGCGCCTGCATTCCCGAGGCCCCTGAGCCAACTTGCCCCTGACTGGCCTCGAAATCTCTACGTTGGTCCATGCATGTACGTCCGTGGCCCACTTGAGCGGCTACTTGAGCGGTTCTGTGCCCCTGCCCCACCTCGTACACCCGCCCCTCTGCACTGCCAGGCATTGCCCATCAGGGAAGGGCACCCTGCCCCGCTCCCCTGTTGCCCGTGCCCTTTGATATTGTGAATTCCGTCGCACTCACTGACATCAGCGCTTGCACCGAAAGCCCTGATGACACCAGCGGCCTGGACAGCAGCGGCAATTCCAACAATGAGAGCTTAATGCCTTTGGGCGGCGTATCTACCTACGTCCTGGAAACCCAGAAGCACGAAAGCGCTGGAAGCCCGCCACCTGTCCAGGCGGTGAGGTCACAGCGTTGCACGGCACACCCTCGGCTGTGTTCCACAGTGCAGCGCAGCAAAGTACGTGCTCTCATGACCCCGAAGGCTGCAGCTGCAAATGCAACTTCGCATAGGGACAGTGCCCCGCTGCAAGCCCCTGTACTGCGTAGCACAAACCTCTCAGCCGGGAGCGCGACATGTGTGCCTTCACCCGTCAGCGTCTCTGCGACCCGCTGGCTCCTTTCCCACCCATGCAGGTGCACACTGCACCGGTGCCCTCAGACCCGGACACCAGCAGCTGCAACACCAGCTGCGGCGGCCGTGGCGCCGCCGGTGCGGCTGCCATCCCAAGCAGCTGCGGCGCTGGTGCTGTGCTGCCGGCCGGTGCCGCCTCTGCACCCCTGCTGCGCACCCAGGAGCAGGCTGGCCCTGTTACCGCTGTTGCAAGCCAGGCACCTGTGTCCACGGTGGGTTTGCATTTGTACACGGTGCGTGGTAGAACCACGCGTGCCGTTAGGCCGTAGGCGGGTTGCAGCGAAGCGGTGATGCATACGCTCTGGCTTGGAGGGTCCCATCCGGCGTCCCTTGACCCTTCGCCTCGCTCCGCCCCATGCAGGCGTGCACGCCGTCCCCATCCCCGTACTGGTACCGCGGCCTAGATCTCCGCAAGCATCAGGTCGTTCGCAAGCTGGGCACCGGCGGCTTCTGCTGGGTGGACCTGGCCGCCGTGCAGCTGCCTGATGGCAGTGTACGGCACATGGCGGTTAAGAACTTGGCGGTGCAAGGCGGCCCCGAGCACATGCACAGGGTCGCGGTGCGGGAGGTGGAGGCCATGAAGCTGATGGAGGGCTGCCCGTACGGCCTGGAGCTGTACGGCAGCACCTTTGGCTACCTCACGGAGGACGAGCGCGACCAGCCGCAGCTGCACTACCAGCTGTTTATGGAGCTGGCGGAGAAGGGGACGCTCAAGGACGAGCTGGTGAGTGAGGAATATGGATCCATTGAAATGGAAAAACAGGCAAGCACCACGGGGGGTGGCCCAGGTGATGAGGGCCGCCCAGTGGGATACGTTCCCTACATCCGAGGTATGCCCCTTGCTTGTCAAGTGTTAGACAGCCGAGCGTCGGCTAACACCGCTGGCCAGCAGGTGCAAGGCAGAGTGCAGGCCGCACAGTAGAACGTCTACCTCCTGCTGCCGAGTGACTGGAATTGTGCATGGGCGGGAGTGTTGTTTGGCTATAGGCACCATGTCCACCGCGTGCATGCCCCTGCCCCGGCCTCTCCGCTCACCGTGTCGCCTGCATGCCCTTCCCCGCATTCACCCTCGCGCTTTCCAGGACGCGGCCGTGCTGTCCAACCCGCGCGGCAAGGGCAACTTCCGCAACGGCATGCTGCTGCCCGAGACCCGCGTGGCGGAGGTGGCGCACTCAGTGCTCTCCGCCCTGCACCACCTGCACTCCGTGGGCTACGCCCACTGCGACGTCAAGCCGGACAATGTCTTCATCATGGCGGACAGCAGTGTCCGCCTGGGCGACCCGGGGGTCGCCACTGCGGCGGACGCAGACGGCAGGCTGGGAGGTGTGGCAGGGACGTACACCTACTGCTCGCCCGAGATGATGGCCCGGTTTGACGGCGTTGCGTGCCAGTACACAGTCACGTACCAGACCGACATGTTCGCGGTTGCTCAGGTGCTGGCGCAGTGCTGCATGTAGCACGACGACGTCATGGCGTGGGTTGAGTACATGCGGTGGGAGAAGGACCTGCCCACCTGCGTGCCGGAGGGGCTGAAGGCCCTGATCGGATCCATGGTGCGGGATGACCCCGCCAAGCGCCCCACGCCGGGGCAGGCGCTGGCCAACACCTGGCTGGCGGGGGCGATGGAGCAGGTTGAGAAGCAGCGACGATGGCAGCAGCGGCAGGAGCAGCAGCGGCGGGAGCAGCAGCGGCAGGAGCAGCAGCGGCAGGAGCAGCAGCGGCACATGCGTGGGGCGGCCCAGGCGGCAGCGGCTGTGTCCCGGACGGATGCATGGTGGTGACGGGCCATGCGTTGGGACTTGGGAGGGGGTGGCGTGGATGCACATTGATGGTGGTGTAGGAGGGGAGGCGGAGAATGTGTGTTTGCTATGCTGCCAAATGTGCGCAGGACGTAGTGTTGTTCGGAACAGGGTGGGGCTCAGCAGGGGTGCGGTGGGCGGTCCCCTTCTTGGGAAGACGACACTGCTTGAGGCCCTTTGCCCTCCTTCCTGGCCCGCGCAGCGGAGCGTGTGTCTTACTGCGGCCGCAGTCGTTATGTGCATGCAGCCGGCGTTCGTGTACGTTTGTATGGTTGGGGACCGAGGAATGGACTGACACAGCAGCTGACGATCGACGACGTGCTGCTTGCGGGGACCAATGCACTGCATAAGGCTGCTACGCATTGGTACGGCGTATCGAGGGCTCTGCAATGATGACCAGGACAGGATGTGGTCATGGATTCCTTAGCAAGTTGGTTACACCAGGCTGTGATGTGCTATTTGACAGGGCACGGGTTCCATGTGTCCCGTCCGCTGGTGTGGCGACCCAGGGGAACTCCCCTGTAACGAAAGCCATCGGTGCACACCAGACCCGCTCCCGGCGAACTGTAGCTAGAGCCGCTACTCACATCAAGCGCACCGGTAGGTGTCCGTAACCAGCCATGCGTACGGTACAGCGGGGCACAAGTAGCGGGGCGCATGCAAGTCTTTGCGTTTGCACATGCAACATTCTCCACAGGGGCGCATGACTCACCGACCCAGCCGGGGCAGCAGCTTGTGCACACGTGCACCACCTTGCCTGGCATCTGTGGGATCCAGGGAATGCGCAGACATGCTGCGCGTGCGCCCGCGTACGGTACCACGGAGTTACGGCCTCGGCTTGCGGGAACTTGCCCAAACAGCCACATGGCCCGACTGAGTCGCCGAAGAGGAACACCCCGAACCCCGCACTTGTAACAAACCGTTACTGTACAACCAGCATGATCCCGATTTGCTCAAACTACTGCATATGCTCAAACCAGCACTCCCCATGAGCAAAAGAAGCCACAGAAGGCCAACACCACTACCTCACGGCCCCATGCCGCCGGACGCCTCACGCGCCCCGCCGGCCCCCGCCCCTGCCGCAGCATCGGGCGGCCCACCGGTTGAGGCCAGGGTGCATGCCGCAACGGCGGCCACCACATGCCACGTGTGCCATGCCCATGAGCCCAAGCCGGCACACCTGTCCTGTGCGGCACGGCCGTCCTACACACGCTCCACCCACCGACCATGCACCACCAGACTGTGCTTGCGGCTGCGAAGCAAAGGTGGGCCTCCATGCCCGTGCACCCCGAGCCAGCCACCAGCTTCAGCCACTCGCACCGTCCCCGTCATCGGCGCTCCCGCTGCCGCCCCCCACCGCCCGCCTCCTGCCCGTCACCCTAACCGTCCTCACTGCTCCCACCCTCACTTTATTCATCCTCACTGCCATCCCCACTGCCGCCCTCCTCCGAGCCGCTGCCGCCCGCCCCCTCCCACTCACTGCTACTGCTGCTGCTGCTGTCGCTACCCCACCCATCGAACGGCCCTGCCCAGTCGCGCCTCAAGCCACGCCACACTGTCACCATACTTCCCCATGGACTTGGCCGGGAATGCAACCTCCTCCGCCGTCTTTTTGTCCCACGGCGCGCCCCGCTCCACCAGCCACCGCAGCACCGGCAGCTGCAGCGGCATCCGCACCCCAAAAGACCGTGCTGCCACACGCACCACCTGCGGGCTGAACCCCAACCCCAGTCGCACCAGGCACTCCGGCGTGCACAGGTCCCCGTTGCCGCACGCCCTGACGTACGGGTCGTACTCGCTGCTCCCCACCAGCTCGCACCCCGCCCCCACCAGCCACTCCAGCACCGCCTCGCAGCCGCCCTCTGCCGCCGCCGCCAGGGTCCGGCGCCCAAGGCCCATCCCCAGCTCCCCGTGCAGGCGGCGCAGCAGCCACAGGTCGCCGTGCATGGCGGCACTGTCCAGCACGTGCTCCAGCTCCTCCCCCATCCCCAACCCGGACTCCAATGCCACCCTCAGGGGCGGGCAGCCCGCCTCCTCCAGCGCACTCACCGCCCGCTGCAGGCCGCGCCGGGCCGCCCACGGCGTGCGGGGCCAATGGATCAGTACTGCAGCAATGGTGCCTTGGTCCCAAGGGCACCCTGCCTCCTGCGCCAGCCACGCCACCATGTCGGCATCGCCTGCCCGTGCCGCCCTGTGGTACGCCTCGGGGTCCATGGGGCAGCCCGCCTGCAGCAGCCAGGCGGCAGTGGGCATGCTGTGAGAGCTGACTGCCTCCATGAAAAGGTCCTTTGTCAGCGCCACCCCGCACTCCGTGCGCATGAAGCGCAGCGCCTCCATCCGACCTGCGCTGGCGGCCTGCCGTGCATACTGCTTGTACGCCGGCACCCCGCGCCCCAGCAGCCATTGCAGCGACTCCACATGCCCGCCTTCCGCTGCAGCCCTCCACACTTGCCCAACCGCCTCCTGTATCTCCCCACTCGGCAGCGGGCACCCCGCCTCATCCACCAGCCAGTCCGCCATCGCCACGTGCCCGACCCGCAGCGCGGCCGCCAGTACCATGGCCCAGGCCGGGCGCCCCTCGGTCGCGAGCAGCCAAAAGATGAACTGGGCGCCTCTGAAGCAGGTGCTGGGCAGCTCCAGCCCCTGGCCCCGCAGCCAGGCCAGCAGTGGCAGGGAGCCGGATGACGTTGCGCCCACCGCCGCCCACGCCAGCAGCTGCGGACGGCGGTTATGCAGCACTGCGGCGGGGGTGACGGACAACAGCCATGTCAGCTTGGCGATGGCCGGGTTTCCCCCTGACACGCCGCCCGATTGCCCTGCTGCCTTAGCCAGAACGAAGTAACTGTCCGCGTACCCGTAACCCTGCGCGGCCACGCTGTACCCCAGCAGCTCCCACGCCGCCTGCAGCCCCGCCAGGTCGCAGTGCTGAGCCGCGGCCTCCAGGGTCTTGTCCGGGTCCAGCGGGCAGCTGTGGCTCACCAGCCAGGGCAGCACTATTGCAGCGTGGCCAGCCTCCACGGCCGCCGTGCCCGGGTCAGGGACCTCGTCTTCGTACTTGTAGAAGGATCGTGACACCGGCAGAACCTGGCGCATGCTGCTCATGCTGTCAACACCAGGTGAGGCTCCCCTAGTCAAGACACGTGGGGTAGGCGGCGGCGCACCTGGCACGCTGGTGACGGTGGTGCCCGGCACCGTGACGATGTGGCCAAAGGGGTCCAGCTCCAGCTGCATGGAGGGAGGGAAGGAAAGTACGGTACTAGTAAAGCCTAGGCGGAGGACGGAGGACATCGGGCAAGGTGTGCATGCTCCAGCTGCACGGTAGGGAACGACGGGCGAGGAGGGAGCTGTCAGGTCACGTATGCCGCGTACCTGCTGCTAGGACAACCATAGCCGCCATGAGCAAAGCCGCTCACGCATGCAAGCGCGGTTGAGCAAGTGGGGCAGCAGTGGTGTGCGGCGGGAGGAAGGCACTCCTGCATGTGCCCTCGACATCCCCTGCGTGCAGAGGACCGCTCGTCAGTCCCACGCTCCCACCCGCCGGCCCACGCACCTGGCCGTCCAGGAAGTCCGTGGCTGCCCTGTGGCCGATGGCGAAGAAGAGTCCGCCCACCTCCACGCGGCTGTGGGACACCTGGCCGTCGGCGCCCCTGCGCGCCACCGTGATGGAGCCTGCGGGTAGAGCGATACAGTACAGCGTTAGACATGGTAATTGCGGCAAATGGTAGATCCGTGTTTGCTGCGGTCCAAGCCGCTTTGGTCACGGTAACGGTGTATCTGGCAAGGGTTGGCCGCTGCCCCCAGCCAGGGGCTGCCCCCATTGTGGCCGTCTGGCACCAACATTTAGCCAGGCAGCGACGCAGGTGCATATTAGGGCCCACAAGCAATGAAACTGATGTGCCCGTCTCTGGGCGACACCATCACAATACGGGCACGCATGTGCGGTCAACACACACCTCCTCACGTAACCCATGCGCAGCCACGCTCACCCAGGTTGCCCTGCTCGTTGCCGTGCGCCTCCTTGACCTCGCTGCGCCACAGCACCTCGATCTTGGGGTTGGACAGCGCGCGCCGGGCCATGGCCTGAAGGGTAGGGTGGAGGCAAAGCAAAGAGGCAGGCATGTCATTTTTTGCGTCTTGCCATCGGTCACCGACTACCGGTATCGCGCGCCGGGCCATGCCTGGAGGGCGGGATGGGGGCAAGCGCAGCCGACCGACACCCAAACAAACTTGCGTGCGCAGCACATGATATATCAAGTAGAGCCGGGTAGGCACATGTGCCTTTCATGAAAGACAAAGCAGCGTACCTTGCTGGCCTCGAAGTAGTCAAACCTGTGCACCAGGTACACCTTGGACGCGTAGCGCGTGAGGTACATGGCCTCCTCCATGGCGCTGTCGCCGCCGCCCACAACCGCCACCGGCTTGTTCCTGCAGCGGTTGGCGGTTGGCGGTTGGCAGTTAACAGTTCACACTTGACGTTTGTGGGCAGCACGTGTCATGCAGCATCTCTCGCCTGGTCCAGTCCTGTTGACTAGTGAGAGGCAAACTGCCGTCATAACAACCCTGTCCGGCCAACTCCCACTCACGGTCGCGATCCCCAGTCCATTGTGCGCTTGTGCCCCAGTCCCGTCCGTCCCACTCCTCGGCCCTGAGTCCACATCCCCGCGCATGCTCCCTTCCCTCCTAACCTGATGAGGGGCGAGGTGCCGTCGCACACGGCGCAGGCGCTGATGCCGCGGTTCCAGAACCCGCCCTCCGACTCCTCGCCACTGCCCGGGAAGGTGAGCCGCCTGGGGTTGCGGGGGCAGGACACAACAGGCAGGGCAGGTGGGCGAGACAGGGAAACTGTGGGGCATGGTATCGCCACCTGTGCACTGCCAGTCCGCCCACACTTGCTGCAGGGCACCATGCTGGAACCCCAAGGCAAACCAGTGAGGAATAACAACGTACCCAAAACACACTCCTGCATCGCTTCGCAGCTGCCCCCGTACCCACTTGGCAGACGCCCCCGTGGAGATGATGACGGTGTCAGCCGTCACCGTGCGCTCCGGGGTGTACAGCACGAAGGGCCGGTGCTGCCCCCCTGCCTCCTGCCCATGTCCCCCTTGTTGCTGCTCCCCCTGCTGCTGCCCCTTGTCCTTGCCCACGTGCAGGTCCAGGGAGGTGACCGTCTCTGTGAACACCCGCGTGCCGTAGCGGACGCTGTGCGCCCTGCGTTAGGGTTGTGGGATCAGCGGATGGTCTGGGGTCGGAAAGTGTTGCGGTATGATCGTCATCGGTGGTGTATTGGCGTACTGTAGTAGGGTAGCCGCGAACAGGGAGGGGCCAGGGGGTAGGAGAGGTACCGTATGCCGGCCGAGATGGGGAAGGGTGACATGGGTTGGGTCAAGGATGCTGTGTGCCCTGACAAGCCTGTGGTAGGCCTTTTGGGTCTGGGCGCGCGCGGTGCGTGCGCGTGCTGGGAAGGGGCGGAAGGGCTCCGAGTAGCTAATGGTGGACTAAGTGAAGCTGGGGCGTGTGCCGCTCAGAATGGGCGATTGGGCGTGGTGGGGGGTAAGGGCCGCCGCCCGCTGCCCAGTTGCTCCCCCAGTTGCTCCCCCCAGTTGCTGTGTGCGTAGCTCCGCCCCGTTGTGCGGCTAGTACTCTGTGTACGTGCAGGCTGATTACCGTCTCGCTAAATCAGTGTGCGCTCCATGCCTTTGTGTGCCCTGCACCAACTTAGCCCTACGCTACTTAACAGTGGTAATCGCTTAGCCGCGCGCACGCATGCTTCTTCGGCCCTGAAAGGCCAGACCTGCCCGCGCTAACCAATGCCCTGGGTATGCCCTTACCTCCCAGCAGCAAGGGACGGGAGACGGAGGCTTGCTTGCCCACCTTACCCCATCTCTTGGAACCGGCGCCCTTACTCTACCGCGCCCCGCGCTCTCTTGCAGCAGCAGGTGGCATGCTGCAGGGGCAGCATCCAGGTATAATGGTATACCCACGGCCTGCTAGCCCTCAGCCCCCACCTGAACTTGTCGGTGAGGTCGATCCCAAGGATGGGCTCCACAAAGCCAGGGAAGTTCTCCACGTACCTGCAGCAGCAGGATGCAGTCCACAGGGTCGCAAATGAGGTTGAGCACGTCCCGTTGGCAACTGGTACCGTACTGTATCTGCTCGAGAGCTTGGCGTGCACGTTGAATTGTGGTGTTGACGGTCACCTGTTCCCACGCAGTGGTTGCTGGTGCTATTGCTGCTGAGGGTACTGGCTCGGTGCTTCTGGTGTTGGTGCGCTAGCGTTCCCATGGCCCACCACCACTGCCCGCTCAGCACCACTCATGGCAGGGGCCAGGGGGCAGTGCGGTGCCGCTATGCAGCAGATGGACCAGACACCAAGCAACACGGGCTGTCATGCCGTGCATGGACCACGGTAGCTACGGTGACTGGCCGGTTGCTGACGCTCCACGTGGCAGGGAGGCGCCCGCCGTACGGTACTCACGTGGTGGTGGTAAGCTGCCCACCGGGGGGTAGGCCACCCGCCATCCAGCCCTGCCACGTGCCAACACAAGGGAGGCAGCCCACATGGGCATGCATAGGTTGAGTGGCTCATCCGTGGGGCAGGGGTTTTGTAAATGCAAACTGCTGGCGGGTATCGGGGTGCAACTGGCGAGTGCGGTCCCTGGCAGGCTGTGGCACGGCAGGGAGCTGAAGGACGGCACGTGTCTCCCCTTCGAGCGACGTGTCAGGGCGCCGCGAGCTGCAGCAGGCAGGGCACCTGCACAACACAGACCTCTCTAGAATTTCTTTGCCGCCGCCAAACTCCAAGGTGCATGTGGTCGAGGAGACGTACCGGCAGTGCTGGCAGGTGCGGGGCTTGCACACATAAGCGCACGTGCTCACCTCGAAGAGTACGGGCTCTAGCTCCGCACGCGCAGCATAGATGGCTGCCGTGTGTGCGGCGGGGCCGCCGCCGATGATTGCAACACGCGTGTGTAGGGTCTACGGCGTGTTCAGGGCCAGGACGCAGTGTCGCAAGTGGGGCTTAATGTACTGCTGACCCCTTCAGCAAGCCCCACAGGTGCTTGCTGCACAATAGGCAATGGCTGTATGCAGTACACGCAATACGTCATGTTCAGGCAGGTATACGCCCAGTGCTAGTGCAAGAGAGGCACCCAAGCCACGGGCTGTCTAATGCGCGCTGTGTTCCACTGTTCCGCACCTTGTCCTGACCGCCCCCAGCCGCTGCTGTCACGCACAGGCGCAAACGCTGGCATCGAGGTAAGGTCCTTAAGTGCGCTGCAGAAGCTGGCAGCGCAGCGACGCGCTGGCGAACGATGGAGCGATGGAGCATATCGTCGCTAGGAGCTTTCTATTATCGGTGATTTTGATGAATATTCAGAAACAATGCAACAATTTTAGTGGACACGTACAAGGATTAAGCGAGTGGACACACGCGCGCAAAGTTCCTATGACGAGTGGGAAACGTACTACTATGCCCGAAGCACTCTGAGTCTTAAGCTGATACGGCGTGACAGATGCCTTTCCAAAGATGTATACACTACGGACAGCTGGCAGTGGACTAGTACTACATAACCCTGGCTCGCGGCGGGAAATGCCGGAATGCCGACAAAAAGGTTCGGAATCTCAGAGTAGGCTCCGACATGCACAAGGAGGTAGAGGATAGTATGCTCTACATAACATGCACACTGCATGGGCAGGATGGCGTGTAAGGGCGACATCGAAGGTTGGCGGTCAGTGTGGTAACCCTTTCACGCGAGGAGACGGCCATGCGAATAAATCATTAATGTATGCATGTTAGATGCTGCATGGGTCCAACAAAACCTTTGGTCACGTAAGGCTTATTACTGTTACGCTCGGAAAAAGTTCTCAGGTGTACCGGATAACTGCGACATGACCCTCCAGCCTACCATGCCTTCATCAAATTGCAATGTTGCATGTCATGCTCGTCGACAGTGGGTCTCGGAGGCATGGCGCTGCATGCATCTGCATCTGCCTTCCGAGCCGGAAGCCAAGCCGGAAACTGTCGTATGCCTCACGCCCCGGTATATATAGGCCCAGGCCCCTGCCTTTGCCATCTTTGCGTTCCCATAACATATAGTTGGCTTATAAAACGCTAATTCTCAACGTGCCACCTCTCTACTGACTAAAGCAACTAAGCCATCCTCGATTCCCCAACGACTTACGTCTGTCAACTCGTCCCTCTACTGACACCTTCACGACTAGGACGCCCTACAAGGTATCTGGGCCCCTATCTTGAGCCGCTTGCTGCAGTAGCGCCGGTCTAAAGCGTTTCCGGGATCTTCTCAATCCCCAACATGTCGCCAAGTGGTGCACTTGCCCGTGCTTGCTCCACCGTGTAGTCAAATGACTCGATTCCACCATTTTCTTGGGCTGCGAGCAATTGAATAGCCCAATCCTGTGCCGAAGGGTTGTGAGGCCCTCCGGAGGGCAGTATCGCAACCTTACTAGTTTTCCATTCCCCTGTGCAGGGCTTAGCCCGCTCTCGAAATGGAGGCTCACACTAACGTGACGTCCAGGACCAGCCGCACGGCCAGCACCGTTCGCTCTGGCCTGCCGCTGTTCAGGTGGGTGGAGTGTCGGATGTCCCCTTTCCCGCACCGACCAGCTATCGGAGCTGCCGATGTAGCTTGATTGTCGTCAATCCAAACTCGTTATGCCAATCGCGTTACGTGCCTTGGGGTGTATATACCTTGTGCGCTGGTTGTCCTTCGGATGTATGACAAGGCAAGAATGCACCTTTTAAGGCTTGCCATTGCAGAGCACTCCAAGTTGAGATGAACACTCGACTTATTAACTCGTACTCCGGTGTGCCACGTTGCTTCGCACTGCTGTCGTCTTCGCAGTCGTCCTACGACCCGTCATGTCGCTACGTGCGCGACTCCCCCCGATGGCGCGTCCACAGCTTCGGCAGCTGACTACAGCAGTACTCATAACCCGCCAGCTGTACCAACCCAGTCGACCGCTTCTCCCCACACCGTGGAGAAGGTCGCCCCGGCGGTCCCGGCCCCTGCCAAGCTCCCGCCCGGCGCCAAGCAGGTTGGTGCCTTTCCCTGAGCATGCCCTCCTGTGTACCTCTTCCTACCATGCCTGCCTTCGCTGCATCAAACCACACCTGCACGCCTACATGCCTGCATGCATGCCTGGCTGCATGCATGCCTTCAACTGCCTTACGCCCACGACTCATGCCCAACCCTCTCCCTGCCCGACCCTCCTCCCCCACCCCAGTACCCCATGGACGGCAACGAGGCCGCCGCCACCATCGCCTACGCCGTCTCCGACGTCTCCTTCATCTACCCCATCACCCCCGCCACCGTCATGGGTGAGCTGGTGGACCAGTGGGCCGCCGAGGGCCGCAAGAACGTGTTCAACAACGTCATGAGCGTCACGGAGATGGAGTCCGAGACCGGCGCCGCCGGCGCGCTGCACGGCGCGCTGGCGGCCGGCGCGCTGGCCACCACCTTCACCTGCTCGCAGGGCCTGCTGCTCATGGTGCCCAACATGTACAAGATTGCCGGCGAGCTGACGCCCTGCGTGCTGCATGTGACTGCCCGCGCGCTGGCCAAGCACGCGCTGTCCATCTTCGGTGACCACCAGGACGTCATGGCCGTGCGCCAGGTGGGAGACGCTGGACTGTTACAGGTGTAGCCTGCATGGCCGCTCGGTTAGCACATCCTCTGCATAGCCATAATGGGGACCGCGGAAGCGAGGCTTTGCGACATTACCTGCCCGCCTGGTGGGGCCCTTCATCCAGCCACAGCTACAGCCCCTAAATCACGCACTTTTCCCCGCCCTTCCCCTCCCGCTCCTGCAGTGTGGCTGGTCCATGATCTGCGCGCACAGCGTGCAGGAGGCGCACGATATGGCGCTGGTGTCCCACCTGGCCACCCTGCGCTCCTCCGTGCCCATCGTGCACTTCTTCGACGGCTTCCGCACCAGCCACGAGATCAACAAGACCACCATCATCGACAGCGCCACCATCAAGGCCCTGCTGGACAAGCCCATCTACCAGGACGCCATCAAGTACCACCGCTCGCGCGCGCTCAACCCCACGCACCCGCACCAGCGCGGCACGGCTCAGGGCCCCGACGTGTACTTCCAGTGCGCGGAGGCGGCCAACCAGTTCTACGACAAGGCGTACGACCACATCGTGGCGGCCATGGAGGAGGTGGGTTGGAACTTGGGCCAAGAGTGAAGGTGCAGCAGGGCTGTGCTGACAAGCCTGCACGGGGTATACGCACGCCTGCTGAACCTCACAGAGCCGGGGAATTGAGGTGGCGGCAGCTTGACTGTGGACGGGGGGCAGGTCCCGCTCTGTCTCCACCGCAATGCTCCTTCTCGTGATCTGGGTCGGGGCTGAAGAGAGGGGAAGTGCGATGACGTAGACACTGTGGGTTACTGGCAATAGCTAGCTTGCAAAGCACGCACTGTACTGGACAAGGACGTACGGCCGGGGACGTACTGACGGGCTAGCCGTGCGTGTGCGCTGCAGGTGTCTGCCGTGACGGGCCGCGTGTACAAGCCGTACGAGTACGTTGGCGCGCCGGACGCCGACAAGGTGGTGGTGGTCATGGGCAGCGGCAGCCAGGCGGTGGAGACGGCGGAGCAGTTCCTGAACGCCAACGGCCACAAGGTCGGCGTGCTCAAGGTGAGGAGGGGGCGGGAAGCAGGGAAGGAGTTGCCCGCTGGGAAAGGGTGTTGCATGCGGGCGTTGCTTCCTGCGGCCACAAGGTTGGCGTGCTCAAGGTGAGGGTGCAGGCAGGAAGCAGGAATGAGAAGGATTGACGCGCGGGGAAAGGGTGTTGCATGCGGGCGTTGCTTCCTGCGGCCGAGGGCAGCTGGCGTATGGGCAGGCCGAGTGTCCATCCTGGATGCGGTGTGTCTTAGTGGGAGCTGGTGCATTTCTGTTCGTCGGCGCTTGGTGTAAACGACATAACTGGGCCGCAGCAACACGTGACGCTTCCTGCTGTTGTTTTCCCCGTGTGCGCAGATCCGCGTGTTCCGCCCCTGGAACTCGCGCGCCTTCCTGGGCGCCATGCCCGCCACCGTGAGGAAGGTGTGCGTGCTGGACCGCACCAAGGAGAGCGGCTCCGGCGGCGAGCCGCTGTACCAGCAGGTGTGCGCCGCCATGCACGAGGCGGAGCTCAGCGACCCGTCCGTACCGTGAGTGGGGGCCGGGTTGGTTGGGTTGTGGTGGGTGCTTGTCGCAGGACAAGGGGGAAGTCCAGCGGGCAGAGCAGGGCCGAACGACTGAGGGCAAGGGCAGGATTACAAGACTTCAGCAAGATTGAAAGGAAGGGGCTGATGTCGGGTTGCACCTGGAATATGGGACGGGCCCCTCAGTGCGCTGATGTGGGTGTGCTGCGCACCACCCCGCTGACCTGGTTCCTCCTGCACCCTCCTCGCTCGCCCCCCAGGCGCCGCTACATCGTGGGCGGGCGCTACGGGCTGGCGTCCAAGGAGTTCACGCCCTCGCACGCCGTGGCGGTGTACGAGAACCTGGACCGCGCGCTGCCCATGCGCGACTTCTCCGTGGGCATCGTGGACGACGTGACGCAGCGCTCGCTGCCGCCCTCGCGCCTGCTGCCCGAGGGCAGCTCCTTCCTGCCGCCCGGCACCTTCGAGTGCCTGTTCTGGGGCATGGGCAGCGACGGCACGGTGGGCGCGAACAAGGAGGCCATCAAGATCATCGCCAGCAACACCGACATGCACACGCAGGTGGGGTGCTAGGCCGGATTTGGGGACCCGGCTAAATGCCTTCTTCACTGTGTAATGCGCGCGCGGATTACGCGCCTGTGGATGCTCTTTCGCCCTTTCCCATGCTTTCTGTTGCGGTTTCTCACTGCCCTCTTCCCCCCGCTGCCCCTCGTCACTTCTCAGGCCTACTTCTCGTACGACGCGCACAAGTCCGGCGGCGTGACCGTCAGCCACCTGCGCTTCGGCCCGCACCCCATCGCCGCGCCCTACCTGGTCTCCCAGGCCGACTATCTCGCCGTCAACCACCAGTCGTACCTCGCAAAGTACGACTGCCTGGCCGGCCTGAAGCAGGGCGGCATCGTGGTGCTTAATACACACTTCAACACGCTCGAGGGCATTGACAAGTTCCTGCCCGAGAGGGTCAAGAAGGACCTGGCGGCCAAGCAGGCGCAGCTGTACCTGATTGACGCGCTGGCGGTGGCCAAGCTGATGGGCCTGGGCAAGCACGTCAACATGGTGATGCAGGCGGTGTTCTTCCAGCTGTCGGGCGTGCTGCCCATGGACAGGGCCATCGCGCTGCTCAAGAAGTCCATCACCAAGGCCTATGAGCGCAAGGGCCCCGAGGTACGGCGGTCGGGTTTGGCGCTTTCTGGTTGGCTCCTGTGCTAGACGGGTGCGCTGTAAGCAGGGGGCGTCAAGCAAGCCATTAGGTGAAGCACAACCCAGCTGCGAACCCACATGGCATCCGTGCATTCCAGAACGGCCAGGTGCCTAAAGTGCGCAATTGGTGCCCCCGTTCCTTCCCATGCTGCCAGCCTCACTGCGCCACCTACCTAACCTCGCTCTCCTCACCCTCGCGTTTCCCTCCCCTCCCCTCCCCCAGGTGGTGGCCAAGAACCACGCCGCGGTGGACGCCGCCATCTCGGCCGTCAAGAAGGTGGACGTGCCCGCCTCCTGGGGCGGCCTGGTCACCAAGCCCGTGCCGCTGCACACCTCCGACAAGACCGCCACCACCTCGCGCCTGGACTACATCGAGCGCGTGGTGCAGCCCATGCTGGCGCTCGAGGGCGACAAGCTGCCCGTGTCCGTCTTCTCCCCCGAGGGCTTCATGCCGCCCGGCACCACCGTGGTGGAGAAGCGCGCCATCGCGTCGCAGGTGCCGGTGTGGAAGAGTGAGAACTGCACGCAGTGCAACATCTGCGCGTTCGTGTGCCCGCACGCCGCCATCCGGCCCAGCCTGGCGACTGAGGCGGAGCTGGCGGGCGCGCCCAGCACGTTTGGCACGGTCAACGCGCGCGGAGCGGGCATGGCGGACCTCAAGTACCGCATCCAGGTGTCGCCCATGGACTGCACCGGCTGCGACCTGTGCACGCACGCCTGCCCCGACAACGCGCTCGAGTCCAAGCCCATCAACGACGTGATGTCCATCGAGACCAAGAACTGGGACTTTGCCACGTGAGTACTGGGCGCTGGCGGCGCGGGGCTGCTTGTGCTGGGAGGGGGCCGGGGGGCGCTTGGCCTCCGCTTCACCTGGTTGGTCTTCCTGCCGCTGTGCTTGTGGGTATTAATGCCCAGTTGCGTTGCTTCCACTAAAGGGCCTGCTTGGATCTTGCTGCAAATCCTCGTAGCTGTACCTGATACCTGTTTGGTTGCCCTCCAGTGTTCGTACAGCGCTCTCAAAGTCAGCCCTGCCCCCATGCCCCCCTTGCCCCCGCAGCACGCTGCCCGCCCGCACCGACATCATGGACCGCGCCTCGGTCAAGGGCTCCCAGCTGCAGCCCCCCCTCATGGAGTTCTCCGGCGCCTGCGAGGGCTGCGGCGAGACGCCCTACGTCAAGCTGCTCACGCAGCTGTTCGGCGAGCGCCTCATCATCGCCAACGCCACCGGCTGCTCCTCCATCTGGGGCGGCTCCGCGGGCTCCAACCCCTACACCACCAACGCCGACGGCTACGGCCCCGCCTGGGCCAACTCGCTGTTTGAGGACAACGCCCAGTTCGGGCTGGGTATCGCCATGGGCACCGTGCAGCGGCGCAAGACGCTGCACCGGCATGTCAAGGAGGTGCTGGCGGACGAGGCGGCGCGCAAGGCGGGCAGCGAGATGCTGTTCCTGGCGCTGGAGCGCTGGGCGGACCACTACCAGGAGGCCGACATCGCCAACACTGTGGCCAAGGAGCTGCAGGGGCTGCTGGAGCGCGAGAAGGGGTCGCACCCCGCCATTGGCCAGATCTACGCCGAGCGCGACATGCTGCACAAGGCGTCGGTGTGGATTGTGGGCGGCGACGGCTGGGCGTACGACATTGGCTTCGGCGGCCTGGACCACGTGCTGGCCTCGGGTGGGTGGCTGGGACTGGGAGGGGTGGGTGCAAGGGGCTGGGACTGGGCTGGGCGTATGCCTTGTAGGGACAGCATACTGGACCGAGTGGGTGCGGGGCTAGGCGTTTTTCTGCAATGGCTAGCCGCATGACAACTTTCCGTAGAGTATCCACACGGCACGGTAGCCACGTCTTGTAGCACAGCTGCTGCATGGCAGCAGCACCCCGGGCCGTGTCTCACCACACATGCTCCTGCCCTGCCCCCGGGACCCGCAGGCGAGAAGGTCAACGTGCTGGTACTGTGCATGGCAATACTACCTGCTGCGTCCTGTCTAACCAACTAAGGCCCCCTTACTCCTACCCGCAGGCGAGAAGGTCAACGTGCTGGTGCTGGACACGGAGATGTACAGCAACACGGGCGGCCAGAAGTCAAAGTCCACGCCCATGAGCGCCGTCACCAAGTTCGCGGCGGGCGGCAAAGAGCGGCCCAAGAAGGACCTGGGTGCCATCGCCATGTCGTACGGGGACGTGTACGTGGCCTCCACCTCGCTGCACGCCAACTACGGCCAGGTGGGCAGGGGTACGGGAGCAGGGGTACGGCAAGCAAGGCAGCAGGGGTACGGGCAGGGGTACGGGAACGTGAGCTGCATGCATGCATATTTAGGGGGTTAGCTGGGGCTGCCGACAGTAAGGCATGCAAAGTCAGGCAACGCGCACAGCTATGAGATTCTGCACCCCTACAGCTATGAAATTCCGCACCCCTGCCACCTCAGCTGGGGCTGCCGACAGTAAGGCATGCAATTCAGTTGAGGTGGCAGGTCATGTGGGATTTCATAGCTGTAGGGGTGCAGAATCTTATAGCTGCGCGCATGCCAAGTCGACTAACGGCCCTAACCGCCCTGCCCGTCTGAGCTACGTTCAGGTGCAATCGATCTTTACGCTGACCTGTACCGTGTCCTCCTGCGCCCTGCGTATCACCTCCTCCTCCCAGGTGGTCAAGTCCATGATGGAGGCCGAGAAGCACCCCGGCGTGTCGCTGGTGCTGTGCTACTCGCCGTGCATCATGCACGGCATCTCCAGCGGCATGTGCTCCGCCATCGACGAGTCCAAGCAGGCCGTGGAGACGGGCTACTGGCCGCTGTACCGCTACAACCCCGCCGTCAAGGAGGACGGCGCGCACCACCCCTTCACGCTGGACAGCAAGAAGCTCAAGGGCGACCTGGAGCAGTGGCTAAGCCACGAGAACCGCTTCCAGCAGCTGGCGCGCAAGAACCCCGAGGTTGCAGAGAAGCTGCACCACGAGCTGGACGACGCGGTGCACCTGCGGTTTGACCGCATGAAGGACATGGCGGCGGGCAAGACGCCGGCGCCGCCGTCGCACGAGGTGCCGCCGCCGTCCAGCGCGTAAGGGGAGGTGCAGGTGGTGGTTGTGGTGGTGGTGGTGGAAGGGTGTGTTGTGTGGGGAGAGGTGTGGGAAGGAGGCGAGTGGCGGTGAGGGGGGTGGTGGTGATCTTCAGTACAGAGCGGTGACTTCTTGACGACTGGGTTTGACGGGTGACGGTTTGTATGCCGTAGAGGCCAAAAGCACGCACGGAAGATGTTTTGAATGGTGTACGGCGTTGAAAGCTCGCTGCGCCGAGCAGCAGCAGCTTGCTTAGCATAATAAACGTGAGACTGTGTTTAGTGTTGGTCTCCAGTGTACAGTGCGCAGGGTGGGGTGGCATCTGGGGACATGACATCCGCATGATACATTCATGGTCTGCGAGCCTATATTGTCTTGCCATCAATGGGAGGGGCATTTGGGATCAAATGCACTGCATGGCAATGTCGCTGACCCATTTTGCATGGGGTTGCTGGGAATTTGGGGATTCTTAGGTGCTGCACGTTATTGCTGCAGTCCCTTGTGGGATACAAAGTATGTGCAAGAATGATGGGGAACAAATGTGCATTTACGCCAGTGTTGCGAAGCACTGGTCATGACAAGTCTGGACATTGCTGTAAGGTCCGCCACGGAATCTGTCTTGCCTCATTTGCGCTTAAATCTAGAGCTGGTGTGCTCTCCCGTGTCTTCCAGTCCTTCACGGCAACAATCCTTGCGGGAGACCTTAACCGTTTAACACCACCTGTGCGGCATGGGGCCGGGTCCTGAACAACCCAGCTTGATACACCTGAGGGAACAGTCCCCATGACTACCTACTACGCAACTGGCGACCCACACCATGTTGGTAGAGCACACCATGCAGCGTCAGAATCCCTACGCGTAGGCACTCCTACCTGCTCCTACCACACAAAGAATCCGCTGAGAACAGTGTCAAGCACGAGAGCTTTCCGAACGCCACTCCCCAGCCTCCCCGGTCTCTAGCCCTTTGCCCCATCTAACTACCGCCTGCAGCCTGGCTGCGCCCACCTCAACGTATCAAGCTGCTGAGCAAGCACGCTGCTAGGACCATCCCAGCTACTATGTACGTGCCACCCTGATAGGTATGGTCGGGACCAGTAAGGATCGTGCAGCCACACCACCTGGGACGTAACACAAAAGGCCAAACACCCTAACGCTTGCTTGAGTACGCCCCGCCCCCGGCGCTACTGCCGTTTCTGCCACTTCCTCAGGTCAGCCGTGAGCACCATGCTAGGCGTCGTGTCCAGCTTGCCCGTGGCCAGGATCCCTATCAGCCGCCCGAACCAGAACAGGCTGATGCCGTACAGCAGCAGCAGGCAGGCGTTCGCGGCAGCCGCCAGCCGCCAGTCCAGGGGCACGGAGGCCGCGTCTTGAAGCGTGCACCGTAGCACCACGGCAGGGACCTGGGCATGGGGGCAGGAACGCATACCGGAATGCCATTCAGAGGGTGCCGTACGGGGGCCACCGGAAGTCGGTCAAACGTCAAGTGGAGAGTGCTGGGGCTGCAGGCACATGTTGAAGGTTCAACTGTCAGACAATGACTGGCATGGCGTTGCTGCGTGCAAAAGCCGGATGGATGCCGGGGTGACATTCGCGTCGTGAGAGGCGCGCGTGCACGTTACTCCGGCAACGCGAGTGCAGTACGGCATCTGTGGACCTGTCCTCCATGCGAGCTCGACCCGCCCCTGTGCTATGCAAATCAACCGCAACCCAGGCACTCACCAGGCAGACACGGGTGGCGAGGAACGCTGCCGCGTACAAGTAGAAGACTGGCTTCTTCAAGGGCCGGATGTCCAGGCAATGCAGCAGCTTGGACACGCTATGGAGGGGCACCGTAAGCTGGAACACCCAGTGGGCTAGCAGCCCGATGCGCAGCAGGTCCAGGCTGTAGGACAAGGCCAGTAGCGCCAGGGTGACGGCATGGTGGAGAGCCACGTCAGATCCCTGGACACGCCCAAGCCCGAACCAGTGTTTGACCGTTGACTGGAGGTACCAGGCCAGTAGCATCAGGAACAGGGCGTCCAAGGACGGGCTGCGGTGATGGTATGGCCAGCCCTGGATGCACCCTGATGTGTCTGTGAGGTGGCAGTGGGAGTTGTGGCCGGCGTAGAGGGCCCAGCCCGTGAGGGCTAAGAGGAGGGAGGAGCCCAGGCCCTCCCACACCTCCTCGCACACCACAGCGAGGTAGCACTCGTAACCGGTACCACGACGGCGGAGATAAAAGCGCGCTCGCTCATATAATAAGAGGTAGAATGCCGCGCGGAGGCTGAGGAGCGCTATGGCCCCCGGCAAGCTCCATGCGATGCATGTTACGAAGGAGGACGGAGCCCCCGGTCCCAGCATCATCGTAAGCTGGCTATGATATAAGTTACATCATGTTGGCAGCAACACCGGTGTAATGCGTAAGGACATGGTTGCGACCGTGTCGCTATTCCCGACTGTTTCGCACGCTGCGCGTTGTGTGACAATCACATGTCTGGGTGTCTTGCAAATGTTACGCAGCTTGCCCTATGTGCATGTAGCTACTGCTGCAAGCAGTCCGTGGACAGCGGGGGCCGCCGTACTGTGCCACAGTTGCAGCACCCCTCCCATACACGCTCTTTGGTATCACCACAATGCACATGGTAGACTACCATGTTGATTACCATCGAGTCGAGAAACGCATGTCCACTTACAACTGAAACACTTACAACCGAGGCTGGCTGCCCCTGACCGCATGTGGGGCTTGCTGTGGGGCTTGCTGTGGATGCTTCCAATGGGCCCCTCGCCCCTGCCCCCTCGCCGCAGGGCGCACGGGTGCAGGGGAGCAGGGCGCAGTGCCCAGCGACCCATCGCCCAGACTACGTACTTGCCACGTATGATGAGCATCACGGCAAGTTAGAGGCTGCCAACCCGAAGCCCCAAAACTCTCGTACATGCATGTCTTTGTCGTCACAATGTGCACGCCTGTATATGCTCACGTGTCTAGACCGTGTCGCGTCGTACATGTACGTGTGCAGCATTGACCATTAACGACCTGCACGTCTGATGGTATGCCCATCGCATGCAACTCTTGTCCGCTAAAACATGTTACGTGTCTGCCCTGCACACCTGTACGGAATGCGTGTCCAAGCAAGTCATGCACGTCCCTGCCACAGTACGCTAGCAAAAGGAGCCCACGCACGCCCTTGCTCTCGTCCGTTTGCACCAGCACACAATATTTTGCCCCGCCCACAGTGCATGTATAGCTCACAACCCAACACACTTTTCATGTGCGTCAGCAGGGGAGCTGCTCTAAGTGCAAGATGCCAAGCGGCGTCTGCAACCAGCTGCATCCCGCAAGCCCGCCAAGCTTACTCCACGCCGCCCACGCAGTCCCCACACGCTTCGAGTACACGCTCAGCCCCACTACCCCTCCATAGATGCTCGAACCGTCCGTGCGCCAGAACCCCCCACCTCCCCCGGCCCCTCATCCCTGTACACACTGTAGTTCCGCACCCTCTGCCGTATCGACGCCAGCTGCCCCGCCGCCTCTGCCGCCTGCTGCTGCTGTTGCTCCCTGCGGCGGTGCAGCGCCCGGAGCGAGGCTCGTTGCGACTGCGTCTCCCTGCCAGACGCCGTGAGCCCTACAGCAGCTGGCCTATTTGCAGCCGTCAGGGGCGATACGGCTGGGCCCTCGTCCATCCAGGCCCCCGCCTCTCCGGGCAACGCGGACGTCGTTGTCAGGGTGGAGGTACTGGCGGTTACAGTTGTCGTTGTGGCCGTTGGCCCGGGTTCGAGGGGTTGGTGGTTGAGGCGCTGGTTGAGGCGTCGTGGGGGCGAGGCGGGGTGGCGCGCGGGACTGAAGGAGCCGTGCAGCTGCCTGCGAAAAGGGTAAGGAGCGCAAAGGGGCGTTATGCATGGACACCGGACGGCGAGAAAGGACCCCGTTGACCTCGTCCCTTAGCTGCTACCGATACACTTCAGCAAGCAAGACGACGCAACACCAGCGCGGCTCGCGTACCTGACAGCCGGCGGCGACGGCGACCGGCGGTCAGCGCCGTCCTCTCGCCCGGCAGACCCCACTCCGCCGGCATCCTTGGCGCCATACTCCAATGCACTAGCCTCCTCAGCAGGTGCCGTGACGGGCCCAACAAGCGTGGACCGCCCCGGAGACGCTGCGGCCACCAGCGCTTGCAGCCATGCTGCAGCTGCGGCTTGCTGCTGTACGGCAGCGGCTGGGCCCACCAGCCCCAACCCCACACCCAGACCCACAGGCAGCGCCACCACCCCGGGCGGCGCCCCACCGGGCACGCCACCCGCAACAATTACGTTGTACGGCAATCCGTACGGCAGCCCTGCCCGCTGTACAAGGCCACCGCCTGCCGCCAGGACCGGGTACTCGTGCGCTGATGGTGGGCCGGCACCTGCCCCAGGCGCCCATCCGGGGGTCTGTTGGCCCTGGGGGTACCACCCTTGCTGCTGCTGCTGTAGCCCCTGGCCGCCCGCGGTACCGGGTCCCTGCTTGAATGTGCCTGCATGGCGGTGCAATGGCGATCCCGCTCTCCCAGGCGACCCAGCCCTCGGTGGAGAGCCATGCCTCCCTCCTCCCGCAGCAACCCCATGCACAGCATAATCCGCCCCACCCCCACCAAGATGCTGCGGCTGCAGCTGCTGCTGCTGCATGTGCGCCTGCTGCTCATGCACCTGCTGCTGCTGCGCCGCCGCCGCCCCCAGCAGCGCCACCAGCTGCATGGCGTACCTGTCCCGCTGCGCCCGCACCTCGTTGCTCAGCTCCATCAGCCGCTCCCCCTCGCCACGGGCCGCCTCCAGCTCCCCACGCACACGCACCAGCTCCTCCCTCAGCCTTTCCAACTCCTCCACACCGCCCGCACCACCTGCAGCCTCCCCTCCACTCCCATCCTCGCCAGCCGCCGTGGCCGCAACAGCCCCGGCAGATGGCACTGCCTCGCCGCCGCCGGAGGTGGTGGTGGCGGCGGCCGCTGCCACGGCAGCGTCCGCTGCCCCGGCGGCGGTGTGCCGCAGCAGCTGCCGCCGCAGGGCGCGGTTAGCGACAGTCAGGTCCCGCACACGGCCTCGCAGGTAGGTCAGCTCGGCGGCGGACGCAGCGGCGGCGGAGGGGTCGGAGGTGGCAGGGCGACTGGCTGCCGCCAGCTGGCGCTGCAGTAGCTCCACATGCTCAAGGGTCTGGGGATAGGACAAAAAGGCAATTGCGGTGGCAGGGATGGCAGCAACGGGTTAGCAGATCCTGGGGATGGCAGTAGTACCTGTTGGGGTAGGGGTGGTTTGGAGGATATGGTGCGGGTGACATGTGGGTGACAACATTGGGTCGCCTCAGACGCAGTGCCGTTGCAGCAGATACAACGACACTCGTTGCCAAGATTCCACAAAGGGTCGTCGTACTCAGCCAGGACGTGGGGGGCCTGGATCCGGCGCAGCATGCCTACAGGATGCTACGCCCCTGCAACACAGGTACTCCTTCCTACAACCCTCTGTCCCAATCGCCTACATTTCCATACTGTTCCCCATCCCGCACCCAGCACCACTCCATTCCTCACCCGCTCCAGCTCCATGTCGCTCTCCGCCAACTCCGCCGCCAGCGCCGCCGCCTGCAGCCCTGCAACCCCGCCAGTACCCCCACCCCCAGACACAGCCCCCGTCTCCGTTCCGCCGCTGAACCCCTGCCATGGCCCGTTGCTCGCCAAGCCGCCTTGCATGGCAGGCCATCCTTGCCCCGCCGGCTGCTGCTGCTGCTGCCCGCCCGCCGCCATGTCCAGCGGCCCCAGGCCCACCAGCCCCTGCTGCTGGAGCACCCGGTCGGCCGCCGCTGCCGCCCCAGCCGCCGCCTGCACAGGAAGGCACATACGCACAGGCAGAGCAGACGACCTGGTGTTCCGGAGCTTGCACACAAAGCTGCCTTCTTGCCGGGGGTGCCAAGGGCCTAACGTTGCCAAGCCCCCTTCCACTGCAGTCATTCAAGTGCACTTCCTAAAGGCTTGCCGCACCACCTAGCACGGAAGCCTCCCGTACCTGCAGAACCACAACTGCTACCCACCTGCAGCGCCTCCATCTCCGCCCGCATGACCGCCAGGGTGGACCGCATCCGGGCGTTCTCAGCCTCAGCCTCGGCAGCAGCGGCGCCGCCCTCACCGCCAGACCCGTCGTCCGGCGGCCCACTGCGCTCAAGCGACATGGGAGCAGCAAAGCCAGGGGTAGCAATAGGAAGTTGTGAGGTGGCTTTCCATCATATACGGGCACAAAAAGTACATGTGGGCGAAGACACGTGCTTCGCCATAGGCACTGTGTGACAGGGTGATGGAGCCCAGTGTCAACAACGCCCACAAGCCGTGCTCGGCACGCATCAACAGCACAGCGACAAGGTGAGAGTACCGTTCAGGAGAGGTCCCAGTGGCTCACCTCGCCCCTCCCTCAGCGCCCTGACGCTGCTGCTGCTGCTGCTGCTGCTGCGGCCCCTCCCCCAGCCCCAGCCGGGAGGCGCGCAGGGGCTGGCGTGCTGCCAGCAGCGAGTCCAGGCCCTCACGCGACGCCCGGAGGTACTGCGCGGCGCGCGAGGCGGCGGCAGCGGCGGCGGCCGCAGCGGCTGCTGGGCTCCAGGGGCGCGGGGACTCCTGCACGGTAGCACCGACCGCATGTCAGACAAAAGGACAAAAGCAAAGTACCCCATTTAGACCCCCGCACGGTCGGACTCGCAAGCGCCCATGCTCCTGCTTCTGGGCTAGTCAGCTGTTGGATGGCGGCAGTGGAGTCGCACCTGCGGCCCGGCTGTGGGAGACCGCTGCTGTTGCTGGTAGGCCGCTCCAGGGGAGGTCGCAGGTCCCCATGGCGCGCCCCCCGGCGGCGTGGGCCCCAGCCAGAAGGATGCGGAGCTGCGGGGCGACGGCGGGAGGTCCAGCAGCGGGGACAGGCCGCCCACGTCGGGCAGTGAGTCGTGGGACTCCTGCATGGGCGGTGGTAACAGGTGTATTCACACAGATGTAGCAGTGTGGGAGGGGCCAGCCAGTGGTCAGGAGCATGTGAGTCACACGTTAGTGGGTTTCTAGCGGGGTTGGGCCACATCTGCCGGGGCCGTACTTAGTACAAAACGGGTTGGCGTTGTTGCTAGTTGCACGACTATGTCCGCAGCTCGGCATCAGGTCCAATGTGGTGACGTGTCAAGATGTCCCCCATGCTCACCTCCAGAGCCGCGAGGGACAGCGCCACAGGCCGCTTGGACGCGCCGCCTGGCCCTTGCCCGGCCGCGCCTTGCGCTGCTTGCGCTGCACCCCTTGCGTGCAAGGAATGTGGGCTGCCTGCTGCCCCTGCCCCGGCTGCTGACCCGCCACCTCGCTGACCGGGCGGCACCGCTGCCGTACCGCCCGGGCTGCGTTGGGGCTGAGAGCGCGAGGGCCCGCCGGAATCCGAGGTGCGGCCTTGGGCAGCGCCCCCGGGCGCCATGGGTAGCATGTCCAGCTCGTCCTGTTGGTCCAAGGCAGCGGGGGCGTCAGGTCAAACCAGTCAAGCCGCTAGTTTCACGCACTCCAGGCGCTTGTTGATCCTGTACCGACGTGTAAGTTTGTGTATGCATACGCAGTCCAGGCTCATGTTCCGCGGAGGGGGCCGTCAGTGCGCTCAGGGCCCCACTCACCGACCAGCTCATGTCCCAAGGCTGCTGCTGCTGCTGCTGTGCGCCGCGGGCCCCAGCCGCCGGGCCGTCCGTGCGCTTCTGCATCGCCCTCTCTCGCGCCGCTGCCGCTGCCAGCCGATCCTGCGGCCACACCCACACGGACGGCCATCGGACAAAGGTTCTCACAACAGCTAGCGGCGTGCCATTTTCCTTCATATTATGGATCCACAAAATTCCACATCCTCCCTCGGGGGCCATCACCAGCCTTCACGGACGCGCTCTCGTCCATGAACATGCACATCACTGAAGGCGCCCACACAATGACATCCTTGCAGCACCCGTACGTTCAAAGGCCCCCGCTGGCCCTGGTGTGCACTGAACCCCAGCCTGGCACCGAACGCACTTAATACACATGCCTCACCCGCAGCGCCTGTATGAGCTGCGTCCGCTCGTCCAGCGCCGCCTGCGCCTCCGCCAGCCTGCCCCGCAGCTCCACCACCTCCTCGCCGCACGCCGCAGCAGACGCCTGCAGCTTGGCCACCTGTGTAAGGAGAACCAAAGGCATGTGGGGTAACACACAGCGGCTCTCTTGCACTGGCCCGTCAAGGGGCCTGCACGATGCCTTGCTGACCGCGCAAACTGCGCCGCAGGCCATCGCTGTTTGCACGACGTCAGGCGCAGCAAGGTACACCGGTACCCCAGTTGGTGGACTGGAAGGTCCGCCAACGCCATGGTGGTCGACCCTTTGCCATAGCGCCACTTGGCACCGCGGCAGTTTCCCATTGACACCAGCCCCACCAACGCACCTCCTCCTGGTGCTCCTTCCGCGCCTCCTCCAGCGCCCCCGTGGCAGCTTCCCGCAGCTCCTGCAGCTGCCGCTCCAGACCACTGGTGCGCTCCTGGGTGCAGACGCAACACATTCACGGGCAACGCTAATCAACTACAACCGCCATTCCGCAATACGACAAGGGAAATAGCAACCATAAGTCGGACAACCTTGGCAAACGTGTTGGCATACCACAGGCTGGGCCGCATTGTGCCCGTTTTCCTCCCCCCACCTGTGACTCCGTCAGCACCGCCCGCATCTGCTCCTGCAGCTCCTCCGCCACGCGCTCCAGCTGCAAGCCCCGGGCTGCGGGCACGGCACCCACAACCGCACGAACAAAGGAACACAGCGTCAAGCAATTAGGATAGCACTGTGCCCCCTGAGTCATGCACTTCGTACCGTACTGCAGGAGCAGAAAAAAACGAAACCGCATCATGCGCCCTGAATACAGATCGCCCATGTACAGCACACGGGGCGCACAGGCCCCACCTGCTGCGCCTCCGCCTGCGCCCCCGCGGCATCGTACCGCAGGATAACAAACTCAACACCGCAGCGTACGGTAGCCCTGAACAGGTGGGGTAACGATGCTACGGACGAGGGCGCACATGAGACGGGCCCCACCTGCCGCCGCCTCCGCCTGCGCCCTGGCCGCCGCCACCTCCTCCACGTGCCTCCGCTGCAGCAGCCCCACGTCCCGCAGGCACTGACCCCGCAGCTCCTCCAGGGAGCCCTGCGCGGAGGACAGCTGAGCAGCCAGCTGGGCGCGGTGCGTGTCGTACGACTCGGTGGCGGCCTGAGGGGAGCGATAGAGGGGAAGGGGGCAAACGGAGCATCTTGAGGCGCGATATCGTCACAGCGTCTCTCAGCGTCACAAGGGTATGTGTGCATGACTCTGCGGCGGCCTGATGGAGGCCAGGGAGGGGGCAACGTTGAGTTTGCAGGAGAGCTTCAGGGCAGTCAGCATCATTGCACAGATGGGAGCGGTGAGAGTCGTACGACTCGATGGCGGCATGAAGGGAGGGGGAGCAAAGGAATTGTCAGGGCGGGCAGCGCGCTGCGTAAGCAGTTATGGACAGACGGGTGTACAGGGGCCCTTGACCACACGGTGGCGGCTTCAAGGGAAAGGCCAGTGGTGGGGCACCGTGGCGGCAGTGCTACTCGTGCAACGTTGGGGCTCCTACGCCGTGTGGTGACACCGGTTATGCTGATTTGTCAGGGCTCCCCGCTCACACACCACCCCTGCCTTTGTAAAGCTGTATGCCAGTCCATGTCACCACGCCCCGGGCCTGTGCCCTGCACACGTACGCCAGGCCGGGCCCCCACCCTCCCCCCCGCTCCCCTCCGCCCCCACCTGCAGCCTGCGCTCCGCCTCCTCGGCTGCCGGCCCTGCCCCCCGCTCTACATTCCCCACTGCCCCGCCCCATTTCCCACCTGCCCCCACCCCACCTGCAGCCTGTGCTCCGCCTCCTCCGCCCGCTGCCGCAGCTGCCGTGCTACCGTGTCATGGTCCCTGGCCCCCGCCGCCAGCTCCGCCTCCAGGCCCCGGACAGCAACGTCGCGGTCGCGCAGCTGGCAGCGGCAAGACTGCACGGGACGTGAGAAACAAGGTGTTATCGTATTATACATAGAGCAGAGCCCTTCACTACAAGTAGGAAGGCACCAAAACGCCGCGGCTTGGCTCCGGGGGGCCAGGTCGTCTGCGGCCACAGTGCCGACGATCAGGATGGAAAGGATTTCGGGGCAAGGAAGTGGGAGGAAGTCCGTTTGAGATGGGGCGGCAAGGGGAACGGCAGCGCGGGCAGCGGCACGTCTGTAGGGCGCATGCGGCAGCGGCAGTGAAACCAGTGTTACACTGTGGGCAAAAGCCGGGGGTCCATAGCCGGACCGAGACACAGCGATGGCCTCTAGGGCCTTAGGCACGAGCCGGGAGGGCT
>VFQN01002233.1_pt1 | contig 30491 bp, 31 predicted proteins | sample 3512371 | NCBI WGS metagenome assembly VFQN01 (sample SAMN10412370, study PRJNA504923) | tailings metagenome | isolation source: Replicate 2 from Balatoc abandoned mine | place: Philippines: Itogon, Benguet | collected 2017-08-28 | reverse complement strand
CTGGCCGAGCACGTCGGCCTCGGATTCGTGCTGGCGCGAGAACGGCAGCAGCACGCCGGCCTGCGCGCCCACGCCAAGCAGGCCCAGCAGGGTGCGGCGCTCGCCGCCGGTGGCGCCGTCGAGCACCTGGAGCGCGGTCTCGGCGGCGTACTGCTGCGAGACGCGCTCGGAGGCATGCCGGGAGACGACGTGGGCCAGCTCGTGGCCGATCACCGCGGCCAGCTGGTCCTGGTTGGCCGCGAGCTTGAGCAGGCCGGCGTGCACGCCGACCTTTCCGCCCGGCAGCGCGAAGACATTGGCGCTGTCGTCGGCCAGCACCACCACCTCCCAGGGCTGCTGGCGCCAGGGCGGCGGCAGCTGGGCGACCAGGGCATCGGCCACGCAGCGCACCGTGCGCAGCTGGCCGGCGTCGGTGGAGACCTTGCCGCTGGCCTTGACCTGGTCGAAGGCGGTGGCGCCCAGCCGGGCCATGTCGGCGTCGCCGACGAGGATGAACTGCTTGCGGCCGGTGGGCGCGGTGGCGCAGGCGGCCAGCGCGGCCAGGACCAGGCCGGCGAGGACGGTCGGGAGGTGCTTGCGCATCGGGAGGGCTCCGGTCCGTGGGGGGCGCCCATGATTGGCGCATCGGCCCGGGGCCGCAATACCGGCCCGGTTCAGGCCGGCGCGCCCGGCTTGCGCTACAATCGCGCGCCTTCTTCGCGACCGTGGTGTGCCGGCATGCGAAGCTCCCCGCTACACACGGACTCCCCATGACCACGCCCTCGCACGAGGCGCCCGCCGCGCCGATGCTGTTCCGCGACCTCGCCCTCGGCGAACCCCTGCTGCGCGCGCTGGCCGACGTCGGCTACGAATCGCCCTCGCCGATCCAGGCCCAGACCATCCCGCACCTGCTGGCCGGCCGCGACGTGCTGGGCCAGGCCCAGACCGGCACCGGCAAGACCGCGGCCTTCGCCCTGCCCCTGCTGGCCCGCCTCGACCCGGCGCAGAACTCGCCCCAGGCCCTGGTGCTCTGCCCGACCCGCGAGCTGGGCATCCAGGTCGCCGAGGCCTTCCAGAAGTACGCCGCCCACCTGCCCGGCTTCCGCGTGCTGCCGGTCTACGGCGGCCAGAGCTACGGCCCGCAGCTGCAGGCCCTGCGCCGCGGCGTGCACGTCGTGGTCGGCACCCCGGGCCGCATCATCGACCACCTCGAGAAGGGCTCGCTGGACCTCTCGGCCCTGCGCAGCCTGGTGCTGGACGAGGCCGACGAGATGCTGCGCATGGGCTTCATCGACGACGTCGAGGCCATCCTCAAGAAGATGCCGGCGGTGCGCCAGACCGCGCTGTTCTCGGCCACGATGCCGCACGCCATCCGCCGCATCGCCCAGACCTACCTCAAGGACCCGGTCGAGGTCACGATCGAGGCCAAGACCCGCACCGCCGAGAACATCCGCCAGCGCAGCTGGGAAGTCAGCGGCCTGCACAAGCTCGACGCGCTCACCCGCATCCTCGAGGCCGAGCCCTTCGACGCGATGATCGTCTTCGCCCGCACCAAGCAGGCGACCGAGGAGCTGGCCGAGAAGCTGCAGGCGCGCGGTTTCGCCGCCGCGGCGATCAATGGCGACATCGCCCAGGCCCAGCGCGAGCGCACGATCGAGCAGCTCAAGACCGGCAAGATCGACATCCTCGTGGCCACCGACGTGGCGGCGCGTGGCCTGGACGTGGACCGCATCAGCCACGTGCTCAACTACGACGTGCCCTACGACACCGAGAGCTACGTGCACCGCATCGGCCGCACCGGCCGCGCCGGCCGCAGCGGCGAGGCGATCCTGTTCATCGCCCCGCGCGAGCGCAGCATGCTGCGCGCGATCGAGCGCGCCACCCGCCAGCCGATCACGCCGATGGAGCTGCCCACCGTGGCCGCCGTCAACGACGTGCGCATCGCCAAGTTCAAGCAGCAGATCACCGACACGCTGGCCTCGGGCGAGCTGGCCGAGTTCCGCAAGCTGATCGAGGATTACGAGCGCGAGATGAACGTGCCGGCGATCGAGATCGCCACCGCCCTGGCCAAGCTGGCCCGCGGCGACGTGCCGCTGCTGATGGAGGCGCCGAAGTTCGAGGCCAAGAAGCGCGCCTTCGAGCGCGACGTGCAGGCCGCGACCGACAGGTTCGCCCGCCCCGAGCGCGGCGAGCGCCCGGCCCGCGGCGAGCGCCCCGCCTTCCCGAAGAAGGAGCGCGAGCCGCGCACCCCCGACCCGGGCATGCGGACCTTCCGCATCGAGGTCGGTTACGACGACGGCGTGAAGCCGGGCAACATCGTCGGCGCCATCGCCAACGAGGCCGGCCTGGACGCCAAGCACATCGGCCGCATCGAGATCTTCGAGGACCACACCCTGCTCGACCTGCCCGACGGCATGCCGCCCGAGGTGATGACCCACCTCAAGACCGTCTGGTGCGCCGGGCGCCAGCTGCGCATCACCCGCGACGGCGAGCCGCCGGACACCGCGGGCAAGATGCCGGCCAAGCGCGGCTTCCCGCCGCGCGGCAACAAGCCCTTCGGCGCGAAGAAGGATTTCGGCGGCCCGGGCAAGCCGCACCGCAAGGGCCCGCGCCCGCCGCGCTGACCGCCCGGAACCACGACGATGATGCTTGAGGCCGACGTCGTGGTGATCGGCGGCGGCGCCGCCGGCCTGATGTGCGCGCTCACCGCCGGCCGGCGCGGCCGGCGCGTGCTCGTCATCGAGCACGCCAACCGCTGCGGCAAGAAGATCCTGATGTCGGGCGGCGGCCGCTGCAATTTCACCAACACCGGCACCACGCCGGCGAACTTCCTCTCGGCCAACCCGCACTTCTGCAAGTCGGCGCTGGCGCGCTACCGCCCCGGGCACTTCATCGCGATGGTGGAGGCGAATGGCATCGCGTACCACGAGAAGGAACTGGGCCAGCTGTTCTGCGACGAGAGCTCCAAGCAGATCGTGAAGATGCTGCTCGACGAGTGCGCGGACGCCGGCGTGCGCATCGAGACGGCGTGCAGCGTGGCCAGCGTGGGCGCGCCCGCCGGCGGCTTCGTGCTCAACACGGCGCGCGGCCTGGTCGAGGCGCCGGCGCTGGTGGTCGCCACCGGCGGCCTTTCCATCCCGAGCATGGGCGCGACCGGCTTCGGCTATGAACTCGCGCGCCAGTTCGGCCACGCCGTGCTGCCCACGCGCGCCGGGCTGGTGCCGCTGACGCTCAGCGGCAAGCCGCTGGAGCAGTACGCGGAACTGGCCGGCGTCGCCCTGCCGGTGGAGGCGCGCTGCGGCAGGACGAGCTTCCGCAACGCGATGCTGGTCACGCATCGCGGCCTCAGCGGCCCGTCCATCCTGCAGATCTCGAACTACTGGGAACCGGGCAAGCCGCTCGAGCTCGACCTGCTGCCGGACCTGGACATCGAAGCCTTCCTGCTCGAACGCCAGCGCGCGCGGCCCGACGCCGAACTGCGCAGCGTGCTGGCCGAAGTGCTGCCCAAGCGCTTCGCCGAGCGCCTGTGCGAGGTGTGGATCCCGAGCAAGCCCATGCGCCAGTACACGCACCGCCAGCTGCCCGACCTGGCCCGCCGGCTCGCGCACTGGCCCATCACCGCCAGCGGCACCGAGGGCTACCGCACCGCCGAAGTCACCCTGGGCGGCGTGGACACGGACGAGGTCTCGTCCACCACGATGGAATCGAAGCTGCGGCCCGGCCTGTATTTCGTCGGCGAGGTGCTGGACGTGACCGGCTGGTTGGGCGGTTACAACTTCCAGTGGGCCTGGGCCTCGGGGCACGCGGCGGGCCAGGCGGTCTGACGGCGGGCCCGACGGGCGCGACGGCCTGGCGACGGGGCGCTTGGCGGGAATTCGCCGACCCGCCGCCGGTGGTCTCTCTGGCCCGCGCTCGGGCATACTCCGCCTTGACATACGGGCCGGTATGGTCGGCCCGCCACCCCCGTCGAGGTTCCCCATGCCGCACTACACCGCGCCCCTGCGCGACATGTCCTTCGTGCTGTTCGACCTGCTGGACGCCGAGCGCGAACTCGCCGACTTCGGCGAGCGCTACGCCGGCGTGGACCGCGCGACCATCGAGGCCGTGCTCGAGGAAGGCGGCCGGTTCGCCAGCCAGGTCATCCAGCCGCTCAACGCCGTCGGCGACCGCGAGGGCTGCACCTTCCACGGCAACGGCGTGGTCACCGCGCCCACCGGCTTCAAGGCCGCGTACGCGCAATTCGTCGAGGCCGGCTGGCCGGCGGTGAGCTGCGACCCGGTGTACGGCGGCCAGGGCCTGCCGCTGGTGGTGAACAACCGCCTGTACGAGATGTGGAACTCGGCCAACCAGGCCTGGCTCATGTACGCCGGCCTCTCGCACAGCGCCTACGAATGCCTGGTCGCGCACGGCAGCGAGGAGCAGAAGCGGCTGTACCTGCCGAAGATCACCTCGGGCGAATGGACCGGCACCATGTGCCTGACCGAACCGCATTGCGGCACCGACCTGGGCCTGCTCAAGACCAAGGCCGAGCCGCGCGGCGACGGCAGCCATGCGCTCAGCGGCACCAAGATCTTCATCAGCGCCGGCGAGCACGACCTGGCCGCCAACATCCTGCACCTCGTGCTCGCCCGCCTGCCGGATGCGCCGGCGGGCACCAAGGGCATCTCGCTGTTCCTCGTGCCCAAGTTCCTGCCCACCGCCGACGGTGGCCTGGGAGCGCGCAACGGCATCAGCGCCGGCTCGATCGAACACAAGATGGGCATCCACGGCAACGCCACCTGCGTGATGAACCTCGATGGCGCCACCGGCTGGCTGGTCGGCGAACCGAACAAGGGCCTGCAGGCCATGTTCGTGATGATGAATTCGGCGCGCCTGGGCGTGGGCATGCAGTCGCTCGGCCAGGCCGAGGTGGCCTACCAGAACGCGGCCGCCTATGCGAAGGACCGCCTGCAGTCGCGCGCGCCGACCGGCGCCGCCGCCCCGGAAAAACCCGCCGACCCGATCCTCGTGCACCCGGACGTGCGCCGCATGCTGCTGACCGCGCGTGCGTACAACGAAGGCGGCCGCGCGCTCACCACCTGGTGCGCGCAGCTGCTCGACCGCGAGCACGCGCACCCGGACGCCGCCGTGCGCGAGGACGCCGCCGAACTGCTGGCGCTGATGACGCCGGTGGTCAAGGCCTTCCTCACCGACAACGCCTGGGACACCACCACCCAGTGCCAGCAGGTGCTGGGCGGCCATGGCTACATCGCCGAGTGGGGCCTCGAACAGTACGTGCGCGACAGCCGCATCAACATGATCTACGAGGGCACCAACGGCATCCAGGCCCTGGACCTGCTGGGCCGCAAGGTGCTGATGGACGGCGGCGCGAAGTTCGGCCGCTTCGCCGGGCTCGTGCAGTCGACCCTGGCCGAACTCGGCGGCCGCGCCGAACTGGCGGAGTTCACCGGCCCGCTGGGCAAGCTGCTCGCCGACACCGCGGCGCTGACGAAGGAACTCGGCGCGCGCGCCAAGGCCGATCCCAACGAAGTCGGCGCGGCGTCCGTGGCCTACCTGCGCATCGTCGGGCACCTGGTGTTCGCCTGGCTCTGGACGCGCATGGCCGCGCTGGCCGTGGGCAGGGACGACGCCTTCCATCGCGCCAAGCTGGCCACCGCGCGCTTTTACGTCGCGCGCCTGCTGCCCGAAGTCGAGATGCGGCTGCGCGAGGCCCGCGCCGGCGCCGGCGTGCTGATGGCCATGGACGCCGACGCGTTCTGAGCCTCGCCGCGGGCGCGCCCTCCCGGGGCGCGTCCGCGCAAAACGCGCCGGGCTTACTCCCAGAGCTTCTTCCAGCCGCCGGGACCCAGCTTGCGCAGGGCGTCGATGTTCGCTTCGTAGATGCGGTCGGCGTCCGGGAAGGCGGCGACCGCCTTGTCGACGCTGTCCTCGCGCAGCAGGTGCAGCGTCGGATAGGGCGCGCGGTTGCTGAAATTGCCCATGTCGTCCGGGTCGCTGTCGGCGAACTGGTAGTGCGGGTGGAAGCTGGCCACCTGCAGCACGCCTTCGAGCCCGAGTTCCTCCACCGCCGCGTCGGCGATGTCGAGGAAATCGTTGTAGTCGAGGAAATCGCCCAGCACGCGCGGGTGGATCAGCAGCGTGGTGTCGATGTCGGCCGGGTCGGCGGCGGCCAGCAGCTGCAGCTCGTGCAGCAGGTCCTCGAGCAGGGCCTCCTCCGTCTCCGCGTGGCTGACCACCCAGCGGATCTGCCGCTTCACGTGCACGGCCTTGGCGAAGGGGCAAAGATTGAGGCCGATCACGGCCTTCTCCAGCCAGGCGCGGGTGGCGGCGACGACGGCCTCGTCGGACAGCGGCTCGATGCCGTGCAGGGGATCGGACGGATGCATGCGGCCTCCTCACGCGCTCGGCGGCCGGCCGGGACCGGCCGGGACGCCACCATACCGGAATCGCGCCGGCCGACGAAGGTCACTCGGCGAACACCGGCGCCGGCTAGGCTGGAGGCCCACCCCAGGAGCCCCGCCACCATGCATCCCGCCGTCGCCGCCCTCGTCCTCGCCAGCGTCATGCTGCTGGCCGTGCTCACCTTCCTGGTCGGCCGCGCCCGCGGCCGCTACGGCGTGCGCGCGCCCGCCACCACCGGCCATGAAGGCTTCGAACGCGCCTTCCGCGTGCAGCAGAACACGCTCGAATCGATGGTGATGTTCCTGCCGGCGCTGTGGGTCGCCGCAAGCGTGTCCGACCCGCGGATCGCCGCCGGCATCGGCGCCGGCTGGTGGCTGGCGCGGGTCTGGTACGCGGTGGCCTATGCCAACCCCGCCGGCAACCGCGGGCCCGCCTTCGTGCTGTCGGTGCTCGCCATCGCCGCGCTGCTCGTGCAGGGCGCCTGGGGCCTGCTCGCGCTAACCTGAGGCCCCGCCACCGGAGGATCCGCCGATGCGCCGCTTCGCCCTGCCCACCGCCCTGCTCGCCTTCGCCCTGCTCGTCCCGGCCGCGCCCGCGCGCGCCGCGGACCCGCCGGACTGCCCCGGCAAGGTCTACGGCAAGGGCAAGCGCGCGATCTGCCTGCCGCTGGGCGCGGCCTCCTTCGCCGACGAGGTGGTGGCCTTCGCGCCCGGCGAGCGCCCCTCCGAAGGCGTGTTCGCCGAGCCCCGCTACAGCCTTGGCGAGCCGGACTACATCGCCACCAGCAAGCCGGGCTTCCTGTCCCTGGGCTGCCAGGGCGAACTCGTGCTGCGCTTCACCGACAACCGCCTGGTCGACGTGGAAGGCCCGGACCTGTTCGTGTTCGAGGTCGGCCCGGTGGTGGAACCGACCGCCTTGGCGATCTCGGTCGACGGCGGGCGCTGGACCGAGGTCGGGCGCATCGAGGGCGCGCGTGCCGACGTGGACATCGCGCCCTTCGTGGCCCCGGGCGAAGCCTACGCCTACGTGCGCCTGACCAATGCCGGCACGCAGTGCGGCGGCCGCCACTCCGGCGCCGACATCGACGCGGTGGCCGCGGTCGGCGCGGCCATGCGCCTCTCGCTCGACAGCGCCGTGCTGTTCGACGTCGGCCAGTCGGCGCTGCGGCCGGAGGCACGCGCCGCGCTCGACGCGCTCGCCGCGCAGGTGAAGGGCTACGGGCCGGCGCGCCTGGTGGTCGAAGGCCATACCGACGCCACCGGCGGCGACGCCGACAACCAGCGCCTGTCCGAGGCCCGCGCGGCCGCGGTCTGGCAGGCCCTGCGCTCGCGCCTGGGCCTGGCCGAGGACGCCGCGACCGTGCGCGGCTTCGGCGAATCGCGCCCGGTGGCCGACAACGCCAGCGAGGACGGCCGCGCCCGCAACCGCCGCGTCGACATCCTGGTCCAGCCGGGCGCGCGCTGACCGCGCGCGCGGTCAGCGGCGCAGCCGCGCCGCCTTGCCCAGGTCGTCCCACCAGTAGCGGGCGAAGGAACGCAGCACGCCGCGGCCCAGGTCGACGTCGCGGCCTTCGGCCAGCCGGTCCATCTGCTGGTAGTACCAGCCCTGGGCGCCGAGCACGTTGACCATCTTGGCGGCCAGCCACGGGCTGGCGGGCGAGAGCCGCCCGCGCGGCCGCAGGTGCAGGCGATGCTCGAAGGCCGGCAGGACCTCGATCTCGCCGGCGAGCAGGCGCCGGGCCACGTCCGGATGCGTGCAGAAGGGCCGGGCGATGCCGATGACGTCGGTGTCGCCCGCGGCCAGCGCCGCCTCCATGCCCGCGCGGCTGCGGAAGCCGCCGGTCACCACCAGCGGCATAGTCGCCACGCGCCGGATGCTGGCGGCGTACTCAAGGAAATACGCCTCGCGCACCCGCGTGCTCGGCCGCACCTCGACCGCGTCGGCGTCGCGGCCGGTGACGCCCAGCAGGCGCGGCTGCTCGTAATTGCCGCCGGAGATCTCCAGCAGGTCCACGCCCTCGCCGTTGAGCAGGTCCACCACCGCCAGGCAGTCGGCGTGGCTGAAGCCGCCCTGGCGGAAGTCGTCGGAGTTGAGCTTCACCGAGACCGGGAAGTCGCGGCCCACGGCGCGCCGCACCGCGCGCACCGTTTCGAGCAGCAGGCGGGCGCGGTTGGCGAGCGGGCCGCCCCAGGCATCCTCGCGGCGGTTGGTGACCGGCGAGAGGAAGCTGGAGATCAGGTACCCGTGCGCGCCGTGCACCTGCACGCCGGTGAAGCCGCAGTCGCGGGCGATGGCGGCGGCGTCGGCGAAGCGGCCGATGATCCCGAGGATTTCCTCCTCGCGCAGCGCGCGCGGCCGGGCGTAGTTGCCCAGCAGGTCCAGCTGCACCTCGGACGGCCCCACCGGCCGGCAGGTCACGTAGCGCGGCGACTGCCGGCCGGCGTGCGAGATCTGCATCCACAGGCCATTGCCGGCGACCGTGCCGGCCTCGGCCCAGGCGCGCAGCCGGGCGCGCGCGTCGGCGTCGACGCTGGCCGGGTGCCGGCTGTCGATGGCGACGTTGCCCGGGCGCTCGAGCACCTGCCGGTCCACCATCACGTTGCCGGTGACCAGCAGGCCGGCGCCGCCCTCGCTCCAGGCGCGGTAGAGCCGCGCATGGCGCGGCGTGGCGCGCAGGTCGCGGTCGGACAGGCCCTCGGTCATCGCCGCCTTGCACAGGCGGTTGGGCAGCACCGCCCCGCAGGGCAGGCTCAGCGGCTGGGCCAGCGGATCGCGCATGCGGGGCTCCGGAAGGATCGCCGCCCCACGATACCGGATGCCCCGGGCCGCCGCGCAGGGCGGCCCGGGCGCGGGCTCAGGCCGGGTCGGACTTCACCAGCAGGTGCTTGGCCAGCGCGCCGTGCAGGTGGGCGACGCCGCGCGCCAGGTGCAGCACCGCGAACACCAGCAGCACGCCGAGCACCAGCAGGGTCGGGCCGGCCCAGGGCGCGAGGATCTCGTAGCCGTCCCACTGCAGGCCGGCGTCGGTCAGGGGCAGGCCCAGGCCTTCGAGCATCGCCGCCAGGCCGCCGAAGGCCAGGCCGGCGCCGGTGGCGATGCCGGTCACCGCGGTCGTGAAGTAGACGATGCCCAGCGGCAGCATCAGCGCCAGGTACAGCATGGTCGACCACGTGCGCGGGTCGGTGAACATGTCGGCGATTCGCTGCAGCCAGGGCTTGGGCTGGCCCGGGTGCAGCGGCCGGCGCGGCATGCGTTCGCCCAGCATGACCTCGACGATGCGGCCCTCGACCAGCGAGAGGATGCGCACGACGCCGACGAACAGCACCAGCACCGGGATGCCGATCACCAGCACCGACACGCCCGCCGAGACGCTGATGCCCGCCACCACCACGGTGAAGTAGACGATGCCGGTCGCCAGCGACAGCAGCATGTAGAACAGGCCGGTCCAGGCCCGCGCGTCGGTGGCCACGCCGAAGAAGCGGCCGGCCAGGCTGCGCCGCGCCGCCGGCGGTGGCGTGCGCAGGGCGCGGGTGACCTGCACCTCGGTGTCGCGGTAGATCTCGGCCACTTCCTCCGGCGCGCCGTAGCTCGAGGCGATGCTGGCCAGCAGTTCGGCCTCGGGCACGGCCGGGTTGGCGGCCAGCTCCGAGCGAAGGTATTCCTCGGCGTCGTAGAGCGCGTCCTGCACCAGGGCCGGATCGGCGCCGCGCAGCGCCGCCCGCAACTGGTCGAGGTACTCGGGGATGGTCTTCGGGGTCGCGGTCATGGCAGCTGTCCTTCCAGCACGGAATCAACGGAATCGCGGGTGGTGCGCCAGGTGGCGGTCCAGTCGGCCAGCACCTGGCTGCCCAGCGCGGTGATGCGGTAGTAGCGGCGCGGCGGGCCGCTGATCGAAGGCTCGACGTGGCTCTCGGCCAGGCCGGCGGCGCTGAGGTTGCGCAACACCGGGTAGAGCGCGCTCTGCTTGCCGCCCAGCAGCGGATCGCCGGTCTGCTCGAGCCGCTTGGCGATCTGGTAGCCGTACAGCGGCTCCTCGGACTGCGCCAGCACGGCCAGCAGCACCAGCGACACGGTGCCGGCGCTGAGCTCCTTCTGGAACTTCTTCAGGTGCGGATCGGTATCGCCCATCGCCTGCCCTCCATCTCGCGATAGCCCCGTCTTGGGCATATCGTGGACTTGATACTAGTGGGGCAAAACGGGGCGGCCTCAGTGCCGCAAGTCACGGCATCCCGGGCGGCGCGGGACCCGGTCCGCCCGGACTCAGGGCCGGGGCTGGTTGCGGGCCAGGCGGGCCAGGGTCGGCAGGCGGGCCGCGTGCTCGGCGGACAGGGGATACAGCGCGCCACCGCCGTCGGCATAGCGGCCGGGGCGGCAGCGCGCCGGGCGGCCGCACATCAGGGTCGCGGGGTCGTCGCCGTGGCGCAGGCCCAGGACATGGCCCAGCTCGTGGGCGATCAGGTTGGCGGCCACGCCGGGCGCGGCCATCACCGGGTCCTCGAGCGAGGGAATGGCCACCAGGTCGAGGTCGCCGTCGAGCTCGGCCGCGAAGGCGGTGAAATCCTCGCCGGACAGCAGCACCAGCACCTCGCCCGCCTGGCCTGGCAGGGCCACCGGCGGGGCCAGCGGCGGGCCGCCCGCCAGTTCGCCGACGCGCGACGCCTGCGCCTGCAGCCAGTCCGCGGGCAGCGGATCGGCGCGGACCGGACCCAGGGCAAGGCGCAACCCGGCCCCCGCGGCCTCGAACTGCCGGTTCCAGTAGTCCACGGCCTCGGCCAGGGCCGGCAGGCGGGCGTCGCCGGGATCGCCCAGCGGGGTCACTCGCAGTTCGGCGGCCGCGGCGGGTGCGGCCAGGCAGCACAGCAGCAGGGTCAGGCTCAGTCGCATGGAGTCGCTCCGGTCTTGGTGCCGGGGATGCACGCCGGGGCGGACGCGTCGCGCCGGCCCGGCTTGATTCCCGTCGCGCCTGGGGTAACTTGGCGCCCAGGTGAACGAACCAGGAGGCTTCCCTCGATGAGCGCCCCATCCGGCTCCGCCCCGATGCCCGTGCTGTTCCTCGGGCACGGCTCGCCGATGAACGCGATCGAGGACAACGCCTGGCGACGGGCCTGGCAGGCCCTCGGCAAGCGCCTGCGCCGGCCCAAGGCCATCCTGTGCATCTCCGCCCACTGGGAAACCCAGGGCGTCTACGTCGGCTCGGCCGAAAAGCCCGACACCATCCACGACTTCCGCGGCTTCCCCAAGGCCCTGTTCGACGTCCGCTACAGAGCGCCGGGCAGCCCCGGGCTCGCGCACCGCGTGGCCGACCTGGTGGAGGGCCCGCGCGTGCACCTCGACCCGCACCGCGGCCTGGACCACGGCGTCTGGAGCGTGCTGCAGCCGATGTTCCCCGAGGCCGACATCCCGGTGGTGCCGCTGAGCCTGTCGAGCCTGCAGCCCGGCGCCTGGCACTACGACCTGGCCCGCCAGCTGCAGCCGCTGCGCGACGAGGGCGTGCTGGTGGTGGGCAGCGGCAACATCGTGCACAACCTGCGCTACTGGCGGCCGGACCAGCGCGAACCGCTGGACTGGGCGGCGCGCTTCGACGAGGACATCGCCGACCGCATCGTCGAGGGCCACCACGAGGGCCTGCTCGGCTACGAAACCCTGGGCCCGGACGCGCTGCTCTCGATCCCCACGCCCGAGCACTACCTGCCCCTGCTCTACGTGCTGGGCCTGCAGCGCGAAGGCGAGCCGGTGGAGTTCATCAACGCCGAGGTGGTCGGGCCGATCTCGATGCGCTCGGTACTTATCGGCCAGGCGTGACGCCGGGACGGATGCTAGGCTCCGGCGGCTTTCCGCGGAGGTCCCCGTGCTCGACAACCCGCTGCTGACCCTGTTCCTGCCGCTGAGCCTGGCCGTGGTGATGGCCGGCCTGGGCCTGCACCTGACCGCCGCCGACTTCCGCCGCGTGCTGGCCTCGCCGCGCGCCGTCGTGGTGGCGCTGGCGGTGCAATCGCTGCTGCTGCCACCGGCGGCCTTCGCGCTGGCCGCGGCGTTTTCGCTGCCGGGCGAGCTGGCCCTGGGCCTGGTGCTGCTGGCGGCATCGCCGGGTGGCGTCACAGCCAACCTGTTCAGCCACCTGGCGCGCGGCGACGTCGCGCTCAACATCAGCCTGACCGCGATCAACAGCCTGCTGGCGCTGCTGACGCTGCCGCTGTGGACGGTGCTGGCGCTGGGCCGCTTCCTCGGCGCCGAGTCGCAGGTGCCGCCGCCCACCGGCAAGGTGCTCGAGGTGGCGATGCTGGTGATCGTGCCGGTGGTGCTGGGCATGGCCGTGCGCCGGCTGCGCCCGGGCATCGCCGATGCCGCCGAGAAGCCGGTGCGCCTGCTGTCCTCGCTGCTGCTGGGCGTGCTGATCGTCGCCGCCTTCGCCAGCGAGTGGGACACGGTGCGCGCCCATGCGCCCACCGTCGGCGCCGCCTGCGTGCTGTTCAACCTGCTCAGCCTGGGCGCCGGCTACGCCATCCCGCGCGCGCTGCGGCTGGCGCGCCCGCAGGCCACCGCGATCGGCTTCGAGGTCGGCATCCACAACGGCACGCTCGCCATCTTCATCGCGCTGGAGGTGCTGGGCCGCGCCCAGGCCTCGATCGCCCCGGCGGTGTACTCGCTGAGCATGTACCTCACCGCCGCCCTGTTCGCGGCCTGGCTGCTCAGGCGCCCGGGCAAGGCATGAAGGTCTACGACGAGCGCTACTTCGACACCTGGTACCGCCAGCGCGGCATGGGCGGCGGCGCGCCGCTGTCGCGCAAGGTGGCGCTCGCGGTCGCGGTGGCCGAATACCACCTGGGCCGGCCGCTGCAGTCCGTGCTCGACGTCGGCTGCGGCGAAGGCGCCTGGCTGGCGCCGCTGCGGCGCCTGCGCCCGCGCGTGCGCTACCTCGGCGTGGACGCCAGCGAGTACGCCGTGCAGCGCCACGGCGCGCGCCGCAACCTGCACCTGCTGCCCTTCGGCGAGCTGGCCGCGCTCGAGCTGCCCGAGCCGGTGGACCTGCTGGTGTGCTCGGACGTGATGCACTACCTGGACGAAGGCGAACTGCGCCGCGGCCTGGCGCACTTCGCGCGCCTGTGCGACGGCGTGGCCTTCCTCGAACTGTTCGCCGAGGGCGACGACATCGTCGGCGACACCGACGGCCTGCACTGGCGGCCCAAGGCCTGGTACCGGCGCCTGTTCGCGCAGGCCGGCTTCACGTTCGCCGGCTCGCACTGCTACCTCGGCGCCGGCCTCGCCGCGCGCGCCACCGCGCTCGAACTGCCCTGAGCCCGGCGCGCGCCGGCTAGGATGGGCGCATGGACGCCCTGCCCTACGCCGACCTCGACCCCGAACGCATCCTCGACGCGGTCGAATCGCTGGGCCTGCGCGCCGACGGCCGCGTGCTGGCGCTCAACAGCTACGAGAACCGGGTCTTCCGCGTCGGCCTCGAAGACGCGGCGCCGGTGGTGGCCAAGTTCTACCGGCCCGGACGCTGGAGCGACGACGCCATCCTCGAGGAGCACGCCTTCGCCGCCGAGCTGCGCGCCGCCGACCTCTCGGTGGTGGCGCCGCTGGCCTTCGCCGGCGCCACCCTGCACCACCACGGCGGGCATCGCTTCGCGCTGTTCCCGCTGCAGGGCGGGCACGCGCCCGAAACCGGCGACCGCGAGGTGCTGCGGCACCTGGGCCGCGTGCTCGGGCGCCTGCATGCGGTCGGCGCGCGCACGGGCTTCGTGCACCGCGGCGCGATCGGCATCGCCACGCACGGCGAGGCGACCGTGGACTTCCTGCTCGACGGCGACTGGCTGCCGCCGGACCTCGAGGACAACTTCGCCGCGCTCGCCGACGCCCTGCTCGACGCCTGCGACGCCGCCTGGGAGCGCGCCGGCGCCTTCGCCACCCTGCGCCTGCACGGCGACTGCCACCCCGGCAACATCCTCTGGCGAGAGGGCCAGGCGCATTTCGTCGATCTCGACGAAGCGCTGGCTGGACCGGCCGTGCAGGACCTGTGGATGCTCGCCGGCCGCCGCGAGGACGGGCCCGCGGCCTGGCGCTGGCTGCTCGAGGGCTATGGCGAGTTCCGCGCCTTCGACCGCGCCGAGCTGCACCTGGTCGAGGCCCTGCGCGCGCTGCGCCTGCTGCACTACAACGCCTGGATCGCCCGGCGCTGGCGCGACCCGGCCTTCCCCGCCGCCTTCCCCTGGGTCGAGCAGCCGCGGCACTGGGAGTCGGTGATCACGCAGATGCAGGAACAGCTCGCCGCGCTGCACGAGGACCCGCCGTCGCCGGACTGAGCGCGCATGCGCTAGGCTTCGCCGGTCACCGCCCCGGAGCCCGCCATGTCGCCGCGCCTCGCCCTGCTCGCCCTTGCCTGCACCCTCGCCTGCGGCACCGCCTTCGCCGAGGAGGCCGCGCCCGCGCCGCGCACGATGGCCGAGATCCTCGAGGCGTCGTCGCCCTCCGACTGGCGCGCGCCGGACCCCGGACGCACGCTTTACCTCGAACTCGAAAGCGGCCGCGTGGTGATCGAGCTGGCGCCGGACTTCGCGCCCGCGCACGTCGCCAACATCCTGCGCCTGGCCCGCGCCGGCTGGTACGACGGCCTGAGCATCAACCGCTCGCAGGACAATTTCGTGGTGCAGTGGGGCGATCCGCAGGGCGGCGACCCGGCGACGGCGCGCCCGCTCGGCGACGCCGCCGCGAAGCTGCCGGCCGAGTTCACGCGCGCCGCCGACGGCCTCGCCTTCACCGCCCTGCCCGACCCCGACGGCTGGGCGCCGCAGGCCGGCTTCGCGGACGGCTTCCCGGCCGCCCGCGACCCGGAGGCGAAGCTGGCCTGGCTGGCGCACTGCTATGGCACCGTCGGCGCCGGCCGCGACGTCGCCGCGGACTCGAGCCTGGGCAACGAGCTGTATGTCGTCATCGGCCACGCGCCACGCCAGCTCGACCGCAACATCACCACCGTCGGCCGCGTCATCAAGGGCATGGAGCGCCTGAGCACGCTGCCGCGCGGCAGCGGCCCGCTGGGCTTCTACACCGAGGCCGAAACCCGCGTGCCGATCCGCGCGATCCGCGTCGCCGCCGACCTGCCCGCCGCCGAACGCGAAAGCATCGAACTGCTGCGCACCGACACCGCCACCTTCGAGGCCCTGGTGGAGGCGCGCCGCAACCGCCGCGACGGCTGGTACGTGCGCCCGGCCGGCCACATCGACGTGTGCAGCGTGCCGCTGCCGGTGCGCGAGCCGCCGCCGGCCAAGGCCGGCTGAGGCCGGTTCACAACGAGGCCGCGAGCGCCTCGCGCACGGGGCCGGTGCGGGCCGCGAGCGCCGGCTCGCCGGACTCGGCGAGCGCGACGTACAGGGCCAGCAGGAAGGCGCGCAGGTTGTGCCGGCGCGCCAGCGTGGCCTCGGCACCGTAGGCCGCCGACCACGCCGGCATCGGCGCCGGATCGGCCACGCCCACCACCCACGCCGCCCACGCCGTGTCGTCGTGCAGGCCACGGCGCAGCACGAACAGCACCGGCCGCACCAGGCGCTCGGCCTCGCCGTGCACGTGCGCGGGCGCGCCCGGCGGCGCGACCTGCGCGGCGACCGCGCCGAGGATCGTGTCGAGCTGCGCGCGCTCCAGCGCCGGGTTCAGGGCCAGCTGCATGAGCAGGTCGGCGCCGTGCGCCAGGCCATGGCGCCAGCCCTCGCCGTCGGTGAAGCCGCGGTAGTCGCGCAGGCCGGCCACGTAGGCCGCCGCGGCCTGCACCAGGGCCTCGCGTTCCGCGGGCGCCAGCCAGGGCGCGATGCGGTCGGTGCGCGCGACCTCGGCCAGCACCAGGGCGGCGAAGGGCGCGCGGAAACCCGCCGCATCCCCGTCGCCGCCGGCCAGCCAGGGCAGCAGGCGATCGCGCAGCGCGCGGCGGGCCGCGGCGTCGAGCGCGTCGGCGCGCAGCCAGGCCGCCAGCAGTTCGTAGGCCAGGCCGTCGCGAAGCGCCGGATCGGGATGGCCCAGGCAGCCGGCGAGCGCCAGCGCGGCGGCGGCGCGCTCGCCGGCCGGCGGTGCTTCGAAACCGCGCGCCTTGGCCGCCTGCCAGCGCGCCCGCGCGTCCGGCGAATCGTCGCAGCCCGGTGGCTCGGCCCGGGCAGGGGCCGCGAGCACCAGGCCGGCAAGCAGGATCGGCAGGAGGACGGTCGGGCGCATGGCGGGCTCCGGAAGTGGTGCGGCCATGCTAGCCGAGCCGCCTCCCGGCCGGGGACAATGGCCACCCCGCCCCGGCCCGGCCGCGCATGCCCTGGTTCGTCTACCTCATCGAGTGCACCGACGGCAGCGTCTACACCGGCGTGGCCACCGACGTCGCACGCCGCTACGCCGAGCACGCCGCCGGCACCGGCGCGCGCTACACGCGCTCGCATCCGCCGGCGCGGCTGCTGGCCAGCTTCCCGCATCCCGACCGCTCCAGCGCGCTCAAGGCCGAGGTCGCCATCAAGCGCATGACGCCGGCGCAGAAGCGCGCGCTCGCGGGGGCCGCATGACGCCGGCCGCGAAGGCGCAGTGGCAGATGCACGCCTGCGTCGTGCTGTGGGGCTTCACCGCCATCCTCGGCAAGGCGATCACGCTGGGCGCGATGGCGCTGGTGGTGTGGCGCATGGCCATCGTCTGCGCGGCGCTGCTGCTGGCGGCACGCGTCTGGCGCGGCCTGCGTGCGCTGCCGGCGCGGCAGTGGGGCATCTATTCGGGCATCGGCGCGCTGGTGGCCCTGCACTGGCTCACGTTCTACGGCGCGATCAAGCTGGCCAACGCGTCGGTGGCGGTGGCCTGCATCGCCCTGGCCACGGTCTTCGTGCCGATGGTCGAACCCTGGCTCACCGGCAAGCGCTTCGACCGCCGCGAGCTGCTGATCGGCGCGGCGGTGGTGCCGGGCGTGGCGCTGGTGGTCGGCGGCGTGCCCGCGGGCATGCATGCCGGCATCGTGGTCGGCACCATTTCGGCCATCCTGGTGGCCTTCTTCGGCGTGCTCAACAAGCGCTACGTCGAACACGCCGACCCGCTCACCGTCACCTTCGTCGAGCTGGGCGCGGGCACCGTCGTGCTGGTGGCGCTGGCGCCGCTGCTGCCCTGGTTCGGCTCGCCCTTCGTGCTGCCCGGCGCCAGCGACGCCGGCCTGCTGCTGGTGCTGGCCCTGGCCTGCACCCTGCTGCCGTTCGCGCTGTCCCTGGTGGCGCTGCGGCACATGAGCGCCTTCGCCGCGCAGCTGGCGGTGAACCTCGAACCGGTCTACGCCATCGTGCTGGCGATCGTGCTGCTGGGCGAGCAGCGCGAGCTGGGCGGGCTGTTCTACGCCGGCGTCGCGCTCATCCTCGCCGGCGTGTTCGCCCACCCGCTGCTGGTGCGGCAGCCACCGCACCCGCCCGAGGCCAGCAGCCTGGGCACGGCCGAGGCGAAGGTGGTCGACTAGGCCTCGCGGCGCCAGCGCGGCGCGATTTCCAGCGTGCCCGCGGCATCCACCCACTGCAGCACGCCGTCCTGCACCATCACCTGCACGTCCATGCTCCGCGCCAGGCGCGCGGCCAGGGCCTGGCTGTGCTCCGGCGCGACGTCGAGCACGCGCAGGTTGCGGCAGCGCGCCAGCGCGGCTTCGTTCTTCTCCCACCACAGGTCGAAGGCCCGGCCGCCGTAGCCGAGCACCACCACCTCGCCGGCGCGGCCGCTGGCCTTGCGCACGCGCGATTCGTCGGGCTGGCCGAGATCGATCCACTGCTCGATCACCCCGGTGAGGTCCTTGCGCCACAGCGCCGGCTCGTCCTCGGTGCTGACGCCGCCGCCGAAGGCCAGCCGCTCGTCGGCGAACAGGGCGAAGGCCAGCAGGCGCAGCATCAGGCGCTCGTCGGTTTCGGACGGGTGCTGGGCCAGCACCAGCTCGTAGCCGGCGTAGTGGTGCCGGTCCATGTCGCTGACCTGGAGCGTGGCCTTGTGCACGGTGGCCTTGGGTGCCATGGCGGTTCCGATCGGGTGGGGCGCGCAGCCTGCGCGAGCGCGGAGCGGCTGTCCAGCCCGGCGGACGGCCCGCGCGCCGCCGGGCCAGGCCGGACCCGTGGCCGCGGCGCGCATTGCCAGCCGGGGCGCGGGCGTGGACACTTCGCGCTGGCCAACGCGTGGGGGAGCACGCCCTTGGACGTCTACGAGAAGATCAAGCGCCTGTTCGGCTGGGGCGGCGCGCCCCGGCCCGCACCGGCCCCGGCGATGCCCGCCACCACCGGCGAGGGCGGCCCGGAGCGCCGCGCGAAGCCGCGCACCAACGCGCGCGCCGGGACGCGCGTGCTGGTGGTGGACGACTCGGCCACCATCGTCGCCCTGCTCTCGCGCATGCTGCGCCAGAACGGCTACGAGGTGCTGGAGGCCGAAGACGCCGAGACCGCGCTGGAGATCGCCCGCACGCGCAGCCCCGAACTGGTCTTCCTCGACATCGTGCTGCCGGGCATGGATGGCTTCTCCTGCCTGCGCCAGCTGCGCCGCGATCCCTACACGCGCGACATCCCGGTGATCATGATCAGCGGCAACGAGCAGGCCACCGAGCAGTTCTACGTGCACCGCATCGGCGCCGACGACTTCATGAAGAAGCCGTTCTCGCGCGCCGAGGTGTTCGCCCGCATCGAGCGCCTGCTCGACGCCCAGCAGGTGCCGCGGCGCCTGCCCGCCGCCGGCCGCGGCGAGGCCCCCGACGAGGCCGACGCCAGCGCCTGAGGCTCAGGGCGCCGGCAGGTCGGCGATGAACTCGGCCGCCGGCCGGGCCCGGCCCACCGCGTAGCCCTGCGCGTAGTCGCAGTCCATCGCCGCCAGGGCCTGCAGGGTGGCGCGGTCCTCGACGCCCTCGGCCACCACCCGGATGCCCAGGTGGTGCGAAAAATCGATCATCGCCTTGACCAGCTGCTGGGCGCGGAAATCGCCCAGCATGCCGGTGACGAAGCTGCGGTCGATCTTCAGCTCGCTGGCCGGGAACTGGCGCAGGTAGGCGAAGGAGGCGTTGCCGACGCCGAAGTCGTCGATCGCCACGCGCACGCCGGCGGCGTGCAGGCGCCCGAGCAGGCTGGCGCCGCGCTCGAGGTTGGAGACGATCGCCGTCTCGGTCACTTCGACCACCAGGTCCGAGGGCGGCACGTCCCACACGGCCAGCGCCGACAGCAGCTGGTCCACCACGCCGCGCTCGGCCAGGGCGCCGCCCGAGAGGTTGAGCGAGATCGGCAGCGTGCGCCCGGCGCGGCGCGCCTGCACCGCGTGCTGCAGGGTCGCGTTGACGCTCCAGCGGGTGAACTCGGGCAGCAGGCCGCTGGTTTCGGCCAGCGGCACGAAGCGGCCCGGGCTGATCGCGCCCAGGCGCGGGTGCTGCCAGCGCGCCAGCGATTCGGCGCCGGCGACGCGGCCCTCGCGCAGGTCCCACAGCGGCTGCAGGTGCATGACCAGCTGGCCGCCGGCGAGGCCATCGCGCAGTTCCGCCGGGTCCAGGCCTTCCTCCAGCGGCCGGGCGTCGCTGACCGCCATGCGGTCGGGCGTGGCGGCCGCCACCACCAGGGCGGCCTCGGCGTGCCGGCACAGCACGTCGGCGCCGGTGCCGTGGTCCGGGCAGGTGGCGATGCCGACCGCGACGTTGGCCAGCACCGGCAGGCCCATCACCTCCAGCGGCGCGGCGAACTGGCGCAGCAGCCGCGCCGCCGCCAGCTGCGCATGCTGCACGTCGCGCAGGCCGGGCAGCAGCACCAGCATCTCGCCCGGCGCCACCACCACGACCTGGTCGCCCGGGCGCAGGGCTTCGCGCACCAGGGCCAGCACCTGCGCGGCCAGGCGCTCGCCGCGCTCGTAGCCGTGCTGGATGTTGAACTGGCGCAGGCCCTGCAGGCCCAGCAGCAGCACGCCCAGGCAGCGTCCCGAGGCCGCGGCCTCGTCCACGAGCGGCTGCAGCCGCTGCTGGAGCTCGACGCCGCGCATCAGCATCCGGGCCGGCTCACTGCAGGAACAGTTCGGACGGGTCCAGGCCGTAGGCGCCCGGGTCGAGCGCGGCGGCCACCTCGACCCGGCGCTCGCCCTTGCCGGCGCGTTCGGCCTGCACCATCAGGTCGACGTCGCGGAAGCGCGGGTACGGGCGCTTGTCCGGGTCGAGCAGCAGCATCACCCGCGGCCGCAGCCGGCGCGCGTGGTTCTGGGCCATCACGATCGCGACCTCGCCGGTGGTGAGCTCGACCAGCGAGCCGGTCGGGTACACGCTCAGGCACTGCAGGAATTGTTCGACGACCTCGCCCTGGTAGAGCGTGCCGCCGGCGCGGTAGAGGTGCTGCAGCGCCGTGTGCCGCGGCTGCGCCGGGCGGTACGGGCGCTGGCTGCTCATCGCGTCGTAGCTGTCCACGACCGCGGCCATGCGGCCGGCCAGCGGGATGGCGTTGCCCGACAGGCCCTGCGGGTAGCCGCTGCCGTCGTGGCGCTCGTGGTGGTGCGCGACCATGTCCAGCACCCACTGCCCGGTGATGCCGGCCTCGGCCACCAGGCGCAGGCCCGCCTCCACGTGGCCGCGCACCTGCGACATCGCATCCGGCGGCAGCGGGCCGGCGCCGTCGAGCAGGCCCTCGGGCAGGGTCGCCTTGCCGACGTCGAGCAGGAAGCCGCCGGTGGCCAGCTCCATCAGCGTTTCGCGCGGCAGCGCCAGGTGCCGGCCGAAGGCGGCGGCGAGCGCGGCGCAGTTCACCGCGTGCCCATAGGCGTAGTCGTCGCGCTTGAGCAGGCTGAGCATCCAGAACAGCGCGTCGCCGTTGCGCACCAGGCTCTCGACCATGGGTTCCATGGCCTCCTGGACCTCGCCGGGCGAAAGCCTGCGGCCGCGGCGCACGTCGTCGGCGATGCGCGCGGCCAGCGCGTGCACGCGGCCGTGGGCGTCGCGGGCGCGCGGCAGCTCGTCCTCGAGCGCCACGAGGTTGCGGTATTCGGGGCCGCGCGGCGGGAACACCTGGGCCGGCCCGCGCAGCGACACGCGGGCGTCCGGGCCTCCGAGGTCGCGGCCCTTCTCGACGTCGATCCACACGGAGCTGCAGTACTTGGACAACAGGTCGATGTCGTCCTGGGTCATCACGTGGAAACCCTGGAAGGGAAAGGGCGTGCCCAGCCAGTCCCGGTCCAGCCGGCTGACGAACATGCCGATCTCCAGCAGCCCCACCAGGATGCGTTTTTCGACGAGTTCCATGCAGCGTCCCCACGCGTTGCGCGGCAACGTTAGCATGGCCACACCCCCCGGAGTCCCGCCATGGCCAAGCCCCTGCTCGTCTTCGTGCACGGCTGGAGCGTCACCGACACCGCCACCTACGGCGAGCTGCCCGCCCGCCTGGCCTCGGAGGCCGCCCGCGCCGGCGGCCCCGGCATCGACGTGGCGCACGTGCACCTGGGCCAGTACGTCAGCTTCCGCGACGAGGTGACCGTACCCGACATCGCCCGGGCCTTCGAGCACGCCCTGCGCCAGGTCCTGGCCGGGGCCGGGGCCGGCCGCCGCTTCGCCTGCATCACCCACAGCACCGGCGGGCCGGTGGTGCGCGAATGGCTCGACCGCCACTACGTGCAGCCCGGCCGCCTCGACGACTGCCCGATGAGCCACCTGGTGATGCTGGCCCCGGCCAATTTCGGCTCGGCCCTGGCCCAGCTGGGCAAGAGCCGGCTGGCCGGCATCAAGGCCTGGTTCGCCGGCGTGGAGCCGGGCCAGGGCGTGCTCGACTGGCTGGAGCTGGCCAGCCCCGAATCGCTGGCGCTCAACCTGCGCTGGATCCACGACTACCCGGCGCTGAAGCTGCCCGAGCGCGCGCGCCCGGTGTTCCCGTTCGTGCTCAGCGGCGACGCCATCGACCGCAAGCTCTACGACCACGTCAACGCCTACACCGGCGAAACCGGCGGCGACGGCGTGGTGCGCCTGGCCGCGGCCAACCTCAACGCCCGCCACGTCGTGCTGGCCCAGCCCGAGCCGGTGGCCGGCGAGGCCCTGCCCACCGCCCGCAAGCGCCTGCGCGAGCTCACCCTGGTGTCGAACACGGCCTCGGCGCCGGTGCCCTTCAAGATCATCCCGGGCGTCTCGCACAGTGGCCGCGACATGGGGATCATGGCCAGCGTGCGCGACGACGGCCGGCCGCATCCCACCGTCGAGGCGATCCTGCGCTGCCTGGCGGTGCGCGATGCCGCCGGCTACCTCGCCCTCGCGCGCGCCTTCGCCGGCGAGAACGCCGCGCACCAGGCGCCGGAGCGCCGGGTCGAGGTCGAGAAGGTGCCGGTGCTGCCCGACCGCCGCTACATCCACGACCCGCACGCGATGGTGGTGTTCCGCCTGCTCGACCACGCCGGCGCGCGCGTCTCCGAGATGAACCTGCTGCTCACCGGCGGCCCGCAGGCCGACCCGAACCAGCTGCCCGAGGGCTTCCTCACCGACCGCCAGGGCAACCGGCGCGCGGCCGGCCACCTGAGCTTCTTCCTCAACCACGCCGCGCTGGCCGGCTGCCCCGAGATCCGCGACGGCGACAAGGTGCTGCGACCCGAGCGGCAGCCGCGCCCGCCCTACGGCCTGCGCCTGCTGCCGCGCGAGGGCGAGCGCTGGGTCGAGCACTGGCCGGCGGAGCTGGGCGCGGGGCTCGACAGCCTGCTCGACGTGGTCAGCCCGAACCAGACCACGATCGTGGACCTGCGCCTGAGCCGGGTGGTGCGCGAGGGCGTGTTCCGGCTCACCCGCAACCGGCGTGCGCGCGATTTCCGCAAGGATCCGCCCGGCGGCGCGATCTGAACCCGCGGCCGCGGCCCGCGCCATGACTTCAGGCCCGGGCCGGTGCACGGGCCTTTAACGCAGGCTGGCCCACCCTGACGGTTCCACCCGTCACCGTGAGGTCCCGCCATGGCCACCCGCCGCGAAGTGCTGTCCGCCGCCCTGCTCGCCGCCACCGCCGGTGCGCTCAAGCCCCTGTCCGCGTTCGCCGCCGCCGAGGCCGCCCCGGGCGCGATGGCGCGGCGCGCGATTCCCTCGACCGGCGAGCTCATCCCGGTCATCGGCGCCGGCACCTCGGGCAGCTTCGAGGTGGACGCCGCCGGCCGCGATCCGCTGAAGGAGGTGCTGCGGCGCTTCGTCGCCGGTGGCGCCAGCGTCATCGACACCTCGCCCAACTATTCCAACGCCGAGGACGTGCTGGGCGACCTGCTGGCCGAACTCGGCCTGCGCGACCGGATCTGGCTGGCCACCAAGCTCGCCGCCGACGGCCGCGCCGCCGGCGAGGCGCAGTTCGCCGCCTCGCTGCGCCGCCTGCGCACCGACAAGGTCGAGCTGCTGGCCGTGCACAACCTGCGCGACTGGAAGACCCAGCTGGCGCTGGCGCGCGAGCTCAAGGCCCAGGGCAAGGTGAAGTACGTCGGCCTGACCCACTTCATGGATTCGGCGCACGACACGCTGGCCGACATCGTCGCGGCGGAGAAGCCCGACTTCGTGCAGATCAACTACTCGGTGTCGGCGACCAACGCCGAGAAGCGCGTGCTGCCCGTGGCCCGCGACAGCGGCGTGGCGGTGATGGTCAACCGCGCCTTCGACGACGGCCGCCTGTTCGCCCGCGTCGCCGGCAAGCCGCTGCCGGGCTGGGCGGCCGAGGCCGGCATCACGTCCTGGGCCCAGCTGTTCCTGAAGTTCGCGCTCTCGCACGAGGCGGTGACGGTGGTGATCCCGGCCACCGGCAAGCCCGACCGCCAGAGCGACAACCTGCTGGCCGGCCACGGCCCCACCCTGACCGCGGCGATGCGCACCGACCTGGTCGCCCTGTTCGCCTGAGGAGGCCCGCATGACGGGACCGGCATCGCGATTCCTGTCCCGCCTGCTGGGCGTCGAACCCGGGGAGCTGGCGCCGGCGCTGGCCGGCTTCCTGATGTTCTTCCTGCTGTTCGCCGGCTACTTCATGCTGCGGCCGGTGCGCGAAACCATGGGCATCGCCGGTGGCGTCGGGAACCTGCAGTGGCTGTTCACGGGCACCTTCGTCGCCACGCTCGCCGCGATCCCGCTGTTCGGCTGGATCGCCGGGCGCGCGCCGCGCCGGCGCATCCTGGCCTGGACCTATGGTTTCTTCGCGACCAACCTGCTCGCCTTCGCCGCCGCGATCGCGCTGCGGCCCGACGACGCCTGGGTCGCGCGCGGCTTCTACATCTGGCTGTCGGTCTTCAGCCTGCTGAGCGTGTCGGTGGCCTGGAGCGTGCTCGCCGACCTGTTCGCGGTGGAGCAGGCCAAGCGCCTGTTCGCGCTCGTCGCCACCGGCCTGAGCGCGGGCGGCCTGGCCGGCCCGCTGCTGGGCGTGCTGCTGGTCGGGCCACTCGGCCTGGCCGGGCTGCTGGCGCTGGCGACCGTGTTCCTGGTCGGCTCGGCGCTGGCCGCCGCGGCCCTGCAGCGCTGGCGCGACGCGCATCCGCTGGCCGCCGACGAAGCCCGGCAGCGCAGCCGGCCGCTGGGCGGCAATCCCTTCGCCGGCCTGTCCACCGTGCTGTCCACGCCCTACCTGATGGGCATCGCCACCTTCGTGGTGCTGCTGGCCAGCGTCACGACCTTCCTCTACTTCGAGCAGGCGCGCCTGGTCGAGTTGCGCTTCCCCGACCGCGAGGACCAGACCCGCGTGTTCGGCACGCTCGACGCGATCGTGCAGGGCCTGGCGCTGCTGACCCAGGTCTTCCTCACCGGCCGCATCGTGCGCCGGCTCGGCCTGGTGGTGCTGCTGACCGCGGTGCCGGTGGTGATGGCCTTCGGTTTCCTGTGGCTGGCGCTGGCGCCGACCTTCGCGGTGCTGGCGGTGGTGATGGTGGCGCGACGCGCGGGCGAGTACGCGCTCGCGCGGCCGGGCCGCGAGATGCTGTTCACCGTCGTGCCCACCGAGGCCAAGTACAAGGCCAAGAACGTCATCGACACCGCCGTGTACCGCGGCGCGGATGCGGTCAGCGGCTGGGTCAAGGCCGGCATCGACGCGGTCGCCAGCCACCCGGCCCTGGTCTACGTCGCCGGCGCCGCGCTGGCCGTCGCCTGGGCGTTCACCGGCGCCTCGCTGGCGCGCGCCCAGGCCCGCCGGGTGGCCGGGCGGCAGCCGGGCTGAACCGGCAAGCCGCACTGGCCAAAGCTTGTCCTGAGCCGCTGGCCCACCCCCCCGCCCAGGGCCGCCCGGCAAGGGCCGCGACGCCGTGTGTTAGCGACTTTCAACAGTTCGTTCGCGCTGTCGGCGCGCCGTGGGCTTGCGTAGGGTCGGGCCGCGGTGGTCCCCTGCCGGGCACGTCGGCGGCCGTTTCCTCGTCCAGGCCGCCGGCGCGGGTTTTGCGCTCAACAGCCCCCTGGCGTTGACGAGCTTTGGGCAGGGCTATCGACTGTTTTCGGGACAGGCGGCCCTGCCATTTTTTTGCCTTCGCGCCGGCGCCGCGCCGCGGCGCTAGGATGGCCCCGGACCCCCAGGAGCCGCGCCATGACCCCCCGGCCGCTGATCCTCCTCCTGCTCGCCCTGGCCTGGCCCCCGGCGCCGGCCGCCCAGCCCGTGCCGCTCGAGATCCGCCACGTCGCCAGCCAGGCCGGCACGCTCCGGCTGAGCACGATGGCGCGCGGCCTGGCCAATCCCTGGGGCCTGGCCTTCCTGCCCGACGGCCGCGTGCTGGTCACCGAGCGCGCCGGCCGCCTGCGCATCCTCGACGGCACCACGCTCTCGGCCCCGGTCAGCGGCCTGCCGGTGGTGTGGGCGCAGGGCCAGGGCGGCCTGCTCGACGTGGCGCTGGACCCGCAGTTCAGCAGCAACCAGCGCGTCTACCTCAGCTACGCCGAGTCCGGCACCGGCGGCGCGGGCACCGCCCTGCTGCGCGGCCGCCTGGTGGGCACGGCGCTGGAAGACGTGCAGGTGATCTTCCGCCAGGAACCCAAGCTCAGCAGCGGCAACCACTTCGGCGGGCGCATCGCCTTCTCGCCCGGCGGCCACCTGTACCTGGTGCTGGGCGAGAACAACGTGCGCATCACCGCCCAGCACCTGGACCACCACCAGGGCAAGGTGGTGCGGCTGTGGCCCGACGGCGCGGTGCCGGCCGACAATCCCTTCGTCGGCGACCCGGCCGCCCTGCCCGACCTGTGGAGCCGCGGCCACCGCAATCCGCAGGGCGCCGCCATCAATCCCTGGACCGGCGAGCTGTGGGTGGTCGAACACGGCCCGCTGGGCGGGGACGAACTCAACATCGTGCGCGCCGGCCGCAACTACGGCTGGCCGGTGATCACCCACGGCCTGGACTACAACGGCCAGCCGATCCCCGAGTCGGTGGGCACCTCGGCGCCGGGCATGGAGCAGCCGCTGTACACGTGGCTGCCGACCTCGATCGCACCCAGCGGCCTGGCCTTCTACGCCAGCCCGCGGGTGCCCGAATGGCAGGGCGACCTGTTCCTGGGCGCACTCGCGGGCCAGCGCCTGGTGCGCCTGGACCTCGACGCCGCCGGCAACGTGCTGGCCGAGGAGCGCCTGCTGGGCGGGCTCAACTTCCGCATCCGCGACGTGCGCGAGGGGCCCGACGGCGCGCTGTGGCTGCTCACCGACTCCGGCGACGGCCGCGTCATGAAACTCGAGCCCGCGAAATCCCGCTGGCGCCGCGAGTTGCACGCGCCGCCGCCGACCCCGCCCGCGCCGCGGCCACCGGACGGACGCCACCCGCCGCGCGAGCCCGCCCGCCTGCGCTGAGCGCGGGCTCGCCGCCGGATCCGGTCCGCGCTTCCCGCGCGCCGGCCTGGCCGCGGTATCCTGCCCGCCCCTCGCCCGTGCCTGCCTGCATGACCATCTGGGTCGACGCCGACGCCTGCCCCAACGTGGTCAAGGACGTGCTGTTCCGCGCGGCCGAACGCGCGCGCCTCGAGGTGGTGCTGGTGGCCAACAGCTGGGTGCGCACGCCGCCTTCGCGTTTCGTGCGCTCGATGCAGGTGGCGGGCGGCCCGGACGTGGCCGATGACGCCATCGCCGAACGCTGCGCCGCCGGCGACCTGGTGGTGACCGCCGACATCCCGCTGGCGGCGCGCGCGCTCGACAAAGGCGCGCTGGCGCTCAACCCGCGCGGCGAACTCTACACCGCAGATTCGATCGCCCAGCGCCTGTCCCTGCGCAACTTCATGGACGAACTGCGCGGCGCCGGCGTCAACACCGGCGGCCCGGCGGCCCTGCATCCGCGCGACGTGCAGGCCTTCGCCAACGCCCTCGACCGCTGGCTGGCCAGGCGCCCGCCGGCCTCCCCGGAGACCGCATGACCCGCATCGATTTCGACCTGGACCGCGAGTTCGTCGCGCTCAACGACCTGCTCAAGCTGGCCGGCGTCTGCGACAGCGGCGGCATGGGCAAGGCCATCGTCGCCAGCGGCGAAGTGACCGTGGACGGCGCGGTGGAGCTGCGCAAGACCGCGAAGATCCGCGCCGGTCAGGTGGTGCGCCTGGGCGACGTCGAGATCCGCGTGCGCGGCGGCCTCAGCGGCGCTGCTGGCTGATCGCCACGCTGCCCAGGATCAGCGCGCAGGCCAGGCCCATCGGCCAGGTGAGCGCCTCGCCCAACAGGCTCCAGGCCCAGGCCACGGCGGCCAGCGGCACGAGGTAGGTCACCGTCACGGCGCGGGCGGCGCCGATGCGCTGGATCAACCGGTAGTACAGCGCATAGGCGAAGCCGGTGCTGAGCACGCCGACCGCCACCGCCGAGCCCCAGGCCGGCGCCGAGACGGGCGCCGAGGGCCACTGCGCGATCGCCAGCGGCAGGGTCAGCAGCGCCGCGCTGGCCAGCGTGGCCGCCGCCACGCCCACCGGCGGCAGGCCGGCGAACCAGCGCGGCACGAGGTTGGCGCCGATGCCATAGAGGAAGGCCGCGAAGGTGCCGGCCGCCGCGGCCGGGCCGATCCCGCCGCCACCGGTGCGGTCGCTGGCCAGCACCACGACGCCGATGAAGCCGACCGCCAGCGCGATCCACTTGCGCAGGGCGATGCGCTCGCGGAAGAACAGGAAGGCCACCAGGGCGGTGAACAGCACCGCCATCGCATTGGTGATCGCACCCACGCCGGCGGGCGCCCGCTGCGCCGCCCAGGCGAACATCAGGAAGGGCAGCGCCGTGTTGATGGTCCCGACCAGGGCCAGCCGCGGCCACAGGTGCCGCGGGAACTGCGCGCGCTGCGGCCACAGGAAGGGCAGCAGCACGAGCGCGCCAAGCCCCAGCCGCAGTTCGACCAGCGGCGCGGCGCCGAACTCCGGCGCGGCGACGCGCTGGAACAGGAAGGAGGCGCCCCAGACCGCCGCCAGCAGGCCCAGCTCGAGCGGCGTGAGCCAGGCCGGGGCGGCCGCGAAGGCCGGGATCGGGGCGGGGTTCTTCATCGGGGCAAGCCAGGCTGGTGTCGGGCCGCCATTATCGGTCGCCCCCCGATGCCCACAAGCGCATACTTTCCGCCCCAGCCATGAATCTGGTTCATGCCTCATGAGCACCCTTAGATCGGACTGGCTGCCGGCCCTGGCCGCCTTCGAATCCGCCGCCCGCCACCAGAACTTCGCGCACGCGGCCGAGGAACTGCACCTGACGCCGAGCGCGGTCAGCCACCACGTGCGCAAGCTCGAGGCGCGGCTGGGCCTGGCGCTGTTCCAGCGCCACGCGCGCGGCGTCTCGCTGACCGCGGCCGGGCGGCAGCTGGCCGACGCCGCCGGCGACGCGCTGACCGACCTGCAGGGCGTGCTGCAGACCCTGCGCGCCGCGCGCGGCAGCGACCGGCACCTTCGCCTCACCACCCTGCACTCGCTGGCCAATGCCTGGCTGATGCCGCGGCTGCCGCGCTTCGCCGCCGAACATCCCGGCATCGGCCTGGAGATCGAGACCGAGCCTGGCCTGACGCGCTTCGACGAGGGCGGACCGGAGCTGGGCATCCGGCACGGGCCGGGCCAGTGGGACGGCCTGGCGGCGGTGTCGCTGATGGACGAAACCCTGGTGCCGGTGGCGTCGCCCACGCTGCCCTGGCGCGCGGCGCTGCAGGCCCCGCGGGACCTGGCCGACCGGCCGCTGGTCGCCGACAAGTCGCGCTACGGCTGGACGGACTGGTTCCGCGCCCAGGGCCTGCACGGCGTGCAGCCGCGCGAAGCCTTCCGCTTCACCGACAGCACCGATGCCCTGCAGGCCGCGGCCGCGGGGCTGGGCGTGGCGCTGGCGCGCGATCGCATCGTCACGCCCTACCTCGCCGACGGCCGGCTCGTCAGGCTGCCGCTGCCGTCGCTGCCGGCGCGCTGGGGCTATTCGATCGTGTACCCCGCGCACCGCCCGCTGTCGCCCCAGGCGCGGTGTTTCGTGGACTGGCTGGTGGCCGACGTGGCGCGGCGGGGGCCCTGAGCGCGCGGGGCTCAGTAGCCCATGCAGAAGACGTTGAGCTTGTTGCCGTCCAGGTCGCGGAAGTAGCCGGCGTAGAAGCCCTTGAAGCGCTCGCCGGGCGCGCCCTCGTCGCTGCCGCCCAGCGCCAGCGCCTTGGCGTGGATCGCGTCCACCTGGGCCGGGGTCTTCACCACAAGCGCCGTCATGTGGCCATTGCCGCGGTGCGCCGGCTGGCCGTCGTAGGGCGTGATCACGCCCAGGCTGGGCGAGCCCATGTCGCGGCCCCAGGCGACGAAGCGCGGGCCTTCCATGATGCGCTTGGCGCCGAACTCGGCCAGCAGCGCGTCGTAATACGCGCAAGCGCGCGCCAGGTCGTTGGTGCCGAGGGTGACGTAGCCGATCATCGTGGCGCTCCTTGGGGTCGGGCCCGCAGTCTTGCCCAATCGCGGCGCCGGCGGCAGCGCGGGATCCGCCGCCGGCGTCCGAAGCCGCCCGCGGGCGGCCGATGGGCTCAGAGCATCGGCAGCTTCAGGCCCTGCTCGCGGGCGCAGGCCTTGGCGATGTCGTAGCCCGCGTCGGCGTGGCGCATCACGCCGGTGCCGGGGTCGTTCCACAGCACGCGCGCAAGGCGCTTGTCGGCGGCCTCGCTGCCGTCGCAGACGATGACCACGCCGCTGTGCTGGCTGTAGCCCATGCCGACGCCGCCGCCGTGGTGCAGCGACACCCAGGTCGCGCCGCCGGCGACGTTGAGCA
>VFQN01002232.1_pt1 | contig 30495 bp, 14 predicted proteins | sample 3512371 | NCBI WGS metagenome assembly VFQN01 (sample SAMN10412370, study PRJNA504923) | tailings metagenome | isolation source: Replicate 2 from Balatoc abandoned mine | place: Philippines: Itogon, Benguet | collected 2017-08-28 | reverse complement strand
CAGCACGACCGTTATTTAACTCAATAGAGCGCTTAGAGTTCTGTTTAGCTTCGCTCCAACCTAAGTCATTCATCTTCTTCACACAGGCTGCTTCAACCTCTGGCTTGGCGTAGTTTGAGAATCCTAAGTCAATGGCACCGATGAAGATGATTAATTGTACTAAGCCTTGTTGAGGAACTGCATGTGGACCGAATAAGCCAGCAAGACCATTGTCAATGGAGGAGAAAGGAACACCATAAGCGATTTCACCAGGTAAGTGGATGCCTGAAGTGGTGACGATGTGACCTAACACTGCTAACATGGAAATGCGACCATGCTTGACCTCAACATCACGTAAACGTTGAAATCTCTCCTCATCAGCATCTTTTAATAAACCAAGAGGATCAAAGAAACCTAATGGAGGTTGTGCTCCTAGAGCATCTTCGAATCCCATCTTTACAACAGAACGGCTCGATGTGACACGAGACGAACTTTGCATGAAAGCATTCGCCGAGATAAACAAGGCAACTAATAAGGCTACAGCGTAGATCATGTTGACTATTGGATTAATAAAGTGCAGTGAAGGATATCAAAAGGTTTAATTAAAGTGTGTTGGATTCTTTGCTTCAATATACGTAATTTCTCCTAGATACCCAAAACACAAACTCCTTGATGGAAAGAAAGCGCTTTTCCCAAAAGATACTTTTTTTCTGCAATTCCATCATATGCAACGCAATAAAATAAAATGATGATGTCTGCAAAAATTTCAACATGCCATCATCATGCACCACTCTCCTAAGTTCTTGAAAAGCTCGTTTTTTGATATAAAAACGCGTTTTTTCATGTGAAACTTCAATTTGAGTAGATTCAGCTTGAATCATCCACTGCCATTGATATCCCTCACACGACACGAGTCAGTTAGTGGAAGTAGCAGAAGCCTACAAGTCTATAAGAAGTCATACCTATCTTATCATCTCCTTCGTCTTATCCCTCCAATCTCTCTTCAAAATGTGCTTTACCGGTGAAATGTCAGCTGCTTTCGCAGCAATTGGATTATTCTCTGCATGGTGGGTTTACTCCAGAACCAGCAATATGGAACTTGCTTCAGGAATCTTCTTCTTCTTTACTATGGAGTTCCTTCAAGCCATCCAATACTACTTCATCGCCCCTGAATTAGTCGATGATATCTCAGCTGGTGATCGTCCAGCATCCCCATGCGACACCCAAGCCAATAAGATCTTAACTCTTCTCGGCTTTCTCCACATCTGCTTACAGCCATACTTCTGTCACGTTATTAACTCATCTTTGACCAAGAGCTGCAAATACAGAGGTAATATTCTCTTGTTTTCTGAAATGTTCACAAGTTAATGAATGCTTTTATCATCATTAGATCGCTACAACGTCATCAAGAGATTATGTTTGATTGGAGGATTCTTACTCTTCGCCAGATATTTCCTTTCCTTCGTTCCTAGCTTAAATGTTATGGACTTAAAGGCTCAACCATCCACTGAGTGGCTCAGAGGAACCAACCTTTGCACCTTCAAGAGCAAGACCATGTGGCACTTGGGCTGGTCCGTCCCTATGGCTGACCCAACCTACTACATCCCGGGAGCTGGTATCCACTCCTTCTTGATGTTCGCTCCTTTCTTCGCTCTTTACGAGAAGAAGGGTATGATCTTACAAGGATGCTTCTTGTTCCTCTTCGGTCCTGTCATGGCTTCCCTCATCTCTGATAACTTAATGGAGCAAGCCAGTATCTGGTGCTTCTTCTCCATTGCCCAAATCTCTATTATGTTGTTCTTGATCCGTGAAACCCTTATCATTAACTGGGGTCGCGGTAACATCTCTGTCTTGAAGAAGGATAAGGATGGTAAGGAGAAGGAGCAAGCTACTGAGATTGTTTGCAGAGATTTCCTCAACTGCGACTACTGCAAGGCTGAGAACGAGGCAAGAAAGAAGACCGTTGCTTCTAAGGCCAAGAAAGCTAACTAAGCTATATGTAGACGATAATAGATACTCTTTTTGATGGTATGCTATCAGTAGATGTTATATAGGGTGACTTCTAACTTTAATTAGACTGATTCTTTTACGCTTTACTCGCCACTGTCTTGAGATCCAAGGTAATTTCTTTTATGGCCGCAACTCTCCAATTATGCGAGTAATGATTACTCGTCCTAGTTTCTTCTCTCCATTCCTATTACTCTCTGCCATCACCATAATATCAACATTTATTAGAGTCCATATTTTGACCAAATTTTGGTGGATTGTTTTTCAAAGTTTGATTTAAAACTCGCTTTTCCAAATAATCGAGTTTGCGGTGGGTTGATTCGTTAGTTAGTGAGTGTAATTCCTCTGGCGTTACGAATATACCTTCTCATTCTCATTCTCATCCTCTCTCTTTGGAAGGAAAAATTTATCAACAATTACAAGTGGAAAGAAGAGAAGGTGAGGATACCGCTAAATTAGTAACCTCATCGTCTCGCCGCGCGACATACTTTCATCAAATGTCGCGTTACTTCTCTTGGGGTGGCAATAGCAATGGATTACCTGATTCAAACCCTAAAGGATGGCCTCATTCAAACGAAGAAGATTTATTAGAAAGACCCAAGAGAATCGTTCGGATTGGAGGGCCTCAGATCTTCTCCTTCTGCACGAACTTCGTGAAAACATCTAAATATGAGATGTGGAACTTCTTACCGAAATTTTTATTAGAAGAATTTAATCCAAAGACCAAAGTTGCAAATTGTTATTTCCTATTAATTTCTGGTTTACAGTGTATCCCATCGATCTCTAACACAGGAGGTCTGCCCACTACGCTTATCCCTCTCTTGTTCGTGGTCTTCGTGGATGCTTTATTCCAAATATTTGAAGATATCTCTCGTCATCGAGCTGATACCAAAGCCAATGCCTCTGTCGCTCATCGATTTAATCCGACCAATGCAGCCTTTGAGGATTGCAAGTGGTCAGAGCTCTCTGTGGGCGACTTCATCCTCATCAAAACCCGTGAATCTATTCCTGCCGATGTCTTGATCCTATCTGTAGCAGAGAAAGGTGAACCAGCACAAGGTTTATGTTATGTTGAGACGAAATCACTCGACGGAGAAACAAATCTCAAGATTCGCACAGCGATTCCCTGCACGCTAAACCTCATCAAACAAGAGAAAGATCTCACTGCACTGCGAGGGGAGGTTGAGATGGAACATCCAAATAAATTAATTGAAACCTTCAACGGTGTCATTGATTTAGGGAAGGTTGGTCGTGATCCGATCTTATCATCGAATGTTCTCCTCAGAGGTTGTGTCTTGCGTAACACTGATTGGATTATGGGCTTAGTCATCAACACCGGTCATGATACCAAGATTATGATGTCTAGTACTACAACTCGCTCCAAGACCTCGCGATTAGAGACGAAAGCATCAGACGAGATTAAGAAGATCATTATCTTCCTAGCGATCCTCTGCTTCACTGGAGCAACAGGTCAAGCAATCTGGAATACCGTTCATGACGTGAAGAAACACTGGTATTTAGATTGGGACCCTAATCCTGTTGGCTTTTGGTTTATTGATTTCTTTTATTTCTTCTTATTACATGCTACCTTCATCCCCGTTTCCTTGTATGTCTCCATGTCAATCACAAGATACTTCCAGTCCTATTTCATGAATAAAGACTTAGACATGTACTACGAGAAGACAGATCAAGCTGCATTAGTTCGAACTATGACTTTAAATGAAGAATTAGGACAAATTTCTCATATCTTCTCTGATAAGACAGGAACATTGACCTGCAATGTGATGGACTTCAGAAAAGCTTCGATCAACGGTGTGAAGTATGGTGTAGGAATCACTGAGATTGGTAAAGCTGCGTGGAAGTTACAAGGCAAAGCAATTGCTGCTCATGTCTTAGAAGGAGAAGCGAGAGCGAAGGCCAATGCTGTTCCACACGTCTCCTTCTATTGTCCTAACTATGAGCGTGATATACAGACCCCCGGACCTCAACGAGAGAAAATTCGATTATTCTTTCGCACTCTCGCCATCTGTCATGATGTCATTCCAGAACGAGTCGATGGGAAGATTAAACTCTCCGCCTCTAACCCTGATGACGAAGCCTTGGTCTGCGCTGCGGAGTATTTCGGCTTCAGCTTTCAAGATCGTCGAGACAAGTTCTGTGTAGTGTTTAATCGAGAGACGAATCAAGAAGAACAAGTTGAAGTGCTTTCAGTCATTGAGTTTTCATCGAAGAGAAAGCGTATGTCTGTCATCGTCAGAGACATCGACAAGCAGATTAAGATTTTATGTAAAGGAGCTGATACTGTGATGGCTCCTCGATTGAAGGCCGGACAAGATGATCTCATCGACCAAACAGAGCGTGACATGCGTGAGTTCTCTATCGAGGGTCTCCGTTGTCTTTACATTGGCTATGCTGTCATCAAAGAGAAAGACTTTCAGCGCTGGAATGACGAGTATTCTGCCGTCAGAACAGATCTTAATCAGATGGAAAAGAAGAAAAAAGGAGAGCCTAATCGCATTGAAGATCTCGAGGATATGATCGAGCAAGGCTTGATCCTCATCGGTGCTACGGCTATCGAGGATAGACTGCAAGATGGAGTGCCAGAGTGTATCGCTGAGCTGGCGAAGGCAGGGATCAACATCTGGGTGCTGACAGGAGACAAAGAAGAGACTGCCATCAACATCGCTGTCGCTTGCAATCTTGTTTTACCAAAAGAATACATGGACCACATCATCATCAACACGCACCTCGCCCCTACTGCAGACTCAATGAAATCGATCATAAAGACGGAGATAGAACGCTATGACGCTGATCTCATCGCAGAAGAAGAGCGAGGTCTTCCGACCAAGCCTCGTGCTCTGATCATCGATGGTCCTTCGCTTATTATCGCGATGGCAGATCATTCTGAGGGAGGAATCAGAGACCTATTACTCGATCTCACTCAGAGATGTCGTGCTGTCGTTGGCTGCCGCGTCTCGCCCGATCAGAAGCGAGAGATGGTTCATCTCATCAAAACTGGCATTGAAGGAGTGCGTACTCTCGCGATTGGTGACGGAGCAAATGACGTGGCGATGATTCAAGAGGCTCATATTGGCGTCGGTATTAAGGGTGAGGAAGGTTTACAAGCAGTGAACAGCTCAGACTATGCGATAGCACAGTTCCGCTATCTGTCAGAGTTAACTTTGAAACATGGTCGTTATAACTATGCTCGTATGTCATCACTGGTCTGTTATATGTTTTATAAGAACATTCTCATGTCTATCGCTCAGTTTTGGTTTAATTTCACTTGTGCTTTCTCCGGTCAGAAGTATTACACTGAAGGAGCTATCCAGCTGTATAACCTTGCCTACACCTCCATCCCCATCCTCATCACAGGCATCTACGATATGGATGTCAGTCCAAGATCTGCCCATCGCTATCCTCAGTTATATCAGGCTGGAATCAATGACGAGTACTTCAAGACATCGTTGTTTTGGAAGTGGATCTTCTCTGCTGTGATGGAATCTGTCGTCTTGTCAGTGTTGCCATTGTACACACTACAGAATGGCGATTATCGCACTGGCGTAGAAGAGACTTTCCTGCAAGCTGGAGCCACTTGTCTCACAGCCATTGTAATCGTGGATAATCTCAAGGTAAATTGTTATTCATATTATCATTCTATCGTTTCATCTAATGCTTCGTTGTTTCCTTTCTCTTCTCCTCAGCTCTTCTTCATTCAATCTCGTTGGCATTGGTGGGACGTGTCTATCGTTGTCTTGTCGATCTTGGTCTACGTGGCAAGTTTATACTTCATCACTAGCTTTGTTGACTTGGATTATAAGTTCTTTCACGTAAGTTACTCATTCATTATAGTAGATTCATCTGACTCACTTCTCATTAGGTGTGGACTCGTTTGCTCCAAACAGGAACCTTCTGGTTGACCACCTTGCTACTAGTCGTCATCGTCATCGCGAAGGATACCTACTTCAGTGGCATGGATCGAGCTTTCAACTTCAAGCCGCTGCAAATCATTCAAGAGGCAAGCAATTCCCTTCACTGTCTTTTACTCATCGCTAACTGGTTACCTTACCTTCCTCACAATAGATGGAAATCTATGGATTCGCCTATGAAGCGGAGACCACAACAACAGCGAATGCGATAGGTTCAGCTGCATCAGGCAAAAGTAATGCTGTTGTCAGTACTAATAGTAATAATAATAGCAATAACACCGCTGCTCCTGTCACAATCGAACTAGGGAAGGTGATGTCACCGCCTAACTCCTCAGAGGCGCCTAGGAGGTATTGATAGTGTTGACGTAAACTGTGACAGAGATAATCGACAATTTTGCTTTTTTTTTTGTTTGCTTTGACAATGGTTGGGTGTTGGGTGTGACGTGTTTTTCTTACTCTATTTTAATTTTTTGCGCTTCTTCTCTCTCAATGACTCAGCACAACCTCTCTCCCTTGCTTTCTCTTGCTATGTGCTGTTAGAGTGACGTGGTCTCTTGGCTTCTATGACGTCTCTTAGAAGTACTTCATTGTAGTTGTAGCTGCTAGACTTGGCTGCTATTAAAGTGATGATAGTTATAATATAATATAATAATATATAGATAATACTTCTTAATGCAATGGACTCCTACCATAACAAAGAGAGGTGACGTGGTTCATCGCTAATTTGTTCGTTAACTCTTGTGACGTAAGCCATCCTTCGGACAATTCTTCTTACTGTTTGGACATGATGAAGAGGAAAAGATGTGAAAGAGCACCGGTTCATGTGGAAGAGACAATAGTCGTTGCTTAACTTACGTTGAATCAAAAAATGTAGTTGTAAATGAATATAAAAATACCGATTATTCTACGAACGACGTACAGTAGTCTTATTCGATATGACTTCTCTGTTCTTCGATCATACTTGATTCATTCACTCCTTGCTGCTGTGGATAGTAATCGCTCTCGCTCACGATGCCGAAGTACGTGTTCCACATGGAGATCTTCACCATCACATCCTGTAACTGGGTTTCGAGGTTAAGCTTCTCAGTGAGGTAGTTCATCTCCACCTCCTCTGACACCTGCTGCAACTGACTCGGTCTCACTCGATGCTTAATCTTGTAGATCGGATCCTTCATCGCAAGCACTGAAAGCTTCTCGATGATGCAATCCTTCTGACGATATAAGAAGATGATTAGGAAGACAAACTTCGTATATAATCGAACTCGAAAGCCATAAAAACGATCGTTTCCAGCTTCATCCGATCCGAACATCATTGCATTTCCCTTCTGCCATTGATCTGTCTGAAGTAAGAGATCATTCCATTGTTTGAGGAAGTTTGCCTGACATTCAGTCATGAACATTGTCAAACCTTTCGAATACATGCCTTGATTAAGCATTCGATAAGCATAGGCATTCACTAACATCTTGGAGTTCATCGTATATTCATTCACAAACTCTTGAGGAAGAGTAGTGGTTGGATTCGAAAGATATTGTGCATGATAAGTCTCTTGTTGATCAAATAAATATTGAGACATATAATATTTCTCAATATATTTTGCACTTTCATAATATGAATTCAAAGGAAATGCTTCAATGAAATCTTTACTCATCTCAGTTAATAATTGTTTTAATGAAACTTCATATTCATCCATATGAAATTCTTTCCAATGAACTGCTTGTTGATAGAAGATCATTTCATCATCTGCTGCAATATTATTTAGAATTCTAAAGCAGGTTAATCCAGTTTCTTTCGGGAAAGTATCTTCAAACTCTTGAGCAAACTGTAATGCAATATTATCCTTCTGCTTCGTCACTTCGTTTGGATGAAGTTTAATCCAGCACTGACATTGAGCGCGAAGTCGAGGAGGATAATCTGGATTCTGATTTGCTGGGTTTTCTTCAAGAGTATCCATCTCGATTGCTACTGCTCCATCAACAATAAGAGAAGGATCATTCATATAAGCTTCTTCGAACTGTTTTGCTAACACTTCTTCCATTTGAGCGATTTCTGTCGGATGGTATAAACCCCACGTAATGCCTTGAGCTCTCGCGAGAGCTGACATACGATTATTCACTCTTGCTTCGATTGCCATGATCGTACAAGTCTCAACATCGACGAAAATTCGTTCCCAGGCATTAATACCTTCTTGATCACGCTTACGTAAGCCTTCCTCTTCCCAGACCTTCCAAGTGTAAATATAGATAAAACGAGAATTAAACTTCCTTCCCTTCATGGATATCCATGATCGAGATGACGCAAGATCGTTGAAATGATCATTCATCTTCCCAATGATTATATCCACCACTAGTGAAATCACCTGTGTCATGTAATCTAGAGTAATGTCAGTTGGAAGACGTTCATTGATCAGGGAATAACCAAGAGTTCTGCCCTTCTCTGAGATGGCTTCCTGTTGAGCGAGCACCTCTTCACGTATCCACTGTACGAGATCTCCTTGAGGAATTATGGGTTCGTGGTACTCCACACCCATGGAATACGCCTGCAAGCGCAGCTTATTTTGCTCCTTGTCATATCTCTCGATGACACGATCACACATCGACTGCATACAGACCTCAATAGTAAAGAAGTCTTTCTTCTCTTCTAATTTCTTTTCTAATATCTTATAATAATCCTGACGACCTTCAACATTTCCCTCATTAAATCTTCCAGTGATAAATTGTAATAAGTCATTTGCTCTAAGCACAGCGTGTTGAATATCTTCCAACTCTAACTGTGCTTGTTGTAGCTGGTGCCTCGTTTCTTCAATGCGACGTGTCAAGTCTTCCATCTCCTCTTTCTTCTTATTGTAAGCCGCTTTGAATCGATAGGCTGAGAGTTTCTTTTCCTCAGCACCAGAGAGAATTCTAAATTTATCATTTGCTGAGGAAATATATGCATAATTTGCTTTTGCCCACTCTACAAGCACAGGGCCAGGAGGTCCTGTTGCTTCAATATAAAAGGAATCAGATCGAAATCTTACATCAGCTAAGATTGATCGAAGTTCTTCTAATTTCTCAATTTTAAGATATTTGTAAACCTCATAGTCCTTCATTAAATAAGCTAATTTACAGTGGTAGTCAAGACGTAACGCTTCTTCGTCACCATTTCGACCATTTGCAACGGCATCCGAGATTATCATTTGTTGTTCTTTCCAATCATTAGGAATACCTAACAGATAGGAAATTGCATCTAAAATCTTCTTCACGAATATAGGAATTACACGATGATTGCGGAAAGCGAAATATTCATCCACTGAAATGTTGTAAAGCTTCTTACATGCTATATAGAAATTCTTTCTTGTCTGTTTTGGTTCATCTAACCATAATTGTTCGATTTTAGCTGTATCTTTCTCATATTTTGAGATAAGATTCAAAAACTTGTAATAGTGATCATTGGCCTCCTTCTCAAAGGCAATCATTTGAAGGGAGAGATTTTCAATCTGTGTTTTCAGATTATTCACCAAGTTTGTCTGATCTTGTAGAGGAATCATCAATTCATCCAGTTGTTGTTTTGCTTTGATGAGAGCTTGCTGTCCGACCAACATACCTGCTTCAGTTCTAATCTTGAAAATAATGTTCTTGACAATCTTATTATTTGCATCAATGCCCTCAGGGAGGTTGGGTAAATGCTTTGCAAGAATCATAGAATAGACTGAGTCAAACATATCGCGATTCTGTTTAAATAAATGAATAAATTGCTTTGTTGCAATAGGATTTGAAAAGCGAGACTTCCACTTCACAAGCTCGCCTGTGTTGTCATCATAAATTCCTATGCGTATCTCATAGTTATCTTGTCCCTTTTCCTCGATAGGAATCACGATTTTGACGATGTGTTCCCCAATCTTTAAGTCTTCCTTCCAATGACCGTAGTACTCACTCCCTTCTCGCTCCATAAAAACTCCTCTTCCATGACGTAAGCCGTTTTGGAACTCGCCCACATAGGTAGAACCATCGGAATAAAGCATCTCACCGTGTCCATGATACTTACCATCCTTCATCTCACCTTTATAAACGTCTCGAAGATGAGTGATGTAAATTCCTTTACCTTGAATACTATCATAATAAAAATCACCCATGTAGCAAGATCCATCAGGAAAAGAGATGACTCCTTGGCGGTGGCGTCTGTCTTTATCAAAGAACCCTTCGTACGTCCATCCTTCACTTGATCGAAGCTGACCATGACCGAAGCGCGTGCCTCGATGCCAACGTCCTTCATAGACAGAGCCATCGAGATAAGTATACAATCCGATACCATGGTAGGTTTCATCACAGAAATTTCCTTCATAAGTCTCGCCGTTTGGGAGAGTCAAGCGATAAAACAGTTGGAGATTATAAGGGTCAAAATGATTGTCAACGTTAAAACCTTCGAATATTCGACCATCTGCGAGATAATAGCGGCCATAATGGTGAGGTAACTTTCTTTCAGGGTCACATAGCCCGTGCTCGTTAATGCAATCCTCGGGAACGTAGGGACCTTCGTAATAGCTTCCATCGTGATATCGAATAAGAACTAAGCCATCAAGGCGACCTTTAATAAAGGTTCCGACAAGAGAAGTGTAAATGCTCCATTTCTTTCTAGCTGTTTGTGGGCGGGGTTGGTAGTAAGGAATGACATCCACGATGTAAGGCGTTGGTCTCTCGACCAATACTACAGCCCCGATTGTGGTCTTTTTCATTTTGATGGATCCACCACGAATATTCTGAACCACGCAAGTGTAAATACCTTCATTAGGGTAGTCGTTCACAATTTCACTCCGTTGTTTGAGGAAATATCGTTCTTCTCGTAGCAACTGTAATGCTTGTTCAATTTGATGCAACTGCTCGTTCAAATCTTTCACTAAAGCTTTGTACTTGGCATTTTGGAATGATTCCATTTGAACTTTAGATGTCAAAATACCAGTCTTTCGGCTATGTAAATCATTTTCTTTGCTTCGAATTTCAGCAATTTTCGCGTCGAAGTCTTCCACCTGGTATGAATTAAGATTATAAATTTAGAGGTTGAGGTTAGAAAGTTACTCACATCTTTGTAAGTGAATAGATATGCACAGTTCCCGCATTGTATATGATAGGCATTATACGGAGTCTTTTTGGAGGACATTTTACATCGAATGCAACGATATGTGCGACTGCCAACAGGTTCGCAAAATAATGATAACACCAACTTCGCATCAGTGGCACCTTCAACCAACATACCATTACGATACCACTGATAAGTCGGTTTCGGCCAACTATCAGCTAGTACAAATAATTCAAGTTGTCCCTCTGTCCCGACCATAGGTCCTGCATCCAAAATATAATGCGAGGGTTGCTTGATGATTTCAACAGATTCTAAGAGAAGAATTGGTCAAAGGATCATAAGGGAAATAAAACATGAGAATGACAAGGAACTTACTCTCTTTGGACTTCAAAAATCTCACTTGCCTGACAGAGATATGATCAGAATCTCCATAATTACCATAAAATGTGACCATAAAGTATTTCGCGATTAGCACTGTACTGATCTTAAATTTATGCCATCTATCACCTTTCAGCAGTGGAAGTTCTACCTTTTCGAACAACTCGTTATATCCTTCTTTCTTATCTGTCAACACAGAAATGGTGACGTGGGTTGGGGAAGCTGAGAAAGTGCTAGTCATAATCCACACTTCTATAACATTCTCTGGGCGAAGGAATTCAATACGGATCTCTGCCTTCTCGATTGTATTAGCCATCCAAAATGTGTCCGAACGATGCTCCAAAACTCGCTCAGGTCCGTGATATTCTGCTGAGTCCGGAGATGACTTCAACACTGACAATTCACTGACGGATCGGAGATCAAAAGCCAGTGATCGAGCTCGATAACATCGAAAAGAATTCTGAATGGTCATCGCGGCATCCTTTTCACGTTTGAGGAAGCGAACACGAACTTTCGACAATATCATTCTGAACAAAGAAACAATCAAGATCGAGGCCTTATGAAATCGTTCGTAGCGACGACGAAAGATTCTCTGAAATAATGCAATTGCCTTATGAACCTTCATCATATTGTTGTATTCTTGTTTTGCTTTCCTTTGGCGGATAAAGCATTGAATTGTCGTAATATTGTAATTCACTGAAGCACGCATATCAATGCTTGTTGGAAGGTGGAGGATGGCCGTATGTGGAAATCTATGAAACATTTCCATAGCTTTAGCCTTTCTAACTGCAACAGGTTGAAACATTGGGAAATAAACTGACACAAAATCTTCGCGATTCGTCAGTGGTTCGGTTGGTGATGAAGACGGAGCATTACTATTGTTCATTTCTTGTAATAACTCCTCTTCGCTTTTCCTCGGAGGGTAAGAATCAACGTATACAATTCCAAACCTTGATACAATTCGAGCAAGACGCATTCGTAATATTTTCTGAAATAATCTCTCAGTGATGCGACGATTCCGCTTGAGACCATACTCTGCATCTTTTCCATAAGTGCCAATCCAATCCTCAACCTGTTCGTTCATAGAATTGATGAAACGAATGTTGTTCTCGTCTTGCTCGATTGTTTCTTTGATCCCTAAAATGGCTCCTATTGTAGCAATTATGTCATCATCTTCCTTTTCTTCTTCATTCTTGACGGCAGAAGCAGCAACTGCAACAGCAGGATCCTCGTCACCTTCCTCCGTTTCATCATCATCCTCGTCATCAAGAGCATGAGTTTTAGCGTTAGCATTGAGAGAGTTACGTTTGAGGAGTTGAGCTTGCTGTTGCTGTTTGAGAAGATACTTTCTTCGGAATCTCTCTATCTCTTTCTTTTTTGCACCATACCATTTCAGCGCCAGATACCTTCGAACATTTTTCTGCAAGAGTGTTATATTGCGATCAAAACTATCAGCAATTTCTTGCTTAATACGAGCGATAAATCTTCTAGCGAGCCACACTCGAGCTGCAGTCTGGATCTTTCGAGCTTTGCTGTAGTGTAATTTTTTTAAGCGGAATAGTCTCCGAGCAATCCAAATTCGCACCCTCTTTTGAATTTTCGTAGCCGCTCTGAAGGTAGAAATGAATGAAAAATGAAACAAAAACCCTACTTAAAAACTTACTTGAACTTTCGACTTCTTCTTTTATATTCTTTCCGCGCCAATCGAATTCGGCAAGTACTTGTGATTTTAATCGCACACCTGCGTATGAAAGCCAAATTCTTTTCTCGTTCTTTTCTCAATTCTTTTAATTTCACCAAAGCTGAAATGCGACGAAACCATGATTGCAGTCGAATTAACATAGCTTTTTTCACCTCCAGCTTTATTTGATCGTCTTCAAATACTCGTTCTGCCCATTTTAAGCGAATTTCAATCTCTCCTCGATCGAAGTCCTCATGCAACTTTGGATTTTCTCCCTTGAGTAATTGGATCAAATGATGTTCTTTCCCATCTGCCAGATCTGACATCTTTACAACGATTTGTCCAAGAAAAATCGACCAAAACAGATCATGACTTTTAACCTGAATCGTTAGCTCTGCTTGAGGATTAGTGACATCAATCTCGAAGGATTCATGATACTCGGGATTTAATTCTCTCCATTTCACCGCCGTTTGAAGGTTATGTCCATTACAATAAATATCACAATAAGGATCGGAAGAAGTGAGTTCCACAGCATTTAAGTATTTGCATCGTACGATTGTAAGATACAAAACTTTATCCTCACGAGCAAATCCCCATCCATCAAGGAAAAAGATCATGCCCTCACCATGAGGTCGAAGTGGAGTAAAGAGAGGGATACCCGACCATTCTCCTTGGTAAACCGATGCTTTATGATAGCGCACGTGACGTGAATTGTGGAATTGGGAAAAAGTGTATTTATCCAACCCAATAACCATACTCTTTTGATTCGCTAAATATTTCAAAGATCTTGCTCCAAAAAGATCTCGCAAGCTTGATCCTCCTTTCCGAATGAGACCAAAAGTAACTCGTACGAGAGATTGAAATTTCGTCAACGTCGTCATCTTTCTAAAACCCAAAGAAAAATTCTCCTTAGCGTTACCAAGGATGGTACTCTTTTGTAGGAAGGTCATGCGATCGCGAAACCTCATGTCCATTTCCTTATTGATGACGTTAAGTTCATTTAATTTCCGGACATTGCTTGTATATCGTAGAGGATACAGTTTTTGTTTTAACTCGTTGAATTTGATCGGCTTTCGAGATTGAGTTTGAAGAATTCCGGCAATTCGATAGCCTTCTGTAGTGAGAGCATTACTCTCGCTCAAGTGAAGCAGCAGTGAGTGATGTCGGTTTATGTTCTTCCGCCAATGCTCATAACGCACTCTGGCAACGATTCGACGAGATCGGTGCATTCGGAATGCACGTTGGATTGTCCATGCTGCATAAACATTCTTCTTCGAATAGAACTCATTAGTAGCATCCAAACCAAACTTGGCAGGATATTGATGTTCGTGTAAACCTGAGATAATTGGATCGGTCTGAATTTTCGTCAAAGGTTGAATCTGCTCATATGTAAGCAAAGGATCCGTCGTCATTCGTAAAAAGGTTTGACGACCGAAGTAGCGATCCAGTCGGATCTCATATAATGGATAGCCAACTAATGTCTCGTCAATGCGCACTATTACACCAGTTAGACCGTAGTACGCATGTCCAGGTTCAATTATTCTCACAGCGTCATGCAATTTGTACTTAAATCCTTGTTCAGCAAGAATTTGTCTTCTTTCGAATAATCTATTCAGCCGATTTATACCATGCTTCTTGAAAAGATCTCTCTCACGATGGTAAATACCTAGCAGCATTTCAAAGTCTTGAACGGTTTCCGTGACAAGTTCACTAAAGCGATAGTTAAACGAGATAGGATCAATCCCAAGACTCTCTAACATAGGGGCAATCATATTTTGATATTTGCGCTTTGCAAGACCAAACAGTCGCAACACCATTCCTCGTTGTCTACGAGCAGCAAGATGACGCATTTGAGTTAATGAATCGCGTTTGATGGCTTTCAATTGCAACTGCGCCAAACGGACTTGATAAGCGTGCTGGACAGAGACTGCGGTCTTACTAATCAATTTCTGATACTGCAAGTCAGCAAAAATCTTCCTACCCATACGACCACGCCATACTCGTTGTATCTCAATCGCAGCGTTGGCTCGAATTTTCTCCTTAGCATATTGAGCTCGTAGGAAAGCCTCGTGGTGTTCACGAAGATGCTGATTTTCAATATACTCTTGTTTGCCTCGAAATTTTCTCATTTCATAGGCAACTATTAGTGCAATCTTCCTGCCCAGGTGACCACGAAAGCACCGCTGGATAGTAACTATGGCATTTATCTTATAGAGATAATACCTCGTTTCGGCTTCTTCATCTCTCATAAGATCTAATTCAGTATCTTCCCGAACTTTTTCTGCGATGTCTTCCTTCCTCAAACGGGACATGTACTCCTTCCTCGCTTTCACAACACGAAAGAAATTTTGAAGTGTTTGGATGGCAAATAACTTTTCAATTCTCTCCTCAGCAAACTTTCTCTTCTTAATTCGACCTCGAACCACCGCCTGGAAGCGCTGGATGAAGTGCATAAGACGAAGGAAGTGTTCTTGATTTCGCGTTTTGCGCTTCAGCTGCACAACCAATAAATTTGTCCGATCTCTTTCCATGGCAACATTGAACTGTAATGCTAAGAGTATCTTTCGACACAGTTTGAGAAGATACTTCCGATAGTAATAAGCATCTATATTGCGATTGTATGTTTTAAAAATGACAAGTGATTTGAATGATTTGCGATTATATAATTTAACTGCTGTTAATTCTGCAATTTTATTCATTTCTCGCCATTTACGATCTCGTAAAATTCCCAGTTTGTAAGTCATATAACCGTGGGTAAAGAGATGATTGCGATTCGAAGCGGTGGCTTTCGTTTGACCATCTTTGGCGAGAAGACTATTAAGTGTGTGAAAATGGAATCTCTCTGTCAGTGCTTTATGCAGCAAATATCGAGCTCGAGTAGACTTTGTTTTCATCCAAGCAATCTTCATAAACTTGCGAATGCAGTAATATTTATATATAACCCCCACCGATAACCGATATAATCGGCGTTCATAATGCTGCTCTCCCAGTAATTTTCTCCTTTTTGATTGCAAGCGCTTTTTATAATAAGCTGTAAGCCCACCGTAGCATTTGCCAACAACTCGTTGAAAAAATTTCCTTCTTGCGTACTCGATAGCCATTGGAATCATTTTATCAATCCGCCTCTTCGCGAGTCGATCTTTCGCCAGTTCAATCCAAGCAATAGTCAATATTCGCTTCTTTTCAAACGCCAAAGCCAATGCAATCAACCTTTCCTGGCGGATAGAGTTATAGTGACTCAAAGGTACAACTGCTAAAAATGTCTTGACTAGCCGCTGCTTAATAAACAAGGTGTTTTGGGATTGTAATTCACCTGATGAAGTGACTTTCCTCCAATAAAAGAGAATCTTTTTCAAATACTTCAAATAATAAATGATCATGGCACTTTGTTCGAATGCAAGTTCAGTCAACTCTTTTTGCATCACTTTACAAAGTGCAAAGTACTTTCGAGTCACCATGTCTTCATGTTTGCTCTTCAATTGTTGGAACTTCTGTTCTAAATGATTTTTTGAAGATAATTGATGCCGCAGTAAACGTCTGAAGTACTTTCGATACATGTATTCGCGATAGAATGTCTTGGCGCGATACAGCTTTAATGAACCTTTTCGCATAAAGAATTTAATCACATATCGCGTAATAACCCCCACAGCATTTCTTTGCTTTTCAATTTCCTTTCGCACTCGATATCCGCGAAAGACCTTTTGTATTCTAATTATACATATTTCTTTGACAACAAGCCAGTTCTCCTTTCTGATAACTTTCAACTCCTCGAGACGTTTCAAATAACTGCGTCGAAGCTTTTGTATCTTCTTAGCAGCAATGTGACGTGTTAAATGTCGAAACATCGCTAAATATCGTTTGTAGACTAACTGACCCTCTGGTGTCAGTGCAAAGCCAACGAAATCTGGGTCAACGCGTAATTCAAGAAAAGGATTAAAGTGCTGTAAATTCTTGAGAACATCAGGAGAGAGATGGAAAAGATTCGTTAGATCTAATCGTTCCAAGAATACAAAGTGATTGAGAAGGAATAGAATATCCTCTTGTGTCACTTGAAGACTTTCTTTCAGAGAAATCTCTCTCATTCCTTGGCGACACTGATTCTTTAAGAATTTCAAATTGACACCGGATGCACCTCCAATGACACTAGCATTTTCATGGCGTACACCATGAAGAGACACCTTCTGCACCGGTGAAAGGGATAAAAATTTGACAATAAGGGAAGTAAGGTGAACCTTGGAGAGGTAATGGATGTGAAATTCTTCCAGATATCTAAGTGCAACAAAGCGAGTAAATCCTGCGTCAGTGAGTTGAGGACAGTGCGAAACAGTAATTGCCTTGAGATGTAGACACACTGACGTGATACAACGAAGATCGATATCTCTGATGTTATTTGAATAAGCGATTTCGAGTCTACTAAGGTTTGGCAAGTTAGAACAAATCGATTCAACAGATGCTGTTCCTAAATCAGTTAATTTGACTAGCGACAGGTCAGTAATCGCGTATGCATGGTCAAATATTTCAGCAATTTGATCATCTCGTAATTGAGGAAGGTTTATTATTTGCAGTGTTGTGAGGTTAGGAATAAGTTTGATAATTCCTTGTATGAAATAATCAGATCGAAAAGCTTTCTTCCCTCCATTAGATGATGGGGTATCGTGAAGACAACCCAAGCGTAGATATTTAATACCGGTCAAACTCGCAAGCTCTAATATTGCCTTGCCGTATTCTATATTCGGACAATCACGTAAATCGACCTCCACTAAATCTCGAGCTGATGCAGTAACCCATAGTAGCGCCTCTTCTGTGAGGTTAGGATTATCTCGTACAATGAAACGCTGGATGGTGGAAGCCGATGAATTCCGACGCTTTCCCCAACTTGCCGAGATCTCATAAAGAAAGGAGACAGCGTGATTCGTGACATTTGCACAGTTGATTATGGAGAATGAGTAAAGAGAAGGAGCAGAGTTCATTAGTAATGCTTCGATACCTTTATCCCCAAGGCCTAAGCAATGAGATAGCTCGATATTAAGGATATGATTTTTTTTGGAAATTTCCATTAAACCCACGTCAGTGATCTTATTACAACATGTGATAAAAAGATTCCCGATATTCGTTGAATATTTCCCAATCTGAAATAATCCATTATTTGTAATTCGATGACATCTTTCAAATTCCAACATATTGAGACTATGTTTATACCGTTTAATCAAAGATTCTAAGATGACGTCATCCAGCCAAGGTATTTTCTTCCATCGCATTGATTGCAAATTAGGAATTCTTGTCATAAGCGCTTTCATTTCTGTTGCCCATTTCATCATAGGGCAATTATCGATAACTAGCTCCACTATACGTGGACCTAGCAGATTTCCTAAAAGCTCACACTGAACAATGGAGATGTCAGTAACGTCTTTTAGGACTAAAGAGATCATTTTCACTCTACCCGTTGCACTTTCTGAAGAAGACGAAGAGGGTGGCATCGGACAGCAATATTGGATCAAATCTTCGTCTAATATTGGCAACCACTCGGACACGTTCAATTGAAGATCATACTTCACTTCTCGGTAATTTGATACTTCAGGGAGAAGAGATTCTGGGCGGTCCTTCACATATTCGATAAGAAAAGCCTCTTTTTGAACTTTTCTGACTAGCAGCGAGATTGGGTCAGCTGTGACCGGGGCTGGAGCAACAAACAGTGTTGATGATGAAGGGACTTCATATCTCATAGGAGAAGAAGGCAATGGGGGAATTTCACTTGTTTTATTGATTTGTGATGTTGAAAAGTCTTCATTTAATAAAGGAGCTGCACTAGATGGTTTTAAATATTTCTTTCGTTCTGACAATGTGTTATCAGTTTCATTCTGTTCAATTACTGATGATCTCTTTCGATTAATTGGAGAATTATCTTTATTTATCGAAGAATTTTCTTTTCCTTTCGAACCTTTCTTCATGGTTTAATCAATCAACTTATTTGTTAATTTTTTCGCGCTTTCTTTGCGTAACGATTCAGACAATCTCATTATTTTACACTATACACAATATCTCTGCCGGTATTTACCGGTAAATTTGATTGAAAGATCTCCAACCTTATCAGACATTGTTTGTTTATATCGTTGAAATTTGACTTGAATACTACGTTGTACTGTGTGATTTTGATCTTTTTGAAATGAAAATCTTTCATCTGAATCATAATCATCAATTTCATTTACTGTTACTTTGGCTCTGTTATTGTATTGGACAGTTGGAAAGTTATTTGTTCTCAGATTTATCATATGAAGCAATGAAAAATGAGATCTTGGCAATACAAAGTACATCATTTACTACTGTTAAAACAGCAGAGGAGTTGTATAGCATTCCGCTTGCTGTAAGTTCTTCTGAACAGTGTATTCTCTCACCTCACCTTTCATCACAGAAATCAAATGGGTTTGAATGCTCCCCTCACATAGTGAGAGTAACGGATACAAAGACGTTATCAAAGGATGTTTTACGGCCTCAAATATTTGTTAGTGGTGAAATCCATGGGGATGAACGTGTGGTAAGTCGATATTCCTCGTTGAAATAACTTTGTTGACGCCTGTTTGATAGGGTCCATTAGCATCCATGGTCACAACTCAACTTCTGGTGAATAGCGCACAATGTATAATAGAAAAGCGAGATGCTGCATGTACCTTTCTCAAACAATTCCCTCAACTGACTAAATTTCAACAAAAATGGCTTGCTTTCCTCGCGACAAGAAGGGACACTATTGTTGTCCCGACAGCAAACTGTCTTGGGTATAATTTCAATCGACGAGACGACGCTGGAGTAGATCCAAATCGTGATTTTTCTTACACTAGGAGGGATAATCGGTGCTTTATGTCGACGACAGCGAAGATCATTTACGCGATCATGAAAGATAACTTAATCCAAGTTGTCGTGACGTTTCATGGCGGAATGGTTGCAATAGGCTATGAGTGGGGTTCACCGAACCATCATGCCCCTAATGATGCCAGTCCTGATCATTCCGCTTACTCAAATATTGGCAAGCTACTGAGTACTTATGGTGGGAAATTTAAAAGAGAAAAACTATATCCTGGTAAGTTCTCGACCTTCAATTCTCGAGGGACCAAATCTAATTTGCTTTTTACATTTAGTTGGTGAAATTAACTCGGTTATTTATCCTGTTGATGGTGGGATGGAAGATTGGCTTTACGCTGAAGGGTGGGACTCGAAGTTCTTAACTGAAAATTGTCAGGGATATAAGGAGTTATTTTCTTACCTCAAAATCAAAGCAACGCATTCTTTCCCTTCAACACAACACTCACACCAAGTACCAGATCATCCTCGTCTTAGGAATCGCCCTCGCAAAATGATCCAAAATCCCCATTCATCTGGAAGAAGACAACTCTCTGAAGTAACCCATGGGAATAGAGCAATAGTCTTTCTTGTTGAGACATCAGATGCGAAGAAACCTTCAACCGACAGCTTAGGAGGTACTGAAAATATCCTGCATCCTAATTCCCTTCAAAATGGACACATTCCAAGAAATGTTCGTTTGACATTATCAGCGATTGATTTGTTGCAACCTTACACTTGCTTTCAATCTTTTCACTTCAATTCCCATGATAATGAGAATTATTTAAACACTCAGTGGTATGTTGGAGGAGGCTTCGAAGTGAGTGAGACATTCCTTGCATTGCACTCTTTTTCCCGCGCACCGGTACTTCAGACAACTCAAGACTTTACTCAGTATTTAAGGTTCATTGCAAATGACGCGGCATTAGAGAAAGCTTTGGAGAAAACCGGAGATATTTCTCAATTAGGCGAGAGTAAAATGAAAATAGTTTCTTCCGTGATGAAAGGTTCGACAAGGTGGACTTTCGAGAATTTGAATAATTTATCTGCATCAACTGTTTCTTCTGATGCAGAACTACTAAAACCAGCAAAGCTATTTCATGGGAAGATTTCTCTTCAGCAACACTTTTTCCCGTTGATCAAAAGCTTTCTTTCAGCGAACACTTCGATGAAAGAGCGAAAGTTTTCGTTTTGGTTAATAGCCTGGAGTAAAGTTGACATTGATTTTGGTCGTGTTGGGCAAGGTTATCCTTCTCATCTTCCTCCTCAATCGCATTATTCGAATATTCGAACCAACAGTGAATGGAATTGCAGTTATGTTGGAAAGGAAAATGCTCGCACATGTCAGGGAAGGAAGTACTGGCCTTCCGATTTCATTGAGATTGAAGTAGACTTGATTGAAGCCAAAGTCAGAGTGAAGAAAGAAGTTTTAGATTGCGCTTGGTGGGAATATCATTCCAACAAGCATTCAGGACAATCGCTTTCTTTCGTTCTCCCTGACGAATGGAAACCTCAAGATCCGAAGCTCAACAGTTCACTGAACAATTCGAATAATACTAATCAGAAGAATTCTTATCGAGAAACTCTTCCAACCAATTCGATTGAAAGCATTTCACAATCATCCCTCTCTTCTATCGGAAAGAACAATTCATCTTCGTTCATTCCTTATCACATCTTTCATCTCTCAGAAGAGTCCTCATTCTTCACAGTGGAAAAGATATATTTGTTGATAAGTCTTCTGCTCACTATTATCATAGCAGCTGGTGTTTTGATCGCAAATCACCTGAGAAGGAACCGTATCTACAATGCTTTAGTTAGCAATAGATACTTGAGCCTTCCAACAGGATTTCAAAGGTAGGACAAGTGGAACGATGTCGAAGTTCGATCTATTTTTTCTTCTTTTCAATATTTATTGCTAGCTAGCGTCAATTAATTAGACATGTGATTTTCTTCGTCGAGTAAACTAAGTAGAAGTAGAAAATAGAAAGACTCGTGGTATTGCACTACGTGCCCAGAGAAAAAGGAGATGTCGGTGGAATTCATGAATTAGTTTACATCCACGAGATTATATGCAAGTTGGAATAACTGGATGGGTATAGGACAAGAGGGGAAGGCAGGGCGTTGATGAGAGTGCAAATAATTTATCAGACAATTTAGATTCTGCTAGGATAGAGCATAACTCTGACGCTGTTTCCGATCCATTCAGGCTAAATTACATTCATTACGTAAGCACAAATATAAATAATTATAAATTTCAGACACTTACGTTTAAGTTGTTGGCGAACTTAGCACGGACAACACCGTTAGAACCGTGAGCACGGGTGATCTTACCCCAGACAACTCTGAACTTAGATCCCTTCACTGCATTCTTGGCCTTGTATACGTAAGCAACTCTCTTGCCAAAGTAGAATTGGCTGGCCTTGGTATCCTGAACACCATCGATCTTCAGTAAAGAAGTGTGGTTGTATTGGTTTCTTCTTCCTCTCTTGAATCCAAGGAAAGTACCCTTGACATATAATCTGGTTGGCTATTAATAAGAAGGAGAAGCAAACAATTAGTGAAACGTCGCTCAAATAAGGCAAAAGAAGAGTAAAACGAAGAGAAGAGAAAACGGAAAATCTCTGACTATTTCTCAAGATAATGGACCCAAAGAACAGCAAGAAATTTCAGCAGCACTCTTCCAACATCTCACAAACACGGCAGAAGGATGAATTACCTGACTGGCGTTAGAAGCTTTGGTCATTTTTGTAAGTTATTTATGATGAATTCCAATATGTTGGTTATTTGATTGTCTCGCACCACAGATGAATTTTATCCATCAAGCTCTTGGACTTTTTACATAAACAAATTTCACCCTAGTGGATAAAATTCGTTCAAAACCATGGGTTTAAATAGAAAATAGAATTATCAGAATATCGAATTATTTGATTTATTTTGAAAAATAAACTCGATATTTGCAAAACTTCCAACCGTTAAAAACACAAGCGAAGAACTGGATTACTTAGACTTCCAACATCTTCTTCGCCAAAAGCAAGCGATCATCATTTAGGGTTACTCAATCTTTAAAGGTATTCAATCTGTTGTAGAGGTGATTGAACCGTTCCCTCCATGAACGAAACGAAATCGTAAGTGAGAAAATCTTTAGGAAGGAGATTGCAATAATATTTCGTATCTAGAATGGATGGCAATGTATTTCATCAACTCGACCCCAAATCTGGACTCATTGATCCTGCGGCTCTGCAAAATATGTCAGAGCTCAAAATGATGATCGAAAATCTTCGACAACCTTCCCACGCTGAGCATGAAGGTTCATTGGAAACTCCTTATATTTCTTACGAAGAAGTATATCCAACGAAAAAAGCAATTGACCTATCTCTAATTAAGCAATCAGAGAAAAAATTTTGGCAGGAGCTAGTGGACTCCAATATTCGTGCCGGTACTATTGCCTGTCTGTGGTGCTTGAAGGCTCAGGCGGTAAAACGTCTCTCGCTTGCTTTTAATAAATGGAAAGTATTTGCTGCTGTTAAAACTCATGAACTCATTTTACGGGAATCCCAAGAGTTTCAGCAACCTGACGTTGTTACTGTTATCGATAATGCGCTTGCCATCATTCGTCGTTACAAAGAAGGAGGTATTATGAATCAAATTAACCAATCCAGAGACTTAAATGGAGTAGATGTTGCATTTCCGTGGGAAGAACGTCGACAACAACAATCTGGATTGACTGCAGCGGGTATTTTGGGAGTAAATGATCAAACTTATCCGTATACTTTTGATGCTCCTGCACGAAACCTTGATTCTCACCAATCTTCGCTCCGAGATACAATGGAATCCACTGAAAAGGAATGGAGCTTTGTTAAATCTCAGTTTCGCCCAACTAATGTCCAGGATATTGAATCTGAGCGACAAAGTCTCTGTAAGTCTGCTTCAATCACTTGCTTCTATTCTTTAACTTTTTTCGTTCTTCAGTGGCTTTATCGTATGATATAATTCGAAGGGGTAAGTCGAATGATGGAAACCATCAATCTTACCCGTCCTCGAATCCCTCTTCGCCTCGAGACTCGATGCCGCCAATTTCCACTGACGTGTCCAAACGAAGCTCTTTAAATCTATTGAACCCCGATCCAGTTTCTCCCCGCGATTCTGGAAAACGGTTTTCTCCGCACAGCACTTCTCCTGCGAATCGGTTGCGCAACCTTTCCCCAACAGCGGTTCATCCACCTGGTGTCTCTCCGAAAGCCTCTTCTCCGACTCACTCTATTCAACAACCTTCGACAATTCTTCGGACAGGCAGCGATGAATTCAATTATCATGGTAATGAGCCAGCAGGTCTTTTCCCGATGAAAACTACTCCTGCACCGACTCAAGCTTATCGACAAAAGTCAGAAGCACGAGCTCCCTCAAACTCTCGCTTTCCCGAGAATACTTTACAGATTCCATCAGATTACCACGACGCTAATCACCACCATCATCATTCCCCTCATTTCGAACAAAGAAGTGAGAATAGAACTTATCCAGAGACCGCACAAACACGCCAAACTTATCCTCGTCGTTCAGAGATTACAGAAAGAGGCAGAACAGTTACTCCAGCCCGGCCCTTGAATGGATCAAGTTCTGCATCAACATCAGCCGCGAAGGTCAAGCGGCCTTCTACATCCTCTTCGCCTACAAAGAAGCCATACTCTGAGAAAACACTCGTTGATATGATCAAATTTCGTAGCAGCAAAGAGGGGAGTTATGTGAAAGAACTCTTAACTCCTCGTGAAGAAAAATCTACTTTCGATGCAAAACAAAGTAAACTGTTTCATTTCTTCATTAGTATATTCCTTACAATCCCCTACAGGTTCAGTCTTTGATGAAAGTCCGAATTTGGGGATGTTCTCTGAGACAGCAAACATCTCGAATACCTCATCCATGATGGCGAGGAGGTAATAATAATTTCTTTTCCTTTTCGCTGATTTATTACAAAATTTTTTTTGTTTAAGTGGACGCAAACAAGGAAGAAGTATTAGCCCAACAGATAAGCCTCGCTATCTCCTACCTACCAACTCATACCGAAAGAAGGTTGTGAGTGGAGGAGAGGCTCCAAATATGAAGCAAAGACTAGAGCGAGAAAAATATCCTCGAGAATCCCAACACAGAGCTCCTAATAATGATTCTTTGCACAACCGCGAGCATCATTCGACCCATCAACACTCTACAGACCCTCATCACAACCATCAAAACTTTCCTTCCACTCGTTTGAGTGCATCTTATCAATCTGTTTCTCATGATGGATTTCCTCTTTATAATTCCCAATATGCTATGCCTCATCCTCACACCCACCATCCCGCCCCTCAGCATAATACTAATGATCATCATCATCCTTCCAGTACAGCTCCAAGAGATAATTTCCATTCGTCATCGAATCATCTGACTGGTGGTAAAGATGCAGAATACGAGTATTATGAGCAGTTATTAAAAGAGCAACAACAACAGTTTCTCAATTATCAAGCTCAAACAGCAATTCGACCGCAGAATGGACAAGTCCCCGTCCCCGAGTTTTCTTCTATTAGTACGAGTGCCATGGCAGGACCTTCCAATTCTCACGATCAAGCAGAGTTTCTTTCATTCAATCAGTATACTGCCCAAATGAAAGATGCAGCTAATGAGGTGTCGAATTTCAATCATCAGCCTGCTGAGCAAACTGAAACTCACAATCTTTTTAATCAAGAGTATCATCAGACTTCCTATGAAACTTCCCCAGATCAAAATATTCCACACTCTGAACCCACTCCATACGACAATTACGATTCAATGTATTCATTAAATCCGAATTATTACAATCAAAGAGGCTTTCAATCCAATATTCAGTCGTTCTCAATGGAGCAACCGCACAATAACAACAACAGCTCTCATTCGAAGAGAGGGAGTGCTAAAAGATCTCCACCGAATAAAAAGATGGATAAAGCACAGCGTATGCTGTTATATGGCGTCTTGCATGATGTTCTTGATGCGAAGCAAGCCTGGGAGAAGAATTTAAGAAAATGATTAAATTTGAATTTGAATTTGTAAACATTAAGATTTCGAGATTTCGATTTTTCGTGTGACGGGCGGTTAAGTTTCGCCCACCCGCCCATGGTAGACTTGAAATTTGAAAAATCCTCATATTGTGAGTCGAATTAGAGTTGGATTCTCGACTCTATTTCGCAGCTATGGAAGACCAATCTGAACCAGTCCAGGTCTTTGTTCGCATCAGACCAGAATTTGATGAGATTGGCGAAAAATCAACTCCTTTGAAGGCGAATGCAAGTTTTAAAGTAATTGGATCACCTTTAACACAACTAGAAAATACTTGCGTTACGTCTGTGGATGATAGAACTTTACGCATCACTCCACCAGATGAGATTTATGGTACAAGGAAAACTATGCCTTCAGCTGATGATAAGGTTTATCATTTTGATCGTATTTTCACTGAAGCTTCTTCTCAAGAAGATATCTACGATGCTGTCGCTGATAATGTTCTTGCTACAGTTAAAGGTTACAATACCACAATATTCGCATATGGTGTCACAGGTTCTGGAAAATCTTACACAATGACGGGAAACAAGCAAGCCCCAGGCATCATTCCTCGTGCCATTGCTGATATCTTCAAACATATCGAGAAATCTGCATCCGAAAGTGATATCTTCTTCTACGTTCGATTATCCTATGTTGAGTTGTATAATAATAACTTTCGTAATTTATTGGAGAACATCCCAAGGGAGAACCTGTCTTTCAATCGCACTGCTAACTCCTCTATTAGCATGAGCGGGTTCTTCTCAGAGCTCGATGAACAAGATGCGCATGGCTTTGAGGCTCATTATGGAACTTCCTTTGCTTATGCCCGTATGACATCCTCTGCAGGGTTTAAAGAGCACCCAGGATTAGCCTCAAGATCAGATAAAATCGAAGTGCGAGAAAGTAAAAGTGCAGGAACTTTCCTTCATGGACCAAATCTCCGTTTCCCAGTAACATCTGCTGTTGAAGCCTTTCAACTTATTTCTAAAGGCAACAAAATGAGAGCTGTAGCTTCAACAAATTGCAATGAAGAATCATCACGGTAAAAAATTACTTTCCGACTGAGCCCCATTCCTAACTTTGCTGTCTCTTTTAAAGGAGTCATGCAATCCTAACATTTCATGTTGAAAGTAAAGTAACAATTAGTTCAATTGGTGATGCAACTCCAAAAACTGAGATGCGCATTGGGAAGATCCATTTAGTTGATCTCGCTGGCAGCGAAAGACTTGCCATTTCTGGTGCAGAAGGAGATACTTTGATAGAGACGAAAAATATTAATTCGTCATTAACAGCCTTAGGTGAGCGATCCACCCCTTTCTATTATTCCATGGCTTAACCTTTTTGTGAAACAGGTGATGTACTTTCAGCTTTATCAAAAAATGCCACCATTGTCACTCAAAGACAGAAGCAAGTAAAGGAAGGGCTAAAATCCATGGACTCGCACCAACCCCCTACTCTGTCCCAGGTTCCTTATCGTAACTCCAAGTTAACTCATTTATTAAAAGATTCCCTCGGAGGAAACTCGAAAACTGTCATGATCACGAACATTCGGAAGACAAAAGAGTATTATCACTTAACTAATATCTCTCTCATGTATGCATCCAGAGCGAAGAAAGTCAGAAATCGATCTACTATTAATCGAAACGTTTTGGGTGATTCAGCGATTCATACTGTCAGTTCAGAGCTGGAAAGATTCAAGTAGGTTCAACAGGATCTGTTTTTTTCTGTCACATCTGAATGTATCGAATAGGAAAGTATTGGAGGAAAAGACCAATGAATTTGAGCGACTGAAGCTGCATGTTATGAGTAGTGAATCAGAGAAATCAGCTCTGAAGTCGCATTTGCGCGATATGAAGACTTCTATTGAAAATGAAAAGCGGTTATATGAGGAGAAGGTAATTTTTGCTTTTTCCTCATATTGGTTGCTAACATCACACAATTAGGTCTCACATTTGATCCATTCTCATGCCGGGCAAATTGCATCGCAGAAAGAAAAGATAACTCAGCTTCAATCTGCCTTACAGGATGAATTGACTTTGTCGCAAAATCGAATTGCGGAGCAGGAGCAAGAAATTAAGTGGTTGAAGAAAGCATTAGACGAGAGCAACCTTGTTGCGAATCAAGATCAAATTGAAAAAATGAAAAAGATTGTTGAAGTTTGGCAGAATCAAGCGAAAACTGCAAATCATGAGCTTAATGTAGTACTAAACCAAGCAGAGGAACTGAAAACAATTAATACGACCCTGCAGAACAAACTTCGAGAATCTGAGCAAGATCGCAAGCTTCTTGATGATGAATTATCCCAGCGTATTCACGAATGTGATGACCTCTCGAGGCAACTTTTCGATACGGCAAAGGATAAAGAAGAACTTCTTGAAAGTTTAGCTGCTTCGAAGAAAGCCTTTGAAGAAGCAAGAGCGATGTTGAAGGATCAATTACAGTCTAATTCTGACCGTGAAAAGGCAGTAAAGGAGAATGAAAAGTTGATTGGATCATTAGAGAATGAATTAAAAGCTGCTCGAGATACAAATACCGCTAATCGCAACAAGATCTCGCAGTTAAACCAAAAGATCCATGATCTTGAGACAGATAAATCAGAATTAACTTCTAAGCTATCAGTTTCGATTCAAGTCTTAGAAAAGAAATCCCAAGAAATGGTCGAAGATTTAAAGAATCAACTCCAACAAAAGAACAAGTCGTTCGAAGAATTTGAAAATCGCGTGAGAACGTTACAAGATCAGTTGGACAAGCAGGCTCATGCATACTCTGAACTGAAAGAAATTTCGAACATCAAACTTGCGCAAAAGGATAAGTCAATCGAGGAATTGGAAGCTGCTCTCCAGCGTGAACTTCAAATTTCATCCAAACAAGCATCAAAGCTTTTAATCGCTGAGGGTGATGTTGAAGGATTGAAAGATAAAATCAACCGCCTCCAGAATAAACTCAAGGAAAAAGGGGAACAAATGGATAAAGTTGTTCAGGATAAGAGTAATATCATTCAATCTCTTGAGCAACAACTTCAACTTTCAAAGGAATCCCTTGATCGTGATCGTCACAAACTCATTAGCGAATTCGAGAAGATCATGGAAGAAAAACGCCTGGCACACTCACAAGACCTTCGGCAACTCCAAGAACAGCAGCAACAACTTGAAGAATCGAAAGACCAGGTTGAAAAGGAGTTGATGAAAAGAATACAGCAATTGGAATCCGACCTCAAAGAAAAGGATGTAGGTTATGACAAGAATCTAAAAGAAAGGGAACAGCAATTTCGAAAGATGATTGATGAAGAGTTGCGAATTACAGTTGAAGCCATTGAGAAAAAGCACCAAGAGCACTTGGATCTTCTTCAACAACAACATGAAGAAGAAAAGCATAGTAGTGTTCATTTAATTCAAAGAACCCTCTCGACTGACCACGAACAAGCCCTCTTTCAACTAGAGCTTCAGTTGAAATCAGTGCATGAAAGCAAGTTGAAGGACGCGCTGCAAATCCAACAAAAAGCCTTGAGGCAAGAAGCCCTTGAACAGAAAGAAAAGCTTATCGCTGACCTTGAACAAAAGCATCTCAGTGAGGTTAGGCAGTACGAGAAACAAATCCAAGAATTGAAAGCAAGCCTGAAGCAGCAGTTAGTCCAAGCACAAAACAAATATCAACTTGATTACGAACAAGACTTGATTCAAGTTCGAAATTCTCTCGAAATTGATTTCAAGCAACAACTCACCACCTTGCAAACTGAGCATGAATTGTTCATCTCCAGGTTGAAAGATGATTTTCAACAATCGTTGGCTACGACCCTCAAAAAGGAGAAGGAGCAACTTGCGATTTCGCTGAAAGCTCAGTTTGAGAAGCAAAGCCAAGCTGCCGTTGAGCTCGCTTGCACAGAGTTGAGAAAGAATTTAGTACTTGAGCACTCTAATCAATGGCAATCTCACAAGGAAGAGCTACAATCAAAGCACCAAAAAGATATCCAAGAAAAGGATGATGAGATCCAACAACTAAATGATAAGATCATGCAAATGCTTATATCTCATAAAGATGAATTGCGCAAAGCCTTGACTGATAAGGAGCAAACTTTATTGGAAAGCAGTAGTGCCGAGATTGAAAGACTTCAAAATGAACTCGCTGAAAAGAAAAGGTTGTTTCAGAATGAATTGACCGAGCTTCGAAAAGCTCACAATGACGACATGTTGTTGCAAAAATCAGAGTTAGAGAAAGGCCATCAACAAGTGGTCAGTTCCATACAAGAGGAACTGAGAACGACCAAAGTAACCGTTACGGAATTGGAGGAAGAATTGAAGAAATTACAGTTAGCATCTGCTGCATCATTGGAAGAAGTCAAATTACAAGCGGGTCAAAAAGCTCAAGAAGAGATCGACATTCTCCAGAAGCAGCAAGATGAAAAACTCCAGCTAATTGTCAAGCAACATGAGTTCGAGGTGCAACAGCTTAAAAGCAAGCTTTCGAAGCTCAAGGAGAGTCATACTGAGGAAGTTCAAAGATTGATGGATGACTCCTCCGCGACACATGACCGATTGAAAGAAAAACATTCAAAGGAAATCGAAGAACTGAGAGCACAATTCCTCGTCGAATTGAAGAAT
>VFQN01002231.1_pt1 | contig 30496 bp, 47 predicted proteins | sample 3512371 | NCBI WGS metagenome assembly VFQN01 (sample SAMN10412370, study PRJNA504923) | tailings metagenome | isolation source: Replicate 2 from Balatoc abandoned mine | place: Philippines: Itogon, Benguet | collected 2017-08-28 | reverse complement strand
TGAGTAACTCCGTACGGTTGGGGTTCCGTACTTCGTCACGGCTTGGACTGTAGCGTGTTACCGCTACAGTGCCTCCGTGCCTGTGCCGGCCGGCAGACGTTGGCTTGAGGAGTGTCCGCCGGTGTGAATTGCGTGCGGCGTGCTGCCTGGCACCCTGGCTGCTGTTGTTCGGGCGCCTAGGACCGGCTTCAAGTTCCGGGAGCGACCGTAACCGTGAACACCAGCTGCCCCCATATCGGGACAGGCAACCGTGCGCCGGTGCGCGTGCTCCTTCGTTAACACACGCCGCTGCACACCTGCAAGCAGTGTCCCGGTCTTCAGGATTATTATGATTTTGACGGCCGTTTCGGCAACGGTTCAGAATGATTTGGCCTGAAATTCTGAAGGATTCAGAATTTCACCTTGTTATCGCCGTGGAAATTCTGACCAGTACCGTCAGAATTCTGGGCGATGTTAGCCAACCGTCGTGCGCACTGCTCCAGTCTGAGCTGGTAGCCTGTCCAAGTAGTCCTACTTTGGCAGGTCGACTGAAAGAGGCCAAACCCAACGCCAAACGCCATAAGGTCTGTTGGCCTGTTCCCTCCGTCCTGTTTTGTGGTGTTGGTTTCAGGTCCTCTCCGTCCCTAGGTGTGCCGCACAAGTACAGGTACTGCCTGTCACCACATGCCCTGCCCGCCTACACGTAAAAGTGGCCGGCATGGACCGTGGACGCGTGGAGTACCGGTAGATATAACTGCTGGTACCATACGCATGCTGCCGTGGGGTTGTATATACCGTCGTGCTTCCTATTCCTGCCAAAACGCTCAGTAGTCAGTACCAGGAGCCCCAAACTCTAGGCACGTAGGCGGCCTTGCAGGTAGTACCCCTCGCTTCCAACCAGTCCGAAACACGCAACACCCAGACCCTCCAGAACCCAGTCGCAATACGCGCGTGGAACCGCCCAAGACACGTGCCACGCACGCCTGCGTCCGTCGGCTACTGCCCTAACGAGATTGTGGACTCTCCTGTGCTACAGTACCCTACCCACACTGCCGACCCAAAGTGCACGCTCGTACGCTTCTTGGCGTAGTATGCAAACTCCGCGCTCTAATGGCTTGTCCCGCAGTGGTCTGGGAGTCGTACGACAACAGTACCGGATCTGGGCTGCGCAGTACCGGCACAGTGCGACGGCATGCGGGCACAGGAGAGCCCCCCAACCGTCGCTCTCATCTCTCCCGTGCTGTGCATGACATGACAAATTCTCCCCTGTCCACATTAGGGTCTCGTTATGTCGGCATGCACAATCTGCCTCATTCGTGCGCGTGCGTCTGTCCCTGCGCATTCAGGTAACCACCACCGTAAACCACGTGATGCAGCCCCTGCGCCGCCTACCGCAGCCAGTTGTCCACTTTACCTTCCAGCACCACACCCTCTCCCTTGACACCTCTCCTGCACGCCACCCAACAACCCCACATACTCCACACCCTATCCCGCATTAGGGCACTGCCTCGCCCAGTGCCCCGGCTGCTGACACCGATAACACACCTGCCCACCCGCCGGACCCCCTCCACCTCCCCCGCCCCCATACACCGCCCCCGTCACCGACGCAAACACCGCCCCCCCTCCCCCGCCCCCACCGCCTCCTCCTCCTCCTCCCCCTCCCCCACCACCCCTGGAGGGCGCCGTCGCCGCCCCGTCCCACTGGTCCTCCCACAGGAACACATCACACGCGTCCTGCTCCCCCCTGTCCTGGTGCCCGCACTTGAAGAACGCCCGGCCCGGGTTGGACGCGGAGTTGGACACCAGACGGCGGCACGGTTGCCCGTGGCGCGGACACAGCGGCGCGCCGGCGGCGGCGGCGGCGGCGGCGGCTCCGGCGCCGCCGCCAGCCGCCCTGCCGCGTGCTCCCCCTCCCCTGCCGCCACCGCCCCCCTGCGCCCTCCCGTCCGCGCTCGCCGCCCTGCTCCCCCCACGGCCGGCCGACCCGCTAGCGCCACCCGACCGCCCCGGCTCAGACCGGGACCTGCTGCCCCGCCCACCCGCCGCCGCCCCCCGGCCCCTGCCGCCCGCACTAGCCGACCGGGACCCTCCCCGGCCCCTCCCCCTCGCCCTCCTCCCGCCGCCACCACCTCCCCCTCCCCCGTCCTCCTCTTCGTCGTCCCCAGCCCCCCAGCCCTGCCCCTGCTGCCCTGCCCCTCCACCATAACCCCCACCATCGTCATCCTCATAATCTGCAGCGCTGCCGTACGCGCCCCCGTAACCCCCCTGCGCCGCCGCCGCCGCCGCTGCCGCCGCCCCTCCCCCCCTGCCTCCACCTTGGCCCCCGCCACTCCCCCGCGCGTTCGCCAGGGCGTTGCGGACCGCCGCTGCAGCCGCGTTATTACGGCCCCCTCCCCCTCCTCCGCCTCCTCCTCCTCCTTGCTGTCCCCCCGCCCGCGCCCTTGCAACCCCTCCAGCCCCGCTTCCTCCGCCTCCCCCTCCCCCGTTCGACACGCCCCCGCATGCCTGCAGGATCTCCTTGAGCTGGGGGTCGCACACCAGGCAGCCGGTGTAGAAGGGCTCCTGCGGGGCGGTCGGAGGTTGGGTGGTGGTTGGGTTGGTTGGTTGGCAGACACTGATTGGGGATGGTATACCAGGCAGCCGGTGTAGAAGGGCTCCTGGGTGTGTGGAAGAGGAGGAAAGGGCAGTTGGGGTGGTTCAGGTGCCGTAGTACAGGGATGTGGTGCACGTGCAGTTGGGTGTGTACGCCAGGCAACCGGTGCAACCAGAAGGGCCCCTGTGGCGGAAACAACACTGAAAACGGTGTGAGTGCCCTAATGACTGCCCCGCACCTGCAGGAGCCCCGCCGGCAGCTGCTGCATGCGGAAGCGCAGTGCGGCACGGCGCAGGGGCCCGCAGGCGGCCAGGCCGCAGCGGGGGCAGGGGGAGGCGTCGGGCGCAGCGGCAGACACCGCGCGGGGGAGCACCTGCCTGCATGGGGGATGGAGGGCGTGAAGTGAGGCGCGGGGCAAGGTGACAGGCTTCTTTGGGGAGCGGACTGCGCCAGCAAGGCAGAGTGCTAACACACAAGCGTTGGCTACGCCGGGACGTCACACCGGCGCCCGCATCTGCTATGGCCCCCTCGTCAGTTGCCCATAGTCGCCGCGCCAACCCGAGCCCACACCGGTTACATACGCCCTCGCACCTGAACCCGCACACGCCGCCTCGCCCCGCGCACGCCAGCACCACCCGGCCGCCCTCCGCCGCCGCCTGCTGCCCCACCACCAGCTCCGCCGCGCCGCAGCTCTGACACGTGCCCAGCGACACGGCGGACAGCAGGTCAGACGCGCCGCCGCCGCCGCCGCCATTTCCGCCGCCGCCGCCTCCTCCTCCTCCACCGTCGTGGAATCTGCAACAGGTAACCAAGGGGCGTGAGACTTTGGGTTGGAGGCCTTCTCACTAGCGGCATACGCCGTGTCAGCCAGCGTCCTTGACCTAGGACAGCAGCTGTTGTATCACAGCAGTGCTGAACAGGGGCAGAGGCTCCGGGTCAGGCACCGAGGCTCTCTCTCCCTCGCAAAAGGTGAGCAAGTGTGCACACGTACACTGCGTTTGCATCAAGTGTGACGGGGTTGGGGTGAGAGAGGGCCCTGGCCTTGGAACCCTCATCCAGTCATACGGCCCCCTCCCTTCTTTGCCCAGGGGGCCTCCCGCCCTCCCCCTCCCCCGCCTCCCGCGCCCCCGCCGTGCACCGTGGGCGGCAGGAAGCAGGCCACACCAACTGTCAGCAGGCAACTGGGCCCACATGCAACGCCTTCGATACTGTACACCGGCATGACTCACCCGCCGCCACCGCCGCCTCCGCCGGGGCCTCCCCCTCCCCCTCCCCCTCCCTGCCCCGCTGGCGGCAGAAAGCGCGCCACCTCGTTGGCCAGCATGCCGCTGCGCTGCTGCGCCGTCTGGAAGTCGGCACGAAAGAACTGCACCGCCTCGGACAGCACCTGGGGGCGAAGGGCAGAAAGTGGAGAGTGTATTAGCGTTAAGACACCAGCACATGGGCATGTGCATGCTGCGCCGTCTGGAAGTCGGCGTGGAAGAACTGCACCGCCTCGGACAGCACCTGGGGGGAAGGGGGTTGTAATGGGGACATGCAACAACGTGAACACGCCGGCGCGTGAGCGCGTGCATGTTTCCGCGCCGTAAGCCCCCCCAGCTGCTTCCCCGCCCAACTATGTTTACATCACGGCACACACTTGCCATTTGCTGCCGCGCCCCTCCGCCACGCCCCGGACGCTGGCCTCGATCTTGGCCTTCACCGTGGACACACACATACACCTCACGGCCTAATACACACGCACCTGCTCCTTGCTGACCCGCCCCTCCGCCACGTCCTTGATGCTGGCCTCGATCTTGGCCCGCAGGTCGGGCTTCCACAGGTCGTCCAGGCCCATCACGCAGTAGCCCGAGATCAGCGCCTCGCCTGCAGTCATTCGTGTCATGATGAGTATAATACTATCAGTGCATAGTATAATTGCGTAGGTGTGTAATAATCGTCAATGGCATGCGTAATCCTGAGGCTTCCACAGGCCGTCCAGACCCATGACACAGTAGCCGGATATGAGCGCCTCGCCTGCAGTCATGTTTGCAACAAGGCCTCCCAGTTGAGTATCCAAAACATCCGAAACAATTGACAAAGCAAAAATGGTAAAAGGAATGGGCAATGGAAGCTCAGTTGCTCACCCAGCGGCGTTGGCCAGAACGTGAGCGCCCCCTCGTCCTTGACGGCGTACCCCCGCTCCAGCTGCTTCTGGATGTGCTCGGCCACCGTGGCGTCCGTACCGATGCCGTACGACTCCATCTTACTAATAAGGTCGCGCTCCGACAGCCGGGGCGGGGGCTCGGTGGCGCCCTGGGGGGCACGAGACAGGGGAGGGTTGGGGTTGAGGGGAGCACGTGCCGTGAGTGCATAGGAGCGCAAACACTTCCTCCCCGGCCCAGCCCCTCCTCACACATCCTGCGACTTACACGGCCGCCCTCAACCCCCACCCTGTAGCTCCCACGCACCTCCCTCAGCCTCAGCTCCGTGGACAGGAAGGAGCCTCGTCCGGGATGCCCACCCCGCCTAACTCCCACAACGTTCCCCGATCAGCGTCTGAAACGACCCCAGCATGTTGCCATGGGCTTCCCACACCAGTCAGTGCGAACCCCCCTTCCCCGACACGGCTGAATGCAGCCAATACGGCATAGCATTACGTACAACACGGTACGCACGGTACGCACTGTGTTGTACGTAACCTAGCCCCCACGCACCTCCCTCAGCCGTAGCTCCGTGGGCACAAAGGTGTCCCCCTGCTTGAGGGCGGGCAGGTTGGCGTTGCCGCCCCAGTTGCTGTAGGGGTACACGTCCAGCCAGTTGCGCTCCACGACCATCAGGCCCGTGGCGCGGAAGCGCTCGCCTAGGAGCGGAACCAGCCGGCACGGGCATTCGACACTGTTGCTCTGTGATAGCCAGGCGTCGTACGTACCGTGAAGGCAGCATCAGGCTTAACACCAATGTACCCTTCTCCACGGGGAGCTCACCCGCACCCCGAGGCGTGGCGCATGACATGCGTGCACGTGCCGTCCCAACCCCCTCCCCCCTCCCCCCTCCCGCCCACCCCCACCCTCAGCCGCAGCTCCTCATCCGCACCCTGTTACGTGGCATTTGACACGGGTCACAGACATCAACGCACACTCACCTCCCGGGTCCACCTCCACCTGCGTTCCCGAGCCCACCCGCACCCCGGCACGTGGCCTGTGACAGGCGTCCACGTGCTTCCCTCCACAGGCACAAGCACACCCGCACCTCACCTCCGAGGTCCACCTCCACCTGCGTCTCGGAGCCCACCGCGTCCCTGCTGCAGCACGCCAGGAAGTGCCGTACCACGAACTCGTACAGCGCCTGCTTGTCGCGGCACCAGTTGGACTCGCCCTAAGGGAGGGGAGGAGGAGGAGCAGCGCATGGGAGGCGGTGGGGATGCATTGACAAGGCAGAAGTAGTCACGGGGGAACTCGTGCAGCCCCGCCGCTTCGCCTCCGACATCGTCCTGCCCGCCCCTGCGCCTTACCTCTGTGTGCTTGGTTGGGTGGATGGGCGGGTGCGCCTTATCGTCGTGGCCCCCCGCCCGCGGCTGGCGCCACAGCTCCCCCGACAGGATGCGCTGCGCGAAGGGGCCCCAGCGCCGGTCGCCGGAGTGCTCCGACACAATGCCCTGCGGTTCAGTTGCAAATGGTGGATGGCGTGGTGCATAGTGGGAAGGGGCATGATGCATAGTTGGAAGGGGCATGGCGTGTGTGCCTCGTAGTAAAAGCAGTCACCCCAGCGCCGGTCGCCAGCGTGCTCAGACACAATGCCCTGGGGGGCGTAGCGAGGCGTGGTCATGGGTGCAGAGGAAGGGGCACTAGTATGGGTGGGCTTCAATACTGTGCTGTGAGCAGGGACCCAAGCGTCAGCCGACATGCATGCAGTACATGGAGAAGGGGGTTGCACCCGACACAGTGCATGCATGCACCGACACAGTGCCCGAAAGTGCGCATGCAGTACATGGAGAAGGGGGGTGCACGCCTAACCCTCAGGTCCGGGTCCAACACCATCGACCATCCCAACCCCGTCAACCGGCCTAACCACCGTCACCAAACGCCCCGCCCCTCCCCCCCTTCGACCCCCGCCCCGCACACCATTCTCAGCCCCTGAACCCCCCCTCCCCCGTCTCACCCGTTAAGTGCATGCTCGGGTCAAACACGTCCGACCGCCGACGGCCTTCAACTACCCCACCCGCCTCAACCGTCTCAGCTGCCAACCCCCAGCTCCATCCCTATTCCTCGCCCTCAGGTCTATGCCCGGGCCAGACACGCGCCAGCAACCCTTAATTCCCTCCCCCGCCTTGACCGCCTCTTCCCCGCCAGTCCCCTCCACACGTTACGGATGTTAACCCTCCCAACCGCCCTGCCAATCTCAACCCGCTGAACAGCCAAACACCCAACGAACCCAAACCGTGACCATTTCCCCTTCCAGGACCTACCCTTAGGTCCATGCCCGGGTCGAACACATCCGTCACAACCGGCGGCCCAACTGCCAGACTACCGGACGTCCAACCATCACAACTGCATATGCCTCCCTCCTCACCCTCAGGTCCATGCCGGGGTCGAACACATCCGTCTCCGTGCGCGGGTAGCTGATGTACCCCGCCTGGTACAGCTCCTCAGCCAGCCGCATGATGCGCTCACCTGCATACCGGTACGCAACAATGTTGTTTACCAGTCATGTTACAAATGGCATAACACATGACCAACTCGTCCACGGTGTACTGTATGCCGGTGAGTATTGGGCGCAGTCGCACGAGCTCTGTTTGCCTGCCGCTGGAGCCGAAGACGGACATGTCAACCACGCCGGCAAGACCAAGTTCCGTGCAAGGCGCCTCGGCTTGTGTTTTTTCGTCTGGTGTAAACTGTATGCCGGTAGCACGGCCAGCCGCATGATGCGCACACCTGTTTGCACGGAAACGCAGTTACGATGTGTACACGTATGCAACGTGCTGTCACGCTGCACGTGCAGCAATGTAAGGTAGCACTAGCACAGCCCGCTTGCGTCGCGTGCAGGGGAAGGCGTGGAACATGTTGGGTACGTGCGGTTGCGTACGGTTGCAGTATGGCACAGGGCGCTCAGCCGAGAGCCACAGCTGGGCGGTGGCTCTTTCCTTAAACCGCACAACCCTGTGCGTGTCGTGCATGTGCACCAGGGCGTATGCACTGGGGAAGCCTCTTTAAACCCTAGTGGCACTTGCAACCCAGCAACGCACCCGACAGCCGCAGCTTGGCTGTGGCCCTCTTCTGCATCTCCAGGGTGCTCAGCGGCGCGGGAGCCTGGCGGGTGCGCGTGTGGCCGCGAACCGCCATCACCACCGCCGTGCCAGCCTCCTCGCAGATCTAGGCGAAGAGGATGGTGGAAGTGGAGTGCCAAGTGAGGGTGCAACAATCGTGATAATGGGAACAACCAGCCAGCTCAGGGGGGGGGGTGCGAGCACTTGCTTGCGACGTACGGCAGCGCGCAGCCACAACCACCGCCGTGCTCGCATCCTTACAGGTCGTATGGGAGCAGGTTCGGCCAGGGGCGACGGACATGCAGGCACGTGCCGTTTGTGTTGGGATTTTGGCAGGGCGTGGGTACCCGTCAGGCGTCGGGAGGACAGAACAAACCACGTGACCCCACACATACAAGCGCAACGCACACGGGCGTTACGCGCACGCACGCACGCATCAAGGGCACCTCCGCCGTGCCCTGCGCCGACAGGCCCAACCAGCACGCCGCCCCACTACCTCCGTAACACAAAGCCCCTGTTCAGTATCCCCCCTAACCTCCCCTCCCCACTCTGTTTCTCTCCTGTGACACCCACCTCGAAGAACATCTCCGCCATGCCCTTGTCGAACAGCCGCCCCCGCGCCCAATCGAAGGTGCACTGCCCGCTGCCGGGGGGCGGCTCGCGGTAGCCCACGTGGATGGCCCTGGGGTGCAGCAGGACACGCGGCGCATGTTTGTTGTTGGAAGGGAGGACCTGGTAAGATCGGCCGGCGGTTACCAATAAGAGTTTGTGGGACGGTGGAAAAGGGTTAGCGGCACACGCATGCGGCACCACCACCTGCTGATCGGCGTCTCGCTAGCCTGGGCCCTTAGGGTCAACGAGAGTATCTTTTACGGAAGGCTTACCAGAACGGCTCCCGCACGTGGTTCTGCACCTCCCACGCGCCATCCACACCACCCCACACCCACGCGCACCCGCACCTACGCGCACCGCGTAACACACCCACCAGAACGGCTCCCGCACGTGGTTCTGCACCTCCCACGCGCGCTGCACGATGATGCCCAGCGTGGGGAACTGGCAGGGGCCGTACGAGATGACGCGCCGCCCGCCGCCGCCGCCGCCGCCGCCGTTGTGGCCGTTGCCGCCGTGCTGCGGCTCGGGGATGTCGAAGCGGCTCTGGAGGAAGGAGGTTGCGGCCGGGAGGGCCGCGAAAATCAGCCGGTGCACCCATGAGCGACAAAGTTTGCACGAAACTACGTCAAGTCACTCCACATGCAGTCACGCACCTCCAGAGCTGTACTTGCAGTTGGCGGTAAACATTGCGCAGGTCTGCAGGGCAAGTCCTTGCTGGTGCCCCGTGTGGTCCGAACACACACTCTCACAATGGTCAATCCCCCACCTGCAGCTGCTTGGTCTGCAGGCGCGTGAAGCTGGCACCTATGGCACGTGCCCCGAAAGGGCACTGCTGTTCAGCGCCCCATGGTGCCCCTAATACACACGCCATCCACCCCACCTGCAGCAGCTTGGTCTGCAGGCGCGTGAAGCTGGCCCCAATGCGCAGGTCGATCTCCTGGCGTGCGTCCACTGCCGCTGCATCGTTGGGGTTGGGCTGGCCCAGGCTGAGAAAGGGAGGGTAACGGTGGGGAAACAGATGACACCATGCAGGGAGGGTGAGTCCATACACGACAGCGATGGTGTGCAGGTGCGACGCACCGTTGTCGTACGACTGATGCGGCCGCGTGCAATACCCGCCTCACCACAGCCAGCTGCTTCCACGTACGGCCCCACATATATCCCGTACCGGTGTCCAACAAGCGTCCTGCGCCACCCGACGGATGCACCCTCAGCCGTCAAGCGTAGCCCGTGCCCCCGCTTCAATGCGATGGGAGGCACCGTCTCGCATTGTGCGTTACCCCACACCCCGCTGTTGTGGGCCTGCCCCGATTCGGTTAACCCATGCTGGCCACTGCTCCCTGCACCTCCAACCTATGGGTTGACATCCACGTGGCCAGTGTGTGTCAACCCACACCGTGCCATGCGCAACCCATATCGCGCTCCGCACCCCTGTCCTGCACGCCCCACCCCCCTCCCTGCCGATTTGCAGGCCGCGTCTGCCTTCCCACCACCTAACCTCTCCCCTCCCGGTCCCCTGGCTAACCCACGTGGCCACTGCGCGCTGCAGCTCCCTCGGAATGAGCGCTGAGAAGCGGGCCCGCCGGATGGTGAGTCGTGGGTTGGCGTGGCAGCACACGTTGATGACCTGGGGGAGGGAGGGGTGGGAGAAAGGGGCAGATAGGCAGGGAGATGTACGTGGGTTAGGGGTGGGTTGCGCGTGGCAGCACACGTTATGATGACCTGGGGGAGGGGTGGGAGGTGTCGTAGAAAGGCTGCACGTGGTGCAGATGGGCATGAGGTGCTCTTGGGTGCTGACAGGGGCTGTTTCACACAGTACAGTAGCATGTCGGGGACGGGGGGCCAAAGCGACGAGACCCTGCCACCTCCACTTCTCCCAATCCAGCAGCAGCCCCATACACGCCTTAGCCCACACCCTGCTCCACGCCCTTCCCCACCTCGAAGCTGATGTTCTCTCCCTCCCTGTCGCAGTCAAGCCACAGCACCAGCCACTGGCACTGCCGGCTCAGCTGCTCCAGCTGCCGCTTCAGGTCGGCCTTGTCCTGAAGGAGGAGGGAAGAGGCTTGTTGGGTGTCATTTGCTCCACGGGGCCGTTGCACGGTGTTGCTACGACATACGGACAGCCCCTGTCCCCGGTCGACGCCTGTTCCCCAAACACCCGAACCTCGCCGGCGGATCGTGCTTAGGCGTTCTCGCGCGACCTCAGTACCAATTTGCTGCGTACTCCCCACCACCGCCCGACTGTTCAACAGCTCACGACCCGCTGATGGCCCCTGCACCAACGGCACCTGCTACACCAGTGCGTTGCACGGCGACGCTGACTGCTGTCGCTCTGTGGTTATTGTTCCACTCATAGGCTGCCCACCATGGCTCACACCGCATTCATGCGATCATGGGAACAAGCGGCACCTTCTCCACCGGGCAACTCCATGGGATTGCTCCTGCAGACTCTACCCCACCCACTCCATTCCGTACCCTCTGACCATCATGGCCCCCACCCCAGTATGTAGCCCACACTCCGTTGCCCCATGTACCTGTGGCACCTTCTTCTCTATCGGGCAGCTGTACAGGTCGATGGGGTTGCAGCCGTTCCACCGGCGATACCTGCACAGCATTGGCCGCACGATGATTGAGGGCAAGACTCAAAAGGTGCACGTGGCGGTGCGTCCTGCCGTCCTGTTGTGTGGAGGAGCACGGTCTGGGGAGGCAGCAGCCACCCATGACGACACCTGTGCCATATTGCCACAAGCTAGTACACCCCAAACCCCTAATACACATGCCCCAAATCACTGCTCGCGGAACTCCACCTCCATCAGGTGCCCCGCCTCATCCAGGCGTGCGGTGGCACCTCGCTCACCCTAGCTTATACACCCCACCCCCTTAATACACATGACGCAACTCACTGCTCCGGGAACTCAACCTCCATCAGGTGCCCCGCCACGCTGCTGAACACCATGGTGGCCTGGCGGCCCTCCACCGTGTAGGGGAACTCCCAGATGGGGTTGAAGCGGGCACTGCAATTGGCATTGGGGCATACGAATAGCAAGGCAGTGTTGGGTGCGCAGCCGGCTCCCGACCCAGTTGGGCTGTCAGTGGCTACCACCCACGTCCGTCAGCTCGTGGACGTAGGGAGCACGCACGCTCGATAGGCACGAAGCTTGTGCTCCTGCATCTACTGAGTAAGTTGCTCACATTGCTCAATGCTGCGTGTTGCGCCGTGAGCGAGGACGCAGCGGCGGGGGCCCAGCTGCAACAGCCCCCAGCTGTGACATCTATCAGTCGCCGCAGGCAAGTTGTGCCGCCTGTGCTGCCCTTTTTCCCTCGCTTCCCCTCCACATCTTCAGCCCCCCTGATCCACGTATGATACAGCATGGAACAGGTGACGCGACTTACGGTCCACGGCTGGAGCGGGCCCTGTTTTCGCTGAGGATGCGGGAGACCTCCTTGGCCACGCTGGGCTTCTCCGCCACGTTAAGGATGCGCAGCGCCATACTGGGTGCCCTTGCTGAAGCTCGCTACATAATGATCAATTATTACCTCAGGCTTATATTGCTTGATAGTATGTGGTGCTGCTCCCGCATGCTAAGTTCCTCACTTGTACAGCGCTTTACACCTACAGCATGCCTTTAGCCGTTCAAAGGAATTATTCTCATCTCAATTATGCTTGTTATGTGGCTGATTGTCTACCGTGCACGCCGAACTGCTCTTGTCGAAAGCGCGGGAGAGAGTTTGCGGAGAGTTTGTGTCCAATATTGAGCTAGCAGCTTCTGCAGTTCGGTCATATCATCTAAGATCACTCAATAAGATAAATGACTTCTGGTTTCGCGCGCAGCAGGCATGCTGGGCTGGAGCATGGCCTGCATGCTTTGCAGATGAGGTCGCCGTACGCTCAGCCCCTGCCTTGTTGTGGGTCAGCTAAGGCTTCGTCCAGAGAGACTCGGGCAGCAGCACGCGGATGATCACGGCATCAGGCTCAGCGCATTCTCTGTGTGCCCACAGTGACTGGTCAGCAGGCGTGGTAACGCGTTCACATTGCAGCAGCCAAGCCCCAACTGGGTACTAAAGTGCGTCCCTTCAGGTCCCTTTCACAGGACCTTCTCCAGTCCCCCATTTCGCCTCCTATCCCGGAAACAGGCTGAGTTGCAACACCAAGCCCACAAGAAAGCTCAAGGTCAATGGGGGTGCGCCTGCGAAGGGCAGCACCTACCGTAAGCTACCCTCACAAAGCACTGCTGCCCTTGCCTGCAGTGGCAACGCAAACACACGAACTTCACACCCCTGTTTTCAAAGCTGCCCTCCCCAAGGTGACCAATCAACTGGTCCCTATACAGTCTCTACTCTTGAGGGCCATCCGTGGACACAACCCGTACATCCGCATGCCAACCGCCAACTCCCCCCTCCCCTTGCGGCTGCTCCTACTACTGCTGCTCGCTTCACCGCCGCACCACCTCCGTCCCCGACGCAGCCCGCATCAGCGACCCCTGCCTCCGCGGCCGCCACGGCCCTTCCAGCGCCCCTTCCACCCTCCTCTCCACGCCCTCGGCAGCTCCCTCCACCTCCCTCCCCGCCCTGTCCGCCGCGGCCACCGCTCCCTGACCCACCTCCAACACAGTGTGCGGCCTTCCCCGCGTCTCCGCAGTCCCAACACCCTCCCGCGGCTCGGTCACGTCCGTCCGTTGCATCGGCCTCAGCTCTATGCCCTCCACGTCCCCAACCCCGCCGCCCACGCCGTGCACATTCCGCTGCTCGGAGCCCCTCCCCAGCAACGCACGGCCCACTTCCCGCCATACCGCGCCGCCGCCCCTGGCAAGGCCCCCTCGGCAGCCTTTGGGAGCCTGGTCCCGCTCCCCATACCGGTCTCCTTGCTGCTGCTGCTGCTGCTGCTGCTGCTGCTGCTGCTCCCCTCCCTGCTGCTCCTTTTCCCGCTGGTGTCCAGCCGCACCGCCCTGACGTCCCTGCTCCTCCCCCCGCTCGCCGCTCTTATCCTTTTCCGTGTCATTCCCCGCGCCCCACGGCCCCTCTTCCTTTTGCTGCTCCGCCTCATAGTCGGCGTCGTCCCGCACCATGCCCCTCCGCAGCAGCAGCGTTACCGGCACCCCCGTGAGGCCGTGCAGCGCCACGGACACGGTGATGAGCCACGTGACAGCCAGGTACACGCGAAGGCCGGAAGCTGGCGGAAGCTGCGGGTCGGGGCGCCACGGACATACACAGGGTGGGGGACGCGCGCGCGGCGGCGTATGCCAGGATGTGGCACTGTGCCATGCGTCGTGTGCCATAGAATGGAGGGCGGCAGAGATACACCCTGGCGCGCAGGTGTGGCGGATCTGGACTGTGGATGGCGTGTGCTTGTCGCAAAAGGCGACACGGGGGCCCCATGGCAGACAGCAAGCGGCGGAGGAGAACGTAGGGGACAGCAGGAGGGCGTTAGGCGGGCTTGACGGAGTAGGCCAGGCTCACAGCCTCGACCGCATGCGACTGCAGGCTATGGTGTGTGCTTGCCAAAAACCGCCACCTGCACCACATAACAGTGCTTCCGTTTACACACCACCCACCCACTCTACGTACCGACCAACCCGCTTCACGACCACCGACCGCACTCCACCCGTCATCCCGCCCACATGTCCTTACCTCCGTGTCCTCCAGCGTGGTCAGTGCGTAGTAGTATGCCGCCACCCCCACGGGGCCGAACCACCCGAAATGCGTTGCCTCCGCCAGGGACTTGATGCCGCCGGGCATCAGCCTGCACAGCCAGGCAGACAAGCGTTCCGGTCTTGTATAACATGGTACGTACCCAATTTTCGGCAATAGGGTAAAACTCTGTGCGCGCTTGGATGTTGGGACACTAGATAAGAACGGGACCCTGTGGCAGACACGCAACCAACGAATGTGCTTAACAAACAGTGCACGGAGTACATGCGGTATATCTGCATGCAATCACATCCGCACCAAACTGGGAAGTACAGTGGTATATCGAGTGCCAAGTAGGCAGGCACATGCTAGGCAGGATTGGAAAGGTAATCTGGGAGCGGCAGGTGGCGCATCCGGGCCCGTGCGTCCGCACACACGTGTGCGTGCCTGCTGGCGCTCTACAGCACACACAGCCGCCTTGGTGCCGGTACATACCAACCCGAGGCCGCGCTTCTCCCCGTGGGCACCCATTTCGGCTTCACTCCTATATGGGCACCAGACCCTGTATCACTAGCTACTGCGCGCAGTACGCCCCCACGTGAGCGCCGCACGCCCCGCACGCCCGCACCTGTAGAGCGCCAGCAGGAAGGGCAGGCGCTTAAGACACAGCAGCAGCACCGCCATCAGCACCAGCCGCCAGGGTGCGAAGCCGCCTGCCGGCCCCTGGGCGAACCAGTGGTCCCACGGCAGGGCGGCGCCGAAGGCTAGGAAAAACAGGTTACCCACGAGCAAGTCCGTGGTCTCCTGCACGCCAGGCCAGGAATTGAGGTACCAGAAATTGTACGGCACATCATTGAGGATATGAAGGTACTTTTATTTGGGGCCATGCCCCGAAGAAGATGAAGAAGCCGGGCCGTCCTACGAACGGCTGGGCGTGACGAAGACGGTTGCCAACGGCTACCAACTGCCAACAGGCTGCAGGTGCTGTATGATACAGAGAGGGTACACAAGCACGCACCTGCTTCGCATTGCTGGTAATAGTCGGTCGTTTTGTGTACAACACACATCGACTGCACACCGTGGCAAGAGATAGAAGTCGCGCACCTGGATCTGCAGCTCCGCTAGGCGTGCCGCCGCGTTCACCGCCGCAGTGAAGGCCACCCCTGCAGCGAAAGCCCCCAGCATCTCGTTCAGGCCCAGCAGCCGGTGACAGCCCTCCTGCAGGCAGAGCAGGCGTAGATGTGTACCAGCGTGTGTATTAGCGTTGTAAGCGTGACAGGTCACAGCACACCAGCTTGTATTAGGCACTCATTTAGGCTCCGCAGACCACCTTCCCACAGGGCAATTGGGTGCTGCAAGGACTGTGTATGTGATGGCATGTGAGCGCGCATCTTGTAGTGCATACCTTATGCGCACGTAACCCACGTGTGCACCCACTCACCACCGACACCGCCAGCACGATGCTGAACGCAAAAAGCGAGTCGTTTTCTATCAGCCGCCGACGCTCCGCCCACCGCAGTACGGCGCCCGCCACGTGCCCAATGGCGGCGCCAAGTACGACACCGGTGAGGACTTCGTACAGCCACACGGACACCTGCGCAGGCCAACAGGGAGGCGACGGCATGCCAGGTTCTCACGGCCACCCGTCTGCAGCTGTGCAGCCTTTCATGTGCCACCGACCAGGTCAAGCCCAGATAGGCAGGAATATATGTCGTGCTAATGTCAAGGCGCATGAGGACTATACCGTAACGGCGAATAAGTGCACTGGCCGTAGAGTATCGTATGGCCCCGTTGCAGTGCGGGTATGTCAGCCTGTGTGCGGCGACCATACATGTGCGCCGTGCGCCTTGCACTCCCATAGTTATGCATGAGCTGTGCCGTTGGCTCCAGCTTCCCGGTCCCGATGCTACCGCACGTCGACATAAATGGTCACCATGCATCGACATCATCGTGTATGCTACGGCACCAGGTGTGCACTTTCCAGCAGGTTCCCGGCTACGCAGCAGCCACCCACCAGGTACTCCGCCGCAAAGCGGCCGCCCCGCACGTCCTGCAGACCAGCAGTCCGGAGGCAGGGCAGAGCGTAAGGCACACGGGGGACGGTATGGCAGACCGTTGCTTGCGCAGAGCTTCACAGCGCGTCAGCAGGTGTGTAGTACGGCACAAAGTACGTGCCCGCCCGCCCAGCGACAACCCGCCGGCTCCCCATATGACTTGGCCCCACAGCACGCCCCCTCGGGCGTGCATGTCGGCAGGCACGCACCACGTCCGCGTGCGGTAGCGTACACGTGTGCATCGGCACGACAAGCAGCACATACATACACACATGCACACAGCACCACGCACCCTCATCAGCAGCGTGGGCAGCATGACGAAGGGCAGCGCAAAGCCGTCGTTGGCGCTGCTCTCGGCCGACAGCAGGTCGCGCAGGCGGGAGGGCAGGATGGCCTCAGCGAACGAGCCTGCGTGCAGAGCGGGTGCCAATGGACAGCTGTGAGGTGTGGCATTGTCAGGGCGCCTATCTGTGCATGCTGCATCCAGGTATGGCACCGCGAGCAGGGAGGCTAGGCAGAGCAGCACGCGAATCCTGCTCAGTGCGCGCGTAACCCCCGTATGGGCGACAGACAGCCTATCCTGTCAGGTGTTAGGCGATCATCCCAGCGGGTTGGAGCAGGATGACACGTGCCGGTGCCGTCGCGCCAGGCCCCCTGCCAAAGCGCACGCAGGAAGTGAGACGCCCTCAGAGACAGGTTTGGTAGTGTGGTGGCGGACGGTCTCACAGCACGTGGCCACATATAGCACGTGCCAGACGCTGCGCTGCTAGCCTCCTAGGCAAGGCAGAGGGAAACAGCCCAGCACATCTCCCCTGTATGAAAGCGAGGCTGTATGCACACGTGTCTTACCCACCCTTCACAACGGCGTGTGCCAGGACTGGATCTGTGGCCGTAACGCACGCGCCCGCCAGCGCCGCCTCCAGGGGCGCCATGCCGCCCAGCGCCCACGCCAGCAGCGTTCCCACGCCCCACCCCAAGGCCAACACGGGCCCCAGCAGCAGGAACAACGGCCAGGCCTGGCGGCGTAACAGACCCACGGGGAGCTCTAGGGCAGAGGTGACTACCTGGGTAAGGGTCGGGGGTCGAGGGTTAGGGGTACGTAGGTGTAGGCACAGACGTGCGTGGGCATCAGGTATGGCTTAGGCCCGTGTGCGCCGTACTGTCCTTGTGTCCCATACGCCACCTACCAGCACGAAAATTAGCAGCATGGTCCAGCACGAGAGCCAGGTGCGGGTGCAGAGCCCCACCTGTATAACAATGGTGAGGCGAGTCAGCTCCAACAGCACACCCCGCGTGACCTCGTGGCGCGAGGGGTCCAGGCGGGGCAGCACCCCTACCCCGGTGCAGAACACGCCCAGGAAGGTAGCCAGGAGGGGCTCGGTGAGCGACAGCCGCTCCTGAGGGAGGAACGAACGAGGACAGCGGGGACAGGGCACGTGTTTTGGGCTTTCAAAGGCGGCGGCAGGGCTGCGAGCATTTGCCGGAAGGGCGCATGAGGATGGCTGAGAGGGCGTTCCCGATGGCAAGAAGAGATACTTGCGGCAATCATGCGGCAGGTTACAAGATATGCCCTGGTCTTCAGATTTTGATAAGCTGTCGGGAGCATTATTGTGAGTAGAAACAAGGCCGCGAGCGCGACAGACCTTAAGGAAGCGGCCGGAACTCGAAAACAGGATTGTGAAGACTCCAAAGACCAGCAGCAGCACATGGATAGGCTGCGGATCCAAATGGATTAATGGGTCTCTCATTCTTGCTGTGTATTCTGCTGTCGTGTCAACGATGAACTGCGGCCCAGTCCCACACTGGTACTCGCCGACCCGTGGGCCGTGATGTCAACCGCCAGCGCACCGATCGCAATACCTATGCATCCAAAACGCGTGCGCGCTTGCTTATGAGCACGATACGATGTACGGCAGAAAGTCATGCACCACGCGACTGAACGTGCGATGGTGCAGGGTTGTTGTGGCGCTTGCAACGCAGGATGCCTTGGTGCCGACTGTGCCGGGACCGGTATCCACGCTCCCGCCTGGCCAATGGCGCCCCATGCAGCAGGTTGTGCTTGCTGCCTGCCGCCGCCAGCGCAGCACCAGCACACCCGCGATCGTCTACTAATGGCATGCATGCGAATTAAGCCCGCACCCTCCCAGCGCTCCTGTCCACCAACACATTGACTGTGCACACCGTCAGGGCAAGCAGTGAGCCTCCGCTCGCTTCACCCTCACGGCTGCTCACTAAACAGGTGAACAGCAGAACGCATCTGCGGTCCGCTGCAATGTCCAGCTATGGTAAGATACCGGCAGCTGGCTTCGGGGCGCAGGTCCTGCCCCAACCCCGGCCCGACCGCTACAACTTGCTTAGTGCTGACCCTGTGCCTCCGGTGCGTTTGGGGCCTCTACCGCCGCTACCCACCATGACCCGCCCTCGCCATTGCCTGGCAAGCAAGCACCCGCCATTGCTAGGATCCCGGCTAAACAGTCTACCCTTTGTCCTAGCAAAATCGGAACGCTACTGTTATTTTCCATGCGACGCCCCGCCTGGCACACAAGTGCCCCGGAGGCCACAATGCCCACATATCTTTGCCTACTCGCCCCCATTCCCTCGCAAGCAAGCCCCTCTCCCACCTGGCACGAGAGTGCTAGAAGGGCGGCATGTGATCACCCCTTGCCTGCTGGCGAGGGCCCACACCAACGCCCACGCCCAGCCATGCCCGTCCACCTTGAACGGTACCCACGCCTGCCCACGCCCCCACTAGGCGATGGGACGGCTGCAAGTTAGGGCACTGATACCACGTAGCCCTCTGTGCCCCCATGCAGCTGCCACCACTCACCCGCACCCTCGACCCCACCTGGCACGAAGTGTCTAAAGGGCGGCGCTGCCTCCCCATCCTCGCCCGCGACCTTGGGCCTAGCCACTCCACCGTACCGCCGCTGCGTCTCCCAGGCGGCAGCCAGGTGCTCCACGTGCCCGCCGGGCACCTGCGTGCACGTACGGCAGTACGACAGTAGGACGAACATTTGCACCATCAACTATGTTCGAGGGTTCTTTCCTTGCCCTCCTCGTTGCATAAGTGTCAATTTGTGCCCAGCTGCATTGCCCACCAGTTGACCCGCCGCGTTCACCCACATGCCGCACACATGCCGTTCCTCGAGCAAGGAAGCATGGGAGCGCATGAGAGGACACTATTAGAACACGCGATAGCCAAGCAGTTTTCTAGCGCCACGCGCTACCCTCGATCGCTGGGGCCGCTACACCCTTGCCTTGGACCCTCTGTTAGCACCTCCGCACGCGAGGCTGCACCCGGCAACCTCTGAAATCGCAAGTATGCTTCTATCTTAATTGAGCAAGCCTACTGTGCACGCCAGGCTGCGCTTGTAAAGTAGCGCCGTGGAGCAAGTTTGTGCCCAAGACGCAGCTAGCAGCCGTTGCGTTTCGGTTAAGTAGTCTTGTTCGGCAAGGCTCAAGTAGACAAGATCGCGTTTACTATTGCACGCGCAGCAGGCCTGCTGGGCGGTAAGCATGACTTGCATGCTTTGCACGTTTGCAAAAAGGGCATCGTGCCACTGTACGGCCCAGACACGGGCCCCTAGTGTGAGTCTGTGAACCAAAGGAAATTCAGGTAACAGCACGCGAGCCATCTTGGCATTGGCCCAGCGCATGTTCTGTTCCACCGCAACAGGCGAACAGGCCTCAACAAGCGTGTTAATCACAGTTTTGCGCGGCAGAACGGATCGTAAACAGCCGCGTGTGTGCCAGTAGGCCTCACGTCCCCCAGTCAGCCCTTTGCCTCCCAACTGCATGATATGTAGGGTCTGCAACATGCAAGACCACATCTCCACATGTACCAGCATGGACAACAACGGAGCGCATCTGCAACTTGCGGCACCTAAGCTACCCTAACGAAGCACCCCCTGGCAACCCGGGCGTCCCCTGTTGGCAACACAGCTCCAGTCACACAACTTTCCGTCCCTATAGCAACTAACCAGGATTGCAACGCAGCAATGTACAACGGCCACATCCTTTGTTAGCAGTGCAAGGTGGCCTCCATCAACCCAACTTAGCCGTAAGACGTACGTGTCAGTTTAGGCCATCATGTGTATTAGCCGGGTAGGAAGGACACCGCAAGAGTGCCACCCGCCATGCAACGTTGCAACAGCATTGCCCTGTTCCATCGTACACAGAAACGCACCTGCGGTCATGCGCAACAGGACCGGTGAGCAAGGCTTGTAGAGGCCTGATCATAGGAAACACAACTCCCAACTGCCTGGGTGCAGTTGGCATCTGGTTAATGTTCGGCTGGCGGGATGCTGTCTGCGCCCGGAGCTGCCCGTAGGCGTTGTTACTGCTAACCCACCGCTCCGTTGTATCCAAACTCGCCATGTTCAAGGTGGTCTATCAACAGTTCCCTACACAATCACTACACATCCGGCCCCTGGCCATCCGTAGACACAACCGGCACAGACGCATGCGCGGCGGCACCAGCAGCCACCTGCTGCTGCTGCTGTTGCCGGCCGCGCCGCCGCACCCCCTCCCGCCTCAACGCCGCCCGCATCAGCAGCCGCTGCCTCCTTGGCCGCCACGGCTCCTCCAGCGCCCTTCCCACCCTCATCCCCACCTCCCCGACAGCTGCCCTCACCTCCCCCGCCGCCCGGGCCCCCACCTGTAGCGCCGCCTGACCCACCTCCAACACCGTATCCGCCCTCGCATGCCCCATGCCCCTTCCCTCGCCACCACCACCACGCCCGTCCCATCCCTCCACACTAGCCTCCTGCCCCTCAGCACCTACGTCGCGGTGGCCGTGCCGCGTGCTACCGCCACGCGCCCCCGCACCCCAGCCGCCGTTCAGCTGCTCCGCATCCCTCCTCTGCTGTGCGCCCTCCACATCCTGATCACGGCCCCCCACGCCCGACCCAGCCCCGCCCGGCCCGGAGCCCCTCCCCAGCAACGCACGGGTCAGCTCCCGCCACACCGCACCGCCCCCCTTGGCAAGGCCCTTGCCGTAGCCTTTGGGACCGGCCTGGTCTCGCTCCGCGTCCTGGTCTCCTTGCTGCTGCTGCTGCTGCTGCTGCTGCTGCCGCCGCCGCTGGTCCCCTTCCTCCACCTGACGCCCCACCTCCTGCTCCCGCTCGCCAACCGGATCCATCCCCTCCTCCCCATCCTCCCCCTCCTTTTCCTCCGGACCCCACCGCCCGTCCTCCTCCTGGTCCACCTCCTCCTCATCCTGGTCGTCCCGCACCATGCCCCTCCGCAGCAGCAGCGTGACCGGCACCCCCGTGAGGCCGTGCAGCCCAACGGACACGGTGATGAGCCACGTGACGACCAGGTACACGCGCAGGCGGGAAGCTGGCGGAAGCTGCGGGTCCGGGGCCGGACACGTACACAGGAGGGGAGACTCGTGGGGACTCGTGTTAGTATGTGGCACGTGTCATGTGGCACGTGGAGGAAGGCAGGTGTGGCAAGGCCGCCGGGAGCTGGCGTGTGGTGCGTTTGATGGACTAGGCAAGGCTCTGGCAAGGACGAGGGCAAGAGGCCTTGGATCCCAGCGCGAGTCGGTGCCGCGAACCGGGTACCGGTATTCCATCACCACCACCGTTATGGAGTAGCTTGCGCCCTTTCACGCGCATCTAACCTCTGTTCCCGCAAGCACGTCTGTGCCAACCCCCAGCCCCGAACATCTCAACCACCGTCCGGCCCCGCACCGCACCCGCAACCTCGTACCTCCCTGTCCTCCAGCGTGGTCAGTGCGTAGTAGTATGCCGCCACGCCCACGGAGCCAAACCAGCCAATGTGAGCCGCCTCCGCCAGGGACTTGATGCCGGCCGGCATCAGCCTGCATGTGGGCATGCGGCCGGGATCATCACAGTACATACTGTTTCCACATATAGATGCAAGATACCATTGTGCTGCATGCACGCTTAGGCGGTCATCGCTAGAGTAGCAGCTGCTGCAGCAAAAGCTGCAGTTTCAGAACGGTGGGCGGTAGGCAGTAAGTAGTACAACGCGTACGGCACGGCGTACGGTACGGCGCCCAACGTATGCCAGGACGCGCGCGGGCGTTGGCAGAGGTGTGCTTCTAGGTACTGTGTGCCGCATGGCGCTCACCTGTAGAGCGCCAGCAGGAAGGGCAGGCGCTTAAGACACAGTAGCAACACCGACAGCAGCACCAGCCGCCAGGGGGCGAAGCCGCCCGCAGGCCCCTGGGCGAACCAGAGGTCCCACGGAAGTGAAGCTCCGAAGACCAGGAAGAAAAGGTTGCCCACAAGCAGGTCCGTGGTCTCCTGCACGCGCAGGTGAACCACTGCAAGTAAGTTACTTGCTCACAAGTGTCAGGCCATGGGTGAAAGGGGTTGTCAGTCAGGCGATCCGCCGTGTGCCCCTGACTGCGATTTGCAATGGGCACTAAAACTGCAATTAAGTGCTGGTCGTGACGCATACCGTATCGCGCCAAAACTAACAGTGCACCAGGGTCACAGCCCCAGCAGGTGGGATTGGACTGGCACACACGCATGCTTGCACCGCATGCCGTTCTATTTAGCTAAATCGTAGCCAGGTAACTGTGTATGGACCTAACCAGTAGTCACGCACCTGTATCTGCAGCTCCGCCAGGCGCTGGGGCGCGTTCACCGCCCCTGTGAAGGTGATCCCGGCGGCGAACGCGCCCACAAACTCGCTCAGGCCCAGCAGCCGGTGACATCCCTCCTGCGGCAGGGCAGGCGTGCACGTGTATTACCGGGCGTGGGTGCGTAGAAGCGTGTGTACTACAAGTCGGAGCAGGCCCGAGTCCCATTGGCATCTCGTTCAGGGACAGCAGCCGATGACAGCCCTCCTGATTAGGGCAGGCGTGTAGGTGTACCATGAGGTGTGACTGTGTACCAGCGTGTGCACGACCACCTCTAAATTTGGCAATGAGGCGTGTGTAAAGCATTTTTCTGGTATGTTGGCATTTTATAAAACAATCCAGGTGGCCACAGGAATGCGTGCGTGCCTTTCGGGCCCATCCGGAACCCGCCACCGCCAACGCCGGCCAGAACAATGCTGAACACGAGCACGGTGCACGGATGCAGGTGCGTCCACTATTTGCCATGTGTATTAGGGTCATGCGGGACGCGTGTGCGTGTCAGGTCCCTACCCACCACCGCCAACGCCAGCACGATGCTGAATGCGAACAGCGACTCGCTCTCGATCAGCCGCCGGTGCGCCGCCCACCGCAGTACGACGCCCGCCACGTGTCCAATGGCGGCGCCCAGTACGACACCCACGACGACTTGGTACAGCCACACGTGCACCTGCATGCGGCGGCCAGCAGGGCCAGTACCCCAGGCCACGTACAATACTCACGGTCGTCAGGTGACGCGTGCTGAAGTGTTACTGGTTAGTGCATGGCATTCCGGCATGCGGTAGGCAAACCAGCATGGAAGGTGCCTTGCACTGGAAAGGGCACATGGCGTACGTACGCAATACGGCACCACTGCAGCGCCGTACGTCAGCCATGCATCCACATCACCTTGCATGCTACGGCACCAGATGTGAGCAAGTTCCAGCAGCTTCCCGGCCACGCACCCACCCACCAGGTACTCCGCCGCAAAGCGGCCGCCCCGCACGCCCTGCAGTCCGGCGGTGCAGACGCGGGTGAGCAAGCATCACAAGCACTGTACGGCACACGACGTCAGGCCGTTGCTGCCACCCACTCTGCACAACACGTCAGCGCATACGGCGTACGGCAGGTACGCGCCCGCCTGCCCGCCCAACCACCACCCGGCTTCCCATGCGACTTTAACCCAAAGCCCGCACGCACCCGCAGCAGCAGCGGGGGCAGCGTGCAGGCCGGCACACACCACGACCGTATGCGGTATGACACACGTGTATTCTTCAACGGCAGACGGCACATGCGCTGGTGCACACATCACCACGCACCCTCATCAGCAGCGTGGGCAGCATGACGAAGGGCAGCGCAAAGCCGTCGTTGGCGCTGCTCTCGGCCGACAGCAGGTCGCGCAGGCGGGAGGGCAGGATGGCCTCAGCGAAGGAGCCTGCGTGAAGGCATGGTGTTGAAGGACAGGTGTGCGAGGTGTAAGCACTGTCAGAGTACCCACCCGTGCAGGCTGCACCGCGTTGCGGGCTGGATGGCAGCAACGTTGAGACCAGTTTGATAGGTCGGTGGCAGGTGCCAAAGTGGTTGTTGCTAAGCCCCTAAGCAACTCAAGACAGAAGGGCAAACGTTGAACAGAACGCAGATTTTGTTCAAAGGGGCGTATGCACACATGGCATCTTGCTTACCCTTCACGACGGCGTGCACCAGGACTGGGTCTGTGGACGTGATGCACGCGCCCGCCAGCGCCGCCTCCAGGGGCGCCATGCCGCCCACCGCCCACGTGAAGAGCGACCCCGCGCCCCAGCTCAGCGACAGCAGCGGGACCAGCAGCAGGAACAGCGGCCAGGCCTGGCGGTGCAGAAGGCCCACGGGTAGCTCTAGGGCGGTGGTGACCACCTGGGGGATGCGGGGAGGTTGGGAAAGTTGGGGTTGATCGCAGAGCTGCTAAGTGGAGGAGTGGGGGAGCAAAGGTGGGGGGAAGGGTGGGTGGGTGGTCACGATGTGATGGGCGTGGTTGCGCCGGTGTGAGGGTACCAGGGTATGGGGTTATGAGGCTATGAGCAAGGGCGGGCACAAGGTGCGTGATAGGCCTGGCTGGCGTAGCAGGTCCACGGGAAGCAGAGACGCCTGTGTCAGCTGCCAGCCGGTAGCACACCCCGTATGCCCTAACCTGTTGCAAAGAGCAGAAGAGACTAATGTGGAGTGCAGATCCGCACCGGCATGAGGACGGTTGAGGACAAGAGGGCGCAGCCCCACACACCAGGGGAGACACACACTCCCCTGCCACACACCTGTATGACGATGGTGAGCCGTGTCAGCTCCAACAGCACGCCACGCATGCTCTCGTTGCGCGAGGGGTCCAGGGAGGGCAGGATGCCCACCCCCGTGCAGAAAATGCCCAGGAAGGTGGCCAGAAGGGGCTCCGTAAGCGACAGCCGCTCCTGCGGGAGCAACGAACGGAACAGCGGGGACAGGGCACGTGGATTGGGGTATGGGGCTTGCAAAGGCTGAGGCATGACGCCAAAGACGTGGCAAGGACAGAATGGGCTTCGTAAGGGACAGCCGTGCCTGCGGGAGGCGCGAGAAGGGCGGTGGGCCGGGGGCGTCTTAGCCCGGTTTGGTGGTGCCGTCCGACGACGCGGCTACCGTCGACGCAAGCACGTGCCGGAAGGGCGCGTGCAGACGGCCGAAAAGGGCCCTGCTAGGGGCAGTCGCTAATGAGTGCAACAGGAGATGCATGCAAACGCCATGCAACTCGTCGGCAAGCAAGCCGCTGAGCGTAATTGTGGCGGGGCAGTCGGTCCGCAGCGAGCGCAGGGGCGGCGGCCCGACGGGCATCGTGGAGGGGCATGCTGCTGGCCCCTGATGACTCGCTCGCGGCGCCGTCTCGCCACGCGCGCGGTTCGCCTTACGTGCCGATGAGCATATTAGAGGGCATGTGCGCGTTGTAGCATCAGGGCCGCGAGTGCAACCTGGTGCAACTCACCTTTAGGAAGCGGCCAAACGTTGAGAACAGTATGGTAAAAACTCCGAAGACCAGCAGAAACACGTGGAACGGTTCCGGCTCCATGACGATCACTGAGGTGGTCATTTGGTGTATAATATTGCTGCTGCTTTGATGAACAGTGACCTGCGGCCCAGTCCGTCCTGCAGGCTCGACCGACCCGCGGGCCCAATACGTCAATCGGCAGCGCACCGGTCCCAGTGCAGGTATACGGTAGCCTGGTATTACCAAAACGCATTTGCGCTTGCTTGTGAGTACATGGACTGCATAAGCGGCGTGTGCACAATGGCTGCTTGTGTGGGAAAAAGTGGTTGAAAGACGGTTCCGGAAGGGAAAGCCGTTGTCGCGTGCCGGTCATGTACGGTACCGGTATCCTCTCCGCCGCGCCATGGCGCCCCGTGCAGCAATTCCTGTTTCTGCCCGACGCCAGCGCAGCGCCACCACACCCGCACCCGTCTACCATCAGCAACCCAGCACGCACCTCCATCGTGCACGCTGACTCTCACAGCTGTGCGGTCAACGCCAGCAGTGACTCCCTGCTCACTCCGCCCTCACCACCCTCACCGCCACCAAGAAAGACTAGGCGTGCCCTACGGCCTGCTCCTCCAGCTCCAATGCTACAACTGGCTGCTGGGCGCACGCCAGCCCCGAATGCGACCTTGTCACTCCCTCTAGCCGCTAGTGCCGACCTCGCCCCCGGCCTCTCCCGCGCCCTCCCCTGCCCCTCCCCCGCCCCCCGCCCCCTTCGTACTCATCATCGTCCTCTCCGGCCCCCTGCCCCGGCCTCGACCCGAAGTTGAACAGGCTGGCAGCCAGCTCCTTGCCGCTCAGCGCAGCCGGCGGCGGCGCAGGTGGCGGCGGCGGCGCCGCCGCCGACGGTGGCCCCCGATGAAGCGCTGGCGGCGGCCGCTGCGGCTGTGGCGGCGGCGGCGCCGGCGGCTGGTAGGGCGGTTGCTGCTGCGGAGCTCCCAACGGCGCCTGAGACGCATGCGGGCGCCTGCCTCTCCCGCTACGGCTTTGCACAGCAGGCCCCGCCTCTGGTGCCGCCGGTGGCGGAGGCGGCGCGAACGCCGGCGGTGCCGCTGGGCGGATCACGGCTCCGCCGATGACGGACGCGATCGCCGCCGCCGCCGCAGCTGCGGCGGCCGATGCCGGCGTCGCCGGCGCCGCTGCGCTGCTGCTTGCCACCGCTCCTGCTGCGCCCCCGCCGCCGCCTCCCACCGTCCTGGACCGATCCTGGGCCCCGCCGCCTCCACGTCCGCCGAAGCCACTGCCTGTCGGGCCCGGCCCTGATGCTACCGCGGACGCAGGCCGAGCCGGGCCCTGCCCTACCGTTACCGCTGACGCAGGCCGGGGCTGGGCCTGCATGCTGCCCCCAGCCACCCTCCTCTCCCCTGCCCCTGCAGCGCCTGCCGGCCCACCCGCCCCGCCGCCACCCCCAAGAGGCGGGTAGGCAGCCGACGACGAGCTGCTCCCAGGCCCCACGTGGGCCGACTCCGGGCGCCTGCCGTACTCGCCCCTGCCGTATTCCACCCCCCGGCCTGTCCCAGTACCGCCCCTGCTGCCGTACCCAGGCTCCCCGCGGTCCCCGTACCCGTCCCCGTGGCCCCCGCTACCGCCGCGCCCACGCTCTCCCCGGTCGTAGCCGCCTCCCCGCCCGCCACCGCGCCCGCCTCGCCCGTAGCCGCCACCGCGCCCGCCCCTGTCGTACCCAGGTCCTGCGCCGTCGTACGGAGCGGGTGCAGCGTAGTACGAATCCTCCAGGTCCAGCTGGGCCTGCGGGATGGAGCCAAGGGAGCGAGGGTCAAGCGTCATATCGCTTACATGCTATACCACTGAACACTGCTCAAGAATAGCACATTTTTGTACCGGCTCTGCAAGTTCCGGCCCTGCTCGCATGGCACCTCCGGCTCACCGGCATTAGCAGTACCGCAGCACACCACCAAGCGCAAACGGTACAAGAACCAACGCAGCTTCACGTACACAGACCAACACACCCACCTGCAGCTGCCGGGCCAGCTCCTCGTCCTTCTCCAGCTGGCTCTGGGCCGCGGGGCCTGGGGGGCCACGCGAGGGGGCGGCGGGCATGGACTCGTCACACGAGGATGGCACGCCATGGGTACAACAGGTTGCGTTCGTTTGACTGGTAGGAGGTGAGGGAAAAAGGGTTTGAGGCGGGGCGGGCGCAGCTGGGGCTAGCATCGGACGGCTCCCCTCTTGCCACAGGCCGCGGCAGCCGGCGCCATTGCCGCCATTTCACAGCCCAAATCGCCACCAGCGTCACACGGCTCAAGACGAGACGTACGCAGCCCCTCTGTCCTACCGGTGACACAGGGTAAACCACACAGTCTACTCGCAGTGCTGGCACCGGCGGCTGCCACCCACCCGCCGCAGCAGCAGCCGCCTTGGCCGCCTTCATGGCTTCATACTCCTCCAGCGTCATGGCGCCGTCGTCCCCCTCGTCGTCGTCGCCGTAACGCCCACGGCGGCCCCGCCGAGGGCCGCCGCGCCCCCGCCCGCCAAACCGCCCGCCGCGACCTGTGCGGCACAGCAGCGTGTCTCATGCACGTGTCACGTGGCCAGACCGGCATGCCGGTGCAGAGTGCGCAGCGTGCTGGGCCACACAGGCGTAGGTCGCGCCTGAGGCCCGCAGTCCTGAGCTTGATGCTCGCAATCTTGGGGCCTGTCCCTGTGCCCCAAGCTGTTCCCAATCATCGGCCCACCTCAGCCCTGGCCTGACATGCGTGTATTCAGCTACGCTTTGGATAACCATCAGCACCTCCTCCACAGAATCTCCGCCTTAGTGCGTCTCCCCTCACGCCCCCAGCTCCGCTCAAAGGATTAATTGGGTATCAAGCTTTGTCAAGCTACAACGGGCCTCCTCGTACCCACCCTCGGTCCTTCCCCCACACTGGTACTGCTCTCCCTCGCCTCCAGCTGCTCGAACCGTCCTGTATAGCCCTGCCCCGTCATACACGGCACGCGTAATGCACAGACTGCCTCCCCACCTTGGTACTGCTCCTCCCTCGCCTCCAGCTGCTCCAGCAGCTTCCTCTTGGCCGCCTCCCCCGCCGCCCCGCCGCCGCCCGCGGCCGCGCCCGCCCCCGCCCCAAACAGCGGACCCACGGGGGCCAACGCCACAGGAGCCCTCACAGGCGTCTTCTCCTTCTCCTTATCCTTCGCTTCCTTATCATTCTTTGTATCCGCTTGGCCGCTGGCTTTGGTGGCGGCGACGGCCGCCGCCGCGGCGGCAGCGGAGGCGCCTGGGCGGCTTGGCGCACTGGCGGCGGTGCGGCCGCTGAGCTTCGCAGCCTTGTCGTCACGCCCTGTGGAAATTGGAGCATACCGGTTGAAACGGCAAGCCAGTCGTGGTTAGCGCACTGTCCACCTCCCGTAAACGCATATAGCACCTGCAGCGGCAACGGAGCAGCGGCAGGCCGCTGAGCTTCGCGGCCTTCTCTTCACGGCATAGGGGCGTGGGGCAGCTGGGAACGCGTGGGCCACGTGCGGGTGGGCGGTGCAGACGCTATGCAATCCTGAGAAGGAGTGCCACTACCTAGCAGGCCGCACAGGGGCCCGCTGTGCACGCATTTGCACCCGCGCAACCGCGACGTGCACTGTGTCAAGCACACCGCGCACCCAAACGTGGACCCACCCACATACTCACGCACCCTTATACCTGGCACGAAGTGCCTGAAGGGCGGCGCCGCCTCCCCGTCCTCCCCCGCGACCTTGGGCCTAGCCATGCCGCCGTACCGCCGCTGCGTCTCCCAGGCGGCAGCCAGGTGCTCCACCCGCCCGCCAAGCACCTGTGCGCATGTACGGCAGTACGGCAGTACGACAGGCAGGGAGGGGGCGCGGGTTGGACGGCCGGCCGTGCTGGTCCGGAGTCAGGTGTCATTGTGCTGGTAAGGCAGGCGAACGGGATGCCTGTGCGGTGCTCCTCGAGCCTTGCCGCCCATGCCGTTCGCCGCTGCGTCCTTGGCCGGCTTTGGACAAGGGGACCTCCCTTGCTCGGGGTTCTCGCCGCCTCAGCCTACCGTGTGCAGGTGACAACAGTTGGATACACAATGCGAACGCAGGCACGCGCACACGAGCAGCCGCCGCACCTTGATGTTCTTGCTGTGCAGCTGCAGCACGCCCGCCCGCACCGCCACCCCCGTGACCAGCACCTTGGTCCCGGGCGGCACCTCCTCGCCCAGCGCATCCACGCGGTGGCCGCCGTACTCGACGCCCTGCGGTTGGCAGTTGGCGGTTAGTGTAGTTGCGCACAAGCGGTTAGCGCGTCTCTAGCGACATGCGGGGACGCTTTGTCAGGCCTTGGCCGCCGCCCTTGGCATGGAGTGATGAGTGAGCCAGGGGATACTGCTCGAAATAGGTTTCGCCCCTGGTCTACCTGCCAATGCAGCCCCCACCCCGCACGTCGGCCCCTCATCCGAGGGCCGTCCCGGGAACACCGGAAGGTACCCCTGGCCGCATGCCCACACCCCTTGACCCAACCACCAACCCGCCATCCCATGCCCCCACCCCCGTACACCCTCGCACGCGTCACACCCAGGCAAGCCTTTCAAGTGGCCAGGTGGCCAAGTGCAGGACGCACATCTGAGTTTCGCTTCTGAGTTTCGCTGCTTCCTCTCTTGTTCCCTATCTGAGGTGACCCTCTATTCTCCCCCAGCTCCCGCCCCCACCTTGCACTTTACTGACACCCTTCCGCCTCTTCCCTTCCTGTCCCTTCCCCTTTCCACCCTCGTTTTCAGGTTAGTCGGGTCGGCATGGGTGGGCGTGGGGTCCT
>VFQN01002230.1_pt1 | contig 30497 bp, 41 predicted proteins | sample 3512371 | NCBI WGS metagenome assembly VFQN01 (sample SAMN10412370, study PRJNA504923) | tailings metagenome | isolation source: Replicate 2 from Balatoc abandoned mine | place: Philippines: Itogon, Benguet | collected 2017-08-28 | reverse complement strand
TAAGAGGCGTACAGCGTGTTGCCGGTGGACTGGTCGGATTTGGACACCAGGGACATGCCCAGCCCGTGCTGGAAGCTGCACGGGGATGAAACAGGAGGAAACGCGAGGGGGGCGGGGCAGGTCAGCCTCAACGGCGGTGTGGGTCGGGTAGGGGTTGCGGATGGCAGTGGGGAACTGGCCAAGGGGACGTAGGCCAAGGAGCGACTTAAGCCATCGTAAGGAGCAATCAAGCACATGCATAGACACTGGATTCACTTATTGGCTTGTGTAAGATTTCTGGAGGCTGCGAGGAATGTTCCTCGTGCTGCCTCTGCGGAGTGCAGGCGGGTCGGAGCCGTGGCGCTGTACTGGGGGTACGCGTGGGGTACAGGGGTACACGACTATCACAGTGCAAGCAAGCCAAGCGTCCAGGAACAATCTGCTTAAACAAGCTCCGCGCAACCCATAGCGATTAGTTGGAGATCTGGCATGCGTTCGTATCGGGCAGCTGGGCACTTAGGGGCATGCCACACAGGTGTAGCTCGTGTGTGGCAGTTGAGAAGCTATCGGGCCCGTCATCCCCCTAGTACTGACAATTATTGACAACATTAAATGTTGCGCTTAGATGACGGCAAGGGACGGGGGCAATTGGCTGCAGGCGTACCTCGCGAGCCTCAAGGCTCGCAGCAAACCCCAACGCCTGAAGGCTCTGAGGCCGTCAATCTATAGTATGCAACATATGCTTACCGCTTATATGCATTGGTAGCGTCTGCACACCAGAACTCGACGTGGTGGAACTTGTGCACGGTGAACCGGTCGCTCATGGGGTTGTGCCGAACGAAGTTGTTGTAGCCGACCAGCCGCACGCCGCCCTCGCGGCGCTCAGGGGTTGCAGCACCACCAGCGCCCATGGTTGCTAGACGTTGTTATGTCAACCCTCGAATTGATTCGTGAACGTGAAGGAGGCACCGCGTCTGCAGTCTGTGGAATTGATATGGGCTGCGTTTGATGCTTCTAATAGTATGGCGTAAGGTTGTCAGGCCTGGTTATGCGTCGGCTGGTACAATTACGTGCTCTCGACAAACCGCCCAGATGGGATGGGCTCCCCTGCCACCTGCGAACTGCGTCAGCTGCGCGCAAGCCTGGCGTCAGCGACGAGGTAGCGTAATAACATCATTTGAATATACTCAGAATGCAACGACATGGGAGGGCTCTCGCGTGTTGCCTTTTTCGAAAGTGACAACACCGCTGAACCGAGCACGCGAGGGGCCTTCATGGCTTCAACAGCCGCAAAGCTGTCCACTGGTCGTGGGCACGCCATACTAGCCTATCACGGCACTGATATGCAAAGCAAAGCTGGCGTTTGATGCGCTCATTTGTGCACGACTGCACGACTTCCAGGCTTCAGCCCTTCCGACGCTTTGTCTCCCGACCAGGCCGCCCTGAGGTGCAGGAAGGTGCTGAGGTGCTGGGTCCTCCATGCATACGCTGCCCCATGGCAGTGTCTCTGCACCCCCCCGCGCGGTTTCCGTGCCTGATTGTGTTTAGGAGTCTTCGGTCTTCGGTTTGCCGGTATCATCATATCCTCATAGTACCGGTAGCCTCGGCCACGCAGTGCATCATGGGCGGTGCGTCACCATCCCCTGGTGCATCACGTCACGCCAGGTGGAGCAGGGGCAGCGCTAACCAAGAGGACGGTTGTTCGGTTGGCAAGGCAGAAATTATTGCTAACTTCGTGTACACTGTGAAGTGTGAACTGGGGTGCCAACCCTGCAAGGGCCGCAAAGGCTTACAGTGGCTCAGTGGGGGGGCATACACAGCGTCTGACGCATGGCGGGGGCCAGCTCGGCCTACCGCCTCAACGAACGCAAGCCGAAGTGCAGGACTGAGGCCCTGGTGAGGCCTCATGAGGGTCTTGTGGCATAATTCAATCGGGCGAGCAGTGGTCTCTTGCCGCTGGACCTGTGGTACGTTGCAGGAGTCCGCTGGTACGTTGTGCCAAGCTGTAACCTAGGGGATGACCGTAACTGCCCACCAGAGGAGCTCCCCTGCTGCCCACGGCGTGCGTTAGTAGCAGCTCGTCACCTGTTTTCCCACCTGGTCACACCTTGCCGCACTGGGCCAACACTCAATCTTACCGTACTCTTCTCCAAATCAAGGGCTGTGTTCTGACCTTGTGATAAAAGTGATATCTACCATAGCTTACACGCCGCTTACCTCCAGTATGACATTTCGCAAGCGCCCAAGCCTGCTGGAACGGGGCACTTCACGTTGCCAGGGAAGCTGCCCTGCACGTTGCCCTTCTGGAGGACCTTTGGCCCTTAGCCCTACCCCATACCTCGTGCTCTCGTCCCCTAAATGCCCGGCTGGGAGTGCAGCCCATTGCTTAATATTATTTGCTACGGCTATGATGGAAGCATGATCATGGACAGTTCTGGCGGGGCACCCTTACAGGCACCAACAAGAGAAGACTCGCGGAACCCAAAGTGGGAAGGGCTCACGGCATGGCCAATGGCGTGGGAGCTCTGTGGGAGCTGGTGGGAGGACTCCCCTGCTGCCCGAGGACAACGCGGGCACGTCCTACAAGGCCCTACATACACCATGCATAGCTAGATAGCATTCTTACGTAGATCCTTGCTGGGAGCTGGCGAAGATACGCCCATGCGAGCTGCATCACGACCAGACGCGAAACTTGACAGCCCGACCCAAATTGGACTGTTCTCTCCCCAAAACTTCCTATCCCTCCTACCGCTGGAGCAACAGAAAGCACGACTCACATAATAAAACATCGTGATCACCTCATCATAAGTCTTAGGTGACAGCGTGAAACCTCCTCCTTCCGGCGTCTTTCGTCGCCCAGGGTGCGGACGCCTCGAGACTCCTCCTTCGCGCCTGGAAAGAGACACAAGACCAATAGTCTAGGCGTATAGATCTGCTCCACTGGCTCCTATGAGACGCCTGTGTTAGGTGGAGCAGGTCCCAGCCGGCATCGCTCCGTCGTCGCGGCTTTCTACGGTTATGGGCAGGCCTGACAGGAGGCCATCGCTCTTCTGGGCCCCTTACAACGACTGGTGGCGTCATGCAAACGAGTCCACAGGTCGCAAACCACGCGTTGGGGACGTGCAAGAGTAAGTCGGCCCCACGCGGGGTGGGCTCGACAGGCTCGACGACGCCCACCCGGGACCCAACAGGGGAGCGTGGAATGTTTTGACTTCCTGGGAGAAACAGATCACCATGAGGAGCTCCTTTTACTTTACGTGTGTGGAGATAAGCGGGTGGTCAACGCCCGGCATGTGCTGGAGCGCATGGCAAAAAGCGTTGTGCCGTTTTATCAACGTCGCGCCAAAGCGGTGCTAGCGCTGTCTTCTTGCATGCTTTGGCGTCCAGCTACGTTAGCGTCAGTATGCTAGGTACTCGCCCTCCGTTGTATGCGCAGCACTTCCGGGCCGTGCCTCCTGGCCCTGGCTGCCTGTACTTGCACGGCAACCGACAGTAACCTAGCTGCCTGCCGGGGTTCCGGGTGCCGTGGTCATATGCCCCGTTGTGCATGCTCCTCTGAATCACCAACGTGTTGATCTGCTCTCATAGGTGGTGGGAGAAGAACGCTGCGGTTGTCTGGCCCAACCCAGATGACCGCCCTACCCTTGAGGAGACCAAGCGCCACTCCAAAGGTGAGATCCCACAATGCGGATGCGTATGCACTTTCTGAGTGCCGCACATAGTGCCGTACGTAGAGCATTATGCATGCAGCAGGCGTACTGGTACCGGTATGTTGGCTGGCATACCAGGGCATAGGCACGTGGAGGACGCGATACGATCTGACAGGACATGTGGGTGAAGGGAAACATTAATGAAGTGACGACCCAAGGAGCTCTCTCCCACCCCTTCACCTTCCTGCCCTCCGCACAGGAGTGCGCTCAAAGGCGGCAATACGTCAGTACTTCCGCAAATACCGCCTACGGTTGAAGCTGGGCGGCACCAGGCGGAAGAGGAGCAAGGCGGACGGCGACCCCAAGGTGTGCACTGCATGCGTCTTGGCGTGTGAGGTGCTGCTAAGAGCAAGGTGCACAGCGCTGGATCATCCAAGCTGTGGGCACTCGCATTAAAGCCAACACTTGTCTCGGCAATTTCACCCAGGCACAGGTTATTCACGTGAACTGTAACATACATTGCGTGGCCAGTGTACATTGCGTGGCGTGCAGCTTGACGGCACACAACTGAGTCCTGTTTCCTGCTCACGCACTACATAGGGTCCATCCGCTGCCCTGCGCTGCCACACCCTGGTACCAGCGTTCCCACAAGACGTACGGAGAGGATTCAGTCACTTAGAGCATCTCTTCACCTATACGCCCTTAACTGTCCCCAAGCCGTGCAGACAATTGTTTTTTCCTGCACCCACCAGGAGCACTCCGAGGACGGCTCTGCCTCTGGGGCTTCCGGTGCCGCCTTGCACGACGGCACGAGCCAGGAGGCCCAGTTCGCAGTAGCCATGCGGCCCCGGCGCGCCATCCGCAAGCCCAAGCGCCTCGAGTCCCCCGCCGACGCGCCCATGACTGACACCGACTCTGAGGGCAGCTTCAGCGGCAGCATGGACGACGACGGGGACGACTGCGATGACGAGGAGGAGGCCTATCTCAGCGACGGCGGCACGGAGGCGCACCTCAACACGCTACAGCAGCCCCTGCCGGACCCACCGCGCGGCGCCCACAAGGACGGCAGGAAGAGCGGAGCTAAGGCACATCCTGCTGAGATGATGGCCGCATCCGCTGGAACTGGCAAGAGGGCAGCTCAGCGGCAGGCACAGCTGGAAGACGACGCAGAGGAAGTAACCTTCGTGCGGCGGGCACGCAGCAACGGCAGCAGCCTGGCTGACGCGGTCGGTGGCAACCCGCACAGCAACACCGCCGAGCCACCACCCGGCGACGGTGGTGCGTCGCTGCAAGCGCCGTACGACCCCATGGTGGGGCCTCCGCAGCCGACTGGCGGCCGGCAGGGCCGCCGCAAGAGGACGGCGGGCATCCCGCAGGTGGCGCAGCCGCCGCTGCCTTCTCCCGCCCCTCAGCTACAGGCGGTCGAGCCGCAGCAGGAGCATCAGCAGTCCCAGCAGGCCCTCAAGCGGCAGCACCAATCCAAGGAGGTGCAGCAAGCACTGGAGGAGCACGACGGCTGGGAGCAGCTTCCCCCTGCACGCGTTCAGGGCGCCACCGGCTGCGATTGCGCTGGCGGCCCCATGCACGTGTTCCAAGCCCGCCACGAGGCCGAGCTCGCCGCCGGGAACGACATGGTGGTCACCCTCAACCTCAACCTGAAGCCAAAGGAGCCGGTGGGTGCCACTTTAAGCAGTGAGCATTTGTAGTGAAGCGCTTCTGATTACCACGAGTGGGCGCCGGTTTGGCCAGCCATCGTTTCTAATCGAGTGGCTATGTGACATGGCTCCACCAACCAGTACAGGAGCCCAATCTACCGTATGTGCATGAAATGCCAAGCAAGTCTTAGGATGCAATTTCATGTCCAACCACCTTGGTACGGTTCTGATCGCTGCACCCGCCCACCCATGCAGGCCCCGCCCTCCAAGAAGACCAGGCTGCTCACACCCTACAACGACAGCGCCAGCGCTCAGCCCGCGGGGGCCGCCGGCCCCCAGCCCCCCAACGCCCCGCACACAGCCGTCCAGCTAGCGGAGGGAGGGGAGCAGATGCAGCTTGCAGCCGATGCCGATGCCGTCGCAGCGGCGGCTACGCTGGTGGCGGCGGGCGCTTCGGCGCCATCTGCCTCGGCGGCGTGGGAGCAGCAATCCCTCCTGCTGCTCAGCCAGGTCATGGGCGTGCAGCAGCCCGGAGGCTCACCACTGGTGGACCTCCCCTACGCCAACATGAACATGCACGGCGGTGTGCCGGTGCTCGACATGGGCGGCTTCACCGCGCTCAAGGCAGAGGACGACGGCCCTGGCCAGCCGTGCGGGGTGGACCCGGACGCGAGCAGCAAGGCCTGGGAGTCGGCGGCCGCAGCTTTCGGTGTGGCGCCCACAGCCGCGTTCGCTCAGGACGACATCCTGCAAGCAGCCCTCAACGCGCTAGCCCCTGCTGTGCTTCTGCCTGTGCCTGAAGTTGCCGACGGCGCTGCCCGTCACAACCCCTCCCATGCCATTGAGGCAGCGGCCGGCGGCAAGATCAGGCCGGCTCCCCGCCGGGTGCCCATGGCCGCGCTCTCCCCCCTCAACGCCAACCGCACCCTCCTGGCCCTCAACAGCGACAGCAGGCAGCCGACACCCCAGGCGCAGCAGGGCAGGGGTCAGGCAGCTTTCGGCGGCAGCGTGGTGGGTGTAAGGCACGCAGCGGCAGGGCAGCTGGGCCCTCAGCTGCAGCTTGGCGTGTGCAAGCACACGCCCGCGCGGGGGCCTGTGACCAACCAGGCCAACCCCTCAGCAGCCCACCCTCCTCACACTTCCGCTGCCCAAGATGCCCCGCACAGCTCTGAGAAGGCGGTGTTCCCACTGACCCCCTTCGGCTTGCAGCCCGTTGACTCGCTCGGCCTCCGCTCCCCGCTGCCTGGGCTAGACGGCTTCGCCTTGTGCCTGGGGGCCGGCGGTGCCAACGCGGGCGACAGCATGCAGGCCAGCCCTGTGAACTGGATCCTGGGCGGCCTGGACGGCGGCGCCACCAGCACCGCGTCCCTGGACGAGCTCGAGGCAATCCTCAATGGGTCAGAGGCCGCATCGGGGCACAACGACGCGCGGCATCCGCAGCAACTGCAGCAGCTGCAGAACCCGCCCCCGCCCATCCTGTTCCCCAGCTACCAGCTCAGCCTGCAGGCGCAGCAGCTGCGGTTCCAGATGCAGCAGGAGCGTCCGTCCGGCATCAGCCTTGGCGGCTCCGTGCTGTTCCACGGCATCAAGCAGGAGCCCGGCACCGAGGGGCCCGCGACCTGGGTCCCCATCGACGCATCCCAGGCCGCTGAGCCCCGGCGCTCTGTGTTCGGCAGCCAGCGGGCAGGCGGAATGCCTACGGTCGATCCCGTGCTGCGCGCGCCGCAGCAGCTAGCCCACCCCGACCAACTTGCGCGCCACCTGCCCCAGCCGCCGCAGCAGCAGCTTCAGCAGCAACAGCAGCGTTACCAGCAGCTGCCAACCCCTGGTGCCGATCGGGGTACGGGCGAGGCTGCTGGTGGCAATGTGCGCGCATACGCCGGTGACCTGGAGGGCCACCAGCAGGCGGCAGCGTCGCAGCCGCCGGCGCAGCACCAGTACTACCAGCTCCCAACCTACATCGCCGACCCACATGCACAGTCCATGTGGGCATGGCCGCCGGCGTACGTGGCCGCTCCCCCTCCCGCACAAACGATGCCGCCGCCGCGCAACAACACTGATAGCCAGCAGGCGGCCCCGCAGGGGTGGCAGCCTGCCGGCGCCGGTGCCGCCGCTCAGCCGCAGGGCGGCATCTACAACTCCTACCAGAGCGCATGCGTGACGACGCAGCCGCAGCCGCAGCCCCAGGCCTGGCAGGTAGGGCCGGAGGCTGCTGCGTACGGCGCCGCCGCGAGGCCGGCAGTGTACACCTCGCAGGAAGGCGTGCAGTACAGCCGCCAGGACTGGTAGACACATGGTATTGGCCTTTGGCTTGCCCTCATATAGGGGAGACGAGCAGGCTAGCGTTGCCCCTAGTTGCAGTCAGCGACGACAGACGCGTGTGCTGCGGTCAGTGCAGGAGGGGCGGGGGAGTGGAAGGGAGGGGAACGCGTAAAACGGAGGGGGAGAGGAGGGAGGAGGAAGGAAACATAATAGTATATGCTCTCAATTTTAGCAGCAGTAGCAGGTTAGCCAGGAATCAAGTATTGTTTGGTAGATGCAGTGTACATTGAATAGTATACCACCTAGCTAGGCTGCAGGGGTAGGTATTAGAAGGACTACCCCTCGCTCGTGGTACCTAGGGAGCCTGCGTGTGGCCACGGCACAGTATGCCAGCTGCAGTAGATAGCTGTCATCAACACGGTGCCGGGGCAGACAGAACCTCTCTAGCGTTTTGACATAAACCTGCTGCTGGCGTTGGATTTACGAGGAGGTCCATTTTCCATGATGTAGAAGAGCAGGTCGGAAAGGCGCTAGCCGGCTGCGGAGTGCATTCCTTAGCAGTCCTAGAATGTCAGGCGCTGCAGGTGTGTTTTCCCGGGTGAGGCCGACAGGGTCATGCTGCTTCTCTGTGACGTGGTTAAGGCTAGTCGCTAGGCAACCATGCTGTTCTTGGGGCCATACACGAGTCTCTTTGCCTACACGTTATTGGTCGCAGCAGAGCTTGTTTTGGGCCCCTTCATTGCCTGCGTGCCTTCTGCCTTGGGCACGTGGGATGGTGTAACTTCGTGGACGTGTGTGTGGGGCAATGCGCGTACTTGGCTTGGCGTGACGCGGACCAACGGTCCTGCTGTGGCACTAGTACGGTAGTTCGAGGGGTAGTTAGGAGTGGTTCCCTGTAGGGGCTCCTGGCCCCCTGGCGCCGTGTGCCATTATGTGCGGTACGGGGAGCCTGTTCAACGCTGACCGTGCCAGGCAGGCTATGATAGGCCAGTGCTGAGCTGCTGACCAGCTTGATGGCAGCAACGCAGGGACACACAGTTACGATGCTTCTACACATAATGAGCTATGTCCAACAAGGGGGTAGTACGCATGCTAGGATGTCTTGGTCCCTCTCCAGAGTCCAGCCTCCAAGCCCAGCAACGCCGCTGGCTGGCTGTGTGTACGGCGCTGTCGGTGTCGGTCGTTAGAACGCGAAGGTGGCACCGCGCTTGACTTCCCTATTTTGTTTACAGACAGAGGCAACCGGCCAAACACACATGCATGCTTTGCAGCGCAGTGCCAGTTAGCTTGAAAAGCCTTCGCCTGCGCTTCCCTTGCTTCGTCCCGCGGTCCCCCAAACTTGCACATATTGACGAGAAGTGTAGCAATTTTCTGTACACTCCAAAGTCACACAAGTGATTGCCCTCGATGGAAGGTCAATGACCTCTGCAACACATTTCGTTGCGATACCTGTTCTCTAACTGGCTCAAGCGGCTGCAATCTGCCCGGCCTGCTGCTGCTCTAGTTAGAGCAGCAGGCCGTGGGACCTGAGGCGGGCAAGCTCAGCAACGGAAACAAAAGACGGGAGGATGGCACAACCGGCAATGCTTCCAGGGCAGGCATATCGGACACCAGGAAGCATATGGGCAAAAGCTATAGAAGCTGCAAATGAGGAGCGAAAGAAACCAGGCAAGTTGAAGACACAAAAGCATGTCAACATGTTGCCGCGGCTTTGCAAACGCTATGCACATACACCAAGCGGTACCTTCTACACCAAATTTTAACACCTTGTAGTGCGTCGTAGCCTGAAGCCACAAGTGTGTCTTGCACACAGGCGCCGACGGGCGGGGTGACGCCTTCTGCTACTTCGTGGGCTCCAGAGCTGCTGGAAAGAGCACGTTGCTCAACCGCTTCCTTTACCCCAACAGGGTGAGGGTGGCAACGTATAAAGCCCTTGGTGTGGTGGTTGGGAGTGTATGCGCAGCGCTTGGCCACCGTCGTGCCCTAACGTCGGCACACCCGCTCCGACACGTGCAGGCTGAGGTGCCCAAGCCCTCCGAGGGCATTGAGTACACCTATGCTCGTAAGCCAGCAGCATTCGACCACGAAAAAAAGGACCTGGCCCACATTTGGGAGGTTGGGGGAAGCCAGGAGTTTGCAGAGGAGATCGTCACATCTGATCAGCTGTTCCTGACGGCAAAGCAGGCAAGCTACCAATGGTGCCAGAGCACGGCGTGACAGGTTCTGGACACTGGCAGGGAGGGTGTCGCTTTGTCCAACCGCTGACGACCAGGCCATGGAAAAGCAGTCCTAGGAGCATATCAGCACATGGGTATAGGGTTGGTGTGTGGTGCATGCACACGGTTGATACGCGCAATCCGAGATGCACGCAAGAAGACTGCACACGGCTACTCATTGCCGGCACAACTTCTAGGGCTGGAACTGCGAGCAATGCACTGGCCGGAACCCTTCTGCTTGTTCAGCCGTGGTTGTACTCGACATGTGCCCAAGTGCTCCTGCCGTGATAAGGTCATGCTAGCCCACCCACACGGCAGCTGCCACCATGCGTTTCACAGCTCTCACGCCGCTGCCCGCACCCCCTTGCCCTCAATCAAGCATCCTTCCCTGGTTACGGGTTAGCATGCTATGCAACATCACCACGCTCGACACCATCGTCGTCACGCTGCCGCCGGGCTACCTCCTGCGCACACCCCGCCCCCCCCCCCCTTTTCCTGCCCCCCAGGTGACCACGGGCGTGGTGGTGATCGTGGTGGACCTTTCGGACCCCGCGGGGCTGCTGCCCACGCTGATGTGGTGGATCGAGGCGGTGAAGCGCAAGCTGGGCGCCACGTACGAGAAGTTCGAGAAGAAGGGGCTGCAGCTGCCGGAGCAGCTGCGGCAGCGCGCCAAGTCCAAGCTGTACAGCGCCAACGAGGACAAGGATGCGGTGTACCACAGCGGCATCTCGCTGGTCATCGCCGCCACCAAGTACGACGCGTTCAAGAACCAGGACCCGGAGGTCAAGAAGGTCATGAGCAGGTGCGGGCGAGGCGGACGGGGGAGCTTGGGGAGTGGAGAGCAGGTGGCGCTGCCGTGGGCCTGTGCACAGCTGGTAACAGCTTAACAGGTGTCCGCAGGCATGTGAGCTGGGTGGCCCCCCTCGACGGGTGGTATGGCAGCACTCCGTGCATGGTGCCAACTGCCAAGCGCCCATCATCCGCGTGGCCCGCACGCAGGTTCCTTCGCTTCGTGGCGCACGCGCACGGCGCCTTCCTGTGCTACCTGAGCGGCCTGCACGGCAGCAGCGGGGACGGCAGCGCGGCGGAGGACGCGCAGCTGCTGGACAACTTCACGCGCCTCATGAACCACCTCATATTCACGGGCTTGGAGAAGAAGCCGTGAGTGCAGAAGGGGCGGGGGTGACTCTAGGGCAGCTGCTTCCGTGGTGCCTTGGCATGCCAGGACCATAGGGCCCTGGAAGTTGGGCAGGGCGCCCTGCCTGCAACAGGGTCACAGCGTGTGCGGGCGTCAGCGCACGCCCGAGACCGCTGCCCGTTCCTGGGACTCTGCTGATGCTCGTAAAGTGCCGGCGGAGGCAGTTGACTGACCCTGGGGGTGCTTGCGTCCACTGCCCAGCCCTCACTCGCTTGTACCTTGCCCCCTCCCCGCCCGCGCAGTGTGCTCAAGCTGCAGCCCATGGTGGACCACAACGGGCCCATCATGGTGCCGGCGGGGGTGGACACCTTCAAGAGCATCGGGCGGCCGAGGGGCGGCGGCGAGGGCAGCGTCAGCACGGGCATGGCGGAGTGGAGGGATCTGTACGACAAGATGTTCCCCGGTGGGTGGTGTTGGGGTGACGAGGAGGGGCACGGGGTGGGTGGCGTGCATGGGAGCAACGGCGAGCAGTGACATGTTCGTACGGTACGGACTGTGGCTTGCTTGGGGGTAGTTAAGGGTAACGTGCAAGAAACCAGACGTAAGGGATACGTCGTGAGCTCCTGCTCCAATGGCGATCGGGGATTCGCTTGGTGCTATGGGGTTGCCGAGGAAGCCTGGGAGCGGTGTGCTCCCATACTGAATGAAATGCACGCGTAAGGTCCGCGAGGAGTACTGACAGTTACCGGTATGCCTGGACACTGAACCCTGGACGCAGGCGTGCGCGAGAAGGAGGCCAAGCTGTCCGCCAAGGGCGCCAAGTTCATCATCCCCGACCAGTACAAGGAGGAAGGTGGGCTGGCGGCGTGTGCGGTGCACCCACTCACATCAATCCTGGCTCCAGGCCCCGTTTGAGGCCCTAGCTCCCCCCATGGCAACGCGGCCGCTGTCCTTCTGACGTACTGGCAAAGGTGCCTGCCATGTCCTCTCGACATACGACCTGGCCTAAGCCACTGTTCCAACTCGCTACCCGCCCCCCTCCCCGCTACGCACCCCCAGAGGTGGACGCCGTGCGGCAGCGCAAGCTGACCGACCTGGACAACTTCCGCAAGGAGCAGGCGGCGGCAGCGGAGGCGGCGCGCAAGAAGGCGCTGATGGCCAAGGCGCAGGCGGCGGAGGCGGCGGCAGCCAAGAAGGCGGCGGCGGGGGCCAAGAAGGCGCCGGCGGCCAACGGCGGGGCGCCCAAGGCGCGGTCGTCGCAGGCGGGAAGCCCAGGGGCGTGAGGCTGCAGGCTTGGGGGTCACGGATGCTTCGGGTGCTGCGTCTTGGTGTGTAATGGTACGCGCCGGAGCTGTTAAGAGCGCAGCAGGGCAGGGTTGCGCGTCAGGGATGGGGTGTGCGAGGGGTTTGCTTGTGGGGTGCTTTGTGGGGCTTCAGCAGGGAAGCGTTCACGTGACGCCCTGAGCATCGTCCTACCTATGGTGGCTGCTTGCCGAATACTGATGTGCGTGTGCTGGCACCTTGCGAGCAGGTACAGCGGTGCAAAGGGGTGGGACAGCGCATGCGGCATGAATGCATGGTAGCCAGAGCAGGAGAGGTGCATGCCGCAGGTCCGCAGTCCATGGAAATGCAGTTCTCGGCGGTCCATCGTCCATGCATGCCGGTGTTGGCTCGTGTCCGGTCTCGCGGTAGGACGCTGAAGCGTTACGCTTATGATTGACGATGGCATAGCCGTAAAGAAGGCGGCATCTGTATATATGTCTCGCAGGCAGCACTGCCTTGGAAGCGCATGGTGGTACGGTAGTGTTGGTCAACCCACCAGTGCTGCACGCTGTCAGGCAGGAACAAACGTGGTGCGGCACCACCTGTGGCCGTAGAACGACATTGGCTGCCGCATAGGCAGTGCTTTAACTACACTGACTGGTCCCTGTTGCTAAAGCTGCCTTGCTTCATGTCAATACCGATACGTGCACTGGGGGTCTTACATGCGGGCATCTGGGGGTCCTACCTCTACCCTCCGTACCAACTGTCAGTTATGCGCCATCTGGTTGAGCTGCCCCCTGTGTGAACGGCTATGGTTGCCCTCTATTTGTGATCAAGCAATTTTATGCTTTCTTGCTGAATGGGCAGGCGGCCGAAAACCTTCCGCCGGGGAGCCAAAGAGCGCGACTTGAAGCCTTACAACCAAAACATTGCCACCATTTCGAAGAAGTACTCATGCAAGTTGCCTCTGGAACCCGCTGTTCACCAAAGCGACTGTTCACCATGCTGACCGTTCCTTAACTCTGCAGAGGTAGCAATAGGGTGCCACTGCATAGAACAAAACCTGATGCGCGCATCAGGAGGAGCTGCTCTGGACTTCGCTGTAACAGGTTGGGATAGCAGTGTTTCGTGCCCGCATGCTCGTTGTTAAAGCCTCCTCGGAACCGCCCGTTCTCACTTCCCAGCCGACCGATACAATTTGCCGCATGGACATGACTACTTCCGCGTTCACCAGGGTCCAGAGCAGGCATATCAACAAAAGACGACTCATTGCGCCAAGGCAGCACGGCCCAGCGTAAAGCTGCAGGAGTGCACTTAGGAGGACATGACAGGTAAAATGTGAAGCCATGCCGACGATTTCGGGAACGGAAGAAACGTACACCCTTTGCAATCCCGACTGGGTCCCCACTGCGACATTTGTGCAGCAAGACGCCATTTCATGTCCGTCGTGCAACCCGTCTCCACGTGCACTCTGGAATCACGATGCACCTACCGGGTTACTGCAGGTCCGGGGTGAGCCCCTACCTCCGCTCGAGCAGCACGGGCGGCAACAGCCATGAGTACACGGGCGGGCGCCGGGTGTCCCTGTCGGGCAGCTCCAGCGGCGGCCTGGCCCGCGGCTCCCGGCCGTCGCTGGACGGCCCGGAGGAGGAGGAGCTGCGGGGAGGCAGGGCGGCAGCTGCAGCGGGTCGCGTGTCGGGGTCGGTGTTGGGGTCCGCTCGGCGGGCAGGGGGCCCGCCCGCCGCTGTGCAGGAGGCGCAGCAGCGCCTGGAGCGGTTACTGGGGCCGCAGCAGGTGGGTGGCAGACAGAGGGCTACCGCGAAGGCGCTTTGGACGGTATACGCACCCTGGGGCTACGCCTACCTGTGCTGTGGGTCACTGGCATGCCAAGTTGAGTTGCTGGCTAGCGCGCCTTGCGTCCTTCCCTGCGTTGTTGACCCCAGTAACCGCAACCGTACACGGTCTGTGCGCCCTTCCCCCTGGCTTGTCCTCCATTCTGCAGTCTTCCTCTTCTCGCCACGCGGGTGTGTCCAGCGGCGGCCCTGTGGCGGCCGCCAGCACCGTCAGCAGCTCCTCCCGGAGGCCCATCTCAGCCCCTATGGCTGCAACGGGTGCTGCCGCCTCCGCCAACGGCCACCGCAACAGCCGCGATGGCACCCCCGTAGGCTCGTCAGGTACACGTCCCGCCTCCGCCTCCGCCACGTCTAGCCTACTTACTAGCTCAGGCTCTAAATCCTTCTCTATCCAGAACGGTGGCCTCACCCCCCGGGGCTCATCCAGCCGGTCCGGGCCAGGATCTGGGTCCGGGACCCAGGCGGCGGCCAACGCGGGACAGCAGCAGCAGCAGCAAAGCAGGAGCCTGGGCCGCAGCCTGACTTCTACCGACGCCGCTAGCCTCATGGCAGCAGCTGCGGCCGCCGTCGCGGGGTCTGGTTCTGCGCCAGCAACCTCAGGCAGCGCGGGCGTCCGCTCCAGCCTGACGGGGGCCAGCGGCAGGGGGGCCGGCATCACCGCCGGCGTCTCGTCGTCGGGCGGCAGTCGGTCGCGCCCTGCCTCACCAGGGCAGATGCGGCCCACCAGCAGCAGCGGTGGTGCGGCAGCGGCTGGGGCCTCGGCGGGTGGCGGAGGCTCGGGGGCGTCCGTGTCGCGCAGCCCCCGGACGTCGGGGAACACGGGCAGCGGCAGCGGCAGTGCCAGCGGCGGCGGTGCGGCCCTTGGCAAGGCCGGCACGCCCGGGCCTGTCCTGACCCGGGACATTAGCTTCACACGTGCGCACCACAGCATCCTTGATGGCCCGCTGGCCACCAGCAGCCCCAGGGCGGCGGCGGCAGCAGGGACCGGCAGCGCGGGCGGTGGCGGCAGTGGAGGTGTTGGGTCGGCATGGAGGAGCGGTGCCGGATTAGGGCCGGCGTTGGAGCGGGAGCACAGCGGGGGCAGCGGCGCGGTGGGCGCCACACCGCCGTCCCCCACAGGCAGCGACGCGGCGCTGCGGCACAGCATGAGCGGGAGCAGCAGGTCCAGGCTGGTGCAACAGCAGCAGCAGCAGTCCGCCGCAGCTGACCAGGACCACCGCTTACTGCGGGCGTCCACATCAGCTTCAGCGTCGTCTTCTTCCCGCCGGCTGAGCACCAGCGGCTCTGTGCGGGACAGCGGTGCGCGGCAGGCGCCCAGTGAGGCTCTGGAAGGTGGCGGCAGCGGCAGGCAGGGGACGCGCGCGTCTGACGGCGGCACTGGGGAGGGCGCGCGGACGCTGCGGCGCAGCAGCAGCAGCGGGGGGCTGGCGGGCCTGGGGGGCTCCGTGTCCGCCACCGGGGACGGGACCAGCGGCGGCGGCGGTGTGACGCCGCGGACGTCTATGTCAGGGCGGTCATCGCTGGGCGTGTCACGGTCCTTCGTCTCGTCCTCGGCCCTGCAGCAGCCCTCCACACCGCGCGGGAGCAGCAGCGGCATTGGCTCCGCCGCATTCGCGCGCCCCACCAGCGCCGGCCGCACCCGCCCCAGCAGCGCAGGGGCGGGCACGGGCCCGGGCGCCGCCGCCGAGCGCCCGGCCAGCGCCGGCCGCACCCGGCCCGTCAGCGCCAGCGCCGCCATGGGCGCCTCCTCTTCCTCCTCGGGGGCCGAGCGCCCCAGCAGCGCCGGCAGGACGCGGCCCGTCAGCGCTGATGTAGCCGCTGCTGCCTCCCCCTTCTCTGTCTCCATGCTCGCCTCCCACGGCGCTGGACGGCCCACCAGCGCGGGCCGCACACGGCCCTCCTCCGGCACCTCGGCGTCTGCTTCCGGAGGGGCTGCTGCCCCCTCTGCCTCCGCTTCTGCCCGGCCGTCCAGCGCCGGACGCACACGGCCCAGCGGGTCGTCATCCGCCACCGCTGGCGCCGCCGCGTCCCAGGGTGCTGCGGGTGGCGCGGGCGAGGCGGCACAGCCCTCCAGCGCCGGACGCACACGACCGGGCAACAGCGGGTCGTCGTCCGGCACTGCTGGCTCCACTGGCACCGCTGCACCCAGCACCAGCGAGGCGGAGAGGCCCCGCAGCGCGGGCCGCACGCGGCCGGGGTCTGGCACAGCGGCCTCGTCATCATCGTCCGCCTGCGGGGCTGTACCCGCCCGGCCGTCCTCGGCGGAGCGCAAGCGGGGCGCTTCGGGAAGCGTCTCCAGCTCTGGGTCAATTGCTGGGTCAGCATCCATCCTTGGGGGCAGCAGCAGCGGCTCCTTGCAAGCAGCGGTCCGGACTCCCGCAGCGGCAGCGGTGGCGGCAGCCGCCACGGCCACCGACAGCCCGCGTGCCGCCGCCGCAGCGGCGGCGGCCTCATTGTCGCTTACGGCCGTCGCCGCCGCAGCAGCAGCTTCCACCACTTCCACACACGCTCATCCCACCTCCACGGCCACCAGACGCTCCGAAACCGGTTCCTCCGCAGCTTTTTCCGACGCCACGCAAGTGCCCAGCTCAACAACTGCCGGGAGCATCAACGCAAACGGCGCCAGCACCAGCGGCAGCAGCAGCCGCGCCTCCTCGAGCCGCAACCTGCTCACCTCCCCGCTGGCAGCCGCCTCCATCACCTCCCAGCCCGCCTCTCAGCCGCACCCGCGTCCCAAGCCCCTCAGCCTGGACTTCACGCTGCAGCCGGCCCTGGGGCTGGACGACGAGCAGGGCGCCCCAGAGTCGGCCCCCGTGCAGGGCCACGGCTCGCGGGAAGGTAGCGCGGCGGGCTGGGGCGGCAGCAAGTCGGCGCACAGCCTCCTGGCCTCGTCGCCCTCGGACGCACTTATGCTGCAGGCCGCCAGGCAGGGGGGCAGCAGGTCAGCCCGCAGCCTGGGAGGCGGGGGCCAGCAGGCGGCGTCGCCTTCGCCGGGGGCAGGAGTGGGGGTGGGGGCAGGGGCGGTCTCGGAGTCGGGCGCGGCGCCAGGCACGCACGGCCGCCGACCGTCTCGCTCCTCCGCCTCTGCCGGCGGAGCACACCTCAGCGCCAGCGCCTCCGCGGTCAGTGGCGCCGCGGCCACCACCATCTCCCCATCAGCGCTTATATCGTTAAGCGCTTCCCTGAGTGCCGAGTCCGTCGCCTCAGGCAGCGCCTCCAAAGTCCCCTCCACCTCTGCCGCTGTCGCCTCGGGCCCGTCCATGCTGTCCCTGCTGTCCCCCACCTTCGACGCCGACGCCACGCCGCTGCTGCTCCCCTCGGCCAGCTCGCCCACTGGCGCCTCATCCTCCACCTGCATCACCACCGCCGCCGGGGGCCAGATGGACCAGCCGCTGTCCCCTGCCGTCCCCGCCGCCTTCCCCGTGCCACACCTGGACGACGCCCCCTTGCTGCTGCCCACCCGCTCGCCGCTGCAGAGCCCCCGCTCCGCTGTGGGCGTACCGCGCCGCATGTGCCGCTCGGCGGGCAGCCTGGGCCTGGGGCTGGGCGGGGGCAGCGGGGGCGCAGTGGGGGCGCGGCTGGCGCTGGTGCCGCTGGTGCCGCTGGTGCCGCGCGTGCGGGCCGTGTGGCCGCGCAACGTGCCGGCTCCCGAGAGCTGCGTGCCTGCCTCCATGCCTGTGTCGGCGGTTGTGCTGCACGACCTGGGGGTGGCGGGGCACGAGCTGCTGGGGCTGTGCGGCATGGACTGCTCCGCCTTCGTGGAGGGCGTGGCGGCGCTGAGGCCGCTGCTGGGGTTGGCGGCCAGGAGGAAGGGTGCGGCCGGGGCAGGGGGCGGCCAGGGGCAGGGGTACGGCAGCGGGGCACGGGTGGGGCCGGTTGGTGGGTAGGTGGTGCGGGCTGAGGGCTGGGCTGGTGATGTACAGAGGTTGTTGCCCTGGGGTTGATGGGGTGTAAGGAGGCAGGTTTGGGAGTAGGGACCGGGTGGAGGAGATGTTTTGGGACGGATGGCAAGGGCGGGGACTGGGGTAAGGGGCTTTAGGTAGCACTTTTGCAGAGGGTAGGTTGCCTCCTGCAGAGAAGGCCAGCTGCTGGCGACAAAGTAATAGGCATGCAAGTCCGATTTGCATCTGCCTGACAGGCGAAAATGTGGTGAGGACAGAGCCGTACAGAATGCATTGCAGACAGAGGCCGATCTACTGCAATTGTGCCGCAGAGCCAGGTCTGCGTGCGCTCACGCCACGCCGCAATGCACTGAGTCTGTGTTGCACCCAGCAGCACGTTGAGCAGAGTTGGAGATGATTGGGGGGGTTTGAAGCAGTGCGCGCTTTGAGGGCGGCGGTGTACGTTTCATTCCGGGACTCGGGACGCTGCAAGTCGTGCGCAATGGGCACCATGAATTGCCGTTCCTTCACCGTCCAAGCAATGTGTTGTATGTTGAGCATGCCTGACGTGCCTGCCTAAGAACCCTGTTCGTAACGCATGAGCACTCGAGGGTCTTTCGCTGTGTGGCAGCGAGCGACTACTCGGTTGAGGTTGGGCGTAGCTTGTGGTATTATCACGCGCACGGTGATGCACTGACCTAGATCTGCTGCCGGATAGGCAGTCCTGGGCCCTGGCGTATGCATTGGCGGCCCTGGGAGGCGGCGCATACAGAGAGCACTGCGGGCGGGCGCCGTCCTCTGCACCTGACCCGCATCACCCGAGCACTGTGGGCCTCATAAGATGCATGACGGCAAAGGCGCGTTCAAAGGACTTGTTGCATTAACACTTAACCAGCACGGTAATGTGTCCGCTCAGCTGTTGGACATGGGCGCATGGGGCAGGCGGATGTGTTGTCATTGCATGGCTGAGTGCGCTTGGCACATATGCCTGCTGGTCAAGTGCAACGAGGGTGGCCAACTGCCAGATGGCGGCACTACCGTACTTATGGCTGACTCCGGTGCACTGACACTTCTCCTCGAGGGCCAGCCATAGCGGTCATGTGTTCCGCTGAGAGCCTAAAAAGTTCTGTAAGACATCACGCGAAGACCATAAGTGGCCTCGCATGACATACCGGTAGTACGGTACGTACAGTACGGGTTGGGCCATCCAGCAACCCCGCTTTAGCTCACCTACGATATTGTGGGCTGCAATGCACGGCCGCACAGGCGGTACCGTGTCACAGTCCACAGTTCAGGTCACCGCCCATCATACCTCCACCCCAGGGGCCAGTTACCGCTGCTTCACCCTTGCGCAACGCCCTGTCGCCCTGGTACCCATTTGTCACATGGGGTTGGTGAAGGCTTGACGCTACTGCTGCTCCGACATGCCCCGTTGTCATGGCGCGACCAAGCAATGCGTGACGCGTGGCTGGTCGCCAACGATGCCACGTGCCAAAGGACGTCCAGGATGGGCCCCACACCTCAGCCCACTTGCAGCTGCCACTGTGCCTGGCCCACGCTGGGCCTACGCCGCACCCCTGCCATGTACGCCACACCAGCCAGTAGAGACATCCAGGCAGCAAGTCACCGGTATGTGCACCAATGTGCACGTACCGTACACCGTGCAGGTGCAGCCCAACGCCTAGCCTCGCATGGCTACAAGACACCCCTGATTACGACTGGGTCCCACCCGTACGCTGCCCTTCAACGCACCACAGCAGCAACGTTGACTGTTGAGTCAAGGGCCGCTCTTGCAACGCCACAGCCGCGGCCACTCGTATAAAAAGCTGCATGCGCACTGAACCATCGGCCTATTCAAGTATCCTATTCGTGTAGATGCAGTGTGCTGCCCTTTAACGCATCAAAGCAGCAATGTTGAGTCAAGGGCCGCACTTGCCGTCCTACACAGAGTTCAACGCCAGAGCCGCGGCCACTTGTGTACAACACTGCCTGGGTGCAGAGTCATCCATTTATACAGGTATCCTCTTGGTGTAGATGTGGTGTGCTACGGAACGCAAGGCCTAGCGCTTGATGCAGCGCGGCTCATCCGACCCCACAAGCCGCATGTCAGGGCCAGAGGGCCGTATCTCAGGCCAAACGACTCACACACAAGTCTTTCCGAGCCTGCAATGCATTAGAGTCTAACAAATGCAACGCTTCAATTCTCTCGGAGGCAGGTGGCACCAGCAAAGGCGCATAGTGAGAGTGACAACGCGGCCACGGCCCCACTCACCACCTGAGCACTTTGTCTGCAGCCACAGCGCGCGCTGGGCCAAATGACCACACGTGCTGCAGGACAGACTGCACCGCCATCCTGTACACGCTCATTCCTAGGACGCACTCGGATCGGCCGCTGCTACCACGGTCCCCGCCACCACTGCAGGTGCAAGGGGCGGCAGGCTCCGAGCCCACCCTACCTAAGCAGCCACCACCTCCCCTCCTGGCACCTGTCCCAGTTCTTCAGTCCCACTCCTGTGACTCCCTTTGTCGACATGCAAGCCCAAAGCCAGCTCCTGATGGAGCGGCCGCTGGCTGCCCTCCGGAGGGGGCTGCAGCAGCAGGTGGTACGGCACGGGCGGCAGGCGGCGGCCCGCGGATATGCGCTCCAGGGAAAGGGGGAGTGGTATGACCGCCGCCAGCTCCTCCTCGCCAACCCCACCATCGCTGTCGTTGCGGCTGCCTGCGCTGGCCTCATCCTGCGACATGTGCTGCTGCAGCGGCTGCATGCCAGCGCCGTCGCCACCACGCCCCTCTGCAGCGCCGTCGCCACCACGCCCCTCTGCAGGGCCCTCGGCCGTTGGCGGCCGCGATGGCCGCTGCGGCCGCTGCGGCGACTCCGCGTCCGGTTCTGTATCAGGGGTGGCGGCTCCGGGGAGGCAGGAGCGCCCCACGGCCCTGGCATGCCCTGACCCTCCCGGCAGCGGTGGCTGCTGCCGCTGGTGCTGGTCGCGCAGCGGGTGAACCGGCAGGGCGCTGAGCGAGCCCACGGGCCGCCTGGCCTCCTGCCGGCAGGACGCAGGGGACACGCCGCCGCCGCCAGCTCCTGGGGACTCTACCAGTGCCGCAGGCTGCCGCGTGCCGCCGCCACCGCCGCCGCTACTGCTGCTTGCGCCGTAGCCGCCCCGGCCCCCTGCTGTACGCGTCATGCCGCTCTGCTGCGCCGCCCAGGCGCCAGAGCCACGCGCTGGGGAGAGGCGCTCCGGCGACGGAATGCCTAACTGCTGCCTCCTGCCCGACTCGCCACGGGCTGCCGGCGGCCCAGGCGCCACCGAGGCCCACCGCCCGGCCGAGCCACGTGCCCGCGTGGGGGACAGCCGCTCACCTGTGTCCTGCCCCCGGCCCTGGCTTTGGCCCTGCAGTGCCGTGGGGCGCAGGGCGGCCCCGCAGGTGGGCGACGTGCGCTCGAAGGCAAGGACTTCCCTGGGGTTCGTCCTGCGGGCCGGCGAGGGCTGGGATGGCGAACGGCGTTCGTCCCTTGACGCCAACGCCAGCACCTCTACATCAGCCCCAAGGGCATCTGCCCGCCGCCGCTTCGCAGCCGCCAACCCTTGCGCCCCCGGCTCCGAGCCCCCCTGCGGCGCCTGCGCAAGAGCGACAGCGTCACCTGCGCTGCCGCGCCGCTGTGCCGCCCACTTGCTGCTGCTGCCCCTAAGTCCGCCGCCCTCGCTGGCCCCCTGCCGCCCACGGCACTGTACCTGGCCCCCCGTGGATGCGATTCGCCACCCGTAGCCACGGGGCTGCGTGACGGGCATGGCGGCGACGCCGGCCCTGGACCCCGCCCGGCTGCTGCTGTTCCCGCGCTCGCCGCCGTCGAACGCCGTCACGCCCACGCCTATGGACGACGGCCCGCGCACAGGCAGCGGGCTCAGCGGCGTGCCAGGGACCGTGGACGGCGTCATCGCAGCCGCCGTCGACGGCGTTGCGCTGTGGCGCCTGCTGCCAGTGCTGTCACCGTTGCTGCCACCAGCGCCGCCGCCGCCGCCGCCACCGCTGGCCTCCCTGCTGGGGGGGATGCCGCCGGCTGCGGCCAGCGCATTGGCGTACATCCACGGCTCGACGGCAACTTTAGCTCCCAGCCGAGGGAGCGGCGACTGCGGTGCCTCATCTGACAGCAGCCGCTGCCGCCGCCTTTTGCGTACCACCGCCACCACCACCGCTGCTGCCACCGCCAGTCCCGCCCCGCCTACGCAGATAGCCACCCCTAGGATGACTGGCAAGGGGCTGCTGGCCTTTGCGTTCGGGCCCGGCTGTTGGACGGTGACGGGCCCCGGACCGGGAGTGAGGCCGCCGCCGCCGCCGCTGCCCCCAGGCACGGGCACGGGTGCAGGCGCGCCCCCGGGCCCAGACCTCACTGCCTCCACCGGCAGCGACACCGCCAGCAGGGAGGCACGCGTGACGCCAAACAGGTCCTGCAGCTCACGAGTCACCAGGTCCCCTGTCACGTATGCGCCGCTGCCGCCCCCGCCGCCGCCATCCTCAACACCACCGCCGTCGCCGCCGCCGCCGCCTGCTGCACCATCGTTCCCTCCCACGCCGCCAGTGCTGCCTACACCACCGCCACTGCTCGCTGCCCCCGCGGACTGCTGCTGCAGCTTGGCCAGTGCCTGCACCGCCGCCGCAGCCGTTGGGTCCGCCTGTGTGCCGTACGGCATGACGATGTCGTACAGCACGCGCACGCTGCCAGGGGAGACCGCCCGCGCCAGGACCATGACGGTCTGGGTCAGGTCCGGCGCTGGCTGCTGCTCCACGTCACTTCCGTCCGGCGCCCCCGGCTGCGGGCTGACAGCGGGGAGCGGCGCAGCAGCTGGTGCCCCATTCGACCCCATGGGTACATCACCGGCGACGGATGTGGCTTCACCACCCTCGTCTTCCGGTCCCTGAGGCCCCTGGGGGTCCTGGCCTGCCTCTATTTGGTAGCCGCCTCCGTCCGCAACCTCAAAGGCCGGCAATGACGGCTGAGGCGGCGGCGGCGGCGGCGGGCGCGCCAGCCCCAGCGCCGCCTCCACACCCGCCACCGCCGCCGCCTTGAAGGCCTCCATCAGCGCCGGGTCAGCCGCCAGTACGGCGTAGTCAACGCCCGCGTACGACACAGTCAGGGTGCCGTTCGTGGCGGTTGCACGTGCGGTTGGGATAGTTGGGGCTGTGGGACGAATTGGGGGTAGGGCAGGGGACGGGGCCTCCGGGGTGGGTGCTGAGGTAGGCGTGTCTGGCGGTGCGGTTGGTGCTGGTGGGGATGCAGAAGGGGTTGCATGCGGGGACGAAGGAGACGGTGGGGGAGCTAGCGGGGATGGAGGAGGTGGCGAGGGAGGAGCGGATGGTGAAGGGGGAGGCGGCGGGGGTGGAGGTGGTGGGGGAGGAGCAGTCGGGGGGCTTGGTGGAGGGGGCGCCAGGGGCGCTACTGGGGGTTCTGGCGGCGGCGCTGGCGTGAGCTCTGGGACAGGCGGCGGGGCGGGCGGCGTGGGGGGCGGCAGCGGGGGCTGTTGGGGCGCAGGCGGCACCGTCGGCTGACCTTCTGTGGGGCGGAGGGAAGGAGGCCAGGGGGGGAACCAATAGGGTGAGGGTAACCGATTGGGGTAGAAATGCGTTGCATTCACCGATACGGTAGCTATTTAAGTTGTGTCGTGGCACACGGTGTCACGTGCGCCCCCATATGGCCCATGCAGGGCCCCGTACGAGTCCGGGCCACTGCCAACGGGTGGCATGGGGCATGCAGGGGACATGCGCGCGCCGCACGAGCGATGGACCGAGTGGAAAACATGGGTCCTGGGGTGCCCGACACCGTCCAGACGAACTGGTAGGTTATGGGAGGGACTGCTGGGTGCGCGGTGTAGCGGATGGGGAATAACAGCGTCGGCCTCTGGGTGAGAGGCACAGGACGAGCCGCACCTTGGGGCCGGGGTGGGGCGTGGGGTGCTGGTGGTAGCGTGGGGAGTGCTGAGGGCGGCGGGGGCATGGTTGGGGGCTGGGGCTGGGGCGAGGGCAGCGACGGTTGGGGCGGTGGCGGCAGCAGGGGAGGGCGGGTTGGGGGTGGGGGCGCAGGTGGAGGGTGCGACGGGGGACTATGCGGTAGAGGGCGAGGGGGAGGGGGAGGCGGGGCGCGGGTGGACGGGGCGGCCCGGTTAAGGGCCAGGGGCTGTGAGGGTGTGGCGGGATTGGCTGGCGGCGGAGGCGATGGTGGGTTGGGAGGTGGTGGTGACGGGGGCGGGGGTGTCCGGGGCGGCGGAGCGGGAGGGGGAGGGCTTGGGGGCCTAGGGCTTGGCGGATGCGGTTGGGGCGGTGTGGGACTGGGCTGCGGCGAGCTAGGGGCGCTAGGGGCGCGGGGGCTTACCGCTGTGATGGGCGACGGAGGAGGCGGCGGCGAAGGTGGCGGCGGCGGCGGTGGAGGAGGCCGCGGTGATGGTGCCAGCGGCGGCGGTGGCAGCGGGGAGGGCGGCGGCGGTGGCGGGTCCCCGGCCGCCCCCGCCTCTTCACTGGGGCTCTGGGCCCACTCGGCGGGCTGTGGGCACTCCTCCTCCGCCTCCGCCTCCGCCCCGTACCTGCACACCGCCACCCACACCGTGTCCTCCGCGCCCGCCACCGTGCCGCCCACGTGCACCACCAGCTGCATGGCGGGCACGTGCTGGCTGCCGTACTGCGGCACCAGCGCCAGCAGCTCCAGGTGCGGGTCGGGCAGGCCGTCCTGCGGTACGGCGCCCGGTACGACAGAGCCGTCCTCGTAGGCGTTGTCGTACTCCTTGTCCAGTACGTGCAGGGACACCTGGGGAAAGGTGAGAGCGAGGTTAGGGCTGCTGTTACCGTTACGGGCTGCCTATGACTGCCTATGACTGGAACCCTAATCTCTGGGATAAACTGCGGTAGAGCTCTTTGCTGGATGGAATGATGCGCACTGCGATATTACCATCTCGCCCTTCCTTGCTAACTCACGGCCCCCGTCCAGGTGTTCCGCCTCGAAACCCCCTCAGCCCTGCCTGACCCCCCCTCCCCTCCCTGCCCCACCTTGTTGTTTGCGTCGCTAGCCAGCAGGCTGTCGCCCGCCTTCCGCGCCCTGTACGACACGTACAGGTTCTGGCCGTACATGACGCGCAGCAGCCAGTCGGGCTGCAGGCGCAGGCTGTTGCGGCGGGACTGGTAGGTGGCGGGAAGCTGGGGGGCGGCCGGGCATGGGGGGAAGGGGGATGCGAACGGTTGGCGCAGTGGTCTCGACGCACCAGCATCCAGGGAGGAAGCAGCCAGCTTCTGCTATCGCACTCAACGATTACCCTGCCTGGGGTGGATCAACATGACCACGTGCTACGCGCCCACCTGGTATGTGTAGGTGGTGCCGGCCAGCATGGCGGTGTGGTTGAGGGTGGCCAAGGGCACCGACTGGGGGGGGGGGGGGGGAGGGGGGAGGGAAAGGGGTTGTGCGGTCTGGAGGATTCACAGCAGGACGAGTTTGGGGAGATGGCACGTGTGCGACGGTGTTTTTGTAACCGCTGTTCCAGTGCCTGGCAGCTGCTGATCACGTGGGTTGGCTACGTGAGAGGCGATATCGCAGCCATGATGCGCTGACGTAGGCGTGGGAGGCCAGGTGCCCTGGGGGAGCCATGGTGGAGCCCGTGGTGTGGCCCTGCCCCGTCCCCCTGCCTCCCTGCCCCCCTTCCCACACGCGGACGCACACGGCGCTCACCCATCCCAGGCGCCTCAGCTCCGGCGCGTTGGGGCACACCTGGCCCTTACCCATGAAGGTGGTGTGGTCGTCTGGGGGGCGGCGGGTTACGAGAGGTGGTAACGGAGGTGGGGAAGGGGAGATCAAAGCGACAACACATGCAGCGCGCACGGAAATCTTTTCACAAACATAACATGGATTTGCCAAAGGTGGTGCGCGGAAAGCTGTACGGCAGGGAACGGTCCCATCCCTGGCCAGACCGGATCCCCAGCCCCCTGCCCCCCGCCCCCAGCCTGGGGGAAACTCCCCTCGCTCTCCCTCCCCCACCCCCCTCACCGTACTCCACTCCGTCGCGCCAAGAGTGCCACAGACCAAAGTTGTGCATGAACTCCTGCGGGTGGGGGTGGCGGGGAGGCCGTGGAGGCAGCAGGGGGGCAGCGAATGGCGTTTGTTGAGGGGGGCCAACAAGGGCACCGTCATGGACCTCGGTGAGCCCAATGCAGCCGCCACGTCAGCACCCTGGCAGGTGCGCAGCTGCAGCACAGCCCCCAACCCCCACAGGTCACATCCCGCCGCGCACCTACCGCCCCGCGCTCCGTCCCCACCACCACCACCACCACCACCGCCACCACCACCACCACCGCCACCACCACCACCGCCGCTACCTTCGCTCACACTCGGCCACACAAAGGCACCACCACCCACCCCGACCCCACCCACCATGAGCACAGTCCCCATGCGCATGATGCCGTTGTCATCGGGGGAGATGTAGATGTGGGTGCCTGGAGGGTTTGGGTAAAGAAAGGGGGTGGGTTGCGAGGAGGTGGGCCATGGGACGATGGGCCGGCAGTGTGCCGCGGGCCAGGGCGCACGTGGCGCATGCCAGGTGCAGCCCGCGGCGTGGTCCGGGGCACTGCAAGGCCGAAGCCAGGGTGTGGAGGGCCTGTAGGGGCCCTAGATCCTAGGGGCAGCGCCCGTGGCTTCCCGGGGCCGTGGGGCCGTGGGGTAGCTACAGGGGACACGCGCACGCAGTGTTACGCCTCAGGCCGCAGTGGCCCTATGGCTGCTCCCCTCCCGACCTGTCCACCCGGCACATTCGCGCCCTGTTCCCCTCACCATAAACCAACAACGTGCCCCCTCCCTCCCACCTGGCGTCTGCCCCAGCCCCTCCCAGTCGCAGTACGCCCCCGGCGGCAGCGGCGGCCGCACCAGCAGCGTGTGCACGTGCGGGGAGGAGGCGTCCGAGGCGGCATCGGGGCTCCTGCGGGGCGGCACACGGAGGAGCGGGGTTGAAGGAGGGAGGGTATAAGCAGCGGCACACAGTAATGCAAGCCGCGGCCGACGGCCCGACCTCTAGATACCATTACCCGTTCCATCCTGGAGAACTCCTCCCCCCTTCCCCCGCCTTCGGCACCAACGGCACTCTCCCCTTCACCCCTTCCCCTCCCAGCCGCCCAGCCCCCGCCAGCCGCGTGACACCTGACACACAACCCTCCCCATCCTCTCCACCAGCACCCCCACCCCCCACCCGCCCATCCTAACCCACGCGCTGGCTGCCGCTGCGCTGAGCTGGTCTGTGCTGCAGGGGTCGGGGCAGGGCGTCCCCGGGGGCAGTGTCACGTCGTAGAGCTTCCAGGAGGAGCGGTCCAGGCCTGGGGTGGGGGGAGGAGAAGAACAGGGCGGGGGTGATGACAAGTACGTGTCATGTAGGTCTACAGGATCTGGTGCTGTGTATGGTAGTAACGATCTGTTACAAGTGCCGTGGCATGGACGTGCATGCGGTTGGCGGCGGTGCGGGGGTGGAGGACCAGGTGAAAGGCGTTCACATGCTACCGTATGGATGCCCTTGGGTAGGTGGAGGGCGGGGCGAGCTGAGTGGCCACAGGCTGGCTGACGGGTGCACAGGACGGTCACGGAGATAGTGTGATAGCGTGGTGCTCATTGTGTGTTCAAGGTGCTCCCGAAGCGGCGGCGGCCGACGCTGGGGCCTGCCGTAGCCGCATCCGTGCCGTGCCACGTGCCCTCTCCCCCCACGGCACGTGGCAGCCGTCATGATCCTGCCATCCCAACGGGCCATTCCCGCACGCCTTGCACAAGAGCCACTCGCCTACAAGGTCGTAGCTGCAGGTCCGGATGTAGTAGTCGTAGCTGCGCGCGGCGTCCCAGAAACGGAAGCGTACGTCCGCCATGAGCGCCTGCACGTCCCCGGCGTCCATCCCGCAGGAGGGCGCGGAGAGGATGATGACTGACATCTTGGCCAAGGTGGTGTTTGAGACCTCCTGGACGGAGCGCCTGCTCCCTTGAGACGTGTCGGCGGAGTGGTCCGTCGTTCCATGGAGGTGGCCGGTCGCAGTAGCCTCTTGCGTCGCAGTAGCTTGTTGCGGGCCACCTAGACAAATTCCACAATGTAGTCTGGATGTTGTTCTTTATGATTGAGTCATAGGCTATGTTGTCGACTGGGCGCGTGGTCGAGTGAAAGGTTGTCGAATGCCTCGGCAATTTGGGTCGCCTACCCAATGCGGGCTTTGAAGCGCTGGCGCACCTCACCTTGAGGCAGGATACAGAGTGTTAGTATGAGCCAAGAGAAGGCTCTTGTCGCCGCCAGCATGAGAAGGGTTGACCCAAATGCTCTACTGCACTGGCTGTGCGCGAGTCGGATGCAGCCCATCCACCATGACAACGTCAATATTGATGAAATATATTACGTCCATGTTTTTACAAGGTTTCGAGTGTGTGTACCCTGCACGCCTGCAGTCAGTTGTGTTTGAGTAATTAACGTTGCCAAACGTGCTTCTGGGACTGGGCTGCAAGGCCTCCTTCTACGGGGCAGAACATGAAGCTCATGATCCCAAAGTGGTCAGCCGCAAAGCATGACGTCGTGCTAAAACTCGCCAAATCATCGGCGGTTTGCGCCCGTAGAACGGACGCACTGCCCAGAAGAGCTGGTAGATCCCTTGCAGCGCCCAGAACATAGAGCGTTCATGGTAATACATTCTTGATATCGTTGCATTCTGCGGTGCGGCTTTGGGCCGTTTGGCGTCAGAGGAGTCCCCTGTCCAGGCTCGCGTCGACACGTGCCCCGGCCTGCTATGCGGGGCACTAGCCACAGCTCGCAAATTGCAGAGACTTACCAGGCATTGTATGTGCTCAATCATGTCACAAGGCTTCGTATCAATCCTTCGGGGCCCATGCTTCGCGTCCTCTTTGCTAATGCGTCCCAGTGCAACCCGCACCCATAGCACGACCAGGCACGTCGGAGTTAGGGTTGGCATGCAGCCCATCGCCCCATCCTTATGACCTGCTGAAGGGGCTTAGCAGTGAGCTACTTGCACCCCGGCCCACACAGCAGGTCAGCAGCCCCACGTAATGCAAATGGGGTGTTGGGGTCTCGTCGATCCCTGGTCGCCGTGGTCGGCCCAGGTCGGCCTCACTGCCAGCAGCACCTGATCAGCATCGGTGTTGCGCTTCTTCGCCAACCAACATGCTGACCGTACATGCCAACCAGCCTTGGGTGTGTACATGGTGCTCAAGCGCTGAACCGGCTCTGATACCGCCGTCGCGCCCTGCCAATCGTTACACAGCGCGAGGGGCCACTCACGAGAAGAGGTCCCCAGCCGTTGAGCCCTCCCCCACACCTCCGGCAGCTGGTGCAGCGTCCCTGATCACTCCGCTCACTCTCAGTCTCTCACGGCGTAGCGATTAGCACAGGTGACCTGCATACACTCTCACAAAATTGGCCCAGTCCCGACCGCTGCTTCCTGTTACTACGCCGGCACACCCCTCAGTGCCCCTCAGCGCCCTGCTCAGCACAACCACCCCATGCTCCAACAAATGCGTCACTCCATGCGGGCCTGCCACCCTACCCACACCGATACCCGCTGCCACTCCCCCACATACAAGCCGCGCGTCCTGCCCCTTCCCTCCCGGCTGCGGAAATGGCATTGCTTTACCTCGCGCTTGATGGCTCCAATGCTCCATGCTCCTGTTTCCTCTCCCTTCCCACAGCCCCTACACCCTCACTAGCTCCTTCCGAGCCTCCTCTCCTTCAACCCCTCCCCTCCCGCCCATTATCCCCCACGACATCCTCCCTAACGCAATATATCCCCTTCCACTCGACCACTCCCATGCCGTCACAGCACGCAGTCGTTCTGTACACCAACAATAGCCTTCGGCCCAGCACTCGCCTGCTTAACCCCCTCCCCCCCCACCCTCTTTTCCCCCCCCCCTCCTTCACCCCGTCCACACCTCTCCTCCCTCTCCCACTGCTCCGCTTTGTCCCCCCCCCTCCCCCCCCCCCAGGCCCCTCACTCGTCGGGCGCCATCTCGCTGCTGCTGGCCACCAGGGCGGGCGGCAGCGCGGAGGCCACCGCCGCACGCGCCTTGTCGCACATGGAGTCGGCGGTGTTGCCCTTGGCGGGGATGGGCGGGTGCACCACGATCTTGACGTGCCCGGGCCACATCTCGCTCTCGCGGCCGCTGGGCATCAGCGCGCCTGGTGGGAGGGGTAAGGCAGGTAGGGGGCCGGGGCGGGGTGCGACCATGAGGAGTCCCCGGCAGCGTCACCACGGCACCACATGCATGCCCCATGCTGACCCACACCAACACTCATGCACACCCACACCAACCCATACCCCTCCCACCTTGCCTAAGCTTTGCTCTTACACGTGCGCTGGTCATCCCCTTCACCGCACCCTGCTCCCCCCCCACCTGTCCCCAGCAGGGTGATGGGCACCACGTCCACGCCCGCCTTGGCCGCCACGCTGAAGGCGCCCTTCTTGAAGCCCATCATGCGGCAGTCCTTGCTGCGGGTGCCTGCGTGGGGAGGGGAGGTGGGGGGAGGGTAGGGCCGGGGGGGGGAAAGAAGTTACTAGAACGAACGATCGGCTCGACATTCTGCAGGCAAGTACCATACC
>VFQN01002229.1_pt1 | contig 30507 bp, 20 predicted proteins | sample 3512371 | NCBI WGS metagenome assembly VFQN01 (sample SAMN10412370, study PRJNA504923) | tailings metagenome | isolation source: Replicate 2 from Balatoc abandoned mine | place: Philippines: Itogon, Benguet | collected 2017-08-28 | reverse complement strand
GATTCAGAACGATTCTTCCCTTCTAATAGAGTAGAGTTAACAGTTTCTTTCATTTGATGGAATGTTGTCGAGAAATCCCTTGTCAACATTTCATTTTGTAAGATTTCTAATGCCTTTGTCTTATCAGATGGTACGAACTCTGGTAATGATTGACTTTTCATCATTGCTTTTATCACTTGTTCACTGGTACCAGGTGCTTTCGTAGGTAATAAACCAGCTTCAGAAAATGATTTAATTAATGATGGATCAACATTTTTATCAAATAAAGTTTGTTCAATATCAGAATAATCTGTCATAATTATACCTGGTTCTGATAAAGCAATATTACCAATCATTGTATCATTTGTTTGTAATAATAATCCTTGATTATTTAATCCAGGTGTTTGAGTTAAATGATTTTGATGTATAGTTTCAAATTCTTCAGCAAGATAAATACGTTTAATAGATGATTCATCAAATATATTTAAAAAATTTAATGTATTCATTGTTTCTTCATTAATTAATATCCATTTAAATAATGGTAATATACATATTTTTTTATTAGTTTCATGAAATATTAATTTTAAAATACGATCTGGTTGATTTATATCATATTGTTTTAAATATAATTTTGTTGTTAAAAATGGATTATCCGATAATGATGCTAATGATGGTTCATAGATATCATGATCACCTTCACCATTATTATTATGATGATGATGATTCTGGACTTGATTTTCTTCTTCTTCATCATCGTCCTCATCTTCTTCCTCTTCTTCATTACCATCTTGACTTTCTGATTCTAATCGCGTCATTACAGCATCAGTGCCGAAGTCATTGTCATTCGGATCTTGTGAATATGGTTTCCGTGTAATAGGATTAATTAATTTACTTCCTTGACCTTGCGTGGCGTAATTTTGAAAATGTTGAGCAGATTTTGCATACACTGTCTTGCTTGGAGAAGTTCTAAGCGGGGTCTTTAATCTTTTCTTTGCGCCATAACTAGTGTCACTACCTTCTCCTAATATTGCCGGAGTTTGATTTGGTAATAACTGTGTAAGAATTGGGATAGAATCCATTCTTTCAATCGTGCCAAAGCGATGAATTGCATATTTCACACTCTCTAATCGACTGGGCGTAACAGCAATTACTTCATAAACAATAGAAATCTCTTTTAAATATAATGGCATTAATGCATGGGAAGACATAGAAGGTTTTCTCTTGGAGGTAAAGTCAGGCATGGAAAGGCCATTGGCGCTCAGTTCAGACTTCAGTTGAATCAAATCACTACTCGACAAATGGCGCAATCGATCGCTACTTCCTGCCGTCCCTCCATTTGCTGCAATTGCATTTGTTGCAGGCGCCGAATTACCATTTGGTGGCATTTGTGTGGCTGAGGAAGCATTACCGGTAGTATTCGCTGAAGTCGCGCTTGGCATCGGATTAGAAGATACGAGAGGATTTGCTTTATTCTGATTTCTTCGAGGATGAATAGAAAATCGATTATTTCTTGCTTTCACCTTTTCAGGATCATCTTCATCATCGTCATCTCTTGCATCATAAACATTATGAAATTCCATATCATTGACATCACCACGATTCCGTGGATTCGCGGGATCCCATGGAGTAGCAGTTCTTGAAGCTTGTTGAATTGTTTGTTTCTCAACTAAATCATTAACCACCAATACAGCAAACCTTTGATTTAAAGGCTTACATAATGATGGATAAGTTGCATTAAAAATATTTTTCGAGGGTTTAATCGATGCAAATTCAACTGGTACAGAACGACAATAAATGAAAAATAAATCAGTATCATGTACATCAATACTTTCATATCCTTTAAATGTATTCCAATGTAATATTAATTCAGGTTCACGATTAATTTTAGTGGATTGAAATAAATTTAAATATAATTGTTCCATAAAATTATCTGCCATTTGTTTGGCTTTTGAACATGTTTGAAAAGTACCATTGACACGTAAATACGTTTTTAATAATCGTCTTTTATCACCTAAATATTGGATTGGATTGGCATGGGGTACTTCACGATGTATATGGATTAATGCGAATGGATAATCCATTGCTTGACTGTGCTCTAATGCATATCTTTGATGAGTTTTATTCGATAAAATGGATTTTTGTGCGGTTGTATCTGCACTATTCGCTAGATCAGGTCGATACATCCCTGATGAAGCATTTGTCTTTTCAGCACCAAGAGGTTTGACTTTTTCGAATTCAGCATTCGCATTTGCTTGATTAATACGATTTCGAATGATATTCGTCACTGTTTTTAACATTGCAGCAGAAGGACTAGGTGGTAAAGTGATACCTTTATCCATATCTGATGATAAATTGGTTTGTATTGGTTGCAGCCTTGGGTTAACAGCAGTCTGCGGAGTCGCGCTGAACGGTGTGCGTGAAACTAAATGATTCTCATGAGTTTCAGCATTCACAGACTTTGATTTACTAACTCCTCCAAGCTGAAAGTCATCAGAACTCTGTGCTAATCCCCAATTTAAATCAACTGGTTTATTCTTCCTTCCAATATTTCCTTCAGGCCCACCTAATAAATCATCTAATCTTGATACCAATCGCTGATTAGGATCATTCCCTGAACTAACAGAAATATGACGACGTGAAATAACTTTCATGGTATCTAATATATTTACTTCTTTATGTAAATCACTTGAAACTTGTGATCTAAATCTTTCCCAAACTTTTTCCATTTTCCATTGATTTTCATCTAATACGCGTGGTGCATTCTCCCATAAAGGATTTAATAAAGGCGGTTTATATTCGCGTATTACTTTTATAATTGCCTCTAACGAATCTTTTGGCATATGATTAAAGAAATCATGCTTGCCAATTGCAAAGGTTGTGACTAAAGATGCAGCAATGACAGTTTCTGAGTGATACACATCTTGGTGTGGCGTCTCTGTGGAAAGGACGTAAGGCGCGAGAATAGAGTTAGGAGCAATACGACCAAGATCAATTTTCTTTCTCTTCCCGATTAGATTCATATCCATTGAACGAAACCGATTATTCGTATTTCGTCTCGCACCGTCACCAGGTGTATCTTCTCTCTCTGTCTGACGTGATACAGGACGAGAGTTTGAGTTTGAAGTGAGTTGTTGTGCAACTTGTAAACTTTCTTTTAATTTTTCAGCAAATAATAATGACTTTTTTCTTATTTCCTTGGTTGATAATTGTAATAATTCTTCTTGTTCATCTGGTAATTGTTTATGGTGTAATAATTTATGATTTTCTGCAACTTTATCAACCGTCGTAGATTTATCAGGATGCTTTCCTCCTCCTTTTTTCGCATTAATCGGACTAAGTTCATTCTTACCACCACCACGTGGCGTAATTAAATCACGTCTGGGGGAAGTTTCCATATATCTTTTATGATTTAATTTATATTTTTGTGCGGCAGTTAATTTTTCATATCCTTCTTGTATTTCGGTAACAACACGACATTCACCTTTTTCAATAATAATTAATTCAGTTGCTTTTTTACCAGATACTTGTATTTCTTCATCAATATTAAATTTTTTAGGTTCCATAAAACGTGATAATGCTCTTAAATGGACAATATCTAATGAATGAAATAACTCTGTCCGACGTAATAATTGTAGTTTATGCATACTATCAGCATGCATCATTACATAAACTAAATTATGATAATCTTCTTTTGCTATTACAATTAATTCTGTATTATCTTCACCTGTAATAATAGATGCCATACGTTGTGATGTTTCATTTTCTAATGCTCTTTCACCAAAGACATCACCAGTAATTAAATGATTGACTTTGGCTCCTAATCCTTCTGTTAAATCATTTCCTCGAAATTGGCGAGTTGAGGTTGAGGCGGAATTATTACTACTAGCCATCATTTGATGATTATCTTGAACCCACACTTCCACTGTACCGGTAAGAATAACATAAAACGCTTGACCGATTTGTCCTTGTTTAAATAATATGCTACGTCCCCATATAGTAATAGAATCAGCAACGCGACATAATTCAATTAAATGTGGCATCGGAAATTTTTGGAAAAATGGTATTCGACGATATAAATAAGAGGCTACACCATCTAACTCTTGTGGTGTGCGTTTTTCACGGACTTTAGATAATACTTTCACAATACCTTCCTTTGTTCCTAATTGTTCAGGTTTTAAAGGTTGGTTTGATTCTTCATTTTTCGCTTCTTCTAGTACTTCGAGGTAGATTGATTTATGTAAAGTGATCATCTTTGATGCTTCAAGACAGATAACACTTGCTGAACGTGGTTCGTCAAATTTTAATGCTCTTTCACCAAAATATTGTCCAGGATGATAAATGACAACTTGCTTTTCACGTATTTCACTTTCGCCTTGGGTAAGATCGATACGATATCGAATTCTAACTTCTGCCTTTCCTGTTAGAATGACGAAGACTTTATCACCTGTATCACCTTGACTAAAGACATAATCACCAGCATTAAATTCTTCGAGCCCTAAACTTCGACAGATATCATTCATCTGTCGTGGATTTACCACTCCTGCCAGATCCTTAGTCATGAATTCTGTTTTGGAAATGTATGATTTTAATAATAATAGATCATCATAAGATCTTGCTAAAGGAAGCTTTTGTAATGCATTCAAGATCTGTTCAATCACAACATCTTCCAGTTGCGCCATCGTCTTACACTTCGATGAAAAATATGAAACGAACGTTTCGTAAAAGGTCCGATAACATGTTATTAACATGTCAATAACAGTTGAAGTCATCTTTTTTTATCGACTTTCCAATAGTTCTTTCATCGAAGTTTTAATAGCTATGAGTGACCATTCACAGGCTAATGGGGTAAGAATTTACTGAACTTGAATATTAGATTTGATCACTTTCTGATTTGGAGTAGGAAGATTTCCCGCTCGTGTGTAACGTCTGCCTTGGTGATAACCCCATGATTCGCATGACTAAACTCCCTCCAGGAAACAAGCTATGTAAAATTTCTGGTTTACCTTACCAAGGATTTCGTTGGAAGGCTGGAACTGGTGGCAGATTCAAAGAAACTGTGATTTCGTTCCCAATAGCGAAGGAGAAAGATATCTGCCAAGCTTGTTTGAATGATTTAAAATTTGGCCTTCCAGTTGGTGTACGCGATACAGTAGTTGCAGAAAATCAACGAAAGCGTAAACTTGCAGAAGCTACTCTTCCTAGTCTACCATCCTCAAGTAGTGGCTATCAATACTCTCAAGAACTTACCAACCCTTTTCTTTCGGGATCTGAGGAAACACAAGAGTTTCTTCAAGAAAAGGATAATTTAACTGCTTCAAGACAATTACAACAATTCTCGAAAACCTCTTCTTCAGCAAGCAATTCGAATAGCACTGCTTTTAGAAATCTACCTAAATTATGTACGTTCTGGTTAAACAATCAATGTCGAAGAGTTGAAACTGGCCGTTGTCCGTTTAGACCATGTTGCGGAGTATACGTGTTCCCGGAGATTGCAGGAAGTCATCGTGAATTACACGAACAGTTAAAGACGAGACTAACAGCGGAAGGGCCTATGAAAGTTCAAAAAACTTTAGATGTTGAAACAAAAAGTGTACTTCAACAAGCTTTGAAAGGCAATAAAGATGAAGCAATTAGGAAAAAAGTTGCTGGTGAAGATGATTTAAGTAAAAAATATTTAAATAAAATGAAATCTATGGTAAGACCTCTGATCCTGCCCTGTTCGATTCCTTCTTTCTTACTTCTTTTTACTCCACCTTCTCTGAATAGGACATACAACTACAGACACCATCAGATCCAACCATAACTACTCTTTACTTAGGGAATATTGATGCAACAATTAGTGAAGCAGATATTTCAGGAGTGATTTATCCTTTTGGTCAATATACTTCTATTAGAATAATTAGATCATCGAATTGTGCTTTTATTGATTATATCGATCGAAATAATGCTGAGTATGCTGCCTCTAATATGTATAATGCTTTGTCAATTCATGGCAAGCCCATATCTGTCAGCTGGGCGAAAGGATCGAAGACCACAGTAGGTTCAACCGGAAACCAGTTACCCGCCCCTCACTCAAATCCTTACACTATACCATTGCAATATCCCTCTTACGCGTATTTACCACCACCACCTGGAATGGCTCATGTTCCTGTTCACATTTATGCATTGCCCAATATGCCCTTACCCACGGCACATGGTCCACATTCTTCTTCGTCGCAAGGAAATATGAAAAGGCAAAAAGTAGAAAAATAATTCTGTGAATACTGTAAGATTTGTAACTTGAAATATTGGATTCTAAATTTATGAGGCAGTTTTCCTCGAAAAACGCTTTTGAGAAATACCATATAAAAAGCGCTTTGTCGCTTTCGATCAAATTTTTGGAGTTTGAACCATCTTCCAACTTCTTTGAAGCATCTCTACTGTTCGATCGAATGGCAGTCAAGTGTGGTACACACCATGGGTTAGTCTTTCTACTGCTTGATGTTGGGGAGGTAGCTCTTACTTTCTTCTGCAACCAGGACTCAACAATGGATTAATCTGGAACCATGTGGATTGATTTGTGGCTCGATTACATGGTTTCTTTTAATTTATGCCATGTTTACAACATCAGTAAGTTTTCTTTTACTTGCTTTTCGAAATGATTGTCAAGAATTTTAAAAGTTTTATGTCATCATTCCATGGTTTGGCTTCTCTTTTCAAGGAGTGGCGCATCTTCTCCTTTTTAACTCAATATGCATTATTTCTATGTACTCCCATCTTAAAGGTATATTAACTGTATTTATTTCTCTTGCTATATTTGAGTTTTTGAAATAGCCATGTGCACTGACCCAGGAGCTGTGCCTAAGGATGCGCGACCCTTACCAGACGATGCAGAAGAGAATGATTATGAAGCGAGTTATGATCGTCAAGAAAAGTTTAAGAGATATTGTCGCAAATGCAAAGGTTATAAGCCACGTCGTGCACATCATTGTTCAATCTGTGGTCGTTGTATTGTGAAGATGGATCATCATTGCCCGTAAGCCTTTTCCCCTTTCTTCCCACCAACCTTATTATTTACTCTCTTGTCGTTATTAGGTGGGTTAATAACTGTGTTGGAGTTGGAAATCATAAATTATTTCTGTTGTTTGTCTTTTGGGTCTTTGTTGCTTGTTCATATGCTTTAATTTTAGTGACGGCGAAGTATTTCATTTGCATGGTTGGGGATCATGATTTTTGCCGTCATGACGTTCATCACCATCTATTGGTGATCTTTTTAGTCATTGAAAGTATTTTATTCGGATTATTCACTATGTGTATGATTGGTGATCAATGGACAACAATTAGCTCTAATCAAACTCAAATTGATCGATTGAAGAATACCAAATATGAATATCAGGAAGAAGTTAATGAAGTTTGCGGTTCACCAAGTCATGTCACTTTCTCTTGGTCATGGTTATATCCGAGAGCAGTAAAGTTTACTGATGATTTAAAGCATCGAATTTATGGCTTCCGTGTGGAGGAAAATGAAGAAATCTCGCCACTTATACATAGCACTGATCATACAGTTAACAGTGCATTGATGGTTAGTAGCGCGAGAAACTCCAAAGAAGAGTTAGATGATGGAAGTAAACGATTATTAGTGAGGAAAGCCTCCGGCAATCGCAAGGTAAATTTGATAGACAAACTTCTTATCAATAATATTAACACTCTTTTTCTCAGGATCGTAGCGACGATGAAAGTGCGTATGGAGAAGAAGATTCTGATTGGTTAGGAGAAAAGAAAGGAAGCAATCCAAATCTTAGGAAATCTTTGAACGACCATGTTCTAACAAATAATAGTAGCCTTAGACATCAAAATGAGGAAGAAATATCAACAAGTAATTATGTGCGATTAGAAATGCATGCGCTAAATACCCATCAAAGCAGTAATTTAGCGAGTATTCCTCCTAGCAATCATCGTGATGAAGATAAAGATCAAGTGTTGTCAACAAGTTCAATCGCATCAGCCAATAGTGGAAATGTGACAATACGGAAAAGATCTGCTTTGAATTAACCTCAGAAGTTATAGTTTTTATTTTGCTAATAATATAGGAATCTTTTTCTTCTTGTTTCATCATTATCTGTTTGAATCAAATATATGCTTTTTTCGTCTTTTTTTTTCGTTACCTGTAAGTAAGAGGTTATTATGTACGAATGAATGAAAGAAAACAAGTATTTACAATTTTAATTACAAGCACAATGCTGCTATAGAATCACTATTACAGAAAAGAGCAAGCAGTGGGAGAACAGACAGAAAACCAATGAATTTGCAAACCTTATTCATAATCATATTTCAACATATCTAGCTAAATCAAATCACCCTATTTACTTCTTCAGATATCGTAGGGCTCTGAGACCACCTCCAGCAGCTAATCTATTTTCAGCTCCATTGAGAATAATAGCTTCGTCCACACTTGACGTTTCATGGACGAAGACCGTGGGCTTTATAGAATTACGAACGTCATAATCGTCCTCTACCAAGCCAGCAAGAGGTCGCGGAAGAGTCGACCGCTGCTGGTTCCGGATATTTTCATTTCCAGGTATAGGACTTTTCTCTTTAGCTTTCCTTATCTCAGAAATAGGAACTTCCTTTTCAACATTACCATCGTCGAGGTATTTTACGTCCACTGTCTGATTTGAAGCAGAGTACTTCTCTATGACCGCAGAGAACCACATTCCCTCTATACTCCTTTCAATAACATCCCCAACGCGGCAATTTAACATTGGATCCTTCATGTATCTTCCCAAATGGAGGATAAAGTATGGAAGAAAAATATCTAAAGCGTTTCTTTCTTCTCAATAAAAATACCCGTCAAACGAAAAATCGAAAACCCAAAGGCATTCGTACGGCGAAAAACGATCGTTTTCTCATTCTTGAAAATTCCGATAAAATTGTAGTGTTATCTTTGATTTCGTTTCATTATTCCAACAGAATAGAAGCTTGCTTGTGATTGACTATCCTCTCATGACATTAGACGAAAAAGAGAACACACAAGCAAGTTTTACATACTAATGTATAATAGAAATCCTGCTGTGGTTTATTCCTATTTCGAGGAGAAACAGGATGCTTCGAAACCCAATCTCCCTGAACTTGACCAAAAAATAGAATCACCCATCCAAAGTAGAACCATTAATCTCTTGAGTGACAAGGAGTTACGTGCATCAAAACGTCACCTCAGCTATGTTGCGAACTTTTGGGATGTTTTAAGTTTCGGTATCTGTGTCACGATGGGCAACATATTTATTGCATGGGGATCAGGGTTTAGTCAAGGTTATTGGGACTTTTTCTTTGCTACAGCTCTAAGTAGTTCCTGTTTTCTGTGTTTATTCTTTTGCATCGCCGAAGTTGTTAGCATAGTTCCATTTGGTGGAGGAACTTATGCCCTTGCTCGAATCACTGTTGGACCCTATATTGGTTTTCTCGTTGGCGCATGTGAATCAGTAGGAAATATCATATTTACGCTTGTTGCTATGATGCCTTTAGGAAGTGGTATTACATATATGTTTGGTGGAAATCCAAAGTATGAACCAGTTTATTGGCTATTGTTGTACTTATTGATGATTGCAACAGAATTTGCTGGTAGAAAGTTTTATTTCAATTTTTTAAGATGTATAGCTGTACTTTCTTTGAGTATAATAACTTTATATGTAATAGTATCTGCACAAAATATTGATACGAGCAAATATATACCAAGCTTAGAGCAAAATACTTATTCTGATGGAATAACAGAATTATTGCCATTATTGTATCCAGCTGGTTGGTGGTACTTTGGAATTGAGATTATTCCTCTCATAAGTGATGAAGTTGAAAACGTAAGCACCTTTTGTTAACTATTTGTATGTTAGATTAATCTTTATCTTTTTTTGTGTGTAATAGGTCAAGGTATCTTCCCCCCGAGCCATTGTTTGGACAGCTGCGATTGTGACAGTGTTAGCATTTGTCTGCATGCTCTTATCTTACGCGCAATATCCTAGTTATGAAGATGATTATTCTTTAATCGTTCATGCGCTTCCTCTTTCAAGTGGATTTAGCAACGCTTTTGGTATTAATGACCAAATGGCTTCTCTTTTGTCTTACCCTGGTTTATACATCGCAAATGCATTATTTGTATATGGTTATGGAAAACAACTTAGTGCTTTGGCGAAGTCTAGACTTCTACCTTCATTCTTTGGCTGGACGCTGAAAGGATCGAATATTCCTTACATGGCATTACTCCTTGGATCAATCATCGGATATGCTATTCTAATTCTATTATCTGAAGGTTTAGGTAAAGATTATGATTCTGAGTTCACAAATGAGCTTTTCAATGCATCACTTATGGGAAGTTACTTTACTTTCGAAGTGATGTTTGCAAGTTTTCTAATGTTTCGATTTAAATATAAGAATATTGCAAGGTCTTATACAAGTCCTTTAGGCATATATGGTGCAATATATGGTATGTTAGGATTTGGGTTTCTCTTTGCCTCTGCCGTAGTATTCGCTAATGATGATTATCGAACTTTTCTATTTTTTATTGGATTTATTGTAATTTCTTCTATTTATTATTTTTTATATGCTAAGTATACTCAGATATTTTCAGAAGATGAACAAGCTGTAATGTTTACTGTCTATTTATTAAAAGGTAAGGAGTGTTGCAAATCTTCCTTTGTCTTCCTTTCTTATCGCTTTCTCCTCCTTCTAGCCAATGAAAGAAAATTAAGTGGCAAGAAATTTATCCGTCCACAAAAGCCAAAGAATCGAAGAAGTGCATTGCATTCCAAAGTTCTCTCTGTCGCAGAAACGACTCCGATAAACGAGGATCTGGAACGAGGCAAATCTGGTTCGCAACACAGACTAGGTACTCAAACTGGTTCTGATATGGCAGAGACTGAACGCGGATTAGAATGCTATCAAGAGTTATCAATGCCTGTAATTAAAACTGAAAAGATAATAGAAGAGCCGGATAATAGTGTTATAGATTGGGGATCCGCTAGTGCTTCCGTCAGCCAGAAAAAGAAGAATGTTCAATTTATCTTGCCGAGTTAATTTTTATACCTCTCTCCTTCATGTCCCCTCAATTCCTTTTTTCATTTGTGTTTCTCTTTCTTTTGTAGTCTCCTTTGGTCGTTTGATAGAATCAAGAAAATAATTGTTTTCATTCTCTACTACGAAGAAGAAGATTTGTCCACGATGTGTTTAGATATGTCATATTTCCTCTTATACACCAGCGCCTTACTAAAATAAATACAATTCTAATGAAGTTACTCTTTCAGGTTTGTTGACGGTTACAATTTTACTTCGGCCGTTCGGCCATTCTTCATGAATTGATCCGCACATTAAACCTTTCGAACACCTATTTTTTCATCATTTTCCTCTTTGGGAGATGTATAACAGTCAGCCAGGTGACAGCTATTATGAACGAAGAAGTCAAGTATCAACAAATACAGACCATAATCGTACTGTGGAAGACGAATCGTTGAAGCACAGTGCCTCACTTGATCTATTTTCTGATGTACGTTTCAATGCCTCGAAACGACATCTTTCGTTTCTTGCTTCTTATTGGGATATCCAAAGTTTTGGTATTTGTGTAGCAGCAGCGAATATATTTATTGCTTGGGGTTCAGGATTTAGTAACGGTTTCTGGGAGTTTTTCTTCGCGACTGCTTTAAGTGCCTTCTCATTCATCAATCTCTTCCTTTGTATTGCGGAAATAACAAGTATTGTACCATTTGGAGGAGGAACATATGCCTTGGCAAGAGTTACAACGGGGCCGTATATAGGCTTCCTCGTGGGATGTTGTGAGTCGATAGGAAATATTGTCATGGCACTTGTTAACATGATGCCTCTAGGGACCACTATCACCTACATGTTTGGTGGTGATCCATACTACGAGCCTTTATATTGGTTTTTGATTTATGTGTTGGTAATAGCGATGGAATTTGCTGGTAGAAGGTTTTATTTTACCTTTTTAAGATGTGTGGCTTTTCTTTCTCTTGCGATCATAGTTTTATATTTGATAGTATCTTTTCAAAGTTTAAAAATTTCCCAATATATTCCAAATATTAATAGTTCATTTGGAAAAGGGATTGATGAATTTATGCCACTTTTATATCCTTCGGGTTGGTGGTATTTAGGGGTGGATATATTACCGCTTATAAGTGATGAAGTTAGAGATGTAAGTTAAAGAACCATCGTCTTTTGCCCCTCTCTAAACTTTGAACTCTTCTCTTTGTAGGCAAAAGTGAACACTCCGCGTGCTATATTGGTGACAGTGGCTACAGTGACAGTGCTTGCTTTTGTTTGTATGATCTTTGCCTTTTGTCAGTTTCCCAGTTATCAAGATGACTATAGTTTCCTCTTGCAATCATTACCTTTAAATAGTGGCTTTACTAATGCTTTTGGTATTAGTGATCAAATGGCCACGATATTATCTTATCCAGGATTGTATATATCAAATGCTCTCTTCATCTACGGCTACGGTAAACAACTAAGTGCGCTGGCAAATTCGAGGCTATTCCCTGCCTGCTTTGGTTGGACTCTAACAAACTCTGCAATTCCTTACTTTGCCCTATTAGTAGGATCATTGTTCGGTTATGTTATCTTAGTTATATTGAATAAAGGATATGGCTGTGATTATGATTCAGATGCTATTACTTACCTATTTAATGCAGCACTGATGGGAAGTTATTTCACTTATGAGGTCATGTTTGTTAGCTTTATCATTTTCAGATATAAATATAGTACATTAACGAGGTCATTCACCAACCCATTGGGAATATACGGAGCAGTCGGAGGCATGACAGGGTTTGGATTCTTATATGCATCAGTGATAGGATTTGAAGATGATCATTATCTTACCTTTTATCTTTTTATTGGATTTATTGTATTAGCATCATTGTATTATTACTTTTTTGCTCATTATCGTCAAACATTCTCAGAAGAAGAACAAACTGTAATGTTTCGTATTTATTTGATGAAAGGTAAGATATTCATGAAAGTCTCTCAAGGGATTGTATTTTATGGGTCCCTTTTTCTTTACTAGAGAATCAACGAAAGTTTAAAGCTCGCCGATTTGTAAAAAAGCCGCGAGATGGTGCTAGAACTACTCCTATTTTCACGCCACAAACATCAAAGACGTCTGCTCTCCTCTCTGAAGGGACTGTCACTAGGGAGAGCTCGAGGCAATTGAGAAAAGTATATATTTCATCAGGGGAAAATAGAGATAATAACGATAGCAATCTTTTAGGAAGTGAGGTAAATCATCCTTCGGTGCCAATACCTGAAGAATATGATGATTCCTCTTACTTCGCTTCGTTTATTGATTTACATAAGAGCTCTCGAGAAAATGAATAAAACAGTAAAAAAGATTGGATTTTAGCAATGTTTGATATATAATTCTGTCTTGACTTTGAAGAGTAGAGTTGGAGGAGTTATGAAGATTTATCAATTAGTTTTCCTTGGAAAAGTCTATTGTGATTGGAAAAGTGATTTATCGTCATATCTGCTCTTTATTTTTCTTTTGAACATTTGATCGTATTTTATTATTCATTTGTTTTGATTTTTTATGTACTAGTATATAAATATTAGTTAGTTTTTTTTTGGACAATCAAAACCCTCTTAATGAGTTAAAACAATTTGACATAGTTGTTCTCAATTTTAAATGTAAGAAGCTTTCATTCAACCCTTTACTATTTTAATTAACGCAAACGAACACAAAGTGCACTAGACAAGAATGGTCTTGTCTATTCAATTCGATTGAAAGTCTTTATTAGTGATAGAAGTCCACCTAAAGATCGATTGTTGCGAACGGATGGTCGTTGCTCACTCTACAATGATGAAAACGTCGATTATTATTTATCTGATTCCGCCGACATCGCTTTTGATGACCTTTATAATGTTCGAATCGCATGTGTTCTAGCTACTTCAGAAAAATCCTCAGAATCAAAGCAGTTTGAGAAGCTTCCCCAATCCGAACTTATCGCGATGCCAACATGGAGCTTTGAAGAATTGGTAGCAATTTCTCCCTTTTCTCAAGAAGAAAATCAAATAAGATATGCGATATTTGGTGGTTCTGCTCAGAACTTTTTAGGAACAGCTCATAATAACTCTCACTGAATCCTTTGCTTATGTTGTTGAAATGATGGAATGGTTTTTCGAAGAAGAAAAAGCTCGAAAAGTTCTTTCTGCGGATCAATGGAATTGCATCTCTCAATATTTGTTTCGTTGCATATTCTCTTCCAATAACAAAGAACGAGATTCGACAAGAATTGCAGTGAAAGCGTTGATGTGGCATACTGATGATTGCAGTGAATTCTTCTATGCATCTCGGTTCATGGCAATGCTTGCTCAACACATTCTCAATCAGCACGAGTCATCTCTCAAGGAAGCATTGAGATCTATTGTCACGGCATCAGGTATTGGTTATTGTTTCGAATATCTTGGTCACAAAGTGATGCTCCATGGTTCCCAAGAAGATATTGATAGTATTTTACTGTTCATTTGCTTGTTTAGCGTTTGATATTAGTGATTTTATTTCTTTAAAAAACACTCTTAATGAATTTGAACTAATTTGGAATAGTTGTAATTAAATGTAAAAGAAAGTGATTGTGTGTGTATAAGATGTATCGGTAGCTACCGACAACAGCCAACGAACACAAAAACGAAACGTTAAACGCCACAACTCCTTTCAGACAAAAGCTCAATATTTTGTTAATTCAAATCAAATCTTAGGCTTTTGAATTGGTAGAATTGGAGAAGAATGAATTCATAATTGTATAAGGTTTCATTTTGTTTTATTCGGTAAATTTTTTATTATTCTAATCATGTATAATCAACAACCATCAAACTACGATGATAGTCACTACGAAGAGAAAAGTGAGATATCGTATTTGGATACTCCTTTTCAAAGAAACTATGAAAATTCGGCTTTGGTACACTCAGAGGTATCATCAAAGAAGGCAAATGCATATACAGCTAATTTTTGGGATGTATTAAGTTTTGGTATATGCGTTGCATCAGCGAATATTTTCATTGAATGGACTCTAAGTTTTGAAAATGGCTTTTGGGATTTCTTTTTTGCTTCGGCTCTGAGCTCATCATCGTTTATCGCTTTATATTTATGTGTTGCTGAGATGGTGAGTATACTACCTTTTGCTGGTGGAACCTACGCTCTCGCACGCGTTACAGCTGGGCCGTATGTAGGATTCCTCGTGGGTTGCTGTGAGTCGATGGGCAATATTATTTTCGCGTTCATAGCGATGATGCCCTTGGGTACCACTATCACCTACATGTTTGGTGGTGATCCATACTACGAACCTTTATATTGGTTTTTGATTTATGTGTTGGTAATAGCGATGGAATTTGCTGGTAGAAGGTTTTATTTTACCTTTTTAAGATGTGTGGCTTTTCTTTGTATTGCTCTGTTAGTTCTATATATTATTGTTTCAATACAAGATATACAGGTAGAGAAGTATATTCCAAGTATTGTAGGAAATACCTACCGAGGAGGAATTAAAGATGTTTTCCCTCTCCTTCCATCTGCAGGTTGGTGGTATTTTGGTATGGAGATTATGCCATTAATCAATGACGAGGTTGAAAATGTAAGTATATATATCTTACCCTTTCTGACTTCTCTTATTTCTTAATAGGCAAAAGTTAATTCTCCAAAAGCAATAGTTGGGTCTGTTTTTATTGTTACGATCTTTTCTTTTGTTTGTATTGTCTTTGTTTACTCACAATATCCAAGTTATCAAGATGATTATTCTTCAATAGAACATATTCTTCCTTTAAATAGTGGCTTTACTAATTCTTTTGGTATTAGTGATCAACTGGCTACGATATTATCTTATCCCGCCTTGTATATCTCCAATGCCCTCTTTATTTACGGTTATGGTAAACAACTCCGAGCATTAGCTAAATCGAGACTCCTTCCTTCCTATTTCAAACTCACTTTAACTGACTCTGCTATCCCTTATGTTGCATTAGTTATAGGTTCTATTATCGGTTATATCATGCTAGTAGTGCTTACTAAGGGTTATGGTTATACCTATGATTCACATTTAATTAATCAATTGTTTAATGCTGCGATGTTAGGAAGTTATTTCACTTTTATCATTATGTGTATTAGTTTTATTATTTTTCGATATAAATATAGTAATTTATCGCGTTCTTTTCGTAGTCCAGTAGGTATTTATGGTGCTATCTATGGTGTATGTGGGTTTTGCTTTCTTTCTACATCTATTATTGGTTTTACAGAGGATAACTATTATACATTATATTTCTTTATAGGATTTATTAGTATAATATCAATCTACTATTACTATTATGCAAGATATCATCAAGTATTCTCAGAAGAAGAACAATCAATTATGTTTATTGTATATTTAATGAAAGGTAACCTTCCTTTAATGTTCTTCTTTGGTGTTTTTCTCATTGTTTTGTTTCTTCCTATTTCTTTATAGCCAATCAAAAGAAACATCAAGCATTAAGAAATGTGAAAAGAAGTTATCAAAGTAAAGGAAAAAGCGTTCAAAATTCATCAGTAACAGGAAGAAGAAGTGTTTCAGAGAATCTATCACCAAGAGATTCGATCTCAGTCTCTTCAAGAAACGTTGTCGTTGGTGACGAAAACAATGAAAATAGTATTCATTCGGTGGTTTATTCAGTTCATCGAAAAAGAGTAAATCGCGTTCATGTTTGCCCTCCCTCTGATGATTCAGCTGATCCAAACCAACAAGAAAGATTCGACCACTTAGATCTCACTGCGAATGACTCAGCCATGGGAGGGAGCGCTCGGATTCCTGTTAGTGGACGTGCCTCCCTCCCTGAACCAATAGTAGAAGAACCTGATTTCCTCCCAGATTGGATCTCAAGTCGCTTTGACATTGCATTAGCAAGAAGTGCAAGATCATCGAAAAAAAATATTGTCCAGCTACCACATTTCCCTTCAAAGATTTCCTGTGAAAAGATTCAAGATGTTACGACACCACCTCATGACGATGCAGAAGAAGCATAGCAAGTTTTATTTATATTCTGTCGCCCCTCATCACCCTTTGATCATTGTATTTACTCATTTAATCGAATCATCATTGCTATGTTTTGATCAATGTATTTGTGTTAATATCATTTTATTTGTTTTATTTTGTTTTCCTCGAGATTTTTTGGTTTCTATTTCTCTTGTTTTATTTCATGAGAGTGAAGACTTTTTCAGTGATGTGTTGTTACTGCCAATCGAAACGTTTTGTTTTATTGTTTGTGAAAGGTTATTCATCTTATTCTCTTGGTGAGAGAGTTGTCATATGTATAGCCACCTGACGCAAAAATGTAAGATCATCAATAATAACGAAGACTTTTTCAAGCAAAGGCGTCGCCCTCGACAGCACGGGGTGTGAGGGAGCAGTTAGAACAATCGAAGATGATAGGCAAGATAGAACTTAGGAATCATCAGACACACAAGGTAGTGAAGCAGTAAAACGGTTGTTTTTATCTAAAGCAGTTGAACAGTTCAGTTGTGGAAGTGTGAAAATGATGGAACTTGAGAGAGCTGGATCTGATAATGACGTTCTGACTAATGATGCTGAAAAGTTGAAGTCTGATCAAGGAGTGGATGGAATCCTTCTCAAATTATTGGAAGATGAATCAGAACTTGGTGGTAATTCTCCTCTCATAGAGGTTGGCGATGATATACGTGTCCCATTACCTCCCAAGAGACGAAAAAGAAAAAGTACAAAAAGACGTTCTAATAAACCTGCTTTCTATCCTGAAATTCGTATCCTTCGTCGTGATATAAGAAGAAAATATGCTTTCATGCTTATGAATGTTATGAATAGTTGTGATTGTTTATTATTAAGTCAATTTTTAAAAGAATTTGCTGTCCCTCACTTTGAAGCACGTGAAGAAATTGCAAAAAATTTAGAAATAAAATTAATTCGAATGAAAGTAATTCATGGACAAGATCAATTTGTTAAATTTCTTGCAATGAATTTTACTATGATGCCAGATGGAATTTTTCGTATGTCGGAGGTGAAAGTATGTCAAACATTAAATACATCAGGTAGTCGCATTGTCCTTCGTGGTTTGATGGTAGGAACGATGTTATATGAGGTTAGAAAGTCTTCTACGAATGACGAGAAGAAGGAAGAATCTCCGTCGTATCTTCCCTTACAACTGTTACATAAACCATATGAATATGGCCTCCATGTAATCTTAACCATGCAATTAGATTGTAAGAATCGAATTATATCGTTTTTATTCAATGTTGAAAATGAAAGTGTTTTTGTTGATAAAATCCATTTATTTTCTTTTTGCTTAACTAATTTCTTTTAGTATGAAAGACAATAGATGCAATAGTTAGATATGAGTCTCTGAGTATTTCATTGAATTTTATTAGGCTTGATGTGAGTGTAAATATTAATACCCAAATCTCAATGTCAATTTCTCAATTTAAAAGATACCAGCAAGAAACTTGAGCTTATCAAAATGTCGGTATTTCGATTAGTCACCTTTTGAAATGATGCACCTTCTAAGAGAATTCTCATAAATAAAACAAGAGACAAGAGACTAATGCTTTTTACTTTATCTCTACTTGTCTCGCTTTTATCAGTGGAGGCTTATTACTCCTCAAATGCTTGGCAGTCTTTATCTGACTACCCTGATGCGAGTGACTTCCCTGAAATTCCTTTACTCCAGAATCGACCTAACACCGCCATCGCCTTTACTGGAGGAGGATCTAGAGCTTATGTAGCTTCGATTGGAATTCTAGCAGGCTTACAACAGTTAGATTTACTCAAGAATGTGAGATATGTTGGGGGCATTAGTGGAGGAGCCTGGGCTACCACAACTTACACGTATGCTCAAAACATCAAGGACGATGTTTTATTAGGTCCTGTTGTTAATCCTGAGCAGATTTCACAGTCCAATCTGAAAATTATGGATCCCAAGTGCGCACGTGGATTTGCAGCTGCTAATTTGACGTTGATTGCGTTGAACGCTTACAAAGAGAAGAAGGTGGATTCTATTGCTACTGCTTGGTGTTACGGGGTCTCGAAGACGTATTTAGAACCAGCTGGAATCGTACCGGGAAAGAAATTTTCTTGGGATGCAAGCACTGTAAAAGATATTGTAAAACGCAACCGCAAGCTATCCACCAGTGATTTCGTAGTTCCTAACCCTAACCGCCCTTTCTCCATCATCGGAACTACATTAGTAGGCCCTTCTGATGGAGCTCCTTATACCGCATCTTCTCAAAATTATACTATGATTGAGATTACTCCTTTGTATGTTGGTCAGCTGAAAAAACTTGACGTCACCTATCAGTACCAACTCATTAAGCACACCAAGACAGTTAGTGGTGCTATTGAGCCATTTGCTTTTGCTGTTGATGGCGATGCGCCTTACTTTGGATTAGCCTCTAACCACAAAAATGCTCTCTTAAACGTCCCTGAGCCAACAGTTGGCTTAGACTTGCAATTTGCTGCTGGTGCGAGTGGTTACGCTCCTGGTGCTTTGATCGAGTCATTGCGACCTCCAAACTTATCTGCACAAGGCTTACACTTTGACTATTGGAGCCCTTCCAACGAAGTTCCTCGTGTTGAAGATACTCTCTTCGCTGATGGAGGATCTTATCAGAATATTCCTCTCATCTCTTTCATTCAGCGTCGTGTATCAAAGATCGTACTGTTCTTTGTCTCTTCCACTCCTCTTAAGCCTGCTGACAAGTATAATCCTTACACTGATCCTTTTACCGGCGCTGAAATTACTGATTGCTTAACTGCTTTCTTTGGTATCTTAACACCGGACCAGGCGAATTGGGAGGATCGATCATACCAATATGAGAAAGATCAAGTTTTTGCACGAGAGGATTATCCACGTGTTGTTTCCGCTCTTCAGAAAGCTCAAGCCGATGGTAATGGTATTATTGCTACTCTTTCCTTGACAACAATCGAGAACACTTGGTGGGGTATCCCAGCTGGTTTGACCTTTGAGATTACTTTCTCTTATCTTGGCCGATTGAAGAACTGGGAATCAAAATTATCCTCTGAGATGCATCCTTTATTGGTCCCTGCTGAAGGTTCAGAGGATCTTAGTCAGGATATTCAAGATGGTCCTTATGCCAAGTTCCCTCATTATGCTACAATTGGAGGAGATGTCTCTTACGATCGCGCTAACGTGTTAGCTGATCTCACCGGATGGAGTATCTTACAGAATGCTGATACCTTCCGCAAGGTCTTGAGTTAAAGAAATGAAGTAATATCTATCTATGATAGTAAATAAAATCACAAACAATTTCTGTGATTTCTATTCATAAGTTTAGTAGTAGTATAAATATGAACAAGTAGTATAGCTAGTATTTTTGCACGTTATCAATAGGAAGTAATCACGGAGCATTTATCGTAGTTCTTTTCTTCTTCTTTTAATTTTCATGCAATTCTCTTTCATTCTTCCTCTCCCTCTTAAATGAAATTTCAAGTTTGTGTAATGAGAGGGAAAAGCGGTGGTTGCGGTGAGTGGTGCTTAAGGTAGTGTAAAATAATAAGAAGTTTGGTCGTGATTCTGCTGTTGTTTCCTTGCATTTCTTTTATGTCCTTCTTTCTCCTAATTGAGGGGTGAAGAGGTTAAAGTGCTATTTTTAGCATCTATAGGATGGTTGGTCAAGCAAAGTTGTCAAATGTTGAGTTCAATTCATTGCATGACTTTTATAATGCAACGAATGGTATCTATTGGAGATGGCATAACATCTCATTAAATTCTCAACCTTGGAACTTCTCCATCCCAAAAGTTAATCCTTGCTTTGACTCATGGCAAGGATTGTATTGTTCTTGTAGTCTTACAGTTTGTTCGGTGACAGAACTTGTTTTGGAACATCATAATTTATCTGGATATCTTCCAGAATCTATTAAAAACTTTCAACAACTATCCATCCTAAACCTCCATGGCAATCAAATTCAAGGAACACTACCTTATGGTATAGGGAATTTAACATCATTAATAGATTTAGATTTAAGTTCAAATAATTTCACAGGTAAAATACCTGTTAGTATAGGTAATTTAATGAATTTAATTGAATTAAATTTAAATTATAATTATTTATCATTTTTCCCGACAAGTTTATACAATTTAAAGAATTTAAAAATATTAAGTATCGCCTATAATAATCTTCATAATAATATATCGAATGCTATAGGTAATTTAATTAATTTAGAAGTTCTTTTTCTTAGATATAATGTATTGTATTCTACTTTACCTGTTGCGATTGGTAATTTAACGAATTTAAGAATTATTGATTTTCGTGATAGTATATTAATTGGTTCAATACCAAGGCAGTTATACCAATGTCGTGCGTTAACGAGTATAAATCTTCGTGCAAATCGTTTAACTGGAACGATTCATCCTGATGTTGGAAATCTTGTTAATGTTGCTTCTTTTGATCTTGGCTATAACCGCCTTTATGGATCAATCCCGCCTACTATCAGTGGAATGAAGAATCTTCAAGCATTAATATTAAATAATAATTTTTTCTCTCAAACGATTCCATCATCAATTACTCAATTAACATTATTACGTGATTTTATTATTGAGAAAAATTCATTTACAGGTGATGCAAGTGTTTTCTCTAATATGACAACAATTGAAAATTTTTATCTTGCATTTAATTATTTTAATTCAAATTTTACAATTTATTCGCCTGATTCATTTAATCGCACAGTATATTTTGGTATTTCAAGTAATTTAATGACCGGTAGCATTCCGTGGGGTGCCAATTGGGGTCGAGTATTTGTTGTCTATGAAGTTGATAGTAACTATTTTACTGGTCAATTACCAAAGAATTATGAACAATTAGAAAGACTTTATTATTTCGTAGTTCAAGATAATTATCTTTCAGGAACAGTTCCTCTTACCTTTATGCAAAATAGCAGCAATACTTATTACATTTCTCTCGCAACAAATCTGTTCACTGGCAGATTACCAGAGTTTTATGGTAATCATACAGGCTTAAGTCAGTTATTACTTTATGAAAATCAGTTTGCTGGTAATATACCAACTTCTTATACTCATTTAACACGTTTAGTTGTCTTAGATGTTAGTTATAATCGATTAACAGGTACTGTACCACCATTAGTCAATGAATTACAGTTTTTAGAAGAATTATTTACCGAAAATAATCAATTAGTCGGGAATTTACAAAGTTTTCTAAATATTAGTTCAGTTCTCCGATTAGTAAATATTGATATTAGTGATAATCAATTTACCGGTTCCTTACCTGATACTCTTTTCCATTATACACTTGCTTTACAATCATTTGCTGCATGTCGAAACTGTTTAGATGGATCAATACCATCTTCAATATGTTCATTGAATAATTTAGAATCATTATCTTTGGATGGATTAACAACGTCAAATAATTGTAAAAGTCTTATATTCGGAGATAATCCTTATTTTAATGGATTCGTTGCATCACATTATATCTCAGGGACGATTCCTTCATGTTTATATGAAATCCCATCTCTGCAACTCCTTCATATTTCAGGAAATAGCTTAACGGGTTCGATTCCAACTGGTTTAAATTTATCAGCAGTATTAACTGATTTATCGTTATCACATAACGCATTACGAGGAACTATTCCAGAAGAAATTCAAGAAAGACAATGGATGAATTTAGATTTATCTTATAATAAATTCACAGGAACTTTATCCAATTCCTTTGCTTCCATTCCTTGCGATGGTGAATTAAAATTACAGGTAAATCGTCTTTCTGGAAATATTCCATCTACTCTTTACTCAGCTGGAATTAATGTATCAACCAATATTTTAAATGGGAACATTTTTGACTGTGATGCTTTGAAAACTGACTTACCTAAGAATGATCCAAATTATGAAAAATATTCTTGTGCAACTGATAATGTTGATTATGTATTATATGCATGGATTGCTGGGATGATTGCAATACCTTTCTTCCTCCTCTTACTTCTGCGATGTACAATAAAGATATTTCAGTTTTCACAACAAAGATCTTTATATGTTTATGATAAATTGAAAATTTGGAGAGATGCATTAATAGATAATAATGAAAGAGAACATATTATTCGATTATCATTATATTTCCAACAAATGAGAATTATATCATTTTATTTAACCATTTATTCAATTATTATATTAATTCCAACTTATACAATCTTAAAATTCTATAGTGCATCCTATAGTCGAGAGTATACTTGGTCAATCTCTGGTATATTAAATTCTGGTAAATCAGCTGCATTTGTTACATTTGTTATTTTGTCATTATTCTCTTCTTTTTATTTTTTTATTCTTATGAATGTGTTGAAAATAATTCGATCTGATTCTTCTTCAAGTCAATCAAGAAGAGAATCGATCGATCTAGATGATCCTAAAACTATGATAAAGAAAGATGAAATACCTAAAAGTGATCGAATACGTGTTTATCTACTTGTATGTTTTCTTAATTTAATTATTATGGGTTTTGTTGATTTTTCATATGTTTATATTGTATTAAATTATCGTATCACTATTGTAACCATTGCTGCATTAGCATTAGCATTATTTCGATTATTTACTAATAATATTATCTGTTGGTCAGCATTACCCCTTTCTTATCAATTGTTAATGAAAATTAAATGTAAATGGTGTTGCTTTACCTCTTCTTCCTCTTCATCAAAGACACCAAAAACATCAGAAAGAAGTCTATTATTAAATCAATTGACACCAGATACTTACACCTCATCAGATATAAGCTTCTTAGAAAATCTGGTATTATTTAATAATATTATTATCCCAATATTAGCAATTATTTTCATATTACCTGATTGTTTCTATAATGCATTATTTGCACCAGATAATATACAATCATCCTATTCCTATGAATCCTGTTATCAATATTTTGCTGTATTATCAGTTGGTCATTCATGTTTAACCTATACTGAGACTACGAATTATTCACCACCTTTTATCTACAGCTATCAATGTAGTTCAAAGATTGTTGCTAACTACGTACCAGTGTATATTATCATGTTTATATTAGCTGGTATGATCATACCTTTTCTGAAAATATCATTAAAATTAATTTATAATTATTTACAAGAGAAAAAAGAGAATAACAACAATACAAAGAACGTTATTAAGATGATTGAATGGTTCTTACCAAATTATTTTCAACCTTTTCAAAGTGATATTGTAACTGCATTAAGTGATGTAAATACTACTCCTTCCATCTATTATAAAGATTCTATTGCTCCTAATAATAGAACCATCTTTATTGGACATCATCAGAAAAAACGTTTATTCTCTAAACTAACCATGACAATACAGATTAACTCTTATTTCACAATTTTAATGTGTTTTGGTGCTTTATTCCCACCTTTAGTTGTTATTGCTTCCATGTCTATCTATAGTATTACTTTCTTTGAAGAATTATGGATTGGATGGATGTTAACAGAGACAAGGAAATTAGGTTTAGGATATGGATGGTATGAAGAACAGATCGAAAGAGAATGTATTGGAGTTGAAAGAAGTACTAATTTAACCATTTGGTCAACATTAATTGTATCGTGTGGGTTGTATAGTTATATTATCTTTGATACAATGGGTGATACGGTTGGTTGGCAAGCTGCTTTACCTCTTACTATGCTGTTGCTTTTGTTTCCTTTATTATTGTTTATTATTGTCAAAAGTAAAGAGAAGATTAATAGAGAAGGAAGAAGTTGTGTCAATAAGGTAATACAAGAGAATGAGAATCAACTAAAGTTAGAAGTGAGAAATAACGATGAATTATCAACCATAGAAGATGGTTCTTCGGAAGGAAGAATATCACGTATAGAGTTAGTCATAAACCCAATCTTTAATCAGCCACATCCTGTTAGTAGTATTATAGGTAAAGATATAGATATAGATAAGAGTAAAGATTTGTTAGCATCAATTTAGTTGTATTTAGTTTTCTATCCGCCTGTTTTCTTCTCCCTTTCCATTCAGCGATCACATTGTCTAACTTTCTCCGTTCTTTTTCATATTTCGAAGGATTTGTCGCGACTTTTATCGAAGACATATACAACAAAAGGAGAATTTTGTTTGAAGAAGGGGAAAGGAATTTATTCCTTCTTCCTTCCCTTCATTGCATTGTTTTTTGATTTCTTTTCTTATTTTCTTTATAAACACTTATAGTTTCTTTGTTAGTTATTCAGACAGTTGGTGTTTTGCTATGGACTGGGCTTCTGTTTTGTTATTATAATACTTTCTCTCTGTTTTTTAGTAGAATTAGTTTTAGCTTTCATATTATCCAACTAAATCAATCAATAAATTCTCATAACCTTTTCTTGAATTTTGTTAATGTACCAGATCATCCTCGAGGGGGAACAGGGGAGCTGAGACATTCCAGTTATAGTTCTATTTCGCAAGAAAAGGCGAGAAATGTGACCTTTTGGGTGCGACATTTTATTCATTGGCTGGATTCATTGACGCAGATTACAAACTATGCCGCACAGTTTAACTATTTAGAGCTGGACTTTCTAACTAAGAAAGGTCAACATTGCTCATTTATTTGCAATTTCTGGTCAAGCATTGTCTTCACTATCATCAGAATGATTAGTGACTAAATTGGGATGGCTTTATTTACAAACCAAAAAAAAAAAAAAAACAACAATAATTATTATCATCTCTTAATAATATTTCCCTTATTTGCTTATTTCACAATAAATAGTAAAAGAAAGAAAAAAGAAAAACATAAAATTTTATTTCATTTGAAAAATGAACGCATTTCCAATCAATACTTTCATTCCTTTGACAACTTCACTTTCCTCTGACATCAGACATGTTACTCTAAAAAAGAACAAATGAATGATTCTATTTATACTTCAATTGATCTTTCTTTAGTATTTAATACATTTAAAATAAATGAAGTAATTCGATGATTTTCATCTAATTGCATTGTTAATACTGTATCTAAGGTATATTCAAATGGTTTATGTAATATTTGTAATGTTGGACCTGTAGTCTGTAATTCGTTTGAATAAACATGTTGAGATTCATTCATCTCTTCACCATTAGTAATCGTTCGATGATGATGATGATGATGATGATGATGATGCTGCTGCTGGTGCTGCTGCTGCTGATGATGATGATGGCGAGAATGGGAATTCATCACCTCATATAACATCGTTCCCGTCATTTCTGATCGAAGAATAATTCGACTACCTGATATATTTAATGTTTGACATACTTTAATATCAGTTAAACGAAAGAAAGAATCAGGCATCATTAAATAATTTAATCCAAGCATTCGAACAAATTGATCTTGTCCTTGTATTACCTTCATACGATATAATTTTATTTCTAAATCTTCTGGTATTTCTTCAAGTGCTTTAAGCTGAGGTACAGCAAATTCTTTTAAGAATTGACTTAATAAAGATGAATCATGACTATTCACAACATTATTAAACATGGAAGCATATCTTCTTCGGATATCACGACGAAAGATACGTATTTGTGGATTGAAAGCTGGATTCGTTGATCCTCTTTTCGTAGACTTTTTCTTCTTTTTCTTTTTCTTTCGAGGGACTAATGCTACTGGTTGTATTATGATATTACCACCTTCGCCTTCACCTTCTGTAGGAGAAGAAGGCTCAGAATCATCATCACCATCATCTTCTAATAATTCCAAAAGAAGATCATCTATATCTTGAAAATTATTTTCTGTGAGTGAAGTCATATCAATTGGATCATTCATATCATCATCAAGTTTCACCATTCACAATGTCATTTTGTTTTGCCTTTCAATATGAGATATAAATATTTTCACTACATTTTTCTACATTATGAAGGACCATCTTCATTCATTCATCGTCGAAAAGTGACAAGGTTTGATCATCATCTTATGTACACACCCTTCTGATAATTCAAACAAACCGTTACAAGAGCGACGCCTAATATTGAGAAAAGCCTCGATTTCAATACAAGAAACATACCAAAACCTAATTATGTACGTCTAACATCAAAGAAGCGAAGAAATAAGCTGTAATTTAAAAAGTTACAATTATTTTTCGAAAAGTGGGCGAGTTAAGAAAATCCGTATAAGTTGATCAAAAATCATGCCGCAGTTTGAGTGACCGCAAACGGCGGTAAGATTTAATGGGATAGTATATATCTTTTATATCTAATTGAACAAGTGAACGAAGGCTTTTATTGTTAACAGTCAATAAAATATCTCATAGACTCAAATCTAAGTATTTTATTTATTATTTTTCAAATTGAGATCATAATGAAAATAGATTAAAAAAACAAAAAAGAAGAACAAAATGAAATGAATTCAATAAGACAGCGAAAGCACTTTCAATTCATCCTACTCTGATAGCCTTACTCGTACTTCAATTCATGATGAAATTAAGATAACAATAATTGATAAATCAATCAAGATATCTTTCTTTAGTATTTTGTACATTTAATGTAAACGAAATAAAACGATGGTCAGAGTCTAGTTGCATAGTTATGATTAGATCTAAGCTATATTCGTATGGTTTATTTACTAGTTGTAACGAGTTCGATGGATGAATATCTTTCTGATAATACGGCGATGCTTTCATCTCTTCACCACTCGTCAGAGTTCTATGTTGATTTGACTTTTTAACCTCAAAAACCATCGTCCCTAACATCGAAGCACGAAGAACAACACGACTACCTAATGTATTTAATTTTTGACATACTTTCACATCCGACAAACAGAAAATTCCGTCAGGCATCATAGCAAAGTTATATCCAATCACTTCAACAAATTGATCTTGTCCTTGAATAATTTTCATTCGATGTAATTTAAGATCTACATCTTCTGGTATTTCTTCATGTGCTTCAAAATGAGGGACAGCAAATTCTTTTAAAAATTGACTTAATAACAATGAGTCACGACTATTCATTACATTACTAAGCATTAATGCATATTTTCTTCTTATATCACGACGAAAGATACGAATTTGAGGATTGAAAGCAGGATTATTTGAAGGACGCTTTGTATTTTTTCTTTTTCTTTTAGGAGGTAAAGTAATAGCTAAATCATTACCAACCTTTGATAGAGTAGTAGAAGTACTACTAGGCGTTGATTCGTCTTCCAATAGTTCCGAAAGAAGTTCATCTAATCCTTCAGTATAATTTTCAGACACATCAGCAAAGGAAGTATCCAAACTAGGGAAATCAACATCAGATACAGATTCTTCATCAATTTGCATTAACTCCATTCTCTCAAACTGTTGTCGCCAATTACTCTCGAAGATCAATATGATAACTAACTATGATAAATGGTACTCCATCAAATACATCTCCCTTGTTTTCTACTTCTTTTTCAACATCTTCATAAAGGATTGAATCTTCTCATGCACACACCCTTCAGCTTGAAGCAAATCTCTCAATGAGGGCGACGCCTTAGTTTGAAAAACTCAAATGAAAGGATTAATGTATTGGGTGTGAAGTGTGAAGAATTGAAGTGAGAAGTTTCTCATACTTTTCTTTTTGGTGTTATGGAAATTAGGTTTTATGTTACAGCTTCAATGATCTTTAGTTCCTTTTGTTTATTGTAGTAAGAACAATGAAATAACTAGCCATATAGCAAGATTAAACAAAAAAAAGGATTAAAGTAGGGCAAAATATCTGGAATAAAAAGGCAACAAAGCAAACTTCAAGTATCAGCTGAATCATCTTCATCCTCAACATCTTCATCATAAACAGTAACTTCATCTTCATTGTACAAGTTATCAGCGGAATGATCAGTAAGACCACTTTTCGTTGCATAACACACTGAAATAGTCAATGCAAGGAAACCCGTGGGAGGAGCAAAGTCTGTCCCTGTTAAATCTTTCAGTCGTCATAGTAGCACATGGTTTTTTGGAATCCGTGAAGCGAGAGAAGGCTGAGAGTTAAGAGTCAACATAAAGTATTTAAAGAGAATGAAATAAGTAAATAACATTGTATAGAGTTCTAACTAAGCACAAAGCAAACGAATCGATTTCAAAATTGTAAAGTTACTCTGGATTGACGGTGGTTCTTTTCCTTCTTTGTTTCTTGTCTCGTTTTCGGATTATATACCTCATACCGAGGTACTAGAGTTTTATGAAAGTGATATTGATTTCTGTGTTCTTTATATTACAAGTTTGCATTTACAGATTAATCTTGCGAGGGATTATTGTAGTATCCTATTTTCTATCATAGCACGAAAGAAGTATTCAAGAGGTAACTGCTACTTAAAATCTTGTGTTCATGCTCGAAAAATGTAGACATTTTACGAGTACACTGAATAGTGCAGTCTTTAAACTCATCTTTCAAGTTTGGTTCATCTCTTCACTTGCGTTTGGATTTGTCCTTTAGATTTATCCGTCAAAGCAGCTCTCATCCGAATCGACTTTTGATTGTAAACTTGTTTGCTTCTTCTCTTCTTTGTTTCTTGTCTCGTTTTAGGATTGCAATCATCCATATTTTCTGTTTCAATGAGTCAAAATTTCGATTGAATTATGAAAGAATGAAGTTCTTTGATATGATGTGTGTTGAGGAAGCATGAGAGAAGGAGGTTTAGGAGAGAAAACTGGGGAAATATTTTCAGGTACTGTATAGTACATGTTTGTTATTTTGGTGAATAATGTGGGTTTTGTCAATTATTTGTATATTCTTGTCCTTTCTCCCAACGAATGAGTCTTTTGGAAGATCAGCAACAAAAATTCGAAACTTTCATTTATTAAGAATGACGAAGCAACTCGAACAACAGACCTTTGAAGTACAAGGAGTGCATTGCACTTCGTGCATCCAAAAGATCAATTCTGTTCTGAAGGAAATTGACCGAACTGCTATTATCGAAGGGTTAAATCCGACCATACTCCGATTATCATCAAATGCCTCCTCAAATGAACTCAATCGGCTTTTACAAGAAAAACTCAATACAACACGATACTCTATCCATTCTATTTCAGTAACGACTCATAGAAATCGCTTGCCTAAGACAAATAAAGGTTATTTGTCACTTGGACTTCTTTATTTACTCATTTCTCTTCTATCACTGCTCCATCCTCACTTGTTCTCCTCTGCCTTTATTAATCATAATAGGAGAACGATACAATCTTACCTGCACCACTTTATGGGATATTTCTATTTAATCTTCGGATTTTTTAAGATATCTAATTATTCTAAGTTTATTTCTTTCTATCCACTATACAATGACGTAGCACGAAGATTTTCATGGTATAATCGTTTATACCCTTTTGTTGAGATAATCGTAGCTATTTACTTCCTTTTTATCCGCTTTTTCATACAACAATCAAATCATTTCGATAATCTATTTTCTGTCGTTATCTCATTGATTTCCTCTTTTTCCTCCATTAGTATTGCTCGATTTCTTCTTCAACGAAATAATAACAAGAACGCTGAAGTGGCAGTTTGCGCATGTCTTGGTACAGTAATTTCCTTACCTGTGACTTGGATAACCTTTGGTGAAGACATTTTGATGTTATTAATGTCTTTATTCTGTCTTATACGAAGATAACCCACTAAACCAAG
>VFQN01002228.1_pt1 | contig 30507 bp, 19 predicted proteins | sample 3512371 | NCBI WGS metagenome assembly VFQN01 (sample SAMN10412370, study PRJNA504923) | tailings metagenome | isolation source: Replicate 2 from Balatoc abandoned mine | place: Philippines: Itogon, Benguet | collected 2017-08-28 | reverse complement strand
CAGCATCACGTGCTGGCCGTGGATCGTTACGCTCAACTTGAAAGCACATTAGAATGAGGGCGTCGGCGAGGCTGCCGTGTTCGAAGAACCTGAGGACGAGGAACGGGGTGCCCTGGTGGCGGCCGAAGCCGTGGAGGGGGACGATGTTGGGGTGTTCGAGGCGCGCGACCGCGTCGGCTTCGATCTGGAAGCGCGCGTAGGCGGCGCGGTCGGCGACGGTGGATTCGAGGAGGATCTTGAGGGCGACGGTGCGTCGGACGCTGACCTGTTGGGCGCGATAGACCACGGAGGTGGCGCCGCGTCCGATTTCGGTGAGGTCCTGGAAGTCGTCGAGGGAGGTGACGTCGGTGGTCCTCGCTGGGGCTGGGGCTGAGGCCGGGGGTGGGGAGGTTGGTGGCGCGGAGGGGTCGTGAGGGGAGCCGAGGGCGGAGGCGAGGAGGCACCAGGGGCAGTTGCCGGCGGTGAGGGATCGGGGGAGAGGGCGCCCGCACTGGCTGCAGGGGATGGCCGGTGAGGATGGGAGCATGGGACCCGGGCGTGTCGGCGTGTCGGCGTGTCGGCGTGTCGGCGTGTCGGCGTGGATCAATCCGCGAGGGCCTCCATCAGGTGACGAAGTTCGCGGTTCACATCGGCCAGGTGTGGGACGGTGTCGGCGACTTCGGCGCGGATGAGGTCCTGGTAGCGGGATCGCCAGCGTTTGACCTGCATTTTGAGGGCGCTGAGGCCGATGCCGAAGCGCCGGGCGACGAGGGCGAGGGATTCGTCGCGGTCGCCGTGGTCGAGGTGTCCCTGGACGGCGAGGAACAAGGCTTCGCGACCGGATCGGGCGGCTTCGATGCGGAGCCTCTCCAGGGCGTTGGCGAGGGTGACGAGGGCCCAATGGCGGTCGAAGTCCTGTTCCGGAGACCTGAGGTGGGCGGGGAGGGAGGAAGGGGTTTGGGTGGGCTGGTCCTCCAATTCATCGAGGGGAAGGAACTCGAAGGTGCCGCCGCGTTTGCGGGCGGAGGCGCGGTCGCGTTCATCGGAGAGGAAACGTTTGAGGTAGGTGAGGAGGAAGCTTCGGAAGCGGCCGCGGCGGTGGTCGGCGCGGATGATCCACTGTTTTTCGAGGAGGAGGGCGAAGAACTGCTGGGTGAGGTCCTTTGCGGCTTCGGGATGGGCGCCGGTGCGGAGGATGTAGGCGTGGATGGGATGCCAGTAGGCCTGGCAGAGGGCCTCGAGGGCGGGTTGGGATTCGGGTGAACCGGCGAGGCTGGCGTCGGCGACGAGGTTCCACCGGGTGGTGGCGAACTGGCGCGCGGGCGGCGGGAGGTCGCTGGGATCCCCGGGCATGGCATCGGACGGTATGAGATCCGGGGATGGCGACTCAACGCCGGGTTTGTGGTGCTGGAGGGCGTGGGGACGCCTGGGGCGGCACGACGGTTTGTGGAACGGGTGCATGGGGTGGGGTTGGAGTCGGGTGGGTTGGTGGGGGTCAGGGGGTCGGGTCCTGGGACGGTGCGATGCGGAGTCGGAAGAAGCGGGGGTTGTGGGAGTGGGGGTGGTGAAACGTTTCGGTGGTGCCCAGTGCGTCGCGCGATTCGAGGACATCCCATTGCTTCAGGTCGGAGGAAGCCTCGAGGGTATGGCGGAGGCCCTGGAAAGTGAGGGCCTGGAGGATGAAGCCTCCGTCCGGGGAGGCCTGGGGCTGACGAAGTTCGGGGGTCCAGGACAGGCCGTGGAATTGGAGGCGGTGGTGGTTTTCCGTTTCACCCGGAACAGCGAGGCGCCCGACCAGGGTGGCGTGGCCGTCGGGACTGGGGATGACGGCACGAACGTCGCTGAACCGGGCGAGTTGGGTGCCGAGGCCCGGGTTTGTGGAACCGTCGGGATGGAAGAGGGCGAACCCGGGGGTGGTGCCGGCGGTGCCGGTGAAGGAGCCGCACAGCAGGGCCTGGCCGTTGGCGAGGGGGATGAGGTCGGCAACCGGGCCGTTGAGGCCGGCGAAGCGGTGCCGCACCTCGGCTGTGCCGTTGGCCCTGAAGCGGCCGGCCCAGCGGCGTGGATTCTGGAAGGATCCGAAGGCGAAGAACTCGCCGCCGGGGAGCATGCGGATGCCGTGGACGGTGCCGGAGACGCCGGTGGTGAACCGAGTGTCGACGGAGCCGTCGGAGTGGAGGCGGGCGAGGTTGGCGATGTTGGCGGTGCCGACCCTTTCGAACCGGCCGCCAATGAGGATGGAGTCCCCCTGAAGGGCGACGGATGTCAGTGAGACACCGGGGCCGCTGTGGAACTCCTGGTAGAACGACTCGTCGAGGGAACCGTCCGGATGGAGGCGGGCGGCGCCATGGCGACGGACGCCGTCAACGTGGGTGAACTCGCCGACTGCGAGGATTCTGCCGTCGGGTTGGAGGCAAACGGCGAGAACGGGGCCAGCGAAACCGAACCCGGTTTGGAAGGAGGGATCGACGTCTCCGTTCGGGAGGAGGCGGACCAGGTTCCTGATGGGTGTGGCGTTGACCGCGCCGAAGTAGCCGGCGACGAGCAGGCGGCCGTCGGGTTGAGCGATGATCCCGGCCACGCGGCCGAAGCGGAGTCCGGCTTCCGGGTCGGCAGCCTCCTGGAATCGGACCTCGTGGAAGGACGGGTCGATGGTTCCGCCCGGTTGAGCGCGGAACAAGGTGATGGCGGCGCCCGGGGAAGGGGTTTGGCAGGCGAGGTAACCGCCATTGGCGAGGGTGAGGACAGGGCCAAGGTGGGGCTGGGACGGTTTGGGTGGCTGGGGCACGTCGGCCCACCGGGTTTGGCGATCGTCGTCGTGGATCCAGACCTCGAGGGTGACGCCGGGGATGTTGGTGGAGGTGGCGTCGAGGCTGAGGCCGAGACGGAGCGGGCGGTCGGCGGCCGGTTGGTCGTCGGGTGTGGCGGTGAGAAGGACTTCGGCTGTGGATTCACCGGGGGGAAAGGTCACGGGAACAGGCCAGGGCATGGGTGTGCCTGAGGGGGATACGGCCGACAGGCCTGGTTCGGGTTCGTGGGATGAGTCGGGTGCGAGGAGGATGGTGGTTTGGGTGTTGAGCGAGCCGGAACGCAGGATGCGGGCGGGCACGGGAGGGGAGGACTCGCGGACCGCGAGGGTGGTGGCCTCGAAGGAGAAGGGGGCATCGTCGTCGGCGATGGAGATGGTGACGTCGGAGGACCAGCCCACCCCGGTGCCTGGCGAGGCGGCGTGGAGTCGGATTCGGAAGGAGCGGGGGCCATCCGCTGAGTCGTTGTCGAGGATGGAGGCGTGGAGGGTGGCCTCGGACTGGCCTGGGGCGAAGGTGACGATGGAGTTGGTGAAGGCGAAGTCGACCCCGGATTTCGCCGTGCCCGGGACGGCGGAGGCGCGCAGTTGAGCGGTGGTGGTGGGGATGGGGCCGGAGCGGAGGAGGCGCAGTTGGAGGGTGCCGGACGTTTCGGAAGTCTGGACGGTGCGAACGGCGAACTCGACGCGGTTGGTGCATCGTTCGTAGTCGGCGACGAGGGGGGCGAGGGTGCGGAGGGTGGCGGCGTTGTCGGCTTCGCCGGGTTCGCCGGCCGGCACGCCGGTGGGGGCGCCGCGGTAGAGCACGGCTGGATTGGAGAAGTGGGGGATGCGCATGGCGGCGAAGTCGCTCATGACGGTTCCGAAGGTGACGCCGTCGACATCGAAGACATGGGCGCGGGAGTGGGGGAAGGCATTGGCGCCGGAGAGGGAGCCATCGAGGGGGCGGTTGGCGCCGCATCCCATGAGGAAGGCGGTTCGATTGGCGATGGCCATTCCGAGGCCGACGGGTGTGGCGCGGCGGATGGTGATGAAGGCGGCGTTGCGGTTGCCTGTCGGGCCTGGGCGGCCCGGGCCGGCGAGGCCGTTGTTGTCCTGTTCCTCGTGTTCAACGATCAGGACGACCAGGTCGGCGCGGTGGTCCGCACGAAGGGTGGAGGCGAATCCCTGGAGGGCCTGGATGTCGGTGAGGAGATCGCCGGAATCGGAGTAGCCGGCCTGGATGAGACCGACGGGATTGAGGCGGACACCGGTTTGGCTTCGATCGTGCATGGCGTTGGCCTCGTTGAAGGCGTCGATGACGGCGCCTTCGAGTTGGGACGAGCCGCCGGCGGCATCGCGGGCGAGGGCGGTGTGCAGGACCAGGACATCGACGTGGGTGATGGGAATCGGGGTTTCGGGGACCGGGGGTGGTGGTGTGGCGCGGGTTGTCGGGGTGGGCCAGGCGGCGAGGAGGACGAGCAGGCGACAGAGGCCTGTCAGTGAGGGGATGGTCAGCGGGTTCATGTTCAAGACCTACTTGGGAGGTTGGGAGCGCGGGGTCACATGGACGGCTGGACGAATGGAGGCCGGGAGGGGAGCGGTGTGACCGCGGGGGACGGTTTGCCCAAGTAGGAGGTGGGATCGGTCCTGGCCGGCGGGTCGTGGTGCCGGGCGGGGTGAAGTCACGAACCGAGACCGGCGAAACGAACGATGAAAGGCGGCCGATGATGAATACGAAGACCGAGAAACGACCCATCGCATTGCTGATGTTTCTGATTCCCCTGTTGGCGGGCGACGTCCTGGCGGCGGGGCGTCCACCAGCGGGCTGTGGTGTGGGGGCATACCGGATCCACGATCTTGGGACGGTGGGGGATCGGGCGAACACCTACGTCATGAACGCGAGGGGTTTGAACCAACGCGGGCAGGTGGTGGGATGGGGCAACGACGGCGGGCCGTATGATTTCCAGGACGACACGGCGTTTGCCTGGTCGCCGGTGTCGGGGCTTCAGGTCCTGCCGGGTCTGGCGGGGGCGGCGATGTCAGTGGCGGTGGCTCTGAACGATCGCGGCGAGGTCGTTGGGTTTTCGGGAGCGGCCTTTCCGATGTCCCGACCGGTGGTGTGGGGGCGGGGCGGGGTTCGGGAATTGCCGGTGCCCGGGGGATTTCTTGGGGGCATGGCGGTGGGGATCAACAACCGGGGGACTGTGGTGGGGGCGTTGATCACGGAAGCCGGCCGGGCGAAGGCGGTGGTCTGGCGGGATGGGGGGGTGGTGGTGTTGCCGCTGGCTGGGGCGTCGGGGGAGGTGCAGGGGTGGGCGAACGCGGTCAACGAGCGGGGTTGGATCGCGGGGATGAGTGATTTCAAGCCGGCGGTTTGGGTGCGCGAGCGTCCGGAGTTGCTGCCGGTGCCTGAGGGGGCGCGGGGTCAGGCCTTTGCGCTGAACGACCGGGGTCAGCTGGTGGGGTTGTACAGCGTGCCGGGGGGAGCGCCGCGGGCGTTTGTTTGGGAGTCCGGGGTGATGGAGGAGCTTACGGACGGGGAGGGGTACACCGTTGCGTTGTCGATCAACAACCGGGGGATGGTGGTGGGGAGCGCGGGGGTGGGCCATGCGGGGGGTGACGCCGCGCTGTGGAATGGGGGTCGGCGGGTGCAGTTGGCGGACCTGCTGCCGGCGGGCTCGGGCTGGGTGTTGCTGGAGGCCGACTGCATCAACGACGCGGGGGTGATCACCGGCATGGGTTTGCTGAACGGGTTTCCCCGGGTGTTCATCATGACACCTCGGGGGTGAAGAGATGAGGTGCCGCCGGGTGGCGGTGCATGGGTCGGGTCAAGCGGCCCGGGTGTCCTGCGGGGCATCCGGGCCGTGATGGTTGTGGGGAGGCGCGGCGGGCCGGAGTGGGAAGGGGTGATGCGAAGTGAGGTGAGGTGGGGCGGGGGGGTGGATGCCGGGGGTGTGGTCCTTGTGGTCCCGGTTGCGTTGTGGGGTGGGGATCGGTAAGCGTCTCGCGTGCCCGCGTCGGATCCCCGACTTCTGCTGCTGATCCCGGCCTACAACGAGGAGGCCCGGATCGGGCCGGTGCTTCGTGCGTACGCGGAGTATTTCCGGGAGCACTACCGCGGGCCGTTCCTGCTGGTGGTGGTGCTGAACGGTTGCCGCGACGGGACGCTGCGGGTGGTGCGGGAGGCGGCGTCGGCGGTGGGCGGGGGGATTGGCTGGCTGGATTTTCCGGCGCCGATCGGGAAGGGCGGGGCGTTGATCGAGGGGCTGAAGCTGGCGCCGGAGACGGATCTGATCGGGTACGTGGACGCGGACGGGGCGACGCCGCCGGCGGCTTTTCATGATCTGGTGAGGCGGATGCCGGGGCACGACTGCGTGATCGGGTCGCGGTGGCTGCCGGAATCGAAGCTGGGGGAGGAGCAGCCGTGGAAGCGGCGGTTGGCGAGCCGGGTGTTTCACGCGTTGGTGGAGGGGTTGTTCTGGATGGGGATCCAGGACACGCAATGCGGGGCGAAGGTGATGCGGCGGGAGGCGATCCAGGTGATCCACGAGGATCTGCGGACCGCGGATCTCGCCTTCGACATCAACCTGCTCTACTGCCTGAAGCGGGCGGGGTTCAGGATTCTGGAGGTGCCGACCGAGTGGACGGATCAGATGGGGTCGAAGATCCGGCTGGGGCGCAGTTCGATGAGCATGCTGTTGAGCATCATCCGGCTGCGGTTGGTGTATTCGCCGTTCTACCGGATGCTGGCGCCGCTTCGGCCGTTGGAGGAGTGGCTGTATCTCAAGCTGGGGTCGCCGCCGGCGTTGCCGCGCGGCGAGGCAGGGAGAACAGAACCGCCACCGCGAGTAGAAGGAGGCTGAAGGCGCCGAGCGTGCGGATGACGGTGCGGAACTCGTCGAAGAGGCGGCGGACCGGTTTGCGGGTGATGTCGGCGGGGTAGGCGTCCTCGAGGAGGAGTCGGTTGAGGCGGGCGAGGTCGGGGCCGGACGGTTGGCGTTGGAGGAGGGAGGCGGTTTCGTGGCGGAGGGGGATGCCGGCGAAGCGTGTGGGATCGTGGAGGGGGACGCGGGGCAGGTCGCGGTTGAGGGCGAGGGCGGTGCGTTGGGCGAGGTTGGAGGAGGGCGGGGTGTGGGGTTGGGTGGCGTCGATCGCCTGGCGGAGGTCGTCGGGGAGGGCGTTGCGCAGGTGGGTGTCGAGGGGGGAGTCGGGGTTTTGGAGGTGGTGGAACCAGGCCGGTTGGAGGTCGGAGGCGGCGAAGTCCGGGGAGGCGCGGCGGGTCATGTCCTGGCGGAGGGTGTAGAGGGTGACGGCGTAGCCGACGGCGACGAGGATGAGCCAGGGGACGGCGGCGAAGCGTTTGCGGGCGAGGATGCTGTTGACCAGGGTGTAGGCGGCGGTGAGGGGGAGCATGGCCCAGCAGAAGAGGGGGACCAGTTCGGCGGCGGGGAGGAAGACGGGGTTGCCGAAGTAGAGGAGGCGGATGGGGAGTTCGGGGAAGGCGGTGCAGACGAGGGCGGCGGCGGTGCCGGTGCCGAGGGTGGCGCCGAGGGCGAGTTTGAGGGTGTGGGTGGGTTGGCCGGTGGCGGCGCTGCGGGCGATGCGGGGGAAGAGGACGAGGGCGAGGGGCATGGTGAGGTAGACGAGGGCGCGGCCGACCTTGCCGGCGGCGACGTAGAAGGCCTTTTCCTCCTCACTGAAGGTGGACTGCACGAAGGTGGAATCGGCGCCGAGCATGACGGTGCCGGCGGTCATGCCGATGGTGAGGGCGAACCAGGGTTGGACCCAGGACCAGTCGCGGGATTGGGGGATGGGGCCCCACCAGGCGTCGCGGCTGACCCAGGCGGCGAGGGCGAGGGCGGCGACGGAGCCGAGGAGGACGCCGGTCATGGCGCCGGCGGCGAGGTGGCCGAGGGCGACGACGGCGATGGTGACGCCGAGCAGGCGGGTGGCGCCGGAGGTGATGGCGGTGTTGCCGAGCCAGAAGAAGCGCTGGCCGCCCTGGAGCAGGCCGGCGAAGACGGGGTAGAGCAGCCCGACGAGGGCGGTCCCGAGAGTGGCGGCGAGGGCCCAGGGGTTGGCGATGCGCAGGGTGGCGAGGACGGAGTCGCGTCCGAACCAGACCGCCAGGGCGGCGAGGCTCCAGGCGGCGAGCACCACGGTCAGCACCGTGCGGACCGTGCCGCGGAGGCGGTGCTGGCTTTGGGCGTCGACCGCGCCGGAGGCCATCTGGGCGAAGACGGCCTGGAGACCGCCGGCGGGCAGGCCGAGGAGGATGAGGGAATCGAGGAGGGCGCCGAAGGTGGCGTATTCGGCTTTGCCGACGCCCTCGGCGCGGGCGATGTGGCCGGCGGGGGTGTTGGCGAGGGTGAAGCAGACGCCGGCGATGCCATTGGCCACCAGCATCCAGCCGCTTTGGCGGAAGAACGACAGGTGTTCGCGGCGCGTTTCGGTCGCCGATAGCGGGGGGGAGCTCACGGCAGACGTTCGAGGAAACGCCGGAGGATGGCGGTTCCCCGTTCGAGGGACGCGATGGAGATCCATTCGTCGGCGGTGTGGGCCTGGGCGATGTCGCCGGGGCCGAACACGACGCAGAGGGTGCCGGCGGCCGCGAGGATGGCGGCGTCGCAGAAGTAGGTGACCCCGATGGTCCGGCGGCGGCCGGTGGCCTGGAGGAAGCGCCTCACCCAGGGCTGGTCCGGGTCGGTTTCCAGCGGGGGCGCGGTGACGCCCTTGAGATCGACGAGCGACACCCGGGCGCCGCGGGCGCGGAGGAAGGCGGCGATTTCGCGTTTGGCGCCCGACTCGGTTTCGCCGGGGACGGTGCGTCGGTCGATGTCGATGACGCAGCGGTCGGGGACGATGTTGGGTTGGGAGCCGCCCTGGATGCTGCCGACGTTGATGGTGGGGCGGCCGACGAGGGGGTGGGCGGGGCGGGTGGCGAGTTCGGCGGCGTAATCGCCCTCGAGCCATTCGACGACGCGGGCCATGGCGCGGACGGCGTTGATGCCGAGGTCCGGGCGGGCGCCGTGGGCGGCTTTTCCGCGGGTTTCGAGCCGGGCCCAGACGTCGCCCTTGTGGGCGGTGACCACCTCGAGGCGGGTTGGTTCGCCGACGATGCCGAGGTCGGCGGTGAGGCGGGAGCGCGCGAGGGCGCGGGATCCGAGCTGCTGGTTTTCCTCGTCGACGAGGCCGGCGAAGACGATCTCGGTGGATTCGGGGCGGTTGGGGTTGTGGGCGAGTTCGAGGAGGGCGGAGAGCATGGCGGCGACGCTGCCCTTGGTGTCGCAGGCGCCCCGGCCCCAGACGCGGTCGCCGGCGATGCGCGGGTGGAAGGGTTTGTCGGAGCCGTCGATGCTGCCGACCGTGTCGAGGTGGGGGGCGAGGAGGATGCGGTGGCGGGTGCGGCCGCGGGGTGTGCAGCGGAGGATGAGGTTGCGACGGCCCGGGGCGGCCCGCTGGAAGTCCACGGCGAGGCCTGCCTTGGCGGCGACGGCGGCGAGGAAGTCCGCGACGCGCTGTTCGCCTGCCCACGGGTGGTCGGGTGGGAGGAAGGCCGGGTTGACGCTGGGCAGCGCGATCAGATCGCGCAGGAGGCGCACGACGGGGCTGGACGTTGAACGGCGCAAGGGACCGCGAGCGTACCGATTCCGGGTGCGCGGGTCACCTGACAATGTGGCACGGGCGAAGGCGAATCGGTTGGGCGCCGGCGCGAGTGGTGAAGCGGTGGTGGGGACGGGGTGGGTGCGTTGTTGTCGTCCCAGGCCGTCGGTCAGGCTGGGAGCACGTAGAGGTGGCCCTGGGCCTTGGCCGGGTGGGCTTCGAGTTCAAGGAAGCCGTTGGTGAGCCGGGCGGGGACCTGGGCGGCGGTTTCGCCGGGGCGCCGGCCGGCGCGGAGGACGACGGCGGTGGTGGTTGGTTCCCGCAGGGGGATGCGGAGCCGTCCTTCGCCGTGGACCCAGACTTCGGCGACTGCGCCGCCGGGGACGCGGCGGCTGGGGTGGACGGGGGCCCAGGCGACGAAGGCGAGGGGGCGATCGGAGAATCGGTGTTCGGTTCCGTCGAGGTGGATGCGGTCGGTCTGGTGTCCGGCGAAGGCGGTGAGGTGTCCGGAGGTTTCGAGGCGGAAGGCCACGAGGCGTTCGCCCTGGAAGTCGATGCGATGGCCAGCGGCGACGAAGGCCTTGAGATCGAGCGACTCGGGGGGGAGGGGGTTTTGTTTGAGGATTTCCTGGTCCTGCTCGGCGTCGCGATGGAAGCCGCCGGGCCAGCTTTCGACGTGGTGGCGGTAGTGGGCGGCGACGGTGATGGTGCCGTTGGGGAAGCGGGTGACGAGGTGGGGGGAGTTGCGGGAGAGGACGGAGGGGTCGTCGGGCCCCGGGTAGGCGCCGAGGGTGGTGAGGATTTCGAACCAGGTGCGGGATTCGTAGCCGAGGGAGGCGGCCTGGTCGTCGCGAGGGCGGAAGCCGAGGAAGGTGACGTGGCCGCGTCCGGGGGCGGGGCTGGGTCGGTGGAGTCCGACGATGTGTTGGCCCTGTCGGGCGACGACGCGGGTGTCGGGGGCGGGTTCGACCGGCCAGAGTTGGTCGACGCGGAGGTCGGTGAGCACGGGTTGGGGCGGGACAGGGGCGAGGCGGTCCTCGAAGCGGATGACGGTGCCGGGGGCGGTGATGCCTTCGTGGGCGGTGAGGAGCCGGGTGGCGCCGCAGAGGTTGAGCCAGCGTTGGAGGACGGGGTTGCCGGCCAGGTCGAGGCGCGGGGGAGGTCCGGACCAGATGAGGCGTCCCCCGGCGGCGACGAACCGTTCGAGCAGGGGGAGGAGGTCCGGGGGTGGGAGCGGTTCGAAGAGGACGGCGACGGTGGAATAGGCGCGGCCGCGGAGGTTGAGCGATCCGTGGTCGGTGACCTGGGCGTGCTGGATCAGTTTGGCAGGGGAGACGAAGTTCGCGTAGCCGTACTGGACCATCCAGGAACCGAAGCGTTCGTCGGTGGCGACGAGGGAGGACGGGTAGAGCATGAGCACGGGCACCTCCCGGTGGGCGAAGTCGGTGATGGCGGCGATGGCGGGGTCGGGGCTGCAGCCGAAGGCGTTTTCGAGGGTGCGATGGCGTTGGTGGGCGGGGGCGGGGAGGCCCCAGGCGGCGGCGTAGGCGTTGGGGATGTCGTTGAGGCTGCCGGTGGAGCAGGCCAGGGCGAGGCCGTAGTAGTTGCGGTCCGACCAACCGCCCTCGGCGTGGTCGTTGCCTCCGCCGGTGAGGAAGTCGTTCCAGGCGAAGTAATCGCTGCAGGCGCTGGCGGCCTGCTGGACGGTGTTGGACCAGAGGAAGTCGGGCGTGTACTCGTACTGCCTGGGCGGGTGGGGCTGGTTGCGGACGTTCCAGAAGTCGATGGTGGGGCTTTGGGCCCAGGTGGCGTGGGCGCGTGCCTCGAGGGGGCGGCCGTAGAGGGATTCGGCGAAGGACTTCGCGCGGACGAACAGGTCGACGACGGTCTGGTGGAGCAGTTCGTAATAGCGTCGGCGGAAGAGGGCGGTGCGCTGGATGGCGTCGGGGTCGGAGCCGACGGCGTGCTGGGCGTCGAGGCGGGCCTGGATATTGGGCAGGAAGCCGTGCTGACCGTGGCAGAAGTAGACCAGCCAGCGCTCGAAGTCGGCGTATTCGGCGCCGTGCAGTTCCGCGAAGCGTCTGGCGAGGTTGGGGGTGAGGTAGCGGAGGGCGAACTGACCCTCCTCGTGGTGGTCCGCGTAGCCCCAGTCCTGCTGGATGTGCATTTCGTCGGCGTAAAGTCCGTTCAGGGGGATGCCGGCGGCGTGGTAGCGGCGGACGAGGTGTTCGAGGAAGGGGAGGGCCTTGGGGGAGAAGTAGTCCAGTTCGGGGACGTCGTAGGAGACCACGACGAGGACGCGGTCGCGGGGGTTGGCGTCGGGGTCGCCGGTGCCGCGGATGGTGAGGCGGCGGTGTTTGGCGCGAGGGGATTCGGAGCCTTCGACCAGTTCGGGAGGATGGCGCAGTTCGACGATGTCGGAGGGGTCGACGGCGTAGAACGCGGAGGCGCCGATTCGGCGTTCGCGGAAGGCGAAGGCGCGGACGTTGCGCCGGCGCAGTTCGATGGTGCCCTTGTTGTTGGTCCAGCGGCGCTGTTCCCAGAGGGAGACGGAGTAGGCGCCGGTGGCGGGGTCGCGCCAGCCTTCGCGGAACTGGACCCAGCCGCCGGTTTCGCCGGTGGCCCGGGCGTAGCCGGGGCCGATTTCGAGGGGGCTGAGGAGGCTCAGTTCGAAGCCCAGGCCGTGTTCGCGGAGGGTTTCGCCGATCCGCCCGACGTGGGAGATGTAGGCATCGGTGTCGGGGGTCCACTGTCTTGGTTTGCCGCCCTGGCCGGCGCGGTACTGGGACCAGAACTCGTCGAAGGCGAGGATGACCGTGCGGGCGCCGGCGTCGGCGTGCTGGCGGCAGAGTTGGCGGAGGGTGGTTTTGTGGGGGGTGCTGCTGAGGCTGAGGTCCACCTCGCGGTCGGGGTCGGTGAGGTCGAGGAGCTGCTGGTCGCTGACGAGGATGATAGAGGCCCTGGGGAGTTGGAACTGCCAGGGGCCGGGGTGGGCGATGACGGGGTTGGGGATGGCCGGCAGGGGTTGGGGTTGGGGTTGAGGTTGGGAATCGTTGGTGGTGGCGGCGCGGAGGTGGGCCGGGGCGAGGGATGTGACGGGTGTGACGGATGTGACGATACCGGCCTGGGCGAAGCGGCGGAGGAAGGTGCGTCTCGAGGGGGGGAGCGGTCGCGAGGGCATGGGCGATTGAGGCTCAGGGGGGGTGATTTCGGCAACAGGCAAGCCGCGGTTCTTGCGGTGTCGTCGGGGTTCCGGTGAGAGTTGCGGCGATGAGTCTTCTGCCCTTTGGGGAGCTTGCTCCGTTTCGGCCGCGGCGCTTTTTGCCGGCGGTGGTGGCCTGGGACGATTGGTCGGCGATCGAGCCGTTGCTGGACCGGTTGGAGGCGGGGTTGGACGGTGTGGGCACGGCGGGAGAGTTGGAGGCCTGGCTGTTGGACTGGGGCGAGGTGAGTGCGGGACTGAACGAGGAGAGTGCGCGTCGGTACATTGCGATGACCTGCCACACGGAGGATGCGGAGGCGGAGAAGGCGTATCTGCATTTCGTGGAGAACATCGAGCCGCGGTTGAAGCCTCGGCAGTTTGTGTTGGAGCGGAAGTATCTGGAGCATCCGGTGCGGGGACGGTTGCCGGCGGGGCGTTACGAGGTGTTCGACCGGATGATCGGGGTGCATGTGGCGTTGTACCGGGACGAGAACGTGCCGTTGGAGACGGAGGAAGCGCGGCTGGGGCAGCAGTATCAGAAGCTCAGCGGGTCGTTGACCGTGTCGTTTCGGGGCGAGGAGCGGACGCTGGTTCAGATGGGGCGTTATCTCGAGGAACCGGACCAGGGGCTTCGGAAGGAGGCGTGGGAGGCGGTGGCGAGGCGGCGGTTGGCGGAGCGGGATGCGTTCGACGATCAGTTCGACGCGCTGCTGGGGCTGCGGGACCGGATGGCGCGGAACGCGGGTTTCGCCAATTACCGGGACTATGCGTTCAAGGCGCGGGGGCGGTTCGACTACGGGCCGGCGGAGTGCGAGGCCTTTCACGACGCGATCGAGGCGGAGATCGTGCCGGTGCTGAGGGAGCTCCAGGCGGAGCGGCGTCGGCAGCTGGGTTTGGAGCGGCTGAGGCCCTGGGACCTTTCCGTGGATCCGCTGAACCGTCCGCCGCTTCGGCCGTTTGACCATGTGGACCGGCTGGTGGAGGGGACGCAGACCGTGTTTGACCGGCTGAACGGGGATCTTGCGGCGCAGTTTCGGCGGATGCGGGAGTTGCGGCTGCTGGATTTGGACAACCGGAAGGGGAAGGCGCCGGGCGGTTATCAGAGTTCGCTGCCGGAGGCGCGGCAGCCGTTCATTTTCATGAATGCGGTGGGGCAGCATCGGGATGTGGAGACCCTGTTGCACGAGGCGGGGCACGCGTTTCACACGGTTGCGACGCAGGAGGAGGATCTGTACGCGTACCGGGAGGCGCCGATCGAGTTCTGCGAGGTGGCGTCGATGGCCATGGAACTCCTTGGGGGAGAGCATCTCGATGCGTTTTACGGGCCCGGGGAGTGTCGGCGGGCGCGACGGGAGCATCTGGAGGGGGTGGTGGAGACGTTTCCGTGGATTGCGACCGTGGATGCGTTTCAGCACTGGCTGTACACCCATCCCGGGCATGATCGGGCGGAGCGCCGGCAGGCGTGGAACCGGTTGATGGACCGGTTTGGGGGGGATGTGGACTGGGTGGGTTGGGAGGAGGCGCGGTCGCATTCCTGGCATCGGCAGCTGCACATCTTTCTGTATCCCTTTTACTATGTGGAATATGGGATCGCGCAGATTGGGGCCTTGCAGGTTTGGATGAACGCGAAGCGGGATGCGGGTCGGGCGTTGGCGGATTATCGGAGGGCGTTGGGGCTTGGGGGTGGGCGGCCGTTGCCGGAGCTATTCGAGGCGGCGGGGTGCCGGTTTGCCTTTGATCGGGAGACGCTGAGACCGTTGGCGGAGCTGCTGAGGCGGGAGCTGGGGGCGTTGAGCGGGGTGGGGGGATGAGGAGGGGGTGCGGGGGACTGGGAGGGAGGAAGTGCGTTGATTCGGAGGGGTTTCTTGACACTCCCTTCTTCGCTGATAGCGTCGCCGGCTCTGCGCTGCCGGTTGCGGGCCGGTGGCGGCGCATCGCATGCGTGCCACGCCCGGAGGCGCTGGCTTGTCCGCGGAGAACCCATTTTTCAAACATGAAACGCCAGTACCAACCTTCGAAGATCCGGCGCAAACGCACGCTTGGTTTCCGGGCGCGGATGTCCACCCGTGGTGGACGGAGCGTGATTCGCAATCGCCGCAGCGAGGGCCGGAAACGCCTGACGGCGGTCTGAGCCCGTGGAGCGACCCGACCAGCGCCGGGACCATGGTTTCGGGCGCGCGCAGCGGTTGCGCGGATCCCGTGAGTTTGCGCGGTTGAAGCGGGACGGGGATCGGCGGGCGATCGGCGGGCTGGTTTTGAACTGGCAGCGGTCGGAAGTTCCGGGCGAGGTGCGGATGGGACTGGTCACCGGTCGCCGGTTGGGCGGGGCGGTGGTGCGGTCGCGGGTTCGGCGGATGGTGCGTGAAGCCTTCCGGCTGAACCGTCACTGGATCGTGGATCCGGTGCGGATGGTGCTTGTGGCGCGGCCGTCGATCGTGGGCAAGCCGCTGGAGATGGTGGAGCGGGATCTCCGGCGCTGCCTGAGGGAAGCCGGGTTGTGGAGGGGGTCGGCCGAGGTGCGCCATCCCGACCGGCGGGTTGGGGTGGCTCGGGAGGTCGGGGAAGCCGGCGGCCCGGGGGGAGGGGTGTGACATGCGCCGTGTGGTCGTGTTCTTGATCCACGTGTACCGGTGGACGCTGTCGCCGCTGAAGGTGGCGCTGGCGGGGCCGGGGGCGCGGTGTCGATACGAGCCGTCCTGTTCGGAGTACGCGCTGGAGGCGGTACGGCGGCATGGGGTGTTGCGGGGAGGGAAGCTGGCGGCCGGCCGGTTGGCGCGCTGCCATCCCTGGGGTGGTTGTGGTTGCGACCCGGTGCCCGAGCATTTGCCGGGTCGGCGGGGTCCGGCTCTGGTGTCGCCACGGGCGGGCCGGGGTGCGAACTGACATTTTGCTGCATGGACCGACGTTCACTCATCCTCCTGGTGGCGACCTGCGGGTTGCTGCTTGCCTGGCACCCGCTGATGAAGCGGATTTATCCGGACGTTCCGATACCCGTCACCAACCAGGTGTCCGGGGCGTCGGGTGGGGCCGGTTTGACCAATGCGGGGGCGGCCGGGGGGGTGGCGGCGGCGGCGCCCGGCGTGGTGGGGGCGGGGGCGGTGACCGCGGGGGCGCCGTTGCGGCCTGGGATTGCGGAGGCGGGGCTGAGACTTCCGGAGGGTGCGGCGACGGAGTTGGTGTTGGAGGATGACGTCGCGCGGTACGTGATCACCTCGCATGGTGGCGGGATCCGGGAGGTCACGCTGAAGGGGTACGAGGAGGCGATTGTTTGCAGCGAGCGCCGGTCGGGTCAGCCGGCGGCGCGGGCGGTGATGAACCGCGGTGCGGCGGTGCCGGCGATGGCGCTGCTGGGGGTGGACGCCCCGGGGGCGGAGTCGGCGTACCGGTTGAGGCGGACCAACGACGCGGTGGTTGCGGAGAAGGACCTGGGTGAGAGCCTGCGGGTGATCAAGGAGTTCCGGTTGGAGAGCAACCATGTGGTGCGGGTGACGACGCGCCTGCAGAACTGGGGGGCTCAGACCCGGGCGATTCCGCCGCAGGAATGGGTGTTTGGGACGGCGGAGCCGCTGCATCCGGACGAGAACGTGATGTACCGGGGGTTTTTCGAATACGACGGGGATTCGAACGAGCATTTCGGGGAGGGTTGGTTTGCGAACCGGACGCTGGGGTGCATTCCGGGGACGCCGCGTTCCGAGTATCTGAGCGAGCGGACGAACACAGTCTGGGCGGCGACGCACAACCAGTTTTTCGCGACGGTGCTGGTGCCTGGGGATCGGAGCGGGCGTGTGTTTGCGAGGCACGTGGAGCTGCCGGGGGTGCGGCGGCCTGACGGGCGACCGCCGCTGACGGGGTTTCAGGCGGCGGTGGTGTACGGGGCGGACCAGTTGCCGCCGCAGCAGGAGCGGGTGCGGGAGTTCCGGCTGTACATGGGGCCGAAGGAGTATCGTGCGTTGACGGGCCTGGGGAACAACGCCGACGTGGTGATGGGCTTCGACAGCTATTTCGGGGGACGTTTCAGCGGATTTTTTGCACGGATGCTGCTGCTGGCGATGAACGGCCTGCACGGCATGGGCGTTTCGTATGCGCTGGCGATCATCCTGATCACGGTGTTTGTGCGGCTGCTGTTCTGGCCGCTGATGAAGGCCTCGGCGCGGACCTCGAAGCGGATGGCGGCGTTGCAGCCGCAGATCAAGGAGCTGCAGGAGAAGTACAAGGACAACCCGCAGAAGATGAACCAGAAGATGCTGGAGCTTTGGCGGGAGCATAAGGTGAACCCGGCCTCCGGCTGTCTTCCGATCCTGATCCAGTTCCCGATCCTGCTCGGGTTCTACTCGATGCTGCAGACGGCGATCGAGTTGCGCGGGGAATCGTTTCTCTGGGCATGCGATCTTTCGCAATCGGACACCATCGCCACGGTGTTCGGTTTTCCGATCAACCCGATGCCCCTGATGATGGGGGCGACCATGCTCTGGCAGGCCCGGCTCACCCCGATGTCGCCGAGCATGGATCCGGCGCAGCAGCGGATCATGAAGTACATGCCGCTGATGTTCATGGTCTTCCTGTACAACTTCTCTGCCGGGTTGACGCTGTACTGGACCGTGTCGAACCTGCTGTCGATCCTGCAGATGAAGATGACGAAGGCGATGGACGACAAGCCGGCGGGCCCCGCCGCGGTCGCCGCGGCACCCAAGCCGGCCGGCGGTCAGGGCGGCCCCCATCGCAAGAACCCGCGCAGCGGCGGTGGCAAACCCTGATTTCCTATGACCCACGATCCGAAGGCGAAACTCGCGGAGCTCCTGCAGTCGCTGGGCTTCGAGGCGACCATCGAGGAGCACCAGTTCGAGGAGAACCCGATGCTCAACATCGTCACCGAGGACTCCGGTCGGTTGATCGGTCGGAAGGGCCAGACCCTCGCGGCGCTGCAGTTCGTCCTGAACCGCATCCTGTACAAAGAGGACGACCACGCGCAGAAGATCACCCTGGACGTGGCCGGTTATCGGATGGCCGCCCGCGACGAGCTGGTGAAGAAGGCCCAGGCCGCGGCCGAGAAGGTCCGGCGCTGGGGCGATGTCATCGAGCTCGAGCCGATGAACGCGTTCGACCGGCGCCTGGTTCATCGTGCGCTCCGGGACGATCCCGACATCGAGACCCACAGCATCGAGGTCGAGGCCTCGGACCTGAAGGTCATCCAGCTCCGGCCCAGAGCCTGAGCGCGCAGATGTCGCGAAACCCAGGCCTTCCCCTGACCGTGGCCGGACCCCGCCGGCCCGGAACCCTGGCGGTCCTGACCGCCATGATCCACCTTGCGGCCGTCTGCCTGCTGGCGGGCGGATGTGCCGGCGCCCCTCGCCCGACCTCCGTCGCTGCCGAGCTCGAGGCCGCCGATCCGGGCCGGCTCAGCGAGGCCAACCAGTCCCTCGCCCGCGGGTGTCTCTCGGCCGTGGAGATCCACGGGCACCGGCTGGTCACCATCCAGGAAACCGTCGAATCGGTCTTCACCGCCGCCGGGCTCGCCGTGCATCGCCGGTCACCGGATGAGATGGTGTTCGAACGCCCCGCCACCCGGGGCGAACGCGGCGCGTACGGGACCTGGTTCGGGGAGGACGTCCGTGTCCGGCTCCGGGTCGATTTCCAGCTCCAGAACCACGGTGTCTACCTGCTGCGCTGCCGGTGCTTCATCGCCCGCGACGCCGGCACCCATGCCGAGGACGAGCAATCCCTCGCGCGTCGGCGTGTGCGGAAGTACGCGGGCCTGCTGGACCAGGTCTCCAAGCGCCTGAACTGATCGGCCGGCCTGGAGGCGCACCGGGCGATGGCGGGACTCCGGTGGGTGGGGGCACGCCGCCCCGGCTTCCGACTTCAGGCCTCCGGTGTCCGGCCCCCGGCATCGTCACGCTGCACGGCGGGTTGGATCAGCCGAAGCGGTCGTCCTTCCAGGGATCGGCGGTGTTGGAGTAGCCCCGGAGTTCCCAGAAACCCCGGATGTCGCGGTCGAGGAAGATCATTTCCCGCACCCATTTCGCGCCCTTCCAGGCGTAGAGCTTGGGAACGATCACCCGCGCGGGGCCGCCGTGTTCGCGGTGGAGGGGCTCGCCGTTCCACGAATGGGCCACCAGGACGTCGTCGTCGAGCAGCACCTCGAGCGGGACGTTGGTGGTGTAGCCGTCGTAGGCGCGGAAGTAGACGTGGGTGGCGGCGGGCCTGGGTTGGACGAGGTCGGCGAGGGTGAAGAAGGCGACGCCTTCCCAGGCCATGTCGAACTGGCTCCAGGTGGTCACGCAGTGGAAATCGCTGACATCCCGGAAGGCGGGAAGGGCGCGGAAATCGGTCCAGGAGAGGGTGACGGGGTTGGCGACCTGGCCGTGGATTCTGAGGGACCAATCGGGCAGGGGGATGTCGGGCTGGACCCCCAGGTCGAGCACGGGGAAGTCGTGGACCTGGCGTTGTCCCGGGGGGAGGCGGTCGGTGGAGCGGACGGCGGGGCGGGGTTCGCCGGCCATTTTGCGGGCCCATCGTTCCTTGGCCGCGATGTAGGACTCCTTCACGCGGGAGGAGGGTAGGGGTGGGGGCGGGGCGGGCAAGCGCGGGCGCGGGCGTGGGTGCGGATGCGGTGGGGTTGGTGGCGTTTCGTCCCCGGACGGTTGCGTGCGTCGGGCGGGCATGGGAGTCGGGAGGCATGAAGGGACTGCGATTCCTCCTTGGGTTGGTGGTGGCGGGATGGGTGTTGGGACTGGGCGGGGTGGGGTGGGGTGCCACGGGGGGGACGGATCGCTGGGTGGTGAACGTGGACCAGGGCAGGGCGGTGATCGACCCGAACATCTACGGGCATTTTTCGGAGCACCTGGGTCGGTGCATCTACGAGGGGTACTGGGTGGGGGAGGACAGCCCGATTCCGAACGTGCGGGGCATCCGCACGGACGTCGTGGAGGCGCTGAAGCGGTTGAAGGTTCCGGTGCTCAGGTGGCCCGGGGGATGTTTTGCCGACGACTACCACTGGCGGGACGGGGTTGGTCCGCGGTCGGACCGGCCGTCGATCGTCAACGTGCACTGGGGTGGCGTGACGGAGAACAACCACTTCGGCACGCATGAGTTTCTGGACCTTTGTGAACAGCTTGGGGCGGCCCCGTACATCTGCGGCAACCTTGGATCGGGGGAGGTCCGGGAGATGCGCGACTGGGTGGAGTACCTGACCATGGACGGGCGGAGTCCGATGGCCGACCTGCGGCGGGCGAACGGCCGGGAGGAGCCGTGGTCGGTGCCGTTCTTCGGGGTGGGCAACGAGAACTGGGGGTGCGGCGGCGACATGACGCCGGAGTTCTATGCGGACCAGTACCGGCGGTATGCCTCGTACGTGAGGAATTTCGGGGGGAACCGGGTGCGGAAGATCGCCTGCGGGGCCAACGGATTTGATTTCCGGTGGACGGAGGTGCTGATGCGGGAGGCTGGCCGGCACATGGACGGCCTGTCGTTGCACTACTATTGCGGCACCGGGAAGCGGAGCCGGTCCGCCACGGCGTTCGACGAGGAGGACTGGTTCCACCTGCTCCGGAGTGCGTTGCGGATGGACGAGCTCATCCGGCGGCACTCGGCGATCATGGACCAGCACGATCCGGCGAGGCGGGTGGCATTGATTGTGGACGAGTGGGGCACCTGGCACGAGGTCGAGCCGGGGACGACGCCGGGGTTTCTGTACCAGCAGAACGGCCTGCGGGACGCGCTGGTGGCTGGGGTCACGCTCAACATCTTCAACCGCCACGCCGAGCGGGTTCGGATGGCCAACATCGCCCAGACCGTGAACGTGCTCCAGGCGATGATCCTGACCCGCGGGGCGGCGATGTTGCGGACGCCGACCTACCACGTGTTCGAGATGTACGTGCCGCACCACGGAGGGACGCTGCTGCCCTCGGAGCTGACCGCCGCGCCGTACCGGAGGGGTGGTGAATCGATCCCGGGCCTGGACGGTTCGGCCTCGCGGGACGCGGCCGGGCGGGTGCATCTGACCGTGTGCAACCTGGATCCGGAACGGACGGCGGAGCTCGAGGTGGAACTCCGGGGGATGAACCCGCGCCGGGTGAGCGGCCGGGTGCTGACCGCGCCGGCGATCACCGCGCACAACACCTTCGAGGAGCCCGACCGGGTGGTTCCGGTGGTGTTCGAGGCGGTGGGCCTCACGCAGCGGGGCGTGTCCGCGCGGATTCCGGGGAAGAGCGTGGTGGTGCTGTCGGTGGAGTAGGGTGGGTCCGGGCGACTCCGGCGGACATGCCAGGACCTGACCGGCGCGGACTGGGGCAGGGCCGGGGTGGGTGGGTGGGGTGTTGCAAGGCCGGGAGTCGTGCCACTTTGGGCTTACAGCGGAGCCCGGTTTTCTCCTAGCCTCCGTCCGTGAATGTCAACGGAGGGTTAGGGAACGAATCCGGACGCATGAAGACCCAGATGCTTCGGAGGCTGAGATCCCTGGGAATGGTGGGGATCCTTTCAGCGGTTGTGCTGGGTGCGGGTTGTCGGACCGTGACGCCCACGGTTTTGACCGACGAGGATCGCAAGCCGTACGTGGCGGAGGGGGTGCAGCCTGGGGACACCCTGCGCATCACCTTTCCCGGGGCGACGGCGATGAACTCGGCCCAGGTGGTGCAGCCGAACGGGATGATCACCCTGCCTTTGGGGGGGAGCATGGAGGTTCGGGACAAGACCACGACGCAGATCGAGAAGGCGCTTCTGGAGCTTTACGCGGAGCAGTTGGTCATCAAGGAGGTCACCGTTGGGTTGGAATCCGCGGGGTTCCCGGTCCTGGTGTCGGGGGCGGTGGCGAAGCCGGGGCGGGTTCAGTCGACGCGTTCGATGACCGTGCTGGAGGCGATCGTGGAGGCCGGCGGGTTCATCGAGGGTCGGGCGGACCTGAAGCGGGTGCGGATCGTGCGGTTGGAGAAGGACGGGACCACGCGCACGATCGTGGTGGATCTCAAGGCGGCGTTGTCCGGTCGGACGGCCGACGCGGTTTATGTGCGGCCGTCGGACGTGATCAACGTGCCGGAGCGGTTTTCGTTCTACTGATGGCCGGGCTGGGGCGGGGTGGGGCCGGGTTGGCGTTCGTCACGCGGCGTTGTCCTCGCGCTTGATGTCCAGCTTCTGCATCAGCTCGTAGAGGGTCGGGCGGCTGACGCCGAGCGCCTGGGCTGCGGTGGAGATCTTGCCTCCGCTTCGGCGGAGGGCGGTCAGGACCATTTCGCGTTCGAGGTTTTCCCGAGCCTCCTTGAGGGTGATGCCCGGGGCGGTTTCGGGGGCGGTCAGTTCGAGGTCGGCGGCGGTGATGCGGCGGCCCTCGGCCATGATGACCGCGCGTTTCACCCGGTTTTCCAGTTCGCGGACATTGCCGGGCCAGGGGTGGGTTTCGATGGCGCGGAGGGCGGACGGGTCGAAGCGCAGTTCGTCGCGCCCCACCTGGTTCATGGAGCGGCGGAGGAAGGCCTGGGCGAGCAGGGGGACATCGCCGCCGCGTTCGCGGAGGGAGGGGAGATTGATGACCACGACGGCGATGCGGTAATAGAGGTCCTCGCGGAACCGGCCGCCGGCCATCGCCTGTTTCAGGTCGACGTTGGTGGCCGCGATGACCCGGGCGTCCACGGGAATGGATTCGCGGCCGCCGACGCGTTCGATGCGTTGTTCCTGGAGGAAGCGGAGGAGTTTGACCTGGAGGGAGAGGGGCAGTTCGCCGACTTCATCGAGGAAGAGGGTGCCGCCCGAGGCGGTTTCGATGCGGCCCTTGCGTTGGGCGACCGCGCCGGTGAACGAGCCCTTTTCGTGGCCGAACAGTTCGCTTTCGAGGAGGGCCTCGGGGATGGCGCCGCAATTGATGGGGACGAAGGGGCCGTCGCGTCGGCGGCTGCGTTGGTGGACGGCCTTGGCGACCATTTCCTTGCCGGTGCCGCTTTCCCCGAGGATGAGGACCGAGGCGTCGGTGGTGGCGACCTTGCTGATGACGCGGAAGACGTCCTGCATGGCCGGGCTGGTGCCCAGGATGCCCTCGTAGGAGTCGTCCTGACGTTCGCGCTGGAGGTTGGCGTAGTCGCGTTCGAGGCCGGCGACGTGGAAGGCGCGTTTGAGGATGGCGAGCAGTTCGTCGATGTCGACGGGTTTGCCGAGGAAATCCCAGGCGCCCTGGCCGACGGCCTGGAGGGCGTTGGCGCGTTCGCCCTGGCCGCTGACGATGACCACCTTGACGAGGCGGTCCTCGGCGAGCAGTTCGCCGAGGGTGGCGAGGCCTTCGGTGGGGCCGGCGGGGTTCGGGGGCAGGCCGAGGTCGAGGAGGACGACGTGGGGGCGGGCGGAGCGGAACGTCGTGAGCGCGGCCGCGCGGTCGCCGGCCTGGAGCACCTCGTAGTCGGTGGAGAGCGTCCAGCGCAGCTGCGACCGGATCTCCTCGTCGTCATCCACGATGAGCAGTTTGGGCTTCATGAAGGGGGTGCGATCGGAACGAACACGCGGACGGTGGTTCCCTGGCCGGGGGCGGTCTCGACCTCCATGCGGCCGGAATGGGCGTCCACGATGGTCTTGCTGTGGAACATGCCGATGCCGAGGCCGTTCCGTTTGGTGGTCTGGAACGGCTTGAAGAGGGATTTGCGGACGAACTCCGGGTTCATGCCGCAGCCGTGGTCGGTCACCGCAAGGACGACCCAGGGGTCCTGCCGGGTGGTGGCGACACGGATGGTGCCGCCGTCGGGCATGGCGTCCCGGGCGTTGAGGACCAGGTTGACGATCACTTTCTCCATCTGGACGGCGTCGACGAGAACCTGGGGGGCTTCGGTGAACTCCCTGATCACCTTGAAGCGCGGGTCCTGGCCGGTGGCAGCCAGCGCCGCGTCGATCACGTTCTCGAGCCTCCCTGGCGTCGACTGAACGCGCCATTCCTGACGCAGTCGGGTCAGTCGGGCAATCAGATCATTGAGGTGCTGGACGCTTTTCCCGACGGCGCGCAGGGCGTCCTCGCGGAAGGCGGGGTCGCTGAAGTGCTGTTGAAGGTTGCGCAGCGTGAGCGAGAGGGTGGATGCGGTGTTCTTGAGGTCGTGCACGAAGAAGGCCGACATGGTTTGGAAGGCCTCCAACTCTTTGGATCGGACGCGCTGGCGTGAAAGTTGAAGGCCAAGCAGTCCCGAGGCGATCTGGTCGGCTGCGCATTTGAGCAGATCGAAGTCCTCGGCGGTGAAGGGCACTCCGCCGACGCGGTCGCCGACGATCAGGACACCGAGCAGGTCGTCGCCGGCGTGGAGGGGGACGGCGACGCGGCTGCCGCCGTGGGGGAACACGCTGGGTTGCAGGGCGCGGAGGGATTCCGCCCAGGTGTCCCTGGCGAGGTCGATGTTCACTGGCGACCGCTGGTCGCGGAGGGCTCGGGCGATTTCCTCGGGGTTGCGGGGGCCGGTCGGCGTGCCGGCGGGTGAGGATGTCGGCACCGAGGTGGAGGCGCCTAGCACGAGGTGTTCCTTGGGGGCATCGAAGCTCCAGAGGCTCACCGAGAGAGTGGAGAACGTCTCCGAAACCCAATGGACGACCGCGCGGCAGAAGGCCTCCTCGTCGATGAGGGAGCGGGTCTGTTCGGTGAACGCGGACCAGACCTGCCGGTAGTCGAAGGACGGGCGGTGGAGGTGCCGGCTGATGAAGAACCGGAGGCGCTGCCGGAGTTGTTCCGAGAGGAGGACGATCGCCAGGCCGGACAGGGCGATCGTCACGCCCAGGGTTTTGACCGGAAGATCGGTGGCGGATCCCAGCAGCCCGAGCACGTTGGACACCAGGCCCACGGTGACCAGGTACGCGCCGGTGATCAGGACGGTGAGCGATCCGAAGACGAAGGCCTGGGACGGGTAGACGTCGACATCGAAGATCCGGGTGCGGAGGAGTGCGACTCCGAGCAGGGCGCAGGCCACGACCAGGGCGCCCGCCGACGCGGCGCCGAGCATGGCGTCGGCGGACCCGTAGAGGATCGCCTGGCTGCCGGAATAGACGCGGAAGCCCGCCAGGGCGCCGGTTCCGAGGAAGACGTATTTCGTCCGCCACCGCATGACGCCGATGACATGGCGGAAGGTGCGCTCGAGGTTGGTCAGGACCAGGACTCCGGCGAGCAGGAGGACGACCTCCAGGAGGTAGCCGGCCCAGCCGAGCTGGGCGACGGGTGCGACCGAGGCGGGGATGATGCCGGGCAGGGCGAGGTCGTGCCAGAAGGTCAGGGCGAAGGCCGGGGGGGCGACGGCTGACAGGACCAGCGGGAGGCGCCAGCGTTTGAGGACCTCGCGGTGGTCGCCGCGCGAGTAGCAGAGGCTGAAGACGATCCACGGAGCGGGGAAGAGCGAGAGCGCAAGCAACCGGAGTCTGGAGTAGCGGACCAGCGTCGGTTCGGAGGGATAGTCCCTGCCGCCCAGGGCGCAGACCACGACTTCGGCGGCCATCACCAGCATCCCGACCCCGAAGGACAGGTGGGCGGGGTGTCTCGGGGCGCGGAACACGACCACGGCCCCCAGGACGAGCGCCAGCAAGGCCACCAGGGCTGAGAACCAGAGGGCGATCATCGGGTTGGGGAAGCCTGCCCCGGCGCCGGTCGCCCGTCCAGCGCCCGACCTGCGCATGGCGGCGGGCGGGTCCGGCGTGGTCACGGTGAAGGGAGGGGTGGACAGGCCCCTTCGGAAAAGGGCGACGGCCCCGGATCCGAGGATCCGAGGCCGTCGCGTGTGGTTGAAACGAGCGGAGTCGTTTCGAGGGCAGGGACACCCCGTGGCGTCCCGTGCCAGGTTATTCGATGACGCCTCCGTTCGTTCCGTTGGCACTGACCGTGTCGATGGTCAGCGGGTTGCTCTGGACTCGACCCAGGAACCACAATGTTCCGATCGCACCGGCCTTCTGGACCTGGACGGGCTGGCCCGGAAGGAAGGTGATCGAGGAGGGGTTCACCGCGCCCAGCGGGGTGCCGGACTGGCTGAGGTGGTACGCGGGGACGCCGGCGGTCGTGCGGCATTCGATCGTTGCCACGGTTCCGTTGCCGGTGACGAAGTCGACGAAGTCGCCGACGCTGATTGCGCTATCCGCGGTGCCCGGGGCGCCGAGGATATCGAGGGCTGTGGCGAGGCGGACCACCTCGATCTGGGCGCCAGCGGCGAGGGCGGCGGAGAGGTTGCTGCCGCGGGGATCGACCGTGACGGTCTGCGACGTGTTGCCGAGGATGGGCCACCATTGGGCGGTGTCGCGGACGATCAGGGCGTGGGTGGGCACGGGGCCGGCGGGGTTCCAGGCGCCGGCGGGCAGGCTGGAGGACGCGAGCGTCACGGTGCTGCCGGAGGCTGCGGCGACGGTGGACAGGGCGGCGCGGGCGCCGTGGAACGGGGACGCGTAGGACCGGACGCCGGCCTGGGTCGGGAAGCGTTGGAACCCAAAGACCTCGGTCACCAGGGTGCCGTGGGCGTCGGTGGCACACAGGCGAAGGAATCGCGCCGTACCGTCCGCCGGAGCGTCCGCCGGAACGAGGACTTCCGCGACCTCGGTGGGGGACCATGAGGTGAGGGTTTGCCAGCCTGTCTGGGATCCATCGATGACATCGTTGCCTTGGATGGAATACGTGACACCAGGCAGAACTTGGACCGAGAAAGCAACGCCTTCGGAGGTGCGGACCAAGGTGGGGGTTTGAAGAACATTGATCGAGACTGTCGTTGGCGAGCTGATGGCTTCGCCGTTGACCAAGACGTAGCTGAAGGAATCAAACGGTTCGTGGCCGCCGAAGTGTCGGTATTGGAACGTTCCGTCCTGTTGAAGTTCGACCATACCGAACTCGGGGGCGGTGTGGAGGCGGGCAATGCTCTGGGCCGTGGCACCATCGTTCGCGGTGACCGAATTGCTTCCATCGGTGAGTCGGCCGGCATTGCCGGAGGAGTTGACAACCAAGAAATCAGGTTTGGGGACGGCCTCTCCACCAGGTCCCGACACATGGATTGTGACCTTCGCGACATCAGAGGTCAATTGACCGTCGGAAACCGTGAATGTGAAGTCGTCCGCACCGTAGAATCCGGGGTTGGGTTGGTAACTCAGATTGGGGGCTTTGCCGTTCAGGCGTCCGTATCGCGGATGCTGGCCAACGCTGAATGAGATTGCGGACCGTTCAACATCATAGCCCCGCAGTGGTACACTGACCCGAGTCTGGTAAGCGGTGGAGTGCGTGGAAGGTTCGGCAACCGGCGGGTCGTTAACCGGGACGACCGTGAAATTCACATATGCGTACGAGGAGTTGGCTGCGCCATCAGACACAAAAAATGCCAAGCGTGCGGAGCCATGGAAATCTTTTGCAGGTGTGTAAACCAGGTCCGGGGCGATCCCACTGAGGGTTCCGTGCCCGGCATGCATGGTGACGTTGTACACGAGGTTCGAGCCCTCAACGTCCCAAGCTTGGAGGCTGAAGGCCACCGGTGTGTCTTCGTTGAGTGTTATTGACTGGCCTTGAGCGACGGGCGGATCGTTGACGGGGATGACCTCGATGTCCACGCTCGCCTCCGAGGATCTATTTGTTCCGTCGCTGACCACGAATCCATATGAATCCATCCCGTGATAATTGCTCGATGGAGTGTAAGTGAAGTTCGGAGCCTGACCCGAGAGGGTTCCGTTCGCAGGGGGTCTTGTAATGATGATTTCCAACGGATCCCCGTCAGGGTCCGACCCCGCGAGGGTCAACGTCAACGGGGTGTCCTCACGAGTCCGGCTGCTGCGAGCGATGGCGCGCGGCACCCCGTTCGGGTTCTGGATGATCAGATTCACCACCCCGGCTTCCGAGGTGAGGGAACCATCGGTGACGACGAACGCGAAACTGTCCAAAGAGGTGGAACCCGGATCTGGAGTGTAGGTGAGTTGCGGGGGCACACCTTGGAGCGTTCCTTTGGTCGGTGGTGATGCGATGTGGTAGTTGAGCGGATCGCCATCTGGATCGTAGGCATCGAGGATAACAGGAATGGAGTTGCCAAGGACAACCTTGAGAGATTGTGAAATGGCTACTGGGGCGGAATTGACGGGAGTGATGGTGATGGAAACTCTGGCCCTAGGGGATTCGGCTTGGCCGTCGGTTACTGCAAACTCGAAAGCATCATCACCGACATAACCGGGGTTTGGCTTGTAGACCACCGACGGAGGCAGCCCGGAAAGGAGTCCGTGCGTGGGCATTTTTGCGATCACGAAAGTGATCGGGTCATTGTCAGGATCGGAGCCGACCAGGGCTACGGGCAACGAACCGTCGCGCGGGACCGATAGAGTCTGAGCCAGCGCTGCCGGGGGGTGATTGGGCTTGGGTTGAACCTCGATCGTGATAGTGGCGGGGTTGGATTCCGCAGCGCCGTCGGAGACGATGAACTCGACGGTGTCGATTCCGGAGAATCCGGGGTGTGGCGTGTACCACAGGGATGGATTCTCGCCTGTGATCGTTCCATGGCGCGGTTCCCGGAGCCGAACGAAGGTCAAAGGGCTTCCCTCGACATCAAGTCCCTGGAGATGGAAGCCGATCGTAGAGCCCGCTGTGGTGACGAGCGCCTGGGACAGTGCAATGGGCGCGTCGTTCACAGGTTGGATTCTGATGCGGACCAAGGTGGGTTCCGAGGTGAGCTGTCCATCGGTCACCTGGTAGGTGAACGAATCCTCCCCGAAGTAGTTAGCGAACGGGCGGTAGATAACGGTGGGGAAATGCGGGTCGAGGTGGCCGTGGGCTGGTTGCCTGACGATGGTATACGAGGCCTCGAGGGATTCCTTGCGCTCGGTCGTCGTTGTGCCGGAGGACCAAGTCGTTGTCGTGGAATGTTCCGCATGGAGTTGGAGGGTCACCTGACCGTCCTCCGGCACCTCGGTTGAGGCAGCGAGACCCATCAACTGGGTCTGGGAGGCTACCGGTTCGTCCGGAACGGTGTATGCGACAACGTTGGATGGATCGCTCTCGAGATTTGCGGAGTTGTAGGCCGTTACGGTGAAATAGTATGTTTGATTGGGGCTAAGTCCCAGCACTTGGGCGGTTGTGGACGTGCCGACATCCTTGATGGTGTCAAAGACATCTTTGGATGGGCCCTGGTAAAGCCTGTACCCGGCGATGTCAGGAGTCGCGCTAGCGTCCCAAGTTAAACGAATTGCCTCGGAACGAAGTTGACAAAGACCGGCGCCTAATATAAAGAGTGCAGCACTAGTTCTGCTAATCGAGAACCTGCGTATGCGGTAGTTCATTTCAAGTACTCCTGAGTGGGGCCCAACTTTGCATTGCTCTTGTACGGGTTGGTGCTAACGCTGGGCCGTCTGCGATTCTGGTTTGATCCTCGTGCACGTGAGCGTTGCTGGCTCGTCGTGTCTCCCGTTTCCCTTGTCGACCTGTTTGTGGAAGTCTTGATGAGAAATTCTTTCTCATCGCGGAGTCTGCTATCCCCCATTTGTGCTGGATGAAGGACGCTCGGGCTTCTGAGGCGATTCCCGTTTTGTGTAGGGGTTAACGCTGGTGATTCAAGTTCCTCGCCTGCTGTGCATTACCGAGGAATGCCCGGTTTTGCTGGGCTGTGCGGCGGTTGGTAAGCGATGGTTCCGTTCCCGGTGTGGCCGGGGTCTGCGGTTGAACCCAACCGAAATCGAAGGAGGAACGCCCCCCCGCTTGCGTAGTACCGGTATTAGTTACGCTAACTTAGTTGGGCGCCCCGCTGGGGTATGGCGCGTGGTGGTTTTGCCCTAATTGTCGCTGCGGTGTTATGCGTTAGGGGGAGCCGGAAGGGGGCTTACGACCGTTAGCGCTCACGCTGGCCCGAATTGTCGGTCCGGGGTTCGGGTTGGGGCATGGAGACTCCGGTGGGTTCTTTTCGGGTTGGATCCCTGCGGTTGAGTGCGGGCACTGAAGCTGTTCGATTTGGTTTCCTGGGTGACGATACGTAGGTAGCGGAGCGTTGGGGTGCAGAAGGTTGCGTTTGCATTGCTGTTATGGAAGAAATTGATGGGGAATGGGTTAGCGCGTAATTGAGGTTCGGATTTCGATCCTCGGGATTTCGGGATTTGTCGCTTGAACTTCCAAATCGGTTTCCAATAGTGGGGTCTGCGTAGCTGAACCATCGGGGTCGAGGTCATCCTTTCGGGAGGCGAACCTCGACGAGGCGGAGCACTGGTTAGCGGCAATGAAATCTGAGCATTTGGGCCCACCCCCCGGTCTCGGAGCACTGCCGCAGGTGGATTCAGTTATGACTTGAGACGACCGTGAACGAACATTTTGATCCCATTCGTGCCAATCGTCGACGGGCGCTTCCGTCGGTCTTTTGGGGCTTAATCCTCTTAATCATTCAGTCTGCCTGTTATCAGGCAGTTGGCGCAGCGGTTACGTTGGGCTGGGATGCCAGCGCCGATCACAGCGTTGTTGGCTATCGGCTTTATTGGGGACGAACGTCAGGGATCTATCCACTGACTCAGGACGCCGGCTTGGAAACTAAAGCGGTGATCGATGGCTTGGAGGAAGGGGCCACGTATTTCTTCACGGTTACTGCCCGAAACAAGCAAGGGATTCAAAGCCATCCAGCCCCCGAGTTGAAGTACACGGTGCCAAACGGCGGGGTTCCGCCTGGTGACGTGGTTCGGGACGATGAGATGCCTTTAGCCGTGGACCAGTCATTAGTGACGCAGCAGGATACCCCGGTGGAGATGGCGATTGTGTCCGCTGAGATCGATCCGACGGATCTCATGTTCGATTTGGTAGCAGGACCACATGCGGGCACGTTAGCGGGTGCTCCTCCATACCTACGCTACCGACCCAATCCCGGATTCTCAGGAGTCGACACGGTGCGCTTCAGAGTGAGTCACGGCTTGCTGGAAAGCGTCTCCGTGACCATTTCGATTCAGGTGAAGTCGGCTAATCGGGCTCCGACGGCCGGGGAGCAGTCGGTGAGCGTGGCCGAGGACATGACGGCGA
>VFQN01002227.1_pt1 | contig 30516 bp, 32 predicted proteins | sample 3512371 | NCBI WGS metagenome assembly VFQN01 (sample SAMN10412370, study PRJNA504923) | tailings metagenome | isolation source: Replicate 2 from Balatoc abandoned mine | place: Philippines: Itogon, Benguet | collected 2017-08-28 | reverse complement strand
GCGGATGCCGTATTCGACCTCGGTGAGGCTGCGGGTGACCGTAGGGGGTTTGCTTTCGTCGCCACCGTCAATCGTCTGTTCCGTCGGAAGACGGAAATCACCGCCGACATAGAAGCGCGCCTCTTCGCCCGAGATCGCCGTCAGGCTCGGTTCGGCAAGGGTTCTCATCACGCCGGCCTGTTCCATGGCGCTCATGCTGCTGGCAAGAGCAAGGCCGCCGATCGTGCCGGAGGCTGCGCCGTTGGAAACCCAGTCCGCCGCGCCACCGAGATTGGTCGGGTTGCGGAAGGAGATACCGCCGTTCGATCCCTTGACAGAACCGTTGAAACCAAGCTGCTTGAGCACCTGGCGGCTGACTTCCGCCACGGTGATCTTCAGCGTCACCTGGTCCTCGCCGTCGATCTTGAGCATGTTGACGACCTGCGAACGCTGGCGCACTTCGCCGAAGATCGCTGCATCGCCGTTGTTGCCCTGAGCCGTGATGTTGCGGGTCGTTGCTTCACCGCCCCTCAGGAAGATCTCGGCAAGACGCGTCGCCTGGGCGGCGTCCTGCGGGGTCCGCACCGTGCCGTTGAGCACGATGTTGTCCGAGATGATCTCGACCTGGATGTCGGAGTCCGGGATGAAGCGGCGCAGGTTCGCCTGCAGGCCATCGATGTCACGCTCGACGGTAAGATCGATGCTGACAATCTCCTCGCCGCCCGGTCCGAAGATGAAGATGTTGGTCTGGCCCACTTCCTTGCCGAACAGATAGATGCGGCGTGACGTACGCGTGACGGCATCCGCCTTGCCGGGGTCGGCGACGAGGATGTCGTGCGCGTCTGTCGGAAGGTCGACCACGATCGCCTTGTTGAGGCCCAGCTTGACAGCCTTGCGAGCACCGGGCCCGGCATCGTTGATGCGGATGACGGAGGCCGTCGCCGCCTCGGCGACACGTGCCGGCGTGCCGGTCAACACGATCTCCGGCAGGCCGGAAAGCGCCAGGCAGAGGCTCATTCCACCGGCGACAGAAGCCCGAAAAGTCCTTGTGATTCCAAACACGGGTCAGCTCCTGGTCACTTCTGGGCTGCGGGCTCGCCGCCGTTTACGATTTCACCGGTCTTGATCACCTGTATGATCGGCATGCCATCGCCACCGCTGAGAAGGTAGTCGGCCGCGCCGGTATCGGATTCCTGGGCATCGGCGATGCTGCGCAGCGCCAGCGACAGACGCTCGGCCATCTGCTGGGCGACGGCGATCACCTTGGTCTGGTCGGGTGTAAGCTCCAATGTCGCAGTGGTGCCGACGGCGGATTTCGAACCGTCCTCGTTTTCCTGGATCTGCTGGTCGATGGCGAGCACGCGCACATTCGACAGGACAGTCTCGGTTATGTAGGAGCCTTCCGGGCTCTTGCGCACCATGATGACGTCAACGCGGTCGTTCGGAAGGATGAAACCACCGGCGCCCGTCGCGACCGAGATTTCGGTCGCCACCGCCCGTTTGCCCGACGGCAGCAGCGACGACATGATGCGGTTGCTCGAATCGGCGATCTTCTCCTGGCGGATCGGCTCGCCGTTGAAGATCGGCATGCGGGCAATGGCACCGTTGAGGTTTTCCATCGCGTCCGGCTGGTTCTGGTCGGTGATGAAACCCTCGGCGACTGAGCCTTCCGGCCAGGCCGTCCAGGCGATCGTTTCCGGATTGAGCCGCGCACCGACCGGCAGGCTTTCCCTTGCAACCAGCACGTTGACCGTCGGCTCCCGTTCGACGACAGCCTCCGGCTGGACTGGCGTGCCCCCACCGGCGACCTTCAGGGCCAGAAGCCCTGCGACGCCGGCCGAAACGACGGCCACTGCCAGAATGATGATTCGCGCCGGTCTCATGTGGTTTCCCTGGGCTGCGGACTTTTCTATCCGCCCACATTGACCGGCAATGGTGTAATTATGGTTAATGGCTGACTTACGGGTATGGTTAATGCGGCGCTAACAACACAGAGGACCGAACGCACAGAAGCTCCGGCATTTCAACCGGAGCCAGCAGAACGACCATGAAAACGAGCGCGGGGTAGTCGCCTTAACCGAGCGCCGCGAGCATCAGTGGCGAGGACGGATAGGCAAGGAAGGCGCCAATCCCGATCGCGATACCATAGGGCACCTTCTTGGCCTTGAGGAGGTGATCGGGGACCGGCAGGCCTGACGCGAGGATCAGGTTCGTGTTGGCGCGCAGAGAGAGAATCACGAAGGTCAGCAATCCGCCGAAGAAGGATACATAAACCAGATATTCGATGAGGGAGAAACTCATCCCGAACCAAACCGCGCTGGCGGTCAGGAGTTTGGCATCGCCACCACCCATGACATTGAGGGCGAAGAGCGCGAAGCAGATGGAGAAGACGAGAAGGCCGGCCGCGAGATGCATGGCGACCTCCGTCAGACCAAGGCCCGCCAACGGTGCCACAACGATGAAGGCGCCAAGGAGTATCGCCGAGACCCGATTGGGAATGAGCATCGTCAGGAAATCGGAGCAAGCCGCGACCGCGAGGCATAGCGGGAAAACCACGAAGATGATGGCCAGGGTCATATTGCTCTCCTTTCAGCGCATGATGCGCTTGATCCGTTTCGGAAAGGATAACGGCGCAAAACAGAAAGCCGCCTCGAAGGCGGCTTTCCGGTAGAGATGTTTATTCCGGCAGTGCGTTCTGCTTACGGCGCGCTCTTGTTCACGGCAGTCGTCAGCTTGGTGCCGAGGCTACTGAACGTCGTGTCCAACGAGTTGCCGAGGGCGGTTGCGCCGGTGATGAGGGCAACGGAAATCAGGGCAGCGATCAGGCCGTATTCGATGGCGGTGGCGCCCGATTCGTCCTTCATAAGGCGAGCGAAAATCTTGGTCATGGTATTCTCCTAGCTCCACGATGTTGGTTCAGCACGTCCGCCAACTGTTTCCGTTGTTCGGATGACTGCAACCTACAGGCAAGCCATTTCCATCGACTTAAGGAAACCGGTTAACAAGACCCTGCCAATCGATTGCCGAATTTATGGTAAGCAATGGGTAAAACTCCCTACGCGCGCGAATCTCCTCTATTGTTGAACCCGCTTGCGGTGCAAAGCGGGCAGAATGTGCGACAGATAATTCTGCAAGGTTAGCGAGTGGCTTAAAGCTTCATTCACCATTCACGGCGATGCTATCGGTGTTTTATCGCCGGGATGACTGTTTATGGGACGCGACTGGATTTTCACGGCGTTGGCCGCAAGGCTTGCAACAGCCGCTTTTGTCATGGTGGCGGCGGTTTTCCCCGCTCTTGCCGAGGAGCCGTTGATGCGCGTCTACATGGACCACGCCCGCGTGCTTAAACTCGACCGCCCCGTCAGCAAGGTGATCATCGGCAATGCCGACGTTGCCGATGCGACCGTGGCCGATGCCCAGACGATCGTGCTGACTGGTCGTAATTTCGGAACTACCAACCTGGTCCTGCTCGATGCGGACGGCAACGCCATTGTCGATGAGCGCATTCTGGTCTCGATCGACGAAGGCAACACGGTGCGCGTCTTCCGGCAGACGGACCGCTCTGTTCTCTCCTGCACGCCCAATTGCGAAGAGCACGTCGCCCGAAACAAGAGCGGAGGCTGACGCCACGTCTCGCTTCGGGCGTCCGAATGCGGGAAACCCTTCAACTCTTTCGCATCACGCATACGAAATATAAACGTTCCCCGGCCTATTGTCGCCCGTGTCCAGCATTTGGGAACGGATCGCGATGTCGCTCGATCATGATGCACCTGTACGCCGGAGGCCAATGAAGGGTCTTTTCGGTCGCCTTCTTGCCCGGCGCGACGGCGCGACGGCTATTGAGGTTGCGCTTCTCAGCCTGCCCTTCTTCCTGATCGTCTTCGCTTCGATCGAGACCTTCGTCGCCTTTTCCGCAGAGCAGCTTCTCGCCAACGCCACGGAAACCATCGCACGCAAGATCAGGACAGGGGAAATCCGTTCCAACATCAAGGAAGAGGATTTCCGGAAAGCCTTCTGCGACGAGATTGCCATTCTGATGCCATGCTCCCCCGAAGAGATCAAAAAGGCCAACAAACTGTTTCTCGACGTTCGAAGCTTCGCAAAGTTCTCGGATATCCCCAAAACCATTCCGCTCGTCGGTACAGATCTCGATACCGCGTCCTTCACGATCGCCCCGGGCGGCAAGCGAACCATCAATATCGTACGCGCGTATTATCGTTGGGACATCGTGACGGACCTCGTCCGCCCCTACATCTCCAACATCCGCGCAGCCGACGGTTCCCGGCAGAACTATCTGATGATGGCGACGACCGTGGTCCAGAATGAGGACTATCCGTGATGCGAATGGTTCTTTCCCCTTCGGATGCCGTGAAAACCTTGCAGGCCACCGGGCACGGCGTACTGCTGCGCCTGCGCCATTTTATCCAGGATCGCCGCGGCGTCGGCGCCATCGAGTTCGCGATTGTCGCACCGCTGCTGATAATGGCCTATGTAAGCGCCTTCGAGGTGACCGTCGCCATCACGGCCTCGCGCAAGGTGAGCCGCGCGTCGGCAACCGTTTCCGACCTCCTGACGCAGAGCAATACGACCAACAAGGCGACGCTCGACACGATGAAGGATCTTGTCGCCAAGATCGTGGCGCCGTTCCCCGTCAACAGCGCCTATACGCTGAAGATCACCGGTGTCGCGGTTGCAGCTGACGGCAAGGCAACCGTGGCCTGGTCCCGCGACCAGGCCGGAAACGTCCCCTATGCCAAGGGTAGTGCGGTTCCGCTGCCAAGCGACATCGGCGCCATGGAGACCTTCATCGTGCGCACGGAACTGTCCGTGCCCTATTCGATCCTGCTGCTCGCGCCGAATCTCGATTCGAATCTCAACAAGATCAATCTCGGCCGGACAAGCTACTTCCGCCTGCGTGTCGGCAAGAAGATCGATTGCTCCGACTGCTGAGCCAACGTCTCGTTCATCCGGCGATTTCGCTTGAACCGCGTACAAGCGCCATGCCATGTCTGGCGGTTCATCCACCCATCCGACCGGCAGGCCGGATACGGGCAGACGGCAGGTGATCCATGGCACGAGCCTTTCTCTTCGTTCTCGATTCCTTCGGCATCGGCGGCGGCCCGGATGCGGCCGCCTTCGGGGATCTCGGTGCCGATACGCTCGGCCATATCGCGGAATTCTGCGCGGCTGGCGTCGCCGACCGGCCGGGTCTCCGCCAGGGACCACTGAAACTTCCGAACATGTCGGCACTCGGCCTCCTGCACGCCGCCCGTGCCGCGACCGGCCGTTTCCCGCAGGGCATGGACGTGCCGCAACGCGTCTTCGGCTACCACGGCGCCGCCAGCGAGGTTTCCAACGGCAAGGACACACCTTCCGGCCACTGGGAGATCGCCGGCACGCCCGTCACCTTCGACTGGGGGTATTTTCCGACCGAAGGGGACGCCTTCGAGCCTGAACTCGTCGAGGCCATCTGCAGTGCCGGCAAGGTCTCCGGCATTCTCGGCAATTGCCACGCCTCGGGCACCGACATCATCGCCCGCCACGGGCTGGAACATATCCGCAGCGGCAAGCCGATCTGCTACACCTCCTCAGACTCCGTCTTCCAGATCGCCGCACACGAGCGCATCTTCGGCCTCGACCGGCTGCTCGCCTTCTGCGAAACGGTGCGGCAGATTCTCGATGAGCGGCCGGGCGGGCGCATCGGCCGGGTCATTGCACGGCCTTTCGTCGGCGAAACGCCGGAAACCTTCGAGCGCACCGGCAACCGCCGCGACTATTCCGTGCTGCCGCCCGAACCGACCCTGCTCGACCGGCTGACCGAGGCCGGCCGCACCGTACATGCCGTCGGCAAGATCGGCGACATCTTCGCCCATCGGGGCATCGGCAGGCTGACCAAGGCAAACGGCAACATGGCGCTGTTCGACGCGACGCTCCACGTCATGGACGAAGCCGCGGACGGCGATCTCGTTTTCACCAATTTCGTCGATTTCGACATGCTTTACGGCCATCGCCGCGACGTGGCGGGATACGCCGCCGCACTCGAAGCCTTCGACCGGCGCCTGCCGGAGGTGGACCGCAAGCTGAAGCCCGGTGATATCGTCATCCTCACTGCCGATCATGGCTGCGACCCGACATGGCGCGGCACGGACCACACGCGCGAACGCGTGCCGATCATGAGCTTCGGCCCGGGCCTGCGCTCGCGCCTGCTTGAAACCCGCACCACCTTCGCCGATATCGGCGAAAGCATCGCCCGCCATCTCGGCATTCCGCCGGGCCCGCATGGAAGGAGCTTTCTGTGACCAGACGCATGCCCAAGGCGGAACTGCACTGCCATATCGAGGGCGCGACCCCGCCGTCCCTCGCCCTTTCCCAGGCGAAACGCTACGGCATCGACACCTCGGCCTTCATCCGCGACGGCGAATATGCCTGGAAGGATTTCACCAGCTTCGTTGCAAGCTACGACGCGACGGCAAACCTCTTCCGCACGGAGGAGGATTACGCGCTGCTCGCCGAGACCTATCTCATCGAGATCGCCGAAGCCGGCGCCGTCTACAGCGAGCTGATCGTCTCACCCGACCAGGGTGACACCATCGGTATCGGCGCCGATGCCTATATACGCGGCCTCGCCGAAGGGGCCGAGCGGGCCAGGGCGAAGACCGGCATCGAAACGCGCCTCCTCATCGTCGGCATCCGCCATTTCGGCCCGGAACGGGTGGTGAAGGCGGCGGAATATGCCGCCCGCCGGCCGCACCCGCTGATTTCCGGCTTCAACCTTGCCGGCGAGGAGCGCATGCATCGCGTCGCCGATTTCACCCGCGCCTTCGACATCGCCCGCGATGCCGACCTCGGCATCACCATCCATGCCGGCGAGCTTTCGGGTGCCTTCAGCGTGCGTGATGCGCTCGACCATGTTCGCCCCACCCGCATCAGCCACGGCGTGCGCGCCATCGAGGACGGCGACCTTGTAAAGCGGCTGGCGGACGAGGGCGTGGTGCTGGAAGTCTGCCCCGGCTCGAACGTGGCGCTGAAAGTCTTCCCGGACTTTGAGCGCCACCCGCTGCGCGCCCTCCACGAGGCTGGCGTGCGCGTCACGCTCAATTCCGACGACCCGCCTTTCTTCCACACCTCGCTTGCCCGGGAATACGAGATCGCGTCCTCCGTCATGGGTTTCAGTGATGGTGAACTTCTCGGCATGACGCGAACCGCGATCGAGGCTGCCTTCGTCGATGAACCGACGCGCCAGCTGCTGCTTTCCCGGCTTTGAGGGGTAAGCCGGCTGGGGATGTTTCCGGCCGGGTGCTCTCCACTCTTGCGGCCTTGCGCCGTTCCGTGGAAAAAGAAGCGTTTACTCATTCTCGGAAGGTTGGCCATGGACGGCGTCACAGTCATCGATCACCCGCTCGTGCAGCACAAGCTGACCATCATGCGCAAGAAGGAAACCTCGACCGGGAGCTTCCGCCGCTTGCTGCGCGAAATCTCCACCCTGCTCTGCTACGAGGTCACGCGCGACCTGGAGCTGACCACGCAGCGCATCGAGACGCCGCTCGAAGAGATCGACGCACCGGTGCTCGAAGGCAAGAAGCTGGTCTTCGCCTCGATCCTTCGCGCCGGCAACGGACTGCTCGAAGGCATGCTGGAGCTGGTGCCGTCCGCCCGCGTCTCCCATATCGGCGTTTACCGCGACCACGAGACGCTTGAAGCGGTCGAGTATTTCTTCAAGGCGCCCGACAGCATCGACGAGCGCCTCGTGATCGTCGTCGACCCGATGCTGGCGACGGGAAATTCGGCAATTGCCGCCATCGACACGCTGAAGAGCCGTGGCGCGACGAACATCCGCTTCCTCTGCCTGCTCGCCGCACCAGAGGGCATCAAGAGCTTCCGCGCGCACCATCCGGATGTACCGGTCTACACCGCCTCCATCGACCGCCAGCTCAACGAGAAGGGCTACATCGTGCCCGGCCTCGGCGATGCCGGCGATCGCATGTACGGCACGAAGTGAGCGGTTAACCGATCCTTTACCAAGTCCATCGAAGTTCGTGGAGAGGGGCGCCGACGGGTGCCCCTTTTGCCGTCCGTTAGCCGGATGCGTGCTATTTCGGGACAGATCCTCCCGGAGACTGTCCCATGTTCGTTCGCAGCCTTGTCTTTCTCGTCGGTTCCGTCGTCGCAGCCGCGGCCTTCGTGCCCGGCGTCGCGACCCGTTATCTCGACGCGACCGCCAAGGCGCCCGAAGCGAAAGTGGAACAGGCGGCCCTGGAGACCGGAAAGAATGCGGCGCGCTACACCGGCAACCGCAGTGCCGTCATCAGCGCCGATCCGAGCGGTCATTTCACCGGCCTCTTCGCCATCAACGGTCGCAAGGAAGAGGGCATGGTCGATACCGGCGCCAGCATGGTCGCCATCAACATCTCGACGGCGCAACGCCTCGGCATCGCCAAGGCGGATCTTGATTTCCGCTATGCCGTCGATACGGCGAACGGCAAGGCGCGCGCCGCCTATGTCCGCCTCGACCGCGTCGAGATCGGCCCGGTGCGCATGGAGAATGTCGGCGCCATGGTGCTCGACGACAAGGCGTTGTCGGGCACGCTGATCGGCATGAGCTTTCTGAAGGGGCTGTCGTCCTACCGTGTCGAGGACGGCCGGATGCACCTCACCCGCTGATGCGGGTCAGGATATCCGGCGACGGCAGGGGTGCATCCGGTGCGATCCGGTAGAGCCCGGCAAGGCGCGCCACGCCATGCGCAGCGCTCTCCGCATCCGACGCATGCACGCGGCCGATCTCCTCGCCCTTCTCCACCTTCGTGCCGAGCGGCAGCAGCCGGTCGAAACCGACGCGATGGTCGATCCCCTCGTCCGGGCGGCTGCGCCCGCCGCCGAGCTCGATGACGGCAAGGCCGACGCCGCGTGTGTCGCAGGCCGCAAGATAACCGGATTGCCGGGCGAGGACCGGCCGTGTGACCGGGGCCGGCACAAGATAGGCCTCCGGCCGCTCCATGAGGTCGGCCGGGCCGCCGAGCGCCTGCACCATGCGCCCGAACACCTCGGCCGCCGCGCCGCCGGCTAGAGCCGCGGCAGCCCGGCCTTCGGCCGCGGCGATATCCTGTTCCAGCCCCGACAGAACCAGCATTTCCGCCGCGAAGGTGAGCACGATGCGTTCGAGCCGCGTCCCGGCCTTCCCACCCTTCAGGAAGGCGATGCAGTTGGCGATCTCGATGGCATTGCCGGCGGCATCCGCGAGCGGCTGGTTCATGTCCGTAATGAGGGCGGCGGTCGTGACTCCGGCCCCGTTCGCGACCGCGACCAGCGAGCGCGCCAGCGTCTCCGCCTCGCCCGTATCCGCCATGAAGGCGCCGTTGCCGACCTTCACGTCGAGCACCAGCGACTGGAGGCCGGCGGCGAGTTTCTTCGACAGGATGGAGGCCGTGATCAGCGGTACCGAATCGACCGTCGCGGTGACGTCGCGGATGGCATAGAGGCGCTTGTCGGCCGGCGCGAGATCGGCTGTCTGGCCGATGATGGCGCAGCCGACCTCCCGGACCGTGCGGCGGAAGCGGTCGGCGGAGGGCATGATCGTATAGCCGGGGATCGCTTCCAGCTTGTCGAGCGTGCCGCCGGTATGGCCGAGCCCGCGGCCGGAAATCATCGGCACGGCAAGCCCGCACGCGGCAGCGATCGGCGCCAGCATGAGGGAGACATTGTCGCCCACCCCGCCGGTCGAATGTTTGTCGGCGACCGGCCGGTCGATATCCGACCAGTCGAGCACATCGCCCGAATCGCGCATGGCGAGCGTCAGCGCCACGGTCTCCTCACGCGCCATGCCGTTGAACCAGACCGCCATGGCGAAGGCCGCCACCTGCCCTTCCGAAACGCTGCAATCCGTGAGGCCGGCGATGAAGCGGGCGAGCTCCTCCGCGGTGAGAGCCTCGCCGTTCCGCTTGCGGCGGATCGTCTCCTGCGGGAGCATGCTAGTAGCTCGCGGGCGGCGGGGGCGGTGCGGACTGCCCGCCGAGCACGGAGAGGATGTCGCCGAGAAGGCCGGAGGCGCCGAAGCGGAAGGTTTGCGGTGTCGCCCAGTCCGCGCCGAGGATCGAGGCGGCGAGCGCGAGATATGCGTCGGCATCCGCAACGGTGCGCACGCCGCCCGCCGGCTTGAAGCCGGCCGGCTTGCCGCTGTCCTTTATCGCCGTCAGCATGATTTCGGCGGCCGGCAGTGTCGCGTTGACGGAGACCTTGCCGGTCGATGTCTTGATGAAATCGCTGCCGGCGGCAATGGCAAGGTCCGACGCCTTGCGGATGAGCGCCGCATCCTTGATCTCGCCGGTTTCCAGGATCGTCTTCAGGCGCACCGGCGGCGTGCAGGCGGCCTTGATCGCCGTCACCATCTCGCTCACCGCCGCCTCGTTGCCTGAAAGGAAGGCGCGGTAGGGGATGACAAGGTCGATCTCGTCGGCGCCATCAGCGATCGCCTGTTTCGTCTCCGCCAGCACGTCGGCAACAGCAAGGTCGCCGGAGGGGAAGTTGACGACGGTCGCGATCTTCACCGCATGGCCCGCGCCGAGGATGCCCCGTGCCTGCGCCACGAACCGCGGCCAGATGCAGATTGCGGCCGTGTTTCCAAAGCGCGTCTGCGCCTGGGCGCAGAGCTTGTCGATGGCGGCGGCATCGCAGGTGTCGCTGAGGTCCGTCAGGTCGAGCAGCGAGAGCGCCTTTTGCGCACTGGCCTTGATGCTGTCTTCATGCATGGTCTTCGTCTCCACCCGCGATCATTTCGGCAAGGATCGCGGCAAGCCGCTTTCCGCCGACCGGGGCCATGTCCTTGGTTTCGTGGTGGCTGAGCTCGCCGCCCGTCATGCCGGCACCGAAATTGGTGATGACCGAGGCGGCGGCGACGTCAAGGCCAAGATGGCGGGCGATCAATACTTCCGGCACCGTCGACATGCCGACGGCATCGGCACCGAGGACGCGCGCCATGCGGATCTCCGCCGGCGTTTCGAAATTCGGGCCGGAGAACCACATATAGACGCCTGACGACAGCGGGATCCCCAGTTTCCCGGCCGCCCTCTCCATGCGCGCGGCAAGCGCCGTGTCATAGGCATTGGTCATGCCGACGAAGCGATCGTCGCTGTCGATGCCGATCAGCGGATTGGCGCCGGAAAAATTGATGTGGTCGGAAATCCGCATCACCGAGCCGGGCGGCATGTCCTCACGCAGCGAGCCTGCCGAATTGGTGAGAATCAGCGACGTGACGCCGAGCCCCTTCAGCACCTCGATGGGCGGGCGCATGGCGTTGGCATCGCCACGCTCGTAATAGTGCACGCGGCCGGAGAGCATGATGACCGGCACCGCGCCGAGCGTGCCGATGACCATTTCGCCGGCATGGCCGGAAACGGAACTGACGGGAAAGCTCGGCAGGTCCGAGTACGCGATGCGCAGGGGGTTCTCGACTGCTTCGACGAGCGATCCGAGGCCGGAGCCGAGCACGATGCCGTAACGCGGCAGCACGCCGCCGAGGCGGGCGCGCAGCAGTTCCGTGGTTTCGGCACTCATCCGATTACATCCGTCGCAAAGCTGTGCGGCAGAAGCTCGTCCATGGTCATGGTCTTCTTCACACCCGTCTCGTCACAGAGATAGATCGGTGTCCTGGCGGTGGCGAACTCCGCGATCTTCTGCCGGCAGCCGCCACAGGGCGGGCAGAGCGGCAGCTTTTCGGCGATGACGGCCATTTCGACGATCTTCTTGTTGCCGGCCATGATCATGTGGCTGATCGCGGTCGGCTCGGCGCACCACCCCTGGGGGAAGGAAAGGTTCTCGATATTGGCGCCGGCGTAGATCTTTCCGTCCTCGGCGCGGATCGCCGCGCCGACGGGGAATTTCGAATAGGGCGCATGGGCGAAGGCCATCGCGGCGCGCGCCGCCTCGAAGAGGTCGTGGGACATTTTTTATCGCTCCTTGACGTAGGGCACCCCGCCGGCCTTCGGCGGAATGGCCTTGCCGATGAAGCCTGCGAGCAGGATCACGGTCAGGATATAGGGCAGCGCCTGCATGAACTGTACCGGCACCTTGCCGATCAGCGGGAAGGCATAGCCCTGGTAGCGGATGGCGAAGGCATCCAGAAAACCGAAGAGCAAGCAGGCGAAGAGGATGCTCTTCGGCCGCCACTTGGCGAAGATGAGGGCGGCAAGCGCGATATAGCCCTTGCCCGCCGTCATGCCCTTGGTGAAGCCGGCATTGGCGGAAAGCGAGAGATAGGCCCCGGCGATGCCGCACAGGATGCCGCAGCAGATGACGGCACGGTAGCGCAGCCAGATCACCGAGATGCCGGCCGTATCGACCGCACCCGGGTTTTCGCCGACAGCGCGAAGGCGAAGGCCGAAGCGCGTGCGGTAAAGGATCCACCAGCTGGCCGGCACCATCAGGAAGGCAAAATAGGTCAGCGGCGAATGGCCGGAAAGCAGGCCCGAATAGATCTGCCCGAGGACCGGCACGTCGCGCACCGCATCCGCGAAGGGCAGCGTGATCCGCCCGAAGCGCCCGTCCTCCGTCAAAGCCGGCGTACGCCCGCCCTGGCGGAACCAGGCTTCGCCGAGGATGACTGTGGAGCCGGCGACGACGAAATTGATCGCGACGCCCGAGACGATCTGGCTGCCGCGCTGGGTGATCGAGGCATAGCCATGGACCAGCGAGAGCAGCACGGAGACGAGCACGGCGGCAAGAAGCCCCATCGTCACGGACTGCGTGATGTAGGCAACGGAGCCCGCCGCGAAGGCGGCGCCCAGCATCTTGCCTTCGAGGCCGATGTCGAAGATGCCCGCCCGTTCTGTGAAAAGACCGGCAAGCGCGGCAAGGATCAGCGGCGTGGAGACGCGGACGGTCGACTGGGCCAGCTCGATGAAGACCTGAAAGAAATCCATGGCTCAGGCTCCCTTGGTGGCGGCGACGTCGCGGGTCTTCGGCGAGAGCCCGAGGACGATGCGCGTGATGGCGGGGCGGAACATGTGCTCGAGCGCGCCGGCGAAGAGGATGACGAGACCCTGGATGATGACGATCATGTCGCGCGAGATGGAGGGCATCTCGAAGGAGATTTCCGCCCCGCCCTGGTAGAGCATGCCGAAAAGCAGCGCGGCGGGAATGATGCCTGCCGGATGGGACCGGCCCATCAGCGCCACCGCGATGCCGACGAAGCCCGCACCCTGCACGAAGTCGAGCTGCATGCGGAACTGCTCGCCCATGATCGGGTTCAGTGCCATCATGCCGGCAAGCCCGCCCGAGATCATCATGGTGATGACGATGATCTTCGCCTCCTTGATGCCGGCATAGCGCGCGGCGGCGGGGCTGTGGCCCATCGTGCGCATCTCGTAGCCGAGCTTCGTGCGCCAGATCAGCACCCAGACGCCGAAGGCCGCAAGAAGCGCCAGCAGGAAGGAGATGTTGAACGGCGCCGTGCCGACGGAAAGGCCGAAGATCGACATCAGCCAGTCGAGCTTGGGCAGCTGGCCGCCGGCATCGAAGGTGCGGGTTTCCAGCGACATCGAGCCGAGCGGCTTGAACACCTTGTTGAGCAGGTAGTTCATCAGGCTGGCGGCGATGAAATTGAACATGATCGTCGTGATGACGATATGGCTGCCGCGCTTGGCCAGCAGCCAGCCGGGGATCAGCGCCCAGAGCGCGCCGAAGAAGGCGGCGCCGAGGATGGCGATCGGGAAGACGAGATACCAGGGCAGCGTCTGGTCGAAGGACAGGCAGGCGAGCGCCACACCGATGCCGCCGATATAGGCCTGTCCTTCGCCGCCGATGTTGAACAGGCCGCAATGGAAGGCAACGGCCACGGCAAGGCCGGTGAAGATGAATGTCGTGGTATAATAGAGCGTGAAGCCGATATATTCGCCGCGGCCGAAGGCGCCATTGATCATGTGGTAGGCGGCTTCCAGCGGGCTTTCGCCGACGATGAGAACGACGAGGCCGGAAATCAGGAAGGCGACGGCGAGGTTGACGAGCGGGATCAGGCCATATTCGGCCCAGGCCGGCAGTTTCGCATGGGGAACACTCATTCCGCGGCCTCCTTCCGGCCTTCCACCCCGGCCATCAGCAGGCCAAGCTCTCCTTCGGTGGCATCCGGCGTACGCTCGCCGACGACACGACCGGCGAACATGACCAGGATACGGTCGGACAAGGCACGGATCTCGTCGAGCTCGACCGAGACGAGCAGCACTGCCTTGCCTTGGTCGCGCATCTCGATGATACGCTTGTGAATGAACTCGATGGCCCCAACATCGACGCCGCGCGTCGGCTGGCCGATGACCAGCACGTCCGGTCCGCGCTCCATCTCGCGCGCCAGCACGATCTTCTGCTGGTTACCACCGGAGAAATTGGCAGTCTTCAGCCGCGGGTTCGGCGGGCGGATGTCGTAGGCGGCAATCTTCTCCTCCGCATCGGCGCGGATGGCGTCGATGTCGAGCAGCATGCCCCTCCGGTATTTCGGATCGTCGTGATAGCCGAGGATGGCGTTTTCGCTTTCCTCGAACTTCAGGACCAGGCCGACATGGTGCCGGTCTTCAGGCACATGGGCGAGACCGCGCTTGCGCAGGTCTGCCGGGTCGGCATGGCCGGTGACGTCGATGGGGCTGCCCTTGAGCAGCACGGTGCCGGATTTGGCGCGGCGGATGCCGGAGATCGCCTCCAGCAGTTCCGACTGGCCGTTGCCGGCAACACCGGCGATACCGACGATCTCGCCGGCGCGGATGTCGAAGGAGACGTCATCGACCATCGTCACGCCCCGGCTGTCGCGCACGGTGAGGTTCTTCACCGAAAGCTTGACGTCGGCAGGCTTCGCCTCGCCCTTTTCGACGCGCAGCAGCACGCGGCGGCCGACCATCAGCTCGGCCAACTCCTCCACCGAGGTATCCTTCGTCGTGCGTGTCGCCACCATCTCGCCGCGGCGCATGACGGAGACCTTGTCGGTGATCGCCATGATCTCGCGCAGCTTGTGCGTGATGAGCAGCACCGTCTTGCCCTCGGCCTTCAGCTGCTCGAGGATGCGGAAGAGGTGATCGGCTTCCGCCGGTGTCAGAACGCCCGTCGGCTCGTCAAGGATGAGGATGTCGGCCCTGCGGTAGAGCGCTTTGAGGATTTCCACGCGCTGCTGGATACCGACGGGCAACTCCTCGATGACGGCATCCGGATCGACCTCCAGCGCATATTCCTTTTCCAGCCGCTTCAGCTCGGCACGGGCCTTGGTGATGCCGGCATTGAGGATCTGGCTCTCTTCCGCGCCGAGCATGATGTTTTCCAGCACGGTGAAATTCTCGACCAGCATGAAATGCTGGTGCACCATGCCGATGCCGGCGGCGATCGCCGCATTCGGGTCACGGATACTGACCTTGCGGCCACCGACCAGGATGTCGCCATGGTCGGCCTGGTAGAAGCCGTAGAGGATCGACATGAGGGTGGATTTTCCGGCACCGTTTTCACCGATAATGCCGTGAATGGTACCCTTGCGGACCTTCAGGTTGATGTTCCGGTTGGCGTGGACGAGGCCGAAGCTCTTGTCGATGCCCTGCAGTTCGATTGCCAATTCGCTCATGACGATCCACTCTTACGGGGATTTGAGGCCAACGGGCCTTTCGGCCGATCGGTCTTAGTCTTGTTGCTTCCGCCGTGCTTGTCCAGCCTGATTGCGGGTTGATGCGGCCCTCGCTATAGCTCGTGCCGCCGGCAGCGAGCGACAAGGACCGCCCCATGACACCGCCTGAGACCACACCCGACCTTCCCGAAGATGACCGCATCGCCCGCCTGGAAGAGCATATCGCCCACCAGGCGAAAACGATCGAGGAGCTTTCCGACCAGCTCGCCGAACAATGGCGCGTGATCGAACAGCTGCGGTCGAAGCTCGACCGGCTGACGGAGCGGTTCCTCGTGCTGGAAGAGGGCTCTCTCGATGCCCCGGCCATCACCCGCCCGCCGCATTATTGAGATCCAGGACGGGGAGACGGAATCGGCCCGTCCGCCTTCCGGCAAACGGGCCGTCACTGCCGCTTAGTAGGGGCAGGTCTCGTCCGACATGTAGTCGTGCGGCTTCACCGTACCGGCGATGATATCGGCGCGCGCCTTGTCGACGGCGGCCTTCATTTCCGGGGTGATGAGCGGCGCATTGTTCTCGTCCATGGCGACGTCGACGCCATTTTCCTTGAGGCCGAGCACGTTGACGCCAGGCTTGAACGTGTCGTTCTTGGCGGTGATGAAGGCGTCATAGACGGCCACGTCCACACGCTTGACCATCGAGGTCAGAACCTTGCCCGGATGCAGGCCGTTCTGGTTAGAATCGACGCCGATGCCGAGCTTGCCGGCATCGACTGCCGCCTGGAGAACGCCCACGCCCGTGCCGCCGGCCGCATGGTAGACCACGTCGGAGCCCTGGTCGAACTGGGACTTGGCGATTTCACCGCCCTTGACCGGGTCGTTCCAGGCATCCGGCGTCGTGCCCGTATAGGCTTCAAGCACCTTCATGTCCGGGCCGAGCGACTTGGCGCCGCCGATGTAACCGCAAGCAAACTTGTGGATGAGCGGGATATCCATGCCGCCGACGAACGAGACGGTCTTCGTCTTGGACGCCATGCCGGCGAGGATGCCGGCGAGCCAGCCGCCTTCCTCTTCCTTGAAGACGACCGAGCGGACGTTTGGCTTGTCCACGACCATGTCGATGATGGCGAACTTGGTGTCCGGATATTCGGCCGCGACCTTCTCGAGCTGGGCCGCCCAGGAGAAGCCTGCCATGACGATCGGGTTGTTGCCGTCGCTGGCGAAGCGGCGGAGCGCCTGCTCACGCTGCGCGTCATTGGCGATTTCGAAGTCGCGATATTCGATGCCGGTCTCGGCCTTGAACTTTTCCGCGCCGTTATAGGCTGCCTCGTTGAACGACTTGTCGAACTTGCCGCCGAGGTCGTAGATGATCGCCGGCTTGATGTCCGCGGCAAGCGCGCTTGCCGACATGGCGGCCGTGGCAAGAAGAGTGAGAAGGGTTTTTTTCATTGTGCAGCCCTGTTCGCTATTGATCTTATAGGGACCTTCCGCGTGGGCGCCCGAAAGGCGCGCAACGGAGCCACCGACCCGTTCCCTTGGGTCAGGCTGGCGGCATCCTTGCATGGCTCAAGGAAAAATTCACCAGAAATTTTTCAACTGGTAAAAAATAGAAGCCGCCACGAAAGTCTTTTCGCAGCGGCTCGCATGTTTCTGAAAGTTTTACGAAATCAGCCGATGGCGCAGGAGACGCCCGTGCCCCGCAGGCCGCAATAGCCGCCCGGGTTCTTGGCAAGATATTGCTGGTGCACATCCTCGGCGAAGTAGAACGGCCCTGCCTCGGCGATCTCCGTGGTGATCTTGTCCGTGCGCCCGGCCGCGATCAGCGCCGCCTGGTAGACGTCGCGTGCACGGCGCGCGATCGCAAGGTCCGCCGGGTCGTCGAGATAGATCGCCGAGCGATAGGTCGTGCCGATATCGTTGCCCTGCCGCATGCCCTGCGTCGGGTCATGGGCTTCGAAGAACGCCTTCAGCAGCGTCTCGAGGCTCACCACGGCCGGATCATAGACCACCCGCACGACCTCGGTATGGCCGGTCAGGCCCGTCGTCGTCTCGTGATAGGTCGGGTTGGGCGTGAGACCGCCGGAATAGCCTGCCGCCGTCACATGGACGCCCGGGATCTTCCACAGCAGCCGCTCGGCACCCCAGAAGCACCCCATGCCAAGCAGCACGGTCTTGAAACCATCGGGATAAGGCCCCTTCAGCGGACGCCCGCTCACGAAGTGGGTCTCGGATGTGGGAATGGGCTCGGCGCGCCCGGGCAGAGCTGCGCCGGGGGCGGGCATGACGGTCTTCTTGTTGAACATGTCGATCAGGAACATTTTTGGCCTCCTGGCCGGTTGGGCGATTCCAGCAACGGTGCCCGGCGACCTGCCTGGCGAGAGTTGCGTGAAAAGGCATCTTTCAGGCGGTAAAGCGACCCGCGACGGGCGGACGCCGGTAGGCGATCAGCCAGAAGAACAGCGAGACGGCGAGCAGGACGGCAAAGGCCGGCTGCGAGAGCACCCACATGGCCGCCGGATCCCAGACATAAGGATGGAGGTTGCGCATGATGCCGTCGGCAACGAGTGCAATCGTGTCCGGGCTTGCCGTGCTCCAGGCCACGGCGAGTGGCGTCAACACCGGCTCGGAGGCCGAAACCGACTGGATCGCATCGATCGTGCCCGCCATGACGGCGACGACCAGCGCGAGAAGGCTGATGGCCTTCAGGATGAACCGTATCATCGCACACCCTCCATGTACCGCCTGCGCAAGCCTAAATCCGCTCCGCTTCCTTCGTGCCTATAGATAGGAAGACGGCCGGCATTTCGCAATCCTTCGCCCGAAGCCGAACATCCTTCAAAAATCTGTCAGAAAGCGGTTGATCCCGCCGCAAACCTCGGTATATATCGCGCCGTCCCGCCGAAATGGAAACAGGAAAGCGGTACGCGCCGGATTGACCATCGGCTGCGAGCGGACGGACAGGTGGCCGAGTGGTTGAAGGCGCACGCCTGGAACGCGTGTATAGGGGAAACTCTATCGAGGGTTCGAATCCCTCTCTGTCCGCCATTTTCTCAAATCGCCTCCTCATGCTAGATTTCCGTTCATCTGGTGCCCGGCGCCTTTCGTCGTCGGATCATTGCAAACGCTGCCTGCGTATTCGGGCGCAATGCCTGGCACGCCCTTGAAGACTTTTGCCGAACCCGGGGCTCGACAACACCCCCTCACGAAGAGGCGCCACAGCAACGCTGCAGTTTTCGAACTGGCCAGCCTTGGCAGAAATAGTTTAACGGCTTTCACCTGCGGGCAAAATTCTGAGTATCCGCTCGATCCTGTTTCGCTGTACTGGCTCTGAGATAGCCGGAAAACTTCAACTTTTCGCTTCCTCAGAAAATTTATCCCACAAGTCAACATCTGTTCTTCGACAAGAAACCAGCCATTTCACCCGACCGAGCAAGGGTTTGATTGGCCGGCGCATTTGTCGAGCGTATTGATTTCAAAATTTCCATCCTGAGTGGAACCATTGTCGACCTACAACAGTTTACCGAAGAACAACCGGTGATGGTGGGGTCCGGCATGCACGATATTATTGTTCGGGTCTTCAGCAGGAATGGCCATGAGCTTCTCGCCATGATTCCTCTAAACAGCATGGCCTTCGTTCGTCAGGACGGCATCCCCGGCTCGGACAGTGAAATCATAGCGGGCGCCATGCTGTTGCTTCGCGACCAGAGGCGGTTTTCAGATACGGAGATCGAGTCCTTTCGCTACCGGGTGGAGCACCCGCGACGCCCTGACGTCTCGGCCTTCAACGCTGACGGCGCCTAGCTTCGTTTGACATCTGAATTTCCGGACATCCAGGATCATTGATGGCGGGGCGCAAGGCGTCACACGACGCGTTTTTAAACCTGCCGACCTCGACCCGCGCTACACAATGTTGCCCACAAGCGTTCTGGATGGATTTCGGCATGCCCCATCTGACGGCAGCAAGCCCGGCCGCTCCTTGGCACGCGCCCCGCTTCAGGAGCCGATCCTTGCCAATGTGATCGGCATCGCATGAACCGTGCCGTTTCCCATTCGCTCTCCTGTACGTCCCCGGCGCGGCCTTCGCAAGCGCCGCCAAGATTATGGATTGAACTTTCCACGCACCCCATCCATCACGAAAAATTTTCATAGGATTTCTGGATATATCGAAAGAGCCACCCTAAAATTCCTTGAATCAATAGATTGGTTGCATAGATCGCTCCGCACAATCTTCAAAAATGAGCGGTCAGATATACCACAAACCGGGAAAAGCTCGTTGGTCGTTACGATAGAAAAATTAAAGGTTGCATATTTTCCAGTGCCGAAGGCTGCGAATACCTCGATGAAGCATTTGCTTCACGGCATCAAGACTGGGAAGAGATTTACAACGACTACGGACCAGGCAACCGGCGCTGTCCGCCACATCCACAGGGAGTACAGAACCCCGAAATTTTCGTCCATCAAATCCGAGGATTATCGCGGGTTCTTCAAAATCGCGATCGTCCGGGACCCGGTCGAAAGAGTGGTTTCCGCCTGGCGGAACAGGGTCATGCATCACAAGGAGCTGGAAGACGGAAGTACAGCGGAAAAAATCCATCATGTCGGCCTCCCCCAAAAGCCGACACTGCCGCAGTTTGTCGAGTGCCTGGAAGAATACCGGGCGGTGAACAAGTCCATTGCCGTTCATACGGCGCCGCTTGTTGATTTTCTGGGCCCATCCCGAAATTACTACGACTTGATCTTCGACATTTCCGAATCCCGCCAGATCGAAGTTTTCTTCTCGACCCTCACCGGTGAAGACAGAAAGCTGCCGGTCAAGCAGATTGGCGGGCCACCGGCGAACCGGGATCAACTGCCTGACGAACTCGTTCAAAAACTGGAAGGCATCTACAAGGACGACTACCGGCTTTTTGGAGATGTTTTCGGCAGGCAGACCGATCTGCAGCTGATCGCCAAGCGCGCCAAAAGGCACAAGGCTTCCCTGAATGGTTTTCTTGCCCGCCTGAAATCAAGGCTGCTGAAATAGAAACACACACCGGGTGGGCCGCTTGCTCCATGCGAGAAAGCCTGAGATGCGGTCCACACATACTCGCCTTGCCGACGCCCGCCGGGGCATTGTTTTCCGGTCAGGAGAGCCAGGATGGCAGGCGAGGCGGCACGCGGGCGGTCAGAGCCGCCTCGATACAGTCGGAAAGATTGCCGAAGCGAACGGTGCGGCCGGAAAGGCCCGGGCCGTAATGGGCGTATTTGCCGGAGTTGGTGAGGAGTGTGCGGGTCCTCGGCGGGAAGACCGGCTCGGAGATCGAGCACCAGCAAAGGTCGGGCAGGACCTGGACGCCGCTTTCCCTTAGCCGGGCAACAATCGGGCCGGCTTCCGCCATGACATCACGGCCGGCGGTGACGATCACGGCGACGTCCGCGTGGCAGCTGCGGCCGGCAAGGGCATCGGCAAGGGCCTGGCATTCCGAGAGCGAGGCATGCGGGCTGCCGATGGCGACGAGCTCGACCTCGGCCGGCCCCTCATTGAACATCGTCCAGACCTCGGCCATGTCGGCGCGGGTGATCGTCACGAAGTCGGCGGCAAGCGATGCCGCACCGTGCGCTTCGGGCGTGACACCCTCGATATGCAGCATGGGGGCGGCGGAGGTGGTGCCGAAGGCGGCGCAGAGGGCCTTGAGATCGTCCCGCGTCGGCTTTGCGGCGGCAAGGCCGCGCAGGAGCGGGATGCGGTCGGGCGCGGCGCGGCCGGCGAGATAGCCGATGAGCGGCCAGAAGGCATCGTCGATCCCATCGGGCAGATCGACATCGACAATCCGCCTGGGTTTGCGGTGTTCGTCGAGATAGACGCCGGACAGTGGCGCGCGGCCGGTAAGCGCGATGCAGAGGTCGAGGAAATCGGGGTGCTTTGCCGTGCGGGCGCCGAGCACGGTGTTGGCGAAGATCACCGCATTGGATTCGGCCCAGGCGATGGCTTCGCCGGCCTTCGGCGCGCTGTCGAGCAGGTAGGGCGAACAGGTAAAGGTTGGGCGACAGCCCATGCGGACATAGGCATCGGCGAGGCGAGCGGCAGGGTCGCCGAAGGACGGCGGCACGCCCTGGGCCTGCCAGTTGGCACGGTCGACGGAGATGGCGTTCATCGTGGTCGGCACGCGGACCGTCGCACCCATCTCGGCCATCTTTTCCGCAAAGGTAAGATTGGCGGGGCTGGCATAGATGCAGCCGTCGATATGGCCCTGCACGACATCGACGAGTTTCAGGGCACCCTGCTGGGCCGCCATGGCGGTGGTGATGCGCATGGCGAGCGCAACGGCGATGCCGTCGCGGCCCTCAAGCATGGCGCGATCGTCTTCCGTCAGGTCGAGCGCGGCGGTGGCGGGCGGAGCGACGGGGATGGTGAGACCGTCGGCCTCGATCATGGTTTCACCGATCCGGGCGCTCTTGGCACGACAGAGTGCCTCAAAGGCCGCTGGGGAGAGGCGCAGGACCGGCAGGGATTTGCCGAACATTTCCGCAGCGATCAGCGCGCCAAGGGTCAGAACGTCCTCCGTCTCGCTGAAGACGAGGGCTGCGGGGGCACGGCCTGTGAGGGCGAGATCGAGCAGCACGCCGGAGCCGGTGCACGAGCCGCGGCTCGACGGCATCATCAGGATGCCGCCGGTGATCGTCACGCCATGCAGCGGGTGGTGCACGTCGATGACGCTTCCGGTGGCGGGATCGACACCGCCCCAGAAGCTCAAGGCCTCGCCGGTTGCGATGACCGGACCGGAGGCGGTGCCGGAAAGGATGCTGCGGGCAGAAAGGTCGGCCATGGGACGGTTCCTCTATTGCTGGGGCTATTCCATCAAAGCGACGATGCGGTGCTACCGGAAAACCGGAGAATGCAGCCTGCCCGCACCCCGAGGAGCGCGGGCGTGGCCTAGAAGCGCTGCGGCGAAAAGGACACGATGTCGATCGCCGGCGGATGGCCGGCCACGAGATCGGCGACGAGCCGCGCCGTGCCGGCGGACTGGGTGAGACCGAGATGGCCGTGGCCGAAGGCATAGACGACATTGGGGGTGGCGCGGGCGCGGCCGATGGCGGGCAGGCTGTCGGGCAGCGAAGGGCGGAAACCCATCCACTGCACGCCGCCCGCCGGCTTCAGGCCGGGCAGGAAGGCTTTCGCCTTCTCCAGCATCGCCTCGGACCTGCGGAAATTCGGCGGCAACTTCAGCCCGCCGAGCTCCACCGCACCCCCGACGCGGATGCCGGTCGATAGCCGGGTAACGACAAAGCCATGGCCACCGAAGGTGACCTGTGTCTTGAGGTTGAAGGCGTCGGCTGGCAGGGTCGTGTTGTAGCCGCGTTCGGTTTCGAGCGGGATGGATTCGCCAAGCGTACGGGCGACCTGGTGCGAGAAGGCGCCGGCCGCGAGCACGACCTTTTCCACCCGGCGCGTGCGGCCGTCCGTCGTCGTGATCTCGACACCGCCTTCGACGGGCCTGAGGCCGGACACCTCGGCCCGCTCGATCCTGCCGCCCCTGGCACAAAAATGATCGGCAAGCGCCAGCGTGTAGAGCTTCGGGTCGGCGATGGAATACCAGCCGGGCGTGAAGGTGCCGTGCGTGAAGCGCGGTGCGAGGCCGGGCTGGATCGCGGCCATCTCGGCCGCGTTCATGTGGCGGAACTCGATGCCGTGCGCCTCGCGCGCCTTCCAGCCGGGCAGCGATGCATTGAGTTCGGCCTGGCTTTCATAGACTTGGAGGTTGCCCTCCTTGCGCAGCATGGGAAGCGTGCCGGTCTCGGCGAGGAAGGGTTCCAGCTCGGCCCTCGAAAGGTCCATCAGCGCGGTCTGCGCGGTCGTGGAATGGGCGACGCGGCCTGCCGAGCAGGCGCGCCAGAAGCGGAACATCCAGGGTGCGATCTGCAGCGCGTAGGACGGCGGCACGCTGAGCGGCCCGAGCGGGTCGAGCAGCCATTTCGGCGCTTTCTTCAGGATGCCGGGCGAGGCCAGCGGCAGGATGTCGGTGAAGGCGAAGGCGCCGGCATTGCCCGCAGAGGCGCCGGCGGCGGGGGCTTCACGCTCGATGACGGTAACGGCAAGGCCACGGGCCTGGGCGGCAATCGCCGCGGAAAGGCCGACCACGCCGGCGCCGATGACGACGACGCCGGGTTCGATTCCAATCTGCATCATGGCCTCAGTGCGTCGCGGCGAGGAAGGTCTTGAGGTCGGCATCCTTCGGGGCGCCGAACAGCTCTTCCGGCGGCGCGATTTCGGCCATCACACCCTTGTGGAAGAAGGCGACGCGATCGGAGACCTCGCGGGCGAACTTCATTTCGTGCGTGACGCAGATCATCGTCATGCCCTCGGAGGCGAGCATGCGCAGCGTGTCGAGCACTTCGCCGACGAGCTGCGGGTCGAGTGCCGAGGTCACCTCGTCGAACAGCATGTAGGCCGGCGACATGGCAAGCGCGCGGGCGATCGCCATGCGCTGCTGCTGGCCGCCCGACATGCGGCTCGGATAGACCTTCAGCTTGTCGCCGAGGCCGACATGGGTGAGCTGCTTGACGGCCATGGCCTCGGCCTCGGCCTTGGACTGGCCGAGCACCTTGACCGGCGCCAGCATGACGTTTTCGAGCACGGTGAGGTGCGGGAAGGCGTTGAACTGCTGGAAGACGATGCCCAGCTTGCGGCGCAGCTTGTTGAGATCCGTGCCCTTGGCATGCACGTCCGTGCCGTCGACGACGATGCGACCGCCGTCGATGGTCTCGAGGCCGTTGATGCAGGTGAGCAGCGTGGATTTTCCCGAGCCCGAGCCGCCGATGATGGTCAGGACCTCGCCCTTCTGGACGGTCAGGTTGATCCCCTTCAGGACTTCCAGCGAGCCGAAGGATTTGCGGACGTTTTCGATCTCAATCATTGGACCACCGTCTTTCGAGATAACCGCCGAGCCGGGCGATGGGGAAGCTGATGATGAAGTAGATGGCGCCGCAGATGAGCAGGATGAACAGCGGCTCCTGCAGGCGCGTGACGAGGATCTGCGAGGCGCGCAGAAGCTCGATGAGGCCGAGCCAGAGCACGAGGGCCGAATCCTTCATGACGCCGAGCGTCAGGCCGATCCAGGCGGGCAGCGAGACGCGGGTGGCGAGCGGGGCGACGATGTAGCGCATGTCCTGCCACCAGGTCATGCCGAGCGACCGCGCCGCGCGGCGCGTGGTGGCCGGTACGGAGGAAATGCCGCCGCGCACGATCTCGGTGCAATAGGCCGCCGTATAGAGCGACAGCACAACGCAGGAGGTGGTGAAGGGCGCCCAGCCGAGCTTCATGATCGATTGCAGCGCATTGCCGAGCACGAGCTGGATGAGCAGCGGAACGGAACGGAAGATATCGAGCACGAAGGTGAGCGGCATCGACCAATAGGGACCGGCCTGGTTGCGGATGACGCCGCACAGGATGCCGAGAACCGTGCCGGCAAGGACGGAGACGGCGGTGACGGCAAGCGTCATGGCCGCGCCCTTGGCGAGGAAGCCGAGATCGGCGAGGGTGAGAGCGGTGTCGAACATGGTGTTTCCCCCTCTCAGTAGCGGAACATGCGCGCGGCAGCGAGGCGTGCTGCCAGCGTCACAGCCTTGGCGATCAGGTAGTAGATGACCGCGGCAAGGGCGAAGAATTCGAATGTGCGGAAGGAGACCGCGTTCAGCGCCTGGGTGATGCCGGCCAGATCCGTGTTCATGCCGACGGTGACGCCGAGCGAGGTCATCAGGATTGCCCAGACCATCTGGTTTGTGGCGGGCAGGAAAGCGATGCGCAGCATCTGCGGCATGACGATATAGCGGAAGGCCTGCAGCGGCGTCATGCCGAGCGAGCGGCCGGCGCGGGTCTGCGTCTCCGGGATCGCCTTCAGGGCGCCGCGGAAGTTTTCCGCGAGATAACCGGCATTGTTGAAGGCGATGCCGACGAGCAGCGCCGTATAGGGGCTGAGGTGGATGCCGAAGCTGCCGAGGCCGAAATGCGCCATGTAGATCTGGAAGAGGGCCGGCGTGTTGCGCGCGATCTCGACCCAGGCCGTGGCGAAGCCGCTGAGAATGCGGTTGCCGGACAGCCGGAAGAGCGTCAGTGCCAAAGCGACCACGAGGCCGATGGCCATGGAGAGAAGCGCGATCTGAAGCGTGACCAGCGCGCCGTCCAGCATCTGGGGCAACGCCTTCAGCGCCTGGTTCCAATGGAAAGTGTAACTGAACATTGCCGTCTCACCCTTCGGAAACGATGAACGGCGCGGGACGCATGTCCCGCGCCGCCAGGGAAGCGGCAGATTAGCGATAAACGCCGTTCACGGACAGGTCCGGCACGTCGCCGCCGACCCACTTTTCGTAGAGTTCGTTGTAGCGGCCGGTGCGAACCTGCTGGTTGACGAAAAGGTTCAGGTAATTGATCAGGCCGTATTCTTCGCGGTTGGTGAAGAGCGCGACATAGTCGATGTCATAGGGCGCCTTGCCGACGACGGAGATGCCGGCGAACTTGCCGCTCTTGACGTTGGACTGGGCGACCGTCGAGGTGGAGACCGTGGCGTCGATCTGGCCCTGGCTCAGTGCCAGGAAGACGTCGGCCTGGGTCTGGTACGGGCGGAATTCACCGGCACCCCATTCCTTGACCGACTTTTCGAGCGCGATGGCCTCGAACGTGCCGGCGGTAGCGCCGACCGTTTTACCCTTCATGTCCTCGAAGGACTTGACGCCCGACTTGTCATTGGCCGTGACGGCCATTTCGAAGGCGAAGTAGGGGATCGACATGCCGACAGTCTTGGCGCGCTCCAGCGTGTCGGAGGTCGAGGCGACGCCGACGTCGACGCGGCCGGACATCAGGGCCGGGATGCGCTCCGGGAAGGGCGTTTCAACGATCTCGGCGGTGACACCGAGGGCCTTGGCCAGATCGTTGCAATAGTCGACGTCGAAACCGATCGGGTTGTTGCTCTCGTCGCGCGCGCCCATCGGCGGGAAGTCGAGAACGACGGCGCAGCGCAGCGTGCCGGACGAGATGATGTCGTCCAGCTTGTCGGCCTTGGCCGGGCTGGTCAGAGCGGTGGCGGCCACGAGGCCGAAGGCGAGGACCGAGGTCTTCTTCATAACTCTCTCCCTGGGTTGGTCTGTCGATTCACGCGGCGGAGGTCCGTCCTGCGCCAGAACTGTAAACCGCCACTAAAATACAACTAATATACAAAAAGTATATACCCGGAAGGAGAAAATATGCGGGCCGGGCTTCCCTCACGGAAAACCCGGCCCACAGGACGCATACGCTATTGAATCAGTTGATAAAATCTTCCGGCAGAAGACCTTCCGGCATGTTCTGGTAGGAGACCGGGCGCAGGAATCGGCGGATTGCCATCGTGCCGACGCTGGTGGCACCGAAATTCGTGGAGGCCGGATACGGGCCGCCATGCACCATGGAATCCACCACCTCGACGCCCGTCGGGAAGCCGTTGACGAGCACGCGACCAGCCTTGCGCTCGAGCGCCGGGCGCAGGCGCTTTGCGTCTGCAAGATCGCCGTCATCCATGTGGATGGTCGCCGTCAGCTGGCCTTCGAAATTGCGGGCGAGCTTTTCCATCTCGTCGACCGAAGAGACGCGCACGACGAGGCCGAGCGGACCGAAGACTTCTTCCGACAGAGCATGGTCGGCAAGGAACTGTTCGCCCGAGATTTCGAAGAGGTTCGGCAGCACCGTGCGGCCGGTGGATGCGGTCGTCAACAGCGGCTTGACGGTGTTGCGGCTTTCAAAGCGCGCCTGACCGTCCTGATAGGCCTTGGCGATGCCGTCGGTCAGCATGGTCTGCGGAGCGACCTTGCCGAGGGCCTCCACGGCGGCTGCCGTGAAGCGATCGGCATCTGCGCCGTCCTGGACGATGGCAATGCCCGGATTGGTGCAAAACTGGCCGGCGCCCATGGTGAGCGAACCCGCCCAGCCCTGGCCGAGGCCTTCCGCCCGGGCCTTCATGGCCTCCGGGAGCAGGAACATCGGGTTGACCGAGCCGAGTTCACCGAAGAACGGGATCGGCTCCGGGCGCGCGGCGCACAGGTTAAAGAGGGCGCGGCCGCCGGCGAGCGAGCCGGTGAAGCCGACAGCCTTGATCAGCGGATGCTGTACCAGAGCCTCGCCGACCTGGCGGTTGCCGCCCTGGATGAGCGAGAAGACGCCCGGATGCACACCGGTCTTGCGGATGGCGGCCTCGATCGCCTCGGCGATGATCTCGCCCGTACCCGGATGGGCGGAATGCCCCTTGACGACGACGGGGCAGCCGGCAGCCAGCGCGGCCGCCGTGTCGCCGCCGGCCGTGGAGAAGGCGAGCGGAAAGTTGGAGGCGCCGAAGACGGCGACCGGGCCGATCGGCCGCTGGATCAGGCGGATCTCCGGGCGCGGCGCCGGCTGGCGATCGGGAAGAGCCGCATCGAAGCGGCGGTCGAGATAGTCGCCCTTCTCGATATGGTCGGCGAAGAGGCGGAGCTGGCCGGTGGTGCGGCCGCGCTCGCCCTGAAGGCGGGCGACCGGCAGGCCGGTTTCCTGCGTGCCGATCTCGGTGATGGCCTCTGCACGCGCCTCGATCTCGTCGGCGATGGCGCGCAGGAACGCGGCCCGCTCGCCGCGGGAGGAATAGCCGTAGCTGAGGAAGGCCTCTTCCGCGGCTTCCGCGGCCTTGTTCACCAGCTCCACCGTGCCGACGGCGAAATCATGCGCCGGGCCATGGGCGGGCGAGGAGGTGAACGTGCCGTTTCCGTCAAGCCATTGCCCGGCGACGAGATGTTTACCGTTGGGGGTGAAAGCCATTAGACGTACCTTTCTCACGGGAAGAGGGATTCGCCCCCGACATAGACTCTTGCGGGGTGAATTGCACTTGTCGAAATCTTGTATACTCTATGTATGCAAATGATCAATCGCCAACCTGACCCGGTCGGCAAAAGTGGAAGAGACCAGAGATGACGCAGACCTCCACCCTGACGATTGCCGCCCTTCACGAACGGGTAGAAGCGATCTTCCGCAAGGCCGGCCTCAACGCCGTGCAGGCCGGCGCGCTTGCCCGCGTCATCGTCGCCGGGGAGCGGGATGCCTGCAAGTCGCACGGCATCTACCGGATCGAGGGTGCACTGCGCACCGTCAAGGCCGGCAAGGTGAAGCCGGACGCCGTGCCGGTGCTGGACGCCAACGAGGGCTCGGCGATCGTCAAGGTCAATGCCAGCGGCGGCTTCGCCAACCCGGCCTTCGAACTCGGCGTGCCGGTACTTGCCGAGCGCGCCCGCAAGCTCGGGATTGCCGCGCTCGTCATCAACGACTGCACGCATTTCTCCGCCCTCTGGCCGGAGGTCGAGGCTGTCACCAATGAAGGGCTTGCCGGCCTCGTCATGTGCCCGAGCTATGCCACCGTCGCGCCTACCGGCGGCAACAAGCCGCTGCTCGGCACCAATCCCTTCGCCTTCGGCTGGCCGCGCAAGGGCGATGCGCCCTATGTCTTCGACTTCGCCACCTCGGTCGCCGCCCGCGGCGAGATCGAGCTGCACCGCCGCGCCGGCAAACAGCTGCCCGAAGGCTGGGCGATCGACGCAGACGGCAACCCGACCACCGATCCGGAAGCCGCGCTCGCCGGCGCCATGCTGCCCTTCGGCGGCCACAAGGGGTCGGCCATCGGCACGATGATCGAACTGCTCGCCGGCATCATGATTGGCGACCTCACGAGCCCTGAGGTTCTCGACTATCTCGGTACCACGACGCTTGCTCCCTTCCACGGCGAGCTGATCATCGCCATGTCGCCGGAAGCCTTCTCCGCCGGTCGCCCTGGCGATCCCTTCGCCCGCGCCGAAGTGCTGTTCGAGGCCATCGTCGGCCAGGGTGCCCGCCTGCCCTCGCAGCGCCGCTTCGTGGCGCGCAGGACGTCCGAAACGGACGGCGTCACGCTCACGGCTGCCGAACTGGAACAGCTCGACCACCTGCTGGAAAAGGGCCTCGACGCCATCGCATAAGGGGTTCAGCCCCGCAGCCGCGGCAAGACATTGCCGCGGCTTCAGCCCTTCTGCAGGGCGAGATGGGCACCGAGGCCGACGAGGATCGTCCCGCCTGCCCGGCGCACCAGCGCCTGCACCCCGCTCGACCGCTTCAGCCGCGCCAGGATGACATCAGCCAGGAGCACGGTAACGATATCGGCGAAGGTGAAGATGAGGTTCACCATCGTTCCGAGAATGGCAAGCTGTACCCAGACCGGCAGGCTGGCGCCGCTGTCGACGAACTGCGGCAGGAAGGCGAGGAAGAAGATCGCCGTCTTGGGGTTGAGCACCTCGACGGTGATGCTCTGTATAAACGCCCGCCGCCCACCCTTCGGCACCACGGTGACATCACCCTCTTCCCGCATATCCGTCGATCGGAAAAGCGAAATGCCGAGCCAGACGAGATAGGCGGCTCCCAGCAGCTTGACGACGGTATAGGCGACCGGCACCGCATGGAACAGGGCGGAAAGCCCGGCCGCGGCGGCGATGATATGGGCATAGGATCCCAGATGGATGCCGAGCACCGCCATCAGGCCCGCCGCGCGACCGCCCGCCATGGTCCGGGCGGCGGCATAGAGCATGGCGGGGCCGGGAATGAAGGCGAAGATCGCCGTGGTCACGGCAAAGGCAAGCAGCACGTCCAGGGAAGGCATTTCCGGTTCCTCGCGATCGATTTTCGCGACTGTCGCAAAAGCGGACCACGACGGCAATGCAAAACGAAACGCCGCCCGCAGCGTGGGCTGCAGGCGGCGTGAAATGCCCGTAGAGGGGTGATCGGAGGCTTACGCCTTGTAGGTCTGCACGGCGCCCGGCAGCTTGCTCCATTCGGCATACCAGGTATCGAACAGCTTCAGCTGGCTTTCGACATAGCCGCGCTGGCTGTCGGAAAGCGCGTCGGTCTCGTAGAAGTGCAGCGTGTATTCCTTGTCGCCCTTCAGCACCATCATGTGCTTGAAGTAG
>VFQN01002226.1_pt1 | contig 30517 bp, 31 predicted proteins | sample 3512371 | NCBI WGS metagenome assembly VFQN01 (sample SAMN10412370, study PRJNA504923) | tailings metagenome | isolation source: Replicate 2 from Balatoc abandoned mine | place: Philippines: Itogon, Benguet | collected 2017-08-28 | reverse complement strand
CTACGCCATGACGATCGGCCAGCCGCTGTTCGTGCGCTGGTGCCGCCTGATGGGCGACGAGACCTTGGCGAGCGATCCGCGCTTCAAGGACGATCTCGCGCGCGGCGACAACGGCGAGGCGCTGTCGGCGATCATGCAGAAATGGTGCGACACGCGCACCGTCGCCGAGGCGCTGGCGGCGCTGGAGGCCAACCGCATTCCCGCCGGCCCCGTCTACACGCCGCAACAGACGCTGGACGACAGGCACGTGCGGGAAGCCGGCTTCTTCCACTCGATGGAATATCCCGGCGCCAGCATGGGTGTCCCGGTCCTGCAGGAGCCGGTAAAGCTCTCCCGGACCCCTCTCACGATCCGCCGCCGGGCGCCGACCCTGGGCGAACATACGGACCAGATCCTGCAGGAGCTGGGCTATGGCGCCGACGACATCGCGAGGCTCCGGGCCGACCGGGTCGTCTGAGGGGCTGATCCAGGGGCTCCTCCGGGCGTATAATGGGTTCAGGAGCCGACACATGATGCGACGTCTATTGCTGGCAATGATGACGGTGGTGTGCTGCAGCTCGGCGGGAGCGCTGGCGGCGCAGGACCTGCCGTACGGGCAAAGTCACGTTTTTGCCGCCTTCCGGAATGGCGAACGGATCGGCACACACACGCTTACGTTCCAGCAGAATGGCGACAAGCGCGTCGTGACGACCTCGATCGATTTCTCGGTCAAGGTGCTCGGCCTGACCATGTATCGCTACCTCCATCGCGGCCAGGAGGTCTGGAACGGCAACACCTTCGAATCGATCTCGACCCAGACAGACGATAACGGCACCAAGTATGCCGTGAAGGCCCGGCAGCAGCCGGGTGGGGTCGCGGTCGTCCGCGATGGCGGCAGCGCCCCCAGGCTCACGGCCAACGATGTCGGCTTCCAGCAGGGGACCGCCCGGCAGGAGACCCTTCCCCCGGGAGTCCTTCCGTCCACCCACTGGAACCTGAACCAGGTGAAGCAGTCGGCGATCCTGAACAGCCAGAACGGCGCGCTCGCAAAGATCCAGATCACGCCGAGGGGCCGGGAAACCGTCAAGACGGCGAACGGCACCCTGGAAGCGACGCGCTATTCCTATACCGGCGATGTCGTGATGGATCAGTGGTTTGACGACCGCGGCCGCTGGGTGAAGGCCGCATTCAAGGCTTCCGACGGGTCGACGATCGAGTACATATTGCAGGAATGACCCCTGCAGATTGTTTCGCGAAGCTGCCCGATCTCCTCTCGGGTGATACCGACCTGCTCCGGCGTGGTCGCTGGATGACCGTCGACTGCCGGATCGACATCGGCAGCGAGCCCTTCCATCTGGCCATCAAAGACGGCGTCCTCGCCGCCTTCGATCGCGGCCCGCGATTGATGCGCTCGACCGCCTTCACCGTGCGCGGCACTGACGAGGCGTGGCGTCGTCACTGGAAGAAAATGCCCGAGCCCGGCTGGCACGACCTGTTCGCCCTGACCAAGCGCGGCGCCGCCTCGATCGAAGGCGACCTGAGGCCACTCTTGCAGAACCTGCAGTATTTCAAGGACCTGCTGGCCCTGCCGCGCCGGCTGCCGGAGGCCGCCTGAGATGGCGCCGGCTCTCGATCCCATGGTCGGCCGCTACGTGCGGCTCGACATCGACGGCACGCCGCATCGCGTCTACTTCGAGGAGGCCGGACAGGGCATTCCGCTGGTCTGCCTGCACACGGCGGGCGCCGACGGTCGCCAGTTCCGCCATATTCTCGCCGATCCGGAGATCACAAAGCGCTATCGCGTGCTGGCCTTCGATATGCCCTGGCACGGCAAGTCGACGCCGCCCGACGGCTGGGAGAAGAGCGAATACCGCCTGACCACCGCGTCCTACACGGCCGCCATCCGCGCCTTCTGCCAGGCCCTGGAACTCGACCGGCCCGTGGTGATGGGCTGCTCCATCGGCGGCCGCATCGTGCTCAACCTCGCAATCGCCCATGCCGCCGAGTTCCGCGCCCTCGTGGCACTGGAGGCCGCGGACTTCCAGCAGCCCTGGTACGACACGGCGTGGCTGCATCGTCCCGATGTCCATGGCGGCGAAGTCTGCGCCGCGCTGATCTCGGGCCTGATCGCGCCGCAGAGCCCGCCGGTGAGCCGCCACGAGACCTTGTGGATGTACATGCAGGGCGGCCCCGGCATCTTCAAAGGCGATCTCTACTTCTACCGGGTCGACGGCGACCTGCGCGAGAAGGTGAAGACGATCGACACCAGTGTCTGCCCGCTCTACCTGCTGACCGGCGAATACGACTTCTCCTGCACCGCCGAGGACACGTTGCGCACCGCCGCGCAGATCCCCGGCGCACAGGTGCAGATCATGAAGGAATTGGGCCACTTCCCGATGAGCGAGAACCCGGCCAGGTTCCGCGAGTATATCCTGCCGGTTCTGGAGAAGATTGCAGGGCCAGCATGACCAAGAACCATGACTCCTACATAGCTGCCGCACCGGAGCGGTTTCGCGCCCTGTTGTCACAACTGCGTGCTCAGCTATCGCGGGCGCTACCGGACGCCGTAGAAGTCATAAAATACGACATGCCCGGATTTCAGATCGGCGAAACGATCATCGTGGGCTACGCCGCCTTCAGCAAGCAATGCGGCCTGTACGTTGACCCGGCCGCGATCGCCGCCCATGCGGACGAGATTGCGGCCTTGAAACTCAAGGCAACGAAGACCGGCATTACCTTCTCGGCGAGCAGGCCCATTCCCGATGAGCTAGTCGGGAAACTGGCAGTCAGTTCACGCAAATTGAAAGGACTTTAGCGACCGTAGTCCTCAGGGTCTGCTGTCGAACGCCAGCTGCTGCCTCGAACCGGCGAGGGGCGCGAGATCGAAATCAGAGAACCTGGAAGACCTCGTAGACCGGGCCGGTGGGATCGCGGCGGCCGGTGGAGACGCAGACGATACGGTTGAGAAAGCGGTACTTCTCCGACGCCGTCTCGAACCACGGCGTGGCGCGGAAGTAATACTGGCTGGGGTCGACCTTCTCGCCCTTGTTGAGCTTCTCGATCACCCAGGCCGGGCCATGCCGCATGCCGCGATAGCTCATGTAGACCAGGTGCCCGTCGTCGGTCTTGAGCGTCAGCCGCACGTCGAGCTGCAGGATGCCGTCGCGCCGCTGCAGGATCCAGTCGCCGCCCGGCGCCGGCAGCACAGTGCCGCGCAATTCCTCGCCCTCGAACGTGCCGCCCGTGACGGTGGCGATGCGGCGGCGGCCGTAGGGGGTCTCGCCGACATCCGTGAAGTTCGGATCGACCTGAAGCGCGAGCGTGAAGAGATGGGTTGAACGGAGTGTCGGTTCGGTCATGCAGATCCTCGAATCTTGGCCATCAGATCTTCGCCGTGCGGCCTTCCCAATAGGGAGCGCGCAACTCACGCTTCATGATCTTGCCGATGGTGCTGCGCGGAAGCGAGTCGCGGAATTCGACGGCGACGAGGCGCTGCGTCTTGCTGAGCTGGGTATTGGCCCAGTCGCGCACCTCTTCCTCGTTCGCGGTCGCGTCGGCGCGGCGCACACAAAGCGCCATCGGCGATTCGCCCCACTGCTCGCTCGGCACGCCGATCACCGCGACGTCGATCACGTCGGGATGCTTCAGCAGCAGCACCTCGATATCGGCGGCATAGACGTTGAAGCCGCCGGAGATGATCATGTCCTTCTTGCGATCGAGCAGGATCAGGAACCCGTCCTCGTCGAGCTTGCCCATGTCACCCGACTTGAAGAACAGCCTGCCGTCGGCATCGTGCCAGAACAGCTCGCGCGTCTTGTCGTCCTGCTTGTAGTAGCCCTTCATCATCATCTCGGCGCGACCGGCGATTTCGCCCACCTCGCCCTGCGGCAGCTCCTGGCCCTGTTCGTCGAGGATCTTCAGTTCGACGCCGAAGCCCGGCTTCCCCACCGTGTGGAGCTTGTCGGGGTGGAGGTTGGCTTCGAGCATGCAGCTCCCGCCGCCCTCGGTCAGGCCATAGATCTCGATCAGCCGGCCGGGCCAGCGCGCGAGGCAGTCGGCCTTCACCTGCGCGCGCAGCGGGGCGCTGGTGGAAAGTTTCGCCTTGAAGGAGCCGAGGTCGTATTTGTCGAAGTCCGGGTGCGCGAGGATGCGCTGGTACTGGACCGGCACCAGCATCGCGTGCGTCGCGCGCTCGGCCTGGGCCAGTTCGAGGAACTTCACCACGTCGGACTTGCGCATCAGGATCGACGTGCCGCCCACCCCGACGGTGGCCAGCAGCGCGACGAGCGTGGTGTTCGAATACAGCGGCGTCGAAACCAGCGAGATCGTATCCGGCCCGTAGCCGAAGGCCGGGAAGCGCACGGGCAGCTGGCTGCGCAAAGCGTGCGAATGAAGGATGCCCTTGGGCAGGCCGGTCGTCCCGGAACTGTAGATGATGTTGAAATCGTCCAGCGGGCCGATTTCGGTCTCGAACGGCGCATCGCTCGCCGGCGCCAGCCAGGTTTCGAAGTCCTGCCAGCCCGGGCGGGCGAAGTCGTAGGCGATGCGGCCGCCTTCCACCAGCTTGGAGAGGCGTCCCTCGTAGGGCTCGACCAGCGCGCGGTACCGGTCCGACAGGAACAGGACCCTGGCGTCGCAATCCTCGAGCATCTTCTCGAGCGCATCGGCGGCCGCCATCGTCGAGAGCGGCACGACGCAGACGCCGGCCCGCAGCCCGCCCATGAAGGTCTCGAGATACTCGATCGAGTTGGCGGCCAGGATCGCGATCTTCTCGCCGCGCCCCAGCCCCATCCCGGACAGCCGACGGGCGATGCGGTTGATGCGACCGTCGAACGCCCGCCAGCTCCGCACCATGCCGTCGCACTTCACCGCCGGCTTGTCCGGATGGCTCATCGCGTGCCGCGCGATATAGGCCGGGATCGACGTGAATTCGGGAATGTCGTCGATGACCGGCTGCGGGACGATTGGCTGACCGGGGGGCGGTTGGCTGGTGGGCTGGTCGGCGCTCACGGCCAAGCCCTACTTCTTGGGCTCGACCGTCTCCACCGGGCCGCCGGCCTTCTTCCAGGCGCCGAAGCCGCCCTCGAAATGGGCAACCGGCGTGAGGCCCATGTCCTGCGCCGTCTTGGTCGACAGTGCCGAGCGCCACGCGCCGGCGCAGAAGAACACGAACTTGTTGCCCGTTTGAAAGTAATCCTTGGCGTAGGGGCTGTGGGGATCGATCCACATTTCCAGCATGCCGCGGGTCACGTTGATGGCGCCTGGAATGGTCCCGTCGCGCCACAGCTCGCGCGGATCGCGGATGTCGATGAAGGTCACGCCCGGCTGGCCGTGGATCCTCATCGCCTCTTCGAGCGACATCGTCTCGATCTGGCTGTTGGCCTCGTCGACCATCTGCTGGACCGTCTTCTTGATCTCGAGCGGCATCGAACCCTCCTACGCGCTTCCTTTGAGCGTCAGTAGCATTTTGGCCGCGGCGCGCAAACGACGCCCAGCCCGCCGCGTGAAATCGAGCCTGCTATTTTTTGCCGGCCTCCGGAATGGCCTTCATTTCCTCCAGCCAGACGTCGGGACTGCCGTCGGACGGCGCCCGCCAGTCGCCGCGCGGCGACAGCGATCCACCGGACGAGATCTTCGGTCCGTTGGGCAGCGCCGAGCGCTTGAACTGGTTGGTGAAGAAGCGCCGCAGGAACAGCGCGAGCCAGCCGCGGATCTCCTCCAGCGTGTAGGCGCGGCGCGTTCCATCCGGCAGGTTGGCCGGCCAGGCGCCCTTCTCGATGTCGTGCCAGGCATTCCAGGCGAGGAAGGCGATCTTCGACGGCCGGTAGCCGAGCCGCGTCAGGTAGAAGAGATTGAAGTCCTGCAGGGCGTAGGGACCGACGAAGCTTTCGGTCGCCTGCACCACGCCCTTCTCGCCGGCCGGGATCAGCTCGGGCGAGATCTCGGTGTTCAGGATGTCGTGCAGGATCTCCGCCGTCTCGTTGCTCACGTCGCCCGAGGCGGCGACAAAGCGGATCAGGTGCTGGATCAGCGTCTTCGAGACCGAACCGTTGGGATTGTAGTGGGACATGTGATCGCCCACGCCGTAGGTACACCAGCCCAGCCCCAGTTCGGACAAGTCGCCGGTGCCGACCACCATGCCGCGCTGCTGATTGGCCAGGCGAAACAGATAGTCGGTGCGCAACCCCGCCTGAACGTTCTCGAAGGTCACATCGTAGACCTTCTCGCCCCTGCCGAAGGGATGGCCGATGTCGGCCAGCATCTGGGTCGCGGCCGGCTTGATGTCGATCTCGGCCGCGGTGACGCCCAGAGCCTTCATCAGACGCCAGGCGTTGGTGTACGTCTTGTCGGAGGTGCCGAAGCCCGGCATCGTGTAGGCGAGCACGTTCTTTCGGCTCAAGCCCAGCTGATCCATCGCGCGGCAGGCGACGATCAGCGCATGCGTCGAATCGAGACCACCCGACACGCCGATGACGGCATTCTCCGTTCGGCTCGACCGCAGGCGCTGCGCCAAGCCCTGGACCTGGATGTTGTAGGCCTCGTAGCAATTGTCGCGCAGCTTCGCGGGATCCGAGGGCACATACGGAAAGCGCTCGATCGCGCGGTCGAGGGCGACGCTGTCGGCCGGCGGATCGAAGGCGAACCGCACCTGCCGGAACCGAGCGACCCTCTCCTGCTGCTGCTGCGCGCAGTCGGCGAAGCCGTTGTAGCGCAGCCGTTCCTGGCGGATACGGCCCACGTCGACGTCGGCCTGGATGATCGTCGAGTCCGTCTCGAAGCGCGACGATTCGACGAGCTGGTCTCCCAGCTCGTAGATCGCGGCATGACCGTCCCAGGCGAGGTCGGTCGTCGATTCGCCCGGTCCCGACGCCGAGTAGGCGTAAGCCGCGACCGCCCGCATGGACTGGCTGCCGCACAGCAGCCGCCGCGCCTCGGCCTTCCCGATCGTGATGTTGCTGGCGGACAGGTTGACCAGTAGCTCCGCCCCGGCCAGCGCCGCGTGGCTGGAGGGTGGGATCGGCACCCACACGGCCTCGCAGATTTCGACGGGGAAGGTGAGATCGATGCCGCTCGCCTTGAACAGCAGGTCCGTGCCGAAGGGCACGGTCTGCCCGGCCAGTTCGAGCTCCTGGCAGATGACGTTGGCGCCGGAGATGAAATGGCGCTTCTCGTAGAATTCGCGATAGTTCGGCAGGAAGGTCTTGGGCACCACGCCCAGCACCTTGCCGCGATGGATGACGACCGCCGTGTTGTAGAGGCGGTTCGACACACGCAGCGGCGCCCCGACGATCAGGACGGGAAAGAGTTCGCGCGATGCCTCCACGACACCGGCGATCGACCGCTCGACCTCGTCGAGCAACGCGTCCTGCAGCAGCAAGTCCTCGATGGCATAGGAGGAGAGTCCCAGCTCGGGGAAGACCATCACGGCCGCTCGCGCCTCGTCGCCCTGGGCCGCGAGTTTCAGCGTCTCGGCCAGATTGTAGGCCGCATCGGCCACGCGGGTGCGCGGCACGCAGCAGGCCACGCGCACGAACTCGTGGGAATAGAGCGAATAGAAATCGGACATCGGAACTCCAGCCATTCCCTACTGGTGCCTTGGACACCGGTTCCGATCAAGGGGTGCTGAAGAGAAGGCGATGGTGGGCGCGACAGGGATCGAACCTGTGGCCACTGCCATGTCAAGACAGTGCTCTACCGCTGAGCTACGCGCCCATCGCCTGAGGTTGCTGGGGTGCCTGAGCACCGGCAACGCGGAAGCCCGGTCGTCTACATCGCGGATCGACGGTTGGCAAGAGCGTGAGGCGTGACGCGCTTCGTCGCGCGGGTTATTAGCAGGGGATGAACAATCTCCCGGCTCTGCCCGATCACGAGGCCCTGGATTGCCGCCTTCCGGCACAGCAGGCGGTCCCGGTCGTGGTGGCGTCGCCGCACAGCGGATCGTTCTACCCCCCTGCCTTCCTCGATCAGGCTGCCGTGCCGCTCGCCGCCTTGCGCCGGGCCGAGGATGCCTTCGTCGACGACCTGTTCGGGGCAGCCCCTGCCCTCGGGATGCCGTTCCTGGCGGCGCGTTTCCCTCGCTCCTATGTCGATGCCAATCGTGAGCCCTATGAGCTCGACCCCGGCATGTTCGACGGCCCGTTGCCGCGGGCGCTCAACCATCGCACGACGCGCGTGGCTGCAGGTCTCGGCATGATCCCGCGCGTGGCCGCCAGCGGCGAAGCGATCTATCGCGGGCGCGTGCCGTCGGAGACGATCGAGGAGCGGCTCGAAACCTGCTGGCGCCCCTATCACACGGCGCTTTCGATACTGCTTGAACGGACCTACAGCACCTTCGGCGGCGCGTTGCTGGTCGATGCCCACTCCATGCCCTCCTCGGCCTCCAATTTCGGTACACGGGACCGCGACAGCCGCGTCGACATCGTGCTGGGCGACAATCACGGCGAGTCTTGTGCGCCGGATCTCGTTGCGTGCGCCGAGTCGTGGTTTCGCGCGCGCGGCCTGCGCGTTCTGCGCAACCAGCCCTATGCCGGCGGCTTCACGACCCAGTGCTACGGCCGCCCTTCACTGTCGCGCCACGCACTGCAGATCGAGATCAATCGCGCGCTCTATATGGATGAAGCACGCCACGAACGACTGCCCACGATCGGCGTGTTCACCAAGCTGATCACCGGGTTTTTGCAAGAGATGGGCAGTCAGTCCGTCGAGATATTGCTGCCTCACCGGCTCGCCGCCGAGTAATCAGGCACCGGGCAAAAAAAGGGGCCGTGACAAGCACGGCCCGAGTTTAGGGAGGAAACGCCCAAGACGGGCATACAGCAAACAAAGAGGCTACCGAGGTAGCGTTTGCTGCCCGCTAAGAATGGTGCACCTGCGAAGAGAATGCAAGAGCGAAAAAGAGCCCTGAATTCACCTATTTAGCGTTCTTTGATGTCTAGCCGGAGGTGTGGCGTTTTTGCAACGCACAATAATAGTGCGATGCAGCTTTGCATGATATGCATTGCTTCGGCAAACGCGCGAGGGCGCCCTTTCTATAGGGTGTTCAAAGACTTAAGACCTGGATGGAGGGGTTGTTGGCCAAGAAGTTCGTAGTCGCAATGATGATGCACGAGACCAATACGTTCTCGCCCCTTCCCACTCCCATCGAGTCGTTTGCCCGGGCGGGCGCGCTGAGCGGCCCGGTCGCCATCAAGGAAGCCGAGGGCACCAACACCTCCCTGGGCGGCTTCATCGAGGTGGCCCGCAAGGCCGGTGCCGAGTTCACGGTTCCGATGGCGGCGTCTGCCCATCCGTCAGGCCTGGTCACGAAAGCAGCATACGAGCAGATGACCACCGCCATCGTGGACGAGGTCAGGAAGGGTTGCGACGCCGTCCTGCTGGCGCTGCACGGCGCCATGGTGGCCGAGCACTACGACGACGGCGAGGGCGAGCTGCTGAACCGGATCCGGAAGATCGCGCCCGACGTGCCGATCGCCGTGGCGCTCGATTTCCACACCCAGATGACCGACGCCATGGTGAACGGCGCGACGATCATGACGGGCTACCGCACCTATCCCCATATCGACATGGCCGACACGGCCCGCCGCGCCGGCCGCACGCTGATGCGCACCCTGGCGGGCGAGGTCGAGCCGAAGATGGTCTGGGGCAACCGGCCGATCATGAGCAGCTCGCTGGTCCACACCCCCTCGCGCGAGCCGATGAAAACGCTGATGGGCATGGCCAACCAGGCCGAGGATGGCGGCGAGGTCCTGAACGCCTCGGTGTTCGGCGGTTTCCCGCAGGCCGATATCCCCCACCTCGCCCTCTCCTCCGTCATCGTCTGCGACAAGCGGACCGCGGAAGGCGAGATCCTGCTCAACCGCATCCTCGATACGGCCTGGGAGAAGCGCGAAGGCTTCCTGTTCCATCCCGAGCCGCTCTCCGTGCAGGTCGGGCGGGCCAAGGGCTATACCGATTATCCCGTCGTTATGGCCGACCATGGCGACAACACCGCCTCGGGCGGCACCCAGGACGTGATGAGCGTCATCGAGGAGGCGATGAAGCAGGAGCTCGAGGATGCCTGCGCCGGCCCGATCTGCGACCCGGCCTGCGTGGAGCAGATGATCAAGGCGGGGGTCGGCGCCGAGGTGACGCTGGAACTGGGCGGCAAGATCGACATGCCGGCCATGGGGCTGAAGGGCAAGCCGCTCAAGGTGACCGGCAGGGTCAAGGCCATCACCGACGGACAGTTCACCGTGACCGGTCCGATGGCGACCGGCACCACGGTGCGCATGGGCCGCACGGCCGTGCTCGATACCGGCAAGATGCAGATCGTCGTCTCGGAGAAGCGCGCCGAGCCTTACGACCTCGGCGTCTTCACCCATTGCGGCATCGACCCGCGGCGCAAGAAGTACGTGCTCATCAAGTCCCGCCAGCATTTCCGCGCCGGCTTCGAGCCCATCGCCAAGCACATCGTGATGTGCGACGGCGACGGCTGCACCGCTTCCGACCTCAAGCTCTTCAAGTACGAGCGGGTCAAGCGGCCGCTCTACCCGTTCGACCTCGACATGCGGCTCGGCCGCAACGAAGCCTAGGAGCTCCCATGGCCACTTACGACATCGTCATCCGCAACGGCCAGGTGGCCGACGGCACAGGCAGGAAGCTGTTCGCCGCCGACGTGGCGGTGAAGGGCGACCGCATCGTCGCGGTCGAGGCGCCGGGCACGCTGCGCGGCGACAACGAAGTCGACGCCGCGGGCAAGGTCGTGGCGCCGGGCTTCATCGACGTGCACACGCACGACGACACGGCCCTGATCGACAATCCGGCCATGGCAATGAAGGCCAGCCAGGGCGTCACGACCGTGGTGTGCGGCAATTGCGGCGTCTCGGCCGCGCCCTACGTCCGGCCCGACGTCGGCCACTGGATGTCGCTGATCATCAAGAACAAGGAAAACCTGTCGAAGGACTTCGCCTCTTTCGCGGACAAGGTCGACGCGGCCAACCCGGCCATCAACGGCGCCTTCCTGATCGGCCACGGCACCCTGCGCATCAACTCGATGGGCGACGACCTAGATCGCGTCGCTTCCGCGAGCGAGATCAAGCAGATGCGCGAGCTGCTCGACCAGAGCCTCGAACAGGGGGCCATCGGCATGTCGAGCGGCCTCTTCTATGCCGTGTCGAGCCACGCCTCGACCGACGAGGTGGTCGAAGTGGCCACTCCGCTCGGCCGCTGGGGCGGCGTCTACACCGCCCACATGCGCGACGAGGGCGATCATATCCTGAAGGCAATGGACGAGACGTTCGAGATCGGCCGCCGCGTCGGTGCCGAGATCATCGTCTCCCACCACAAGTGCTCCGGCCGATCCAACTTCGGCCGCATGAAGGAGACGCTGCCGCACTTCGAAGAGGCGATGAAAAAGCAGCAGATCTCGTTCGACGTCTATCCCTACGTGGCCGGTTCGACGATCCTCCGCAGCGACATGCTGGAACGGGCCGACAAGGTGCTGATCACGTGGTCCGACAAGATGGAAGGCATGAGCGGACGCGACCTCAGGGAGATTGCCGAGGAGATGGGCTGCTCGATGAAGGAAGCCGCCGACCGCATCCAACCGGCCGGCGCCATCTACTTCATGATGGACGAGAAGGACGTGCAGGCCGCGATGTCCCATCCCGGCGCCATGATCGGCTCGGACGGCATCCCCTTCGACGCCCATCCGCATCCGCGCCTGTGGGGCACCTTCCCGCGCGTGCTCGGACACTACTCACGCGACCTCGGCCTCTTCCCGCTCGAAGACGCGGTGCGCCGGATGACGTCCTATTCGGCGCAGCGTTTCCATCTCGCCAAGCGCGGCGAAGTGAAGCCGGGATTCTACGCCGATCTCTGCATCTTCGATCCGGCGACCGTGATCGACACGGCCACGTTCGAGAAGCCGATCTCGCCGGCCCGCGGCATCGACACCGTGATCTGCAACGGCGCCTTTGCCTGGCGCGACGGCAAGCCGGGCGGCGGGCAGGCCGGTCGCGCGCTCAACCGCCAGGCCATGCAGGCGGAAGCACGAGCCTGACGATCCCGGCGACGAACATGCCAAAGAAAAGGCCCGCGGAAGCGGGCCTTTTAATTTGATCAGTCGTTGCCTTCGTCGCGGCGGGTGCGCTCCATGCGCTCGTGGCGCTCCTGCGCCTCGACCGACAGGGTCGCGATCGGCCGGGCCTCGAGACGCTTCAGCGAAATCGGCTCGCCGGTCTCCTCGCAATAGCCGTAGGTCCCTTCCTCGATCGACTTGATCGCCTGATCGATCTTGGAGATCAGCTTGCGGAACCGGTCCCTCGTCCGCAACTCCAGCGAGCGGTCGGTTTCGGCGGTCGCGCGATCGGCGAGATCGGGCTGCGCCAGACTCTCTTCCTGCATGTTCTGGAGCGTCTGATTGGATTCCTCGATCAGCTCGTCCTTCCACTTCAGCAGCTTCTGCCGGAAGTACTCCTGCTGCATCGGATTCATGAAAGCTTCACGTTCTGACGGCCGATAATTCTGCGGCAACGTAATCGACATCGTCGGCAACTCCACTCGAAGCCACGACGGTCCGCCCGGGAAGGGCCGACCCTTTTCGAAGCGCGCGGAGTATAGGGACGGACCTTCCCGGAGCAAGAACGTTTCGGGGCCGGCATCCGATTCAGCCGTGCAGTGCAACAATTACAGCGGTTGTAATAATCCGCGGCTTTCGAGGCCTTTGGCGCTTTGGACCGGCCTCAATGCTGCATTGCAGCAAACACCTCCAAAGCCAGCAGCCTAGCGAAGGTCCCGGATGGGTCGAAGGCCGGTTCTCCGGCGAATGTCTCCTCCGCTGCTTCTCCCAGGCTGGCCCCGCCGGCCAGTGCCGCAACGAACGCTGCTTCGGCAGGGTCGAGGCTCGCGAAGACGGAATCTTCGGGTCGGCGCAGCACCAGCACCGATGCGGGCCCCTCCTCGAGGGAAACCGTTCCCGAGGGCGCCGCGGGTTGGGCCGCGTACCAGATCCGGTCGATCGGCCAGACCGAGCGGACCAGAGCCGCCCCGGCCGCCAATGTCAGCCTCAGCTCGAACAACCGTTCGGCCGGCATGCCGGCGAGGTCGGAGGCCGCGAGCCTCGCGTCCATCGGTGCGTGGTAGGCGAGGTTGAGCGACCAATCGAGCCGCGCCACGTCGCCAAGATAGGGCAGGGTCGCTGCCGGACCGTAGCCGGAAACGTAGGCCGGGAAGCCCGCGCCATACTCCGCCAGCACCGGCTGGCCGGGCAGATCCCCAAGGGCGAATCCCGCCGCCATGGTCCTGAAGAAAGCCTCGCCGACGATGGCCTGAACCGTCGGGAAGGTGGCGGCGAGCGCCCCCACCAGGCTTTGGCGGACATGATGCCGATGGATGCGCAGACGCGCTGCAGCGGCGATCGTATCTCCCACGACGACATCGGCCAGACCGGGCCGGTCCTCTCCCTCGAGGTGCGCGGCGAAAGCCGCCTGCAGGTCACGCAGCGCGGACATCGGCCTCGATGCCGAGCGCTCGGCCCGCCCGCCGCGCTTCGTCGAGCAGCACGTCGAGAGCCGGAAGGTCGGTGTCCCATTCGACCAATGTCGGCCGCGGCCCGTAGCGCTGCACGATCTCGTCGAACAGCGCCCACACGTCCTCGCCCACCCGGCTGCCATGATCGTCGATCAGGATCGGCTCGCCGTCGGCATCGTTCACGGCGTGACCGGCAAGGTGATACTGGCCGACGGCCGTCACCGGCAGGCCGTCGAGCCATGCCTGGGGATCGAGGCGCAGATTGTGCGCCGTGACCACGACGTTGTTGGCGTCGAGCAGCACTCCACAGCCGGTTCGGCGAACCAGCTCGGCCAGGAACGCCGGTTCGGACAATGTCGAGTGCGTGAAGGCGAGGTAGCAGGACGGATTCTCGACCAGAACCTGCCGTCCCAGCCGCTCCTGCAGCCGATGGACGTTGCGCTCGACGACTTGGAGCGCCTCTTCCGTGTAGGGCAACGGCAGAAGATCGTTGAAATAGCGCCCACCCGCGACGCTCCAGGCGAGATGGTCGGATACGAGCGCGGGTTCGAGTCGCTGGATCAGGGCCGCGACGCGCCCGAGGTGGGCCTCGTCCAACCCATCGACCGAGCCGAGCGAAAGGCCGACCGCATGAACGGAGAATTCGTAGTCCTCGCGCAGGCGCTCGACGGTCCCGAGCGCCGGCGAGTGCGCGAGATAGTTCTCCGCATGGATCTCGAGAAAACCGATCGCCGGCCGGTCTCGTGCGATTTCCGCAAGATGCGGCGAGCGCAGCCCGATGCCGGCGACCGGCTCCATGCTCAGCTGGCGGTGAGCTTGCCGCCGACGATCTTCTCGCAGGCGCCCTTCGGCACCGAAATCCAGGCGTCGGCCTGGGCGTCCTTTTTCGAGGTGCCGGCACAGGACGACTTCGCCGTCTGGCAGTCGTTCTTGCCGGCCTTCGCGATGCCGTAGCACTTCTCCATGTTGCCCTGCGCCTGGCTGGTGGCGGCCGGCAGCACGAGCGCGGCGGCAAGGGCCGAGGCGATGGCGACGCGGGTCGAGTTCATTGTGTCCTCCATGAAATGACGACGCCCAGTCTATACTGCAGATTGCGGCAACAGGGCGTCGGCCCCCCGATAACGTACCCATAGCGGAGGAGTAACGGAATCTTGTTCGACAAGCCCGGCAATGGACTGCTGAGCCCCGGCGACTTCGTGCGTCACCCCGGCCGCCCGGACTGGGGTCCGGGGCAGATCCAGTCGATGATCGGGCATCGCATCACCGTCAATTTCGAGAATGCCGGCAAGGTCGTCATCGATGGCAACGTCATCGAACTCGCTCCAGACGACGCATCGCCTCGCTGAGTTCGGCCGGCGTATTGACGTTCAGGAAGGGCGCGGCGTCGCCCGGCCAGGCGAGTTCCTCGAAAGCATAGCGCTGGGCGAAGGTCTCCACCCGCCGCATACCTTCCTCCAGGATGGCGCGGCGCAGGTCCGGGGCGAGCTTCACCGACCAGATGGCCACCGTATGCTCACGGCGCTTGCCATGGCGCACCATCAGCACGTCGGGCTCCGGCACGTGCATCAGGCCGCACAACCGGACGGTGAGATCGAGGGGCAGGAATGGAACATCGGCGGGCGCCGTGAGGATCCAGCCGGAATGCGGGTGATGTCGGCGGGCCCATTCCATCCCGGCGAGGATACCGGCCAGGGGCCCGAGCCGCCGCCCCTCTCGTTGAGCCGCCTCCTCGATATCGGGCGGATCGGGGATCACCGGCACGCCCAGCGCGCGAAACTCCGGTGCCGGATCGTTGGCCACGATCACCAGATCCATGACCTGCGGTCGCAGCCTGTCCACGACATGCGCCACCATTGGCCGGCCGGCGAGCAGGCGCAGCGGCTTCAGCGCGCCCGGTCCCATGCGTCGGCCCTCTCCGCCGGCGAGCACCACGCCCACGACGGCACCGCTGCGCACCGGCCCGAAATTTTGCAACGCTTTCGTCGCCATGGTGGCACTATGCGACGATGAAGAAATCAAGCAAGGGGGAGCCTCCAATGACGTTCAGTATCGCCAAGGCCGCGACGTGGCTGCACCAGGTCGACAAGGCGCGGGCCGTGGTCGGATGGTGGCCCGAGCGGTTCGCCACGGAAGACGAACGCCTCGCCTACAAGGTTCAGGACGCCTTCCTGAAGAAGCAGGTCGTCAAGCAGGGTCCGCTCGTCGGCTACAAGATCGCGCTGACCTCGCCGCAGATCCTGGCGCAGACCGGGCTGAAAGGTCCGGCCTACGGACCGATCCGCAAGAAGCGCGTGTTCGAGCACAAGGCGACCGTCCGCGCCGATCGCTGGACGCGGCTGGGCGCCGAGCTGGAGATCATCCTGATCGTCAACGCGGACGTGCCGGCGCCGAAGGCCAAGCCCTACGACAGGGATTCTATCGCACTATTCGTCGGCGAAGCGCGCGCCGGCTTCGAACTCATCGAGGACCGCGGCGCCGACTACAGCCGCCTCGCCGTCAATCCGCTGATCATGGATGCCGGCTGGAACGGCGGCTCGTTGCTGGCGAAACCCAACAAGGACTGGGCCAGGCTCGATCTCGGCAACCTGCACGGCTCGGTCTCCTTTGACGGCAAGGTCGTTCGCGAAGGCCATTCGGGCGACGTGCTGGGTCATTGCTACAATGCGTTGGCGTGGCTCGCGAACAAGCTCGGCGAGCACGGCAAGCGCCTGAAGAAGGGGATGATCGTCTCCACCGGCAGCATGGTCGCCTGCCAGTTCGTGCCGCCGGGCAGCACCGCCACCGGCAGGATCGAGGGTCTGGGCGAAGTGACGCTGAGGTACGAGCTACCGAAGTAGAGAAGGTGACCTGAACGTCGCGTCGGGCCGGAGCTGCCGCCACGACAGGCGGCGCACCGCCTCCCGCCCGACCACCAGCGCATCGTAGTCGTCGGGGAAGAGCTGCGCGATCGCAGGGTCGAGTGCATTGAGCCCCCCGGCGTAGGCGCCGAACGCCGGCAGGATGAGGCGCCTGCCGTCGGTGAGAAAACAACGTCGACGCAATCCACGCCCCCTCACCGTAAGTGCGGCTACCGGGTGATAGTGGCCGGAGACTTCTCCATCGGCCGGTCCGAACAGCGCTTCATGGCGGAAAACCAGCTTCCCGGCCTTGATCTCCTCAGCAACGTCGCCCCAGCCCGCAGGCGCCGGGATGGGGTCGTGGTTGCCGGCGATCCACACGAAACGTGTTTGCGATGCCAGGCGCTCGATCTCGCGCCGCTCTTCATCCGGGATGCGTTCAATCGCGGCTCGATCGTGAAACGAGTCGCCGAGGCAAACGACTGTCCGCGGCTGCACGGCATCGATCAGGGCCGCCAGCACCCTCAGGGTCTGTCGCGTGTCATGGCGCGGCAGCAGCTTGCGGGCATTGACCGCATAGGAGGATCCCTTCTCCAGATGGAGATCGGCCACCGCCAGCAGCCGCTCGGCCGGCCAATACAGGGCACCCATCGGCAGCGCTTCGAGCAGCTGCCCCGCGCAATTGAACTCAAGTCCCTTCATGAAGTCCCAAATTCAAGGCCGGCCGGAATGCTGCCCCGATCTCCCGCAATCTCTTGCGAAGCACGATTGACCCCATCCTCGACCGTGCGCAAGGTGGCTTTATGCATCGTCTCGTGTGTTTCGTCCTCGTCGCCTTTCTGGGCGGATCGCAGGCGGCCTTTGCGCAGATGCAGCCGCATCGCGCAGAGTACGTGCTACGACTGGGGGCCGCCGCCAATGCGCCGCGCATCGGCACGGCGATCAACGATCTCTCGCAGGATTGCGCCGGCTGGCACCTGAAGCGCGACATCACGTCCGAGATTGCGCTGACAGCCTCCTGGAAGATGAGCCTGTCCTCCAAGCTCGACGCCCAGGAACCGCGCAGCGGCAACAGCCTCCGTTACCAGACCACGCAGATTCAGAACGGCAACAAGCGGGAGACGAAGGGCCGCGTCCAGCGCGCCCAGGGCGAACTGCGCGCCGAGATTGCGACGGCCGGCGCCCAACCCTCCCAGTTCTTCCTGCCCTTCGCCACATTGATGCCAGTGGCGGCGATCGACCACCTCACAGAACGGCTCCGCGCCAACGCCACATCGTTTCCGGCCCTCATGTTCGACCCCGAGGTCATGGGTGACGGGTTCCTGATCGACGTAACGCAGCTGGAGGACGGCCGCCTGCGGGCGTCCCGGCCCATGGACAAGCAGGTCGTCCTGCCCAAGGGCAAGTCCTGGCCGGTGGCCATGAGTTTCACCCGCGGCCGCGACCAGGCCCAGCGTCCGCTCTTTACGGTGACGGCGCAGGTGTTCGAGAACGGTGTCCTCGACCGGCTCACCGTCGATACCGGCCTGATCACCGTCACCGCCGATCTCCAGAATCTCGAACTACGGCCGGTGCCGAACTGCCCCCGCTCCTGATCCGGTCGCCGCCGGTCATCCGTTCGCGCCACATGTGCGTATGTCGCACATGTCGGTTTCGATCGTCTGGTTTCGCAACGACCTTCGCCTCTCGGACAATCCCGCGCTGATCAAGACGCTGGAGTCGGGGCATGCCGTCGTGCCGGTCTTCGTGCTGGACCGGGAAACCGATGGAGTGAGGCAACCCGGTGCGGCGACGCGATGGTGGCTGCACTACAGCCTCCATGCGCTCGATGCCTCCCTCCGCCGGCTGGGATCGCGACTGGTCCTGCGTCGGGGTCCCGCTGAGAAGGTGCTGGGCGACCTTGCGATGGACTGCGGAGCTGTTTCGGTCTTCTGGAACCGCGCCTACGACCGGGGTTCCCGCGAGCGTGACATGCGGCTGAAGAAGGCGTTGGCCGAACGGGGCCTGGCGGTCGGGAGCTTCAAGGCAAACCTTCTCTTCGAGCCCTGGGAAATCACCAGCCGGACCGGCGACTCGTTCAAGGTGTTCACCCCCTTCTGGCGCGCCTGTCGCGCGGCATCTCCGCCGGCCACCCCCCTGCCTGCTCCGGACGCCTTGCCGGCACCCGCCGCGTGGCCGGCCAGCGAACCACTCGCCTCATGGCGTCTGCTACCCACCGCGCCCGACTGGGCAGGCGGGATTCGCGCCGCATGGACGCCAGGCGAGAACAGCGCGAAGCAGCGTCTCACGCAGTTCCTCGACGATGCTCTCGAAGATTATCGTGACGCCCGCGACCTGCCGGCGGTGGAAGGAACCTCCCGCCTGTCACCGCATCTTGCCTTCGGCGAAATCTCCCCCCGGCAGATCTGGCAGGCCGCGATGACCCGAGGCGCGTCAGCCGCCACGGAAAGGTTTCTATCCGAAGTCGGCTGGCGCGAGTTCGCCTATCATCTCCTCTTCCACAATGGCGACCTGGCGCAGCGCAATTTCCGGTCCGAGTTCGATGCGTTTCCGTGGGCTCATGCGGAAGAAGCGCTCCGCACGTGGCAACGCGGCCGCACGGGCTATCCCATCGTCGATGCCGGAATGCGCGAACTCTGGACGACCGGCTGGATGCACAACCGCGTGCGCATGATCGCGGCGTCCTTCCTGACCAAGGATCTGCTGATCGACTGGCGCCAAGGCGAGCGCTGGTTCTGGGACACCCTGGTCGACGCCGACCTCGCGAACAACGCGACAGGCTGGCAATGGGTCGCTGGCTGCGGTGCCGATGCTGCTCCCTACTTTCGCGTGTTCAACCCGGTTCTCCAGGGCGAGAAGTTCGATCCCGACGGGGACTATGTCCGGCGCTGGGTGCCCGAACTCGCCCACCTGCCCAAGGACGTGATCCATCGCCCATGGACGGCTGAAGTCCCTGCCCACGTCTACCCGGGGCGTGTCGTCGAGCACGCCGCCGCCCGGGACCGGGCGCTGGCCGCCTTCCAAACCATCAGAAAATCTGCGTAGAAGCATCCAGGGGAGCTTTCGACAATGAAAATCGCCGTCATCGGCGCCGGCGTGTCCGGTCTTGGAGCCGCCTGGCTTCTCAGCCGTCGCCACGACGTTGTCGTCTACGAGCGCGAGAACCGTTTCGGCGGACACTCCTGCACGGTCGAGGCTCCGACGAAGCAGGGTCGCCTGCCGGTCGATGTCGGCTTCATCGTGTTCAACGAGCGCAACTATCCCAACCTCGTTTCGCTTTTCGACCATCTCGGCGTGCCGACCGAAGCGTCGGACATGTCGTTTGCCGTCAGCCTGGACGAGGGCGACTTCGAGTATGCGAGTTCGTTTGCCGGCTATTTCGCCCAGCGCCGCAACCTTGCCCGCCCGTCCTTCCTGCGCATGACGCACGACATCCTGCGTTTCAACCGCATGGCGCCGCAGCTTCTCGACAAGTCAGAGAACCTCGATTTCACCATCGGTGACTTCGTCGAGCAGGCCGGCTTCGGCCGGGCCTTCCGCGACCGCTATCTCGTGCCGATGGCGGCGTGCATCTGGTCGACGCCGCCCGGTCGCATGCTCGACTATCCGGCGCAGACATTCGCACGCTTCTTCAACAATCATGGGCTCCTGTCGATTGGCCGGCAGCTGCAGTGGCGCACGGTGAGCGGAGGCAGCCGCTCCTATGTCGAGCGGATCGTGGCCCCGTTGCGCGCCCGCGCACGGCTGGCGACGCCGGCCAGTGCGATCCGGCGTCTTGCCGAGGGCGTGGAAGTGCGGGACGCGGGCGGGCATTGGGATCGTTTCGACCGTGTCGTGCTCGCCTGCCACGCTGACCAGGCCCTGTCCCTTCTCACCGACGCCGACGAGGCGGAGCGCGACCTGCTAAGCCGCTTCGCCTACTCGACCAACGAGGTCTGGCTGCATGGCGACGAAAGCCTGATGCCGAAGCGCCGCAACGTCTGGGCGAGCTGGAACTACGTTGCCGACAGCCGCAGCCACGACAGCAATGTCAGCGTGACCTACTGGATGAACAGGCTGCAGAACCTGCCCGACAGCGCGCCGATCTTCGTCTCGGTCAATCCCGGCCGTGTCCCCGCGCCGGCGGTGGCGCATTCCCGCTTCTCGTTCGAGCATCCGATGTATGATGCGGCCGCCATCCGCGCACAGCGCGACCTGCATCGTATCCAGGGCGTTCGCGACACATATTTCTGTGGCAGCTACTGCGGCTATGGTTTCCATGAGGATGCCCTGTCGGCTGGCCTCGACGTGGCCGAGCAACTCGGCGTCCATCGTCCCTGGCCGCGTCCGGACGAGCACCGCCGGATCGGTGACCCGCCGCGCGTCGTGGCCGACCGGCCTGCCATCCCGCCGCTGCCGATTCCCGTGGCCGCCCGCACCGCCGCCGAGACACCGTGAGCGACGCGTCTCCTCATTCGATCGTCGACGCCACCGTCGTCCACCGTCGGCTGAGACCGCGCGAGAACGCCTTCCGCTACAAGGTCGGCTATCTCTGCCTCGGCTTGGATTCGCTGGAGAGCGCCGCCGGCCGCTGGTTGAAGCTCGACCGCCGCGGCGCGGTCTCCTTCCGGTGTGCCGACCATGGCGCGCGGGACGGCTCGGACCTCAAGCACTGGCTGAAGGACGTCCTGCGCCAGAATGGCGTGGCGGGAATCTGCGACGGCGAGGTCGTTCTGATGACCATGCCGCGCATGCTGGGCTACGTGTTCAATCCTGTGAGCTTCTGGTTCTGCTGCGACCGAGCGGGAGCCCTGCGGGCCGTGCTGTGCGAGGTCAACAACACGTTCGGCGAGAGCCATTGCTATCTGGTCCATCACGACGACCAGGCGCCGATCGAGCCGGACCAGTGGCTCGAAGGGCGCAAGGTCTTCCACGTCTCCCCCTTCCTGCCGATCGAGGGCGGCTATCGCTTCCGCTTCCGGCTCGACGCCGAGCGGGCCCATGTCGACGTGAATTTCCATGACTCCCAGGGGTTGATGCTCGCCACCTCGGTCGGCGGCCGGCGCGAACCGCTGGACGACCGTGGAGTCTTGCGGCGCTTCCTCGCGAACCCGACCATGACCCTCGGCGTCGTGGTCCGGATTCATTGGCAGGCCTTGCATCTGTGGCGGAAGCGGGCGAGATTTTACACCAAGCCAGCACCGCCGTCGGAGCTCGTGACCCGCTGACTTCCCGTCGAACCGCATGACCTTCGCCGCCCGGTTTGTCCTGAAATCCCTCGAACGTCTGTCCGTCGGTCGCCTGAGCGTGCGACTTCCCGACGGCAACGTGCGCGCTTTCGGCAGGGCCGACGCATCGCCGCATGCCGAGATTGACGTGCGGGACTGGCGCTTCTTTCGCCGGGTCTTGCTCGACGGCGACATGGGATTCGCCGAAGCCTACATGGAGGGGTTCTGCGATTCGCCGGACCTGCCGAGCCTGATCGGCCTGCTGCTCGCCAACGAACAGTCGCTGGGGAAGATCACGCGAACGAACTTCTTCCACGGGCTGCTGCTCAAGTTCCTGCACCGGCGACACGAAAACACGCGCGAGGGATCGAGGAAGAACATCCATGCCCACTACGACCTGGGCAACGAGTTCTACGGCCTGTGGCTCGACCCCTCGATGACCTACTCCTCCGCCCTGTACGAGGGCGAGGTCGAGAAGCCGCTCGAGGCCGCTCAGATCGCCAAGTACGAGCGCATCCTGTCACAACTCGGCGCCCGCCAGGGCGACAGTATCCTGGAGATCGGATGCGGCTGGGGCGGCTTTGCCGAAGTGGCGGCGCGGCGCGGCATGCGGGTCACGGGCGTGACCATCTCGAAGGAGCAGCTCGATTATGCCCGCGCGCGCCTCGAACGGGCCGGGCTGGCCGACAGGGTGGACCTGCAGTTCCGCGACTATCGCGATATCGAGGGCCGTTACGACCACATCGTGTCGATCGAGATGATCGAGGCAGTCGGCGAACGGTTCTGGCCGGACTATTTCGCGACGCTGAAGCGCCATGTGGTGCCGGGCGGTTCGGCGATCGTGCAGGCCATCGTCATCGCCGATGATTTCTTCGAGCGCTACCGCAAGCATCCGGACTTCATCCAGACCTACGTGTTTCCGGGCGGCATGCTCCTCTCGCCTTCGAGCCTGCGCGAACAGTGCCGGCTGGCCGGCCTGAAGGTTGCCGAACTCTACAGTTTCGGACTGGACTATGCGCGAACCCTCGAAACCTGGCTGGGGCGCTTCGATCGCGTCTCCGACCAGGTCGGCCGCATGGGTTTCGACGACCGCTTCCGCCGGATGTGGCGATACTACCTGGCCTATTGTGCCGCAGGCTTTTCCATGCGCCGCACGGACGTTTTGCAGGCACACTTCAGGCATATATAACGGTCGGCAAACTAAGGCCGCCGGTCAAAGGTGAGCCGAACAGGAAGGCAAAATCCGCGTGCATGCGCCCAAGTCCGGCCTCGGCTCGACCACGTCCATAAGGCTGCGTTTCGACCGCCTCGTCGCCTACTCCACCAACCAGCTGCCGCTCAACATGGCTGCCCTGCCGGTGGTGCTCAACGTCAGCCACTTCTACGGCGAAGTGCTCAAGGTGCCGCTCGGCATCATGGGCCTCATATTCATCACCACGCGGGTGATCGACGCGATCCAGGATCCGGTGATCGGCCTGATCAGCGACAAGTTCACCCATCGGGGCCCGCGCGGGCGCCTGACATTCGTCGGCCTGATGTTGCCGCTGCTGATCGGCGGCTTCTACATGCTGTTCCATCCACCGGAGTCCCTGTTCAGTCAGCCCGGATGGCTGGCGACATGGCTCTTCGTCGCCCTCTTCGTGGTCCATCTGGGCTATGCCGGCGTGTCGATCAGCTACCACGCGCACGGGGCGGAATTGACCGACGACTACAACGAGCGAACCAGGGTCACGGTCGGCCGCGAGGTCTTCGGCCTGATTGGCATGACCCTCGCGGTCGTGCTCCCCACCTACTTCACTGCCCAGATGGGCGAGCATGCGGGCTACGTCTACATGGGGCTGATCTTCATCCCCATCGCCGTGCTTTTCTCCCTGCCGACGCTGCTCTGGTCGCCCCCGTCGGTCCATCCGCCGGTCGTGCGCGAGAATCCGGAAATCCACGTCCGGTACTTCCGCGACTGGCTGATCGGTCTAATGCCCTCGCTGGCCCGGCCGACCCGGAACATGGAGCGAAGCGTCACGATCAAGACGCTCATCCCGTTCTTCGCGCCGCTGAAGAACCGGTTGTTCCGTCGCCTGCTGCTCGTGTTCATCGTCAACGGCGCGGCGCTGGGCGTGGCCGTCTCGGTGATGCTCTTCTACGTCGAGCACGTGCTGAAGGGGAACAAGCTGCAGGCTGGCATCATCCTGCTGGTCTACTTCGGTGCCGCTGCCGCCAGCGTGCCGCTGTGGATGCTGCTGTCTCGCCGCTACAGCAAGACCGCCGCCTGGTTCATCGCCATGGTCCTGACGGCCGCGGCAATGTCGCTCGGCGTGTTCCTCGGCGCCGGCGACTTCGTCTGGTTCATGCCGATCGCCGTCATCACCGGCCTCGGCATCGGGGCCGACTACGGCCTGCCGCCGTCGGTCCTGGCCGACATCATCAATTCCGATGAGGGCAAGGACACCAAGGGCGATACCGGGGCCTATTTCGGCCTCTGGGCGCTCTCCACCAAGCTGGCGACGGCCATCGGTGCCGCCGGCTCGCTGCCCGTTGCCGCCCTGTTGGGGTTCAATCCTTCCCAGGGTCTGTACAGCGGCACGGCCTTGATCGTCGTCTACATCGTCGTTCCGGTGATCATCAAGATCATCGCCGCACTGCTGATCTGGTACATACGGATCGAGGCCGATCGCGGGTCCGTACGCGACGAACTGCTGGGGCGGCCCGTCGCCAGGCTCCACTAGGTCAGCAAGTCCAGCCGCTGCGGCCGCCGCAGTCCGAAATCGTACGACCGGCCCCAGCAGCCCCGGGCCAGCGTGGCGAAGACGTTGCGGAAGTCGACCGTGTGCCGGAGGTCGCCGTCCTGGAGATCCGACAGCGACGGATAGGCACCATGGAGGCCTCCCTTCACGCTGCCGCCCATGACGAATTGCGGTGCCGACGTGCCGTGATCGGTGCCGCCGCTGGCGTTCTGCTTGGCGCGCCGACCGAACTCGGAATAGGTCACCACCACCACGTCCTTCCATAGGTCGGCGGCGATCAGGTTCCGGCGCAGGATGGCGAGGTTCGCCCCCAGGGATGTCAGCAGGCGCTCGTGCGTCGGCACCTGGCTGGCATGGGTGTCGAAGCCGCCCAGCGCCACCTTGACGGCCACGACCGGCACCTTGGCCGCGAGGATCCGCGTCGTCAGGTCGAGTTGTCGCCCCAATTGATACTCCTGGCCATAGGCCTCGGCCGGCGCCGGCGCGTCGTGAAGGCGGTCGCGAAGGCCCGCCGCCGCGGCATTGATCTCTCGCCGCACCGACAGCAGGTGATGGAGGGCGGGATTGCCGCCATCCCCGGCCAACGAGGCGGGACGGATCGCATTGGCCTGGCGCAGGAAATTCTCGGCATCCTGCATGACGACGGTGCGCAACGACGGTCCGGTCGCCGGCAGCGCGTTGGTGTCGGCCACGATGCAATCGACGCCGACGCCCTTGGCCAGGCTGGCGCCGCTGAAGGCCTGGGCAACCCAGCCCTCGCTGAGCGTCTGGGACGACGCCGAAGCGGTGTCCCAAATCTCGATGGAGCGAAAGTGCGAGCGGTTCGGATAGGGATAGCCGACCCCCTGCACGATCGCGAGGTCGCCCGCCTTCCAGGAGTCCATCAGTGGCGCAAGTTTCTCGTGCAGGCCGACCTTCTCGTCGAGCTGCACGACCCTTTCGCGGGGCACGCCGATGCCGGCACGCAGTTCGCGGTACCTGGGATCGGCATAAGGCACGAGCGTGTTCAGCCCGTCATTGCCGCCCTTTAGTTCGACCAACAGGAGAATCCGGCCCATGGCGGCCTCCTCACTTCAACTGGTAGGCCGTGTCGAGCAGCGCCGACGCCACGACCGCGCCCGCGGTACCGCCGGCATCCACACCGTCCACTGGCTGGACCGGCAGGAGTGTGCGCAGCAGCATGGCGCTGTCGACACCGGCCAAGGTCGGACCAAGGCGAACCTCGTTGCCGGCGTTGCGCAGGCTGCGGCCTTCGACCGGACGCGGCACATCCATCATCTGCATGGTTTCCGTAGCGGGAAGCTGCTCCCGGCGGTCGGCACGTCGGTTCGGGCGGTTCGCCATTCGCATGCCGCCCTCCATCGGCGCCACGGTTGTCGCCTCGATCATGCGCCGCAGAAACTGCTGGCGCAGCAGCAGCGTGTAGGTCGAAATCCAGTTCTCGCCGCCGGCCCATCCTTTCACGTTCGGCGGATCGAATGGCACCTGCCCCAGGCCCTGCAGCATCCGGACCAGCCCCGTCTTCTCCGGCACCGGCAGGCCGAGCACATGGACGGATCCGACGATGAGGTCGACGGGAGACTTGATGAGGGCGCCCCGGTTGGCGCGGTCACGGAACGCGGCAGACAGAAAAAGCGCACGCATCAGGGGCCTCATCTCGTATCCCCCTTGGCGGAAGCCCGCGGCGAGGCGCTTCACTTCGCCCGCGTCGGGCCGCAGCGAAACGAACTCACGCCACAGCTTCTCGACGATCATCTCGGCCGTGCGCGGATGGGCCAGCAGGATCGTCAGGATCTCGTCGCCGCCGAATCGGCCGGACTTGCCGAGGAAGGTCTTCTGGCCGTCGTCGTGCCGGCCTGGATGCTCCACGAACCGCCCGGATTCGCGATCGACGCTCCAGCCGGTGAAGGCGCGCGCCGCCGCCTTGATGTCGGCTTCGCCGTACTGGCCCTCGCCCAAGGTGAAGAGCTCGAGCAGCTCGCGGGCGAAGTTCTCGTTGGGCTGGCGGGCCACCGACCCCCTGCCGTCGAGATAGATCAGCATCGCCGGATCGCGCGCCACGGCCCTGAGCAGGGTCGCATAGTTGCCGAGCGCTTCCCGCCGGAACAGCGCGTTCTGGCGAAACAGGGACGATGGATAGCGCACCTTCGCCAGAGAGGAGGTGAAGTGGCCGTGCCAGAAAAGGGTCATGCGCTCGACGAGTGGCTGATCGGTCATGATCATCTCGTCGACCCACCAGTTCTTCAGCTCGCGGCCCTGCTCCCGAACCGGCAGCGCGATTTCCAGTTTCTTGCCGTCGATGCCCTTTTTTCGCTCGGCCTCGGCCGCTCGTTGACGGCCCTTCAACTCCGCCGGGCCCATGCCGATCCATTCGGGCGCAGGCGTCACCGCCTCCCGCCTTGGACTGGCGAGCAGGCGATCGACCGCTTCCGCGTAGTCGAGCGGTTCGAGGGCTCGGATTTCGGCGGGCGTCACGCCGAACGAGGTGCGGGACAGAAGGTGCCGCGCCTCGTCGAAGCCCATCGCCAGGGCGGCATGTGCGGGACGGGTGGACAACAAGCCGGAGGCAAGCCCAGCCGACAGCGCCGCACCGCCTCCCACGAAGCGGCGACGACCAAGGCGTACGCTCATGGCAGGCCCTCCTATCGCGGCGGTGGCGGCGGTAGCGGCGGCCCGCCCGCCGGCGGACGAGGCGGCGGCGGAGGCGGAGCCACGCGGTCGACCAGCAGCTCCTGCAGCCGGGCGCGCTGGTCGGGCCGCAACGACGGCTGGAGCTCCAGCAGCGTGCGCAACGTCTCCTTCTGCTGCTCGGCGCGCAGGTGGCTGACCTGGTCGATGAGATCATCGATCCTGGCCATGTCCACCGGCGTGCGTCCCATCTCGACGCCGGTCTGCTCGCGGACACGCTGGATCTCCATCAGCCGCTCGCGACGCTCGTTGGCGTAGCGATCGAACAGATCCTTCATCTTCTGGCGCTGTTCGCCGTCGAGACCGAGATCGCGCACGACCATCTCGACGGGATTGAAGCGTGGACCGGCCGGCCGGCCTGGCTGGCCCGGTCCGCCATGAGGCGGCGGGGGTGGATGCATTCCGAACGGCGGCTCGATCCAGCTCCGGTAGACGAAGCCGACCAGCACGAAGGTATTCAAAAGCAGCGACAGCGCCAGAAGGGCCTGAAGCACACGCGGCCCCATGTCAGATGCCGTCGCCCGCGAAGAACTCGCTGACCTCGTTCGAGGCGGCACTCGTCGTGCTCGCGGTCTCGGTGGCCAGAGAGCCCTCGCGCTGTTGGGCGAGAGACTCGCCCAAGCCGCCGCCAACCATGAACCCGCCAGTCGCGATCGTCACGGCCGCCACGGCCATCACTCCCTGCCGCAGAGCCTGGCGCGGACGGCCGAACAGCCATCTGACGAACGAGCCGCCGGACGCGCTCCTGCGCTCGGCCTCGAAGCCGACCAGCGCGCGGGCCCGCACGACCATACGCTCGGGGGCGGCCGGCAGCGGCCTGCCCAGAATATCGGCAAGGTCGAGCGCCGCACGCCGCAGCGTCGGGTCCGCCGCCACTGCCGCTTCGATCGGCCCGGCGACCTCCTCGGTCAGGCGGCCTTCGAGCCAGGCGGCAAGATCCATATCGCTCACCGCGACAGGCGCGATCGCGGGCTGGCTGGCGAGGCTTCGCCACAGCTCCTTGTCGCTCCTCGGGGTTCGCTCGGTGCTCATTGTTCGCTCCTGCCCATAGTACGCCAAAACCTTCCGGTTCATCCCCCACCCGGTGGATCGTCTTCGCGGAAATGCGCACGCAGCCGCAACAGAGCCTTATGATGCGTACTCCGGATGGTCTGCGCATCCACCGACAGCAGCCGTGCGACTTCCATGACCTCTCGCTCCTCGTCGTAGAGGTACTTCAGGATCAGGACCTGCCGGTCCGTGAGAAGACCGTCGGGGATCTTCAGCTTCTCGACATGGCGATCCTCGACGCCCAGAACGGCCTCCGGCACATCGTCGATCGGTTCGGTGGCCTGGCGTCGACGCCTCAGATGGTCGATGGCGCAGGACCGCGACACCACCGACAGCCAGGTCGGCAGGCCGGCGCGGGCGGGATCGTAGGTTTTCAACAGCCTGAAGTCCTGGGCGCAGAGGCGGACGAAGACGTCCTGGGCGGCGTCCATGACATCGTCCTCGCCCAACCGGTAGGCGCTGAGGGTCCGCCGAACGACCGCATTGATCAGGGGCGCGGCAGCCACGACGAACGCATCCCAAGTGCGTTTGTCGCCTCTGGTCAGCGCCTGCAGATCGATCTGGTTCAGTTCAGCCACACCCACGATCTTTCCGCCGGTCCGCCCTGCAGTTTAACAGGCTTTGTGGCCAAATGACGCCCCGCTACAGTCCACCTTCCATTTGAGGAGTATCGATGAGCGAATCGCTGACACGGCAGCTGAAATTCACCAAGCATGCGGTTCGCGGCAAAGGTGTGGTCGTCGCCCAGAACGTAAAGGCAGCCGAAGTCGGCGCCACGATCCTGCGCAAGGGCGGCAACGCCATCGACGCCGCGGTCGCCACCGGGATGGCGATCGGCGCCCTCGAACCCTGGATGAGCGGTATCGGCGGCGTGGGCTTCATGACCATCTGGAGCGCCAAGGAACGCCGCGCCTGGACGGTCGACTATGGTCCCGTATCGGCCAAGAAGCTCGACCCGTCTGTCTACGAGATCGTGGGCCCCGGCCCGGCCAATCCCTTCGCCTGGCCCGACATCAAGGAGCAGCGCAACGAGGTCGGCTACCACTCGATCGCCGTGCCCGGCATGGTCGCGGGCCTCGCCAAGGCGCTGGAGCGCTTCGGCACGGTCGCCTGGAAGGACGTGTTGCAGCCCGGGGTCGAGCTTGCCCAGCGTGGCATGGAACTGGACTGGTACATGCAGGTGATGATCGCCAACGGCGCGAAACATCTCGAGAAGTTCCCGGCCTCCAAAGCCAGCTATCTGTGCGACGACGGCCGCGTCCCGGCCAGCGACTGGGCCGGCACCCGGCGGTACATAAAGCTCGGCAACCTGGGCGAGACGATGCGGCGCCTCGCCGAAGGTGGCCCGCGCGAGTTCTACGAGGGCAGCCTCGCGCGCGACATCGCGGACGACCTGCAGGCGGGTGGCTCGAAGATCTCCTACGAGGATCTCGCCGCCTACGAGGCCAGGATCGTCGATCCGCTCGCCTTCGAGCACAATGGAGTCACTGTCAACGTCGCGGGCGGCCTGACGGCCGGCCCGACGCTGCGCCGCGCCATCGAACTCGCGGGCGCCGCCACCAGGGGCGAGGGAGCGCCCGGCGCCGAGTTCTTCGCCGCCATCGCCGAGGGCATGCACAAGGCCTATGACGAGCGGCTGAAGACGCTGGGCGACAAGCCCACCGACACCTGCACCACGCATTTCTGCGCCGCCGACTCCGAAGGCAACATGGTGGCGCTGACCCAGACCCTGATGAGCCTGTTCGGCTCCTGCGTAATGCTGCCCAAGACCGGCATCACCATGAACAACGGCATGCTGTGGTTCGATCCGGAGCCCAACCGGCCGAATTCGATCGCGCCGGGCAAGAAACCGCTTTGCAACATCTGCCCGGTCGTCGTGGCGAAGGATGGCCAACCGTGGTTCTGCATCGGCGCCTCGGGCGGACGGCGCATCGTGCCGGCCGTCTCGCAACTCTCGCTGATGCTGATCGACCGCGGCATGGACGTCGAAACCGCCTTCCATCAGCCGCGAGTCGACATTTCCGGCGTCGGGCCGATCCGGGTGAACCGCGACCTGCCCGACGACGTGAAGAAGGCGATCGCGGCCAAGCTGCCGATGGTCGAGGTCGACAATCCGGTCTCGCCGCTGGGCTTCGCCAACCCGTCCTGCATCGTGCGCGATCCCAAGACGGGCGAACTCACCGGCATGAACGAGATCATGTCGCCCTGGGCAGGCGGCGCGGCGCAGTAGTCGCGTTCTCCTCCCGCCGACGTCGTCTCGGCGGGAGGACATCGCGGAGCCCGCGCTGTCAGTGATGGTGGCCGGGCGGCTGCGAGATGCGGTCGACGACGGCAATACCCACGGCCGACAGGATGAACAGCGCGTGGATGATCGCCTGCCACATGATGGCGGCTTCGGTATAGGCGGCGTCCGGCTTGCCGAGGCTGCCGGCCTCGATGAAGGTCCGAAGGAGATGAATCGACGAGATGCCGACGATCGCCATCGCGAGCTTGATCTTGAGCACGC